>Ga0256408_1000171_pt1 | contig 86087 bp, 87 predicted proteins | sample PhyAR1_FD_185998 | JGI IMG/M metagenome (GOLD analysis project Ga0256408, IMG submission 185998) | Leaf surface microbial communities from alfalfa plants in UC Gill Tract Community Farm, Albany, California, United States - DLSL A.R1 | ecosystem: Host-associated > Plants > Phyllosphere >...
GAAAAACAAATCGATGCGGTAAAACCGCCGTCTATGTATAAAGTTATACTTAACAACGACGATTACACACCGATGGAATTTGTGATTGACGTTCTGCAAAAGTTCTTTTCTTATGATATTGAACGCGCAACGCAACTGATGCTCACGGTCCACTATCAAGGCAAGGCGATCTGTGGTGTTTTTACCGCCGAGGTGGCGGAAACCAAAGTCGTCCATGTGAACCGGTACGCAAGGGAGAACGAGCATCCGTTGCTTTGTACGCTGGAAAAAGCCTGAATAAGGCAATCTATTGGGGAGGTGCTTATGCTCAATCAAGAACTGGAACTCAGTCTCAACATGGCTTTCGCCAGGGCGCGTGAGCACAGACACGAGTTTATGACCGTGGAGCACCTGTTGCTGGCGTTGCTGAGCAACCCTGCCGCGCGAGAAGCGCTCGAGGCATGTACGGTGGATCTGGCCGCGTTGCGCCAGGAGCTGGAAGCCTTCATCGAACAAACCACACCGACGCTGCCCGCCGGCGAAGAAGAGCGCGACACGCAGCCGACGCTCAGCTTCCAGCGCGTGCTGCAGCGCGCGGTCTTCCATGTGCAATCCTCCGGCCGCAGCGAAGTGTCCGGCGCCAACGTGTTGGTGGCTATTTTCAGCGAGCAGGAATCGCAGGCGGCCTATCTGCTGCGCAAGCACGACGTCAGCCGTCTCGACGTGGTGAACTTCATTTCACATGGCACGCGTAAAGACGAGCCGGGCCAAGCGCCGAATGCGGAAAACCCGGTGAACGAAGAGCAGTCCGGAGGGGAAGACCGTATGGAAAACTTCACCACCAACCTCAATCAGTTGGCCCGTGTGGGCGGCATCGATCCGCTGATCGGCCGCGATCGTGAGCTGGAGCGCGCGATTCAGGTGCTGTGCCGTCGTCGTAAAAACAACCCGCTGCTGGTCGGCGAATCCGGCGTGGGCAAGACTGCCATTGCCGAAGGCCTGGCCTGGCGTATCGTGCAGGGCGACGTGCCGGAAGTGATGGCGGACTGCACGCTGTATTCGCTGGATATCGGTTCGCTGCTGGCCGGCACCAAATACCGCGGCGACTTCGAGAAACGCTTCAAGGCGCTGCTCAAGCAGCTGGAACAGGATCAGAACAGCATCCTGTTCATCGATGAAATTCACACCATCATCGGCGCCGGTGCTGCTTCCGGTGGGCAAGTGGATGCCGCCAACCTGATCAAACCGCTGCTGTCGAGCGGCAAGATCCGGGTGATCGGCTCGACCACCTACCAGGAGTTCAGCAACATCTTCGAAAAGGATCGCGCTCTGGCGCGCCGTTTCCAGAAGATCGATATCACCGAACCGACGGCGGAAGAGACCGTTCAGATCATCAACGGCCTGAAGGCCAAGTATGAAGCGCACCACGACGTGCGTTATACCGCCAAGGCGATCCGCGCCGCGGTGGAGCTGTCGGTGAAATACATCAACGATCGCCATCTGCCGGACAAGGCGATTGACGTGATCGACGAGGCGGGCGCCCGCAGCCGGTTGATGCCGGCCAGCAAGCGCAAGAAAACCGTCAACGTGGCCGATATCGAATCCGTGGTGGCGCGTATCGCTCGCATCCCGGAGAAAACGGTGTCGGCCAGCGATCGCGACGTGCTGAGAAACCTGGGCGATCGCTTGAAGATGCTGGTATTCGGCCAGGATCAGGCGATCGAAGCGTTGACGGAAGCGATCAAGATGAGCCGCGCCGGTCTGGGCCACGAGCGCAAGCCGGTCGGCTCCTTCCTGTTCGCCGGGCCGACCGGGGTCGGGAAAACCGAGGTCACCGTACAGCTGGCCAAGGCGATGGATATCGAGCTGCTGCGTTTCGACATGTCCGAGTACATGGAGCGGCATACCGTCAGCCGTCTGATCGGCGCGCCTCCGGGCTACGTCGGTTACGATCAGGGCGGGCTGCTGACCGATGCGGTGATCAAGCATCCGCATGCGGTGGTGCTGCTCGATGAGATCGAGAAGGCGCACCCGGACGTGTTCAACCTGCTGCTGCAGGTGATGGACAACGGTACGCTGACCGACAACAACGGCCGCAAGGCGGACTTCCGCAATGTGATCCTGGTGATGACCACCAACGCCGGTGTGCGGGAAACCGAACGCAAGTCGATCGGCCTGGTGCAGCAGGACAACAGCACCGACGCGATGGAAGAGATCAAGAAGGTGTTTACGCCGGAATTCCGCAACCGTCTGGACAACATCATCTGGTTCAACCATCTGTCTACCGAGGTGATCCAGCAGGTGGTCGACAAGTTTATCGTCGAACTGCAGGCGCAGCTGGATGCGAAGGGCGTCTCGCTGGAAGTGAGCGACGAAGCGCGCGACTGGCTGTCGGTGAAGGGCTACGACCGTGCGATGGGCGCTCGTCCGATGGCGCGCGTCATGCAGGAAAACCTGAAGAAACCGTTGGCCAACGAATTGCTGTTCGGTTCGCTGGTGGACGGCGGTTCCGTGAAGGTCGAGCTGGACAAGGACAAGAAACAGCTGACTTACCACTTCCTCAGCGCCGCCAAGCGCAAGGCGGACGAAGGCGCGGTGCACTAAGGCTGCCTGCAGGCAAAGAAAAAGCGATGCTTCGGCATCGCTTTTTTTATGGGTGAGATTCACCGTACAACAGAAACGAGTGAGCCCTCTCAGTTTACCTGCGCACCTGCAACCCGTTGTTTAACGTCGCTGCGGGGGTAAACGGAAAGGGCTCCCGAGGGATTACATCCTCGATGCCGCCAGCGTGTGGCGCGCGGTGAGCCGATTAACGGCTACGGAAGACAATGCGGCCTTTGCTCAGGTCGTACGGGGTCAGCTCTACAGTGACTTTGTCGCCCGTCAGGATGCGGATATAGTTTTTACGCATTTTACCGGAGATGTGTGCGGTTACCACGTGCCCGTTTTCCAATTCAACGCGGAACATGGTGTTGGGCAGCGTATCAAGAACGGTGCCCTGCATTTCAATATTGTCTTCTTTGGCCATCGAATCCTCTAGGTCTAACTACCTTAGTTTTTAACCGGCAAGATAATGCCGAAAAACCCCCATTATGTAAAGATGTGTCGGTGAACATTGCACCGTTTCCATCAATTAGTTTACTGGATAGGGCGGTTCAACCGGCTGTGGGGATATGACTTGCGGCTCCCAGCACGCCGGTGCCAAAGGCCGCCGTTGAAGGGTGCTGAGCTGCTGCAAGAATTGACGGCGCGGAATTTCACGCGCGCCAAGGCGGGCAGTGTGAGCGTTCAGCACCTGGCAGTCAATCAATTCCCCGCCATAAGCGGCAAAATGGCGGCAAAAGGCCATCAATGCGCATTTTGAGGCGTTGGTGACGCGGCTGAACATCGATTCGCCGCAGAACAACGCGCCCTGCGCCACGCCGTACATGCCGCCAACCAGTTGATCATCCTGCCAGACCTCCACCGAGTGCGCGTAGCCGAGGCGATGCAGATGCTGATAGGCGCGCTGCACCTCCGGGCCGATCCAGGTGCCTTCATCCGGCCGGTGGGCGCAGGCGGCGATCACCGCGGCGAAGTCGTGATTGAGCGTGATGCGAAACGGATCGTGGCGCAGAAAGCGTTTCAGGCTGCGGTTAAGATGAAACTCGGCCGGGAACAGCACCGCACGCGGGTCGGGCGACCACCACAGGATGGCCTCTCCCGGCGAATACCAGGGGAAGATGCCGCGCTCATAGGCCGCCAGCAGCCGCGGCGCCGTGAGATCGCCGCCGATCGCCAGCAGGCCATTGGGATCGCGCAGGGCGCCCTCAGGCGAGGGAAACGCCAGCGACTGGGGGGAAAGCTTAACGATGCGCATACAGGGTCTCTGCGTCCTCTACGGGCCGATTAAGGCGCCAGGTTGCTGATACGGTTGCGAAAGCGGGCATAGCGGCCCTGCTGGCGCATCAGGTCCGCGTGATTGCCCTGTTCGACAATCCGGCCGTCGTCCATCACGCAAATGCGGTCGAGATGTTCCAGGCCGTACAGGCGGTGCGTCACCAGGATCAGCGTCTTGCCCTGACAATGCCGGCGCAGCAGCGCCAGGATCTGCTGCTCGGTTTCGGCGTCCAGCCCTTCGGTCGGTTCGTCAAGCAGCAGCAGCGGGGCCGGATGCAGCAGCGCGCGGGCGATGCCCAGCCGACGCTGTTCGCCGCCGGACAGCTGCCGGCCGCCTTCGCCGAGCCAGGCGTTCAGCCCGCCGTCGCCGGCCAGCAATTTGCCGAGCCCCACCTGCTGCAGTACGTCACTCAGGCGAGCGTCGTCGGCATCCGGTGCGGCCAGCCGCAGGTTTTCCCGCAGCGTATCGCTGAAGATATGCACTCGCTGGCTGACGACCGTGGTCATTCGGCGCAGCGTGGTTTCATCATAATCCTCCAGCGGTTCGCCGTTGAGCAGAATTTTTCCGCCGTCGGTGCGCCAGGCGCGGGTCAGCAGCTGCAGCAGGGTGGACTTGCCGCAGCCGGTGCGGCCGAGCAAGGCGATGTGTTCGCCGGCCGCCACCTCGAGCGTGACGTCGCGCAGCACCGGCTGCGGCTGATCGGGGTAGGTGAAACTCAACTGCTGCAGGCTGAGCTGCGCCCGATCGGCAACGGCCGGGCCAGCGGCAGGGAAGGTGACTTCCGGTTGGCGATCGATGATCTGTTTGACCCGCGTGGCGGAGGCGATCACCTGACCGAGATGCTGGAAGGCGCCGGCCACCGGCATCAGCGCTTCGAACGACGCCAGCGCGGCGAAGACAAACAGCGCGATCAGCGCGCCGGGTTGGGTATCGCCGCCGATGCCCGCGGCGGTCAGCCACAGCAGCAGCGTCACCGTCAGCCCGCTGGCAAGGATCATCAGCGCCTGCGCCTTGCCGCTCAGCGAGGCCTGCTGCCACTGGCGGCGTTGCCACCGCTGTTCGGTGGCGTTCAGCGTCTGGCGGAAGTCGTTGACGGCGCCGAACACCACCAGTTCCGCCTGCCCCTGCAGCCAGGCGGTCAGGTCGGTGCGGTATTGACCGCGCAGCGCGGTGAGTTGGCCGCCGATCGGTTTGCCGGCGCGATAGAACACCGGCGGCACCAGCAGCAGCAACAGCAGCAGAATGCCGCCCAGCGTCAGGGCGAGCACAGGATCCAGCCAGCTCAGGCCGTAAGTGACGACCAGGATCACCACCGCCGCGCTGATCAGCGGCGAGATCACCCGCAGATAAAGATGATCCAGCGTGTCCACGTCCGCTACCAGGCGGTTGAGCAGGTCGGCCTGGCGGAAACGGGCGATGCCGCCCGGCGTCAGCGGCAGGATCTTGCTGAAGGTGAACACCCGCAGGTGCGACAGCACGCGGAAGGTGGCGTCGTGGCTGACCACACGCTCGGCGTAGCGCCCGGCGGTGCGGAAGATCGCCGCGCCGCGCACGCCGGCGGCGGGCAGCATGTAGTTGAAGGTTAGCAGGCCCGCCAATCCGGCCAGCGAAGAGGCGGCCAGGAACCAGCCGGAGAGCGCCAGCAGGCCGATGCTGGCCAGCAGGGTGACGATCGCCAAAATGATGCCCAGGCTAATCAGCAGGCTATGGCGGCGATACAACGCCAAAAACGGCAGCAACACGCGCATGATTAAAGCTCCCCGCGGCGGTGGGCGATCAGAGTGGCGAACAGGCCCGGTTGGGCGCTGAGGGTGGCGTAATCGCCCTGTTGCACGATACGCCCGTTATCCATCACCCAAATCTGATCGTAGTCTTCGGTATCTTCCAGCTGATGCGTCACCAGCAGGGTGGTTTGTTGATGCGAAGCGGCATTCAACGCCTGCATCACCCGTTGTTCGCTATGGGCATCGAGGCTGGCGGCCGGTTCATCGAGCAGCAGCAAGCGGCGCGGGCCGATCAGCGCCCGGGCGACCGCCACGCGCTGCGCCTGGCCGACCGACAGGCGGGCGGCGTTATCGCCCACTTCGGTGTCGAGCCCCTGCGGCAGATACGGCAACAGCTCGCTGACGTAGGCGTGTTCCACCGCCTGCTGCAGCTGCGTTTCATCGGCCTGCGGGCAGCCCAGCAGGATATTGGCGCGCAAGGTTTGCGCCGGCAGGTGCGGGTTTTGCCCGACCCAGCTCAGCTGCTGCCTCCAGTTCTCTGCGGACAGGTCACGCAGTTCGATGCCGTTGACGGTCAACGATCCACGGTAGGGCAGGAAGCCGAGCAGCAGATTGAGCAGCGAACTTTTGCCGGCGCCGCTCAGCCCGACCAGCGCCACGCGCTGCTGCGGTTGCAGGGTGAAACTCAGCGGCCCGGCCAGCAACACGCCGTTCGGCGACAGAATTTCCAATTCGTTCGCCTGTAGCGTCAGCGATTGATCGGCGGGCAACTTCCGCGTGCCGTTGCCCATCTGCTCGCCTTCGGCGCTGAGGAAGGTTTCCAGCGCTTCCGCCGCGCCGACCGCCTGCGCCTTGGCATGATAGAAGGTGCCGAGATCGCGCAGCGGTTGGAAGAACTCCGGCGCCAGAATCAGCACCAGAAAACCGGAAAACAGCGTTACGCCGAGGCCATAGCTGCCGAAGTTGAGTTCGCCGAGGTAAGAAAAGCCAAAATACACCGCCACTACGGCGATGGAGATCGACGCGAAGAACTCCAGCACGCCGGAGGAGAGGAAGGCCATGCGCAGCACTTCCATGGTGCGGCTGCGGAAGTCTTCGGAGGATTTGGCGATCTGCGCGGTTTCGGCCTGCGCGCGGTCGAATAGCCGCAGGGTGTCCAGGCCGCGCAGGCGGTCGAGGAAGTTACCGCTCAATCGCGCCAGCGCCACAAAGTTGCGGCGGTTGGCGTCGGCGGCCCCCATGCCCACCAGCGCCATAAACAGCGGGATGAGCGGCGCGGTCGCCAACAGAATCAAACCGGCGGCCCAGTTGATCGGGAAGACGGCGATCAAGATCAGCAGCGGGATAAACACCGCCAGATACATCTGCGGCAGATAGCGCGAGTAATAGTCCTGCATATCCTCGATCTGCTCGACGATGATGCTGGCCCAGCTGCCCGCCGGTTTGCCCTGGATCCAGGCCGGCCCGAGTTGCTGCAGCTTATCCAGCACCTGCCGGCGCATGCGCTGGCGGATCACCTGCCCACACAGAAAACCGACCCGTTCCCGCAGCCAGCTCAGCAGCGCCCGCAGCGCGAACGCGATGGCCAGCCAGATAAACGAAGGGATCAGTTGCTCACGCGGGATGTGTTCGATGATCAGGGCGTGCAGCAGGCTGGCCAGCAGCCACGCCTGCGCCACGATCAGCAGGCCGCTGAACAACCCCAACAGCATGGAAAGGCGCAGCCAACGCTGCGCTAACGAACTCTGGGTTTTAAGCCAACGGGTTAACTGTTGCTGTCTGGTTTTTTTCATCAGATATGCGTCTGCGTCGCCGGCGCCCGTTTGTTACGGGCTGGGTTAACGTACTGTTAAATAATAGTGTTTGGCGCAATCGGCGACAAACAAGCGAGGCCTCATGTTACCTCGTGACCCGGCAGACTGAAAAGAATAAAGCGGGCAAATATGGCTATAACAGATGGGAGAGAGAGATTGCTGAGCCCAGAAACAAAAAAAGCGGCTCGAGAGCCGCTTTTTGCCGATGATGAAAACGTCTTAGCAGACTTCTGCGCCGGCGATGCCGTCCAGATAACGCTCTGCGTCCAGCGCCGCCATGCAGCCGGTGCCGGCGGAGGTGATCGCCTGACGGTAGATGTGATCCATCACGTCGCCCGCGGCGAAGACGCCGGGGATAGTGGTTTGGGTCGCATTGCCGTGAATGCCGGACTGCACCTTGATGTAGCCGTTTTCCAGCTCCAGCTGACCACCGAAGATGCCGGTGTTCGGGCTGTGGCCGATGGCGATGAACACGCCGGCCAGTTCCAGCTCACGGGTTTCGTTTTCCGCTTTGGTGCTGCGGATACGCACGCCGGTCACGCCCATTTCATCGCCCAGCACTTCGTCCAGCGTATGGTCGGTGTGCAGCACGATGTTGCCGCTCTTCACTTTTTCCATCAGCCGGTCGATCAGGATTTTCTCCGAACGGAAGCTGTCGCGACGGTGGATCAGGTGAACCTCGGCGGCGATGTTTGACAGGTACAGCGCTTCTTCAACGGCGGTATTGCCGCCGCCGACCACCGCGACTTTCTGGTTGCGGTAGAAGAAACCGTCGCAGGTTGCGCAGGCGGAAACGCCTTTGCCCTTGAACGCGTCTTCGGAAGGCAGGCCAAGATAGCGGGCGGAGGCGCCGGTCGCGATGATCAGCGCGTCGCAGCTGTATTCACCGCTGTCGCCGAACAGGCGGAACGGACGCTGCTGCAGATCGACGCTGTTGATGTGGTCGAAGACGATTTCAGTCTGGAACTTCTCCGCGTGCTCGCGCATGCGCTCCATCAACGCCGGGCCGGTCAGGCCTTCGGCGTCGCCGGGCCAGTTTTCCACTTCGGTGGTGGTGGTCAGCTGGCCGCCTTGTTCCAGACCGGTGATCAGCACCGGGTTCAGGTTGGCGCGCGCCGCGTAGACGGCGGCGGTGTAACCGGCCGGGCCGGAACCCAGAATCAGTAATTTGCTATGTTTAGCCGTGCCCATGAATAACCTCTTTATTCCACAATGGCGGACAATGAAGCCGATTGTAGGGAAAATGGCGCAGTAAAAAAAGCGTCGGGCGACGTTGTTAACGATTTGTATGATAGTTGTCGCCTATTAATGCATCCGTTGTCGGTAAATCGGTCGTCGAACGCAGAAATTTAACTTATCAAAGCCGCATTCGGCCAGCGAATCGCCAACCGTGCAAAAACGGCGCACTCTGCGGCTTCCGCCGCTCCCGACCGGGGTTTATCAGCCAGCGATTCATAATCAAAAATGGGATGCAGACTTTTCATGACGGTACGTTGTTCTGATTTTGCTTCTTTTACTTTGACAATCCGCTGCGCATTTGCGAAAACATCATAGGAAGAAGAAATTATCCCCGTAACACCAGCAAATCGTATGTATTTGCGCCGCAAGGCGACGATACGCAGCGGGAGTGCGGAGCAGGGCGCGCAAGCGTTTGCTGATTTTTTCTCGACCGAAACATCGTTGCCGGCGCTGCGCGGAGTTGGACAGACAGGCTGCGCGGCGTGGAATGATGGTAGTGAAGAAGCACATGACAGGCATCGGGTCTTCGCTTGGAACGAACCCTTACACATTGACGTTGGCTAGGGTGTGGCAAGTGCACGGAAGAAAATAAGAGAGACAATAATAATGGCAGACAACAAGAAACGCCCGGGTAAAGATCTTGACCGTATCGACCGCAACATCCTGAATGAGCTGCAGAAGGATGGGCGTATTTCGAACGTCGAGCTTTCGAAGCGCGTGGGGTTATCCCCGACACCATGTTTGGAACGCGTGCGCCGTCTCGAGCGCCAGGGTTTCATTCATGGCTATACCGCATTGCTGAACCCGCATTATCTGGATGCGTCCCTGCTGGTTTTCGTGGAGATCACGTTGAACCGCGGCGCGCCGGATGTGTTTGAGCAATTCAACTCGGCAGTGCAGAAGCTTGAAGAGATTCAGGAGTGTCATCTGGTTTCCGGCGATTTCGACTACCTGTTGAAAACCCGCGTACCGGACATGTCGGCTTACCGCAAATTGCTGGGCGAAACCTTGCTGCGTTTGCCGGGGGTTAACGACACCCGTACCTACGTAGTGATGGAAGAAGTGAAACAGAGTAACCGTCTGGTTATCAAAACACGGTAAGGTGCAGGTGCAAAACCTGATTAAATTGGTTACACTCCTGTTTATTCATACAGTTTCGGCGCCGGGGCAGTTTCTCGGCGCTGTTGCTATGTCAGCTAACAGGAACCTGGAGAGCCTTTCTTGAGCCAGGAATATACAGAAGATAAAGAAGTTACCCTGAAAAGACTCAGCAGTGGCCGGCGTTTGCTGGAAGCTGTGCTTATCGTGGTAGCGATTTTTGCCGTTTACCTCATGGCTGCGCTGGTCAGTTTCAACCCGTCTGACCCAAGCTGGTCGCAGACCGCGTGGCATGAGCCGATTCACAATCTGGGCGGCGGTGTCGGGGCCTGGTTGGCCGATACGCTGTTCTTCACCTTCGGGGTGCTCGCCTACGCGATACCGCCGATCATGCTGGTCCTGTGCTGGGCGGCTTATCGCCAACGCAGCAACAGAGACTACATCGACTATTTCGCGCTTTCCCTGCGCCTGATCGGCACCCTGGCGTTAGTGCTCACCTCCTGTGGGTTGGCGGCGCTGAACGTTGACGATCTCTATTACTTCGCCTCCGGCGGCGTGATCGGCAGCCTGCTGAGCAACGCCATGTTGCCGTGGTTCAACGGCATCGGCGCTACGCTGGCGCTGCTGTGCGTATGGGCGGCGGGGTTGACGCTGTTTACCGGCTGGTCTTGGCTGGTGATCGCCGAGAAGATCGGCGGGGCGGTGTTGGGCGTTGCGACGGTGATGACCAATCGCTCACGCCGCGAAGAGCGCTATTTCGAAGATGACGAGCGTTACGTTGACGACGAGCCTGAGCAGGCAGGGAAGGGTGCCGCCGCAGCGGTTGCCGCGACCGCCGCCGGAGCCGCGGCCGCCGATGACGACGTGCTGTTCTCCGCGCCTTCGGTTACCGAAAGCGCCAAAGCGGCGGCGGAAGACGCCGCCGATCCGTTGCTCAGCGGCCTGCGCGCCGACGATGGCGAGCTTGAAGCAGAAGCCGCACCCAGCGCGCCGGTGGCTTCGCCTGCACCGACGGTGAAGGCAGAGATCCACGAGCCCGTTGCTGCGCCGATCGCCGCTCAGGCGCCGTCGGTAACGGTGGCGCCGGCCGCGCCGGCCTCGGTCAATCAGCACCCGGTAAGTGCGCCGGCGCAAGACGCTACGCCGCCGCTGTATTCCTTCGAGATCCCGGAAGAAACGCCTGCGCCTAAGGCGACGCGTCCTGTCGATCCTTATCAGGATGACGATGAGCCGCGCCTTGGCAACTGGCAAGAGCCGGCCGCGCCGCAGCCGCCGGCGCGTTCTCCCTTTGATTTTACCGCCGCACAGCGTGACAGCGTTGACATCGGCAGTTCGAGCGGTTTCAGCGCCACCGGCGCCAAACCGCAGCCGGATACGGCGGCAGCCGCTGCTGCGGGCGTTGCGGCGGCGACCTTTATGCCGGCCTTCACGGCGACCAGCGACGGCAATCCGCAGGTTAAGCAGGGCATCGGTCCTGAGCTGCCGCGGCCGAACCCGGTGCGCATCCCGACCCGTCGCGAGCTGGCTTCCTACGGTATCAAGCTGCCTTCGCAGCGTGCGGCCGAACAGGAACAGCGCCAGACAGAGGCGGAGCCTCAACAGCTGACGGCGGCGAACCCGCAGGAAGAAGAGGCGTTGCAAGAAGCCGCGCTGCGCCAGGCGTTCGCCGAGCAGCAAAGCCAGCGCTACGGCGAAAGCTACGCGCCGGAGCAGGATGATGAACAGGCTCAGCAGGAGGCTGAGCTTAGCAAAGCGTTCGCCGAGCAACAGAGCCAGCGTTACGGCGAAGACCAGCAGGACGACGAAGCGGCGCGGCAAGAGGCTGCGCTGCGTCAGGCATTCGCCGAGCAGCAGCAGGCGCGTTATGGCCAGCAAGAGCCTGCTCCGCAGGCGCCGGCCGCCAGCCCGGTCGATACCCGCAATGCTTTCAGCTTCTCGCCAATGGCGGATCTGGTGGACGATGGCCCGAGCGAGCCGATGTTCACGCTGTCGCCGCAGCTTGAAGAGCGCATTGAACTGGAAAGCGAGCAAGAGGACGACGTGCCGTTCGGCCAGTTTGAGCCTGCGGCGCCGGCTGCTCAACCTCAGCAATCGCACCCTCAGCCTCAACAATACCAACAGCCGCAGCAGCAACCGTATCAGCAGCCGCAGGTGCAGCAGCCTCAGCAACCTCAGGCCGAGCAGCATCCGGCGATGGACAGCTTGATTCACCCGTTCCTGATGCGCAACGATCAGCCGCTGCAGAAACCGACCACGCCTCTGCCGACGCTGGATCTGCTGACCGAAGCGCCGAAAGAAGTGGAGCCGGTCGATTCCTTCGCGCTGGAACAGAAAGCACGCCTGGTGGAGGCCAGCCTGGCCGATTATCGCGTGAAAGCCGACGTGGTGGACATCCTGCCGGGGCCGGTCATCACCCGCTTCGAGCTGGATCTGGCGCCGGGCGTTAAAGCGGCGCGCATTTCCAACCTGTCGCGCGATCTGGCGCGCTCGCTGTCGACTTCGGCAGTGCGCGTGGTGGAAGTGATCCCCGGTAAGCCTTATGTCGGTCTGGAGCTGCCGAACGCCAAGCGGCAAACGGTATACCTGCGCGAGGTGCTGGATTGCCCGGCCTTCCGCGACAACCCGTCGCCGCTGTCCATCGTATTGGGTAAAGACATCTCCGGCGAGCCGGTGGTGGCCGATCTGGGCAAAATGCCGCACTTGCTGGTCGCCGGTACCACCGGCTCCGGTAAATCGGTCGGGGTCAACGCCATGATCCTGAGCATCCTGTATAAGGCCACGCCGAAAGAAGTGCGCTTTATCATGATTGACCCGAAAATGCTGGAACTGTCGGTTTACGAAGGCATTCCGCACCTGTTGACCGACGTGGTCACCGACATGAAAGACGCCGCCAATGCGCTGCGCTGGTGCGTGGGCGAAATGGAACGCCGCTATAAGCTGATGTCAGCTCTAGGCGTGCGTAACCTGGCCGGCTACAACGAACGCGTCGATCAGGCCGAAGCGATGGGGCGCCCGATCCCGGATCCGTTCTGGAAGCCGACCGACAGCATGGACATCACGCCGCCGGTATTGGAGAAAGAGCCGTACATCGTAGTGATGGTCGACGAATTCGCCGATCTGATCATGACGGTCGGCAAGAAGGTCGAAGAGTTGATCGCTCGCCTGGCGCAGAAAGCGCGTGCGGCGGGTATCCACCTGGTGCTGGCGACCCAGCGTCCGTCGGTGGATGTGATCACGGGTCTTATCAAGGCCAACATCCCGACGCGTATCGCCTTTACCGTGTCGAGCAAAATCGACTCCCGCACCATCCTCGATCAGGGGGGCGCCGAGTCCTTGCTGGGTATGGGTGACATGCTCTATCTGGCGCCGAACTCCTCAATTCCGGTGCGCGTACATGGCGCATTCGTGCGCGATCAGGAAGTGCACGCGGTGGTCAAGGATTGGAAAGCGCGCGAGCGGCCCCAATATAAAGAGGGCATTCTCAGCGGCGGTGAAGACGGCGAGGGCGGTGCCGGCGGCGGTATGGACGGTGACGAAGAGCTGGATCCGCTGTTTGATCAGGCGGTGGATTTCGTGGTGGATAAACGCCGCGCCTCCATCTCCGGCGTACAGCGCCAGTTCCGCATCGGCTATAACCGCGCCGCGCGCATCATCGAACAGATGGAAGCGCAGGGCATCGTCAGCGAGCAGGGGCACAACGGCAACCGCGAGGTGCTGGCGCCGCCGCGGCACGATTGATGGTCGTTTAGCCACTGACTCAATAAGAAAGGGCCGCTTAAGCGGCCCTTGTGCAAAGAAGCGTAAACCCGTTTCTTCTCGGAACATTGGCCTACCGGCCGTTCGCCGGCTTCGGGTAAAGTAACGGGGTAAAGGGTTGATTTGACCCGCACGGCGCCGCCTTGCGGTTAACGCATTTCATAAGGTATCTGGAATAATGAAAAAACTGTTAGTTGCCTGCTGTCTGCTTTCGGGATTCGCTTCTACCTCCGTGCTGGCCGACGCCGCACAGGATCTGCAAAGTCGCCTGGCGAAGGTGAACAGTTTCCACGCCAGTTTCTCGCAAACCGTGACCAGCGCCGACGGCGCCGCGGTGCAACAGGGGGAAGGCGAGCTGTGGGTAAAGCGGCCGAACCTGTTCAACTGGCACATGACGTCACCCGATGAGAGCGTGCTGGTCTCCGATGGCCAAACCCTGTGGTTCTATAACCCGTTCGTTGAGCAGGTGACGGCGACCTGGCTGAAGAACGCCACCGGCAATACGCCGTTTATGCTGATCACCCGCAACAATGCCAGCGACTGGAAGCAGTACAACGTGAAGCAAAAGGGCGATGATTTCGAGCTGACGCCGAAATCCGCCAGCGGCAACCTGAAGCAGTTCGCCATCAGCGTGACCAACAGCGGCACCATCCGCAGCTTCGCCGCGGTGGAGCAGGACGGCCAGCGCAGCGCTTATACGCTGAAAAGCCAGCAGAACGTCACCGCCGATCCGGCCAAATTCAAATTTACCCCGCCGAAGGGGGTGACGCTGGACGACCAGCGCCAGTGAGGTGCAAGTGAGTAATAATCTGTCGCTCGATTTTTCCCAGAACGAGTTCCAGCCGTTGGCCGCGCGTATGCGGCCGACCACGCTGGCGCAGTATATCGGCCAGCAGCACCTGCTGGCCGCCGGCAAGCCGCTGCCGCGCGCCATCGAGGCCGGGCAGCTGCACTCGATGATTTTATGGGGGCCGCCGGGCACAGGGAAGACGACGCTGGCAGAGCTGATCGGCCGTTACGGTCAGGCGGACGTCGAACGGATCTCCGCCGTGACCTCCGGGATCAAGGAGATCCGCGAGGCAATCGAGCGGGCGCGGCAAAACCGCGACGCCGGCCGTCGCACTATTCTGTTCGTCGATGAAGTGCACCGCTTCAACAAAAGTCAGCAGGACGCCTTCCTGCCGCACATTGAAGACGGCACTATCACCTTTATCGGCGCCACTACCGAAAACCCGTCGTTCGAACTGAACTCGGCGCTGCTGTCGCGCGCCCGCGTCTATTTGTTGAAGGCGCTGACCGCCGAAGACATCGGCCAGGTGCTGGATCAGGCGATGAACGACAAGGCGCGCGGTTTTGGCGGCCAGAACGTCGAGCTGCCGGCGGAAACGCGCCGCCTGCTGTCGGAGCTGGTGGGGGGCGATGCGCGCCGGGCGCTGAACAGCCTGGAAATGATGGCGGACATGGCGGAACTCGACCCCAAAGGCGTACGGGTGCTGACGCCGGAGCTGCTGAAGGAGGTGTCGGGCGAGCGCAGCGCGCGCTTCGACAACAAGGGCGACCGTTATTACGACCTGATTTCCGCGCTGCATAAATCGGTGCGTGGTTCGGCGCCGGACGCCGCGCTGTACTGGTATGCGCGCATCATTACCGCTGGCGGCGATCCGCTCTATGTGGCGCGCCGTCTGTTGGCGATTGCCTCTGAAGACGTGGGCAACGCCGATCCGCGCGGCATGCAGGTGGCGATCGCCGCCTGGGATTGTTTCACCCGCGTGGGGCCGGCGGAGGGCGAGCGCGCCATTGCGCAGGCGATTGTTTACCTGGCCTGCGCGCCGAAAAGCAACGCGGTTTACACCGCGTTCAAGGCCGCCATGCGCGACGCCAAAGAGCAGGCCGATTATGACGTGCCGGAGCATTTGCGCAACGCGCCGACCAAGCTGATGAAGGAAATGGGGCTGGGGGCGGAATACCGTTACGCTCACGACGAACCCAACGCCTACGCCGCCGGCGAGAACTACTTCCCGCCCGAAATGGCCAACACGCGCTACTACCAACCGACCTCGCGCGGGCTGGAAGGGAAAATCGGCGAAAAGTTGGCATGGCTGGCTGAGCAGGATCAAAATAGCCCGACAAAACGCTACCGCTAGCGTGGCCGTTGCGGTAAGGTTAGCGGGTATCACTCTTCTTTTATGCGGCTATAAATCAGCCGCATAGAACAACAACACTTCTTTCAATAACAACAAGCACAGGATTAGCATGCTCGATCCCAATCTGCTGCGTAATGAGCTAGACGCAGTCGCCGTCAAACTGGCTCGCCGAGGCTTTAAACTCGATCTGGATCTGCTGCGTTCGCAGGAAGAACGCCGCAAAGTTCTGCAGGTAGAAACTGAAACGCTGCAAGCGGAACGCAACTCCCGATCGAAATCCATCGGCGCGGCCAAAGCGCGTGGGGAAGACATCGAGCCGCTGCGTCGCGAAGTGAACGAGCTGGGTGACAAGCTGGATGCCGCCAAGGCGGAACTGGATGCGCTGCAGAGCGAGATCCGCGATTATGCCCTGACGCTGCCTAACCTGCCGGACGACGCCGTGCCGGACGGTAAAGACGACAGCGAAAACCTGGAAGTCACCCGCTGGGGTGAACCGCGCCAATACGACTTCGCGGTGCGCGATCATGTCGATCTGGGCGAAATGGCCGGCGGGCTGGATTTTGCCGCCGCGGTTAAGCTGACAGGTTCGCGCTTCGTGGTGATGAAAGGGCAAATCGCCCGCATGCACCGCGCTCTGTCCCAGTTCATGCTGGATCTGCACACCGAACAGCACGGCTACCTGGAGGCCTACGTGCCTTACCTGGTCAACCACGCCACGCTGTACGGCACCGGCCAACTGCCGAAGTTCGGCGAAGACCTGTTCCATACCCGCCCGCTGGAAGAAGAAGCCGACAGCAGCAACTACGCGCTGATCCCAACGGCGGAAGTGCCGCTGACCAACCTGGTGCGCGACGAGATCGTGGAAGAGGAAACTCTGCCGCTGAAGATGACTGCGCACACGCCATGCTTCCGTGCGGAAGCCGGTTCTTACGGCCGTGACACCCGCGGTTTGATCCGTATGCACCAGTTCGACAAGGTCGAAATGGTGCAGATAGTCCGTCCGGAAGATTCGATGGATGCCCTGGAAGAGCTGACCGGCCACGCGGAAAAAGTGCTGCAGCTGCTGAACCTGCCTTACCGCAAGGTGCTGCTGTGCACCGGCGACATGGGCTTCGGCGCATGCAAAACCTATGATCTGGAAGTGTGGCTGCCGGCGCAGGATACCTACCGCGAAATCTCGTCCTGCTCCAACATGTGGGACTTCCAGGCACGCCGCATGCAGGCGCGCTGCCGTAGCAAAGCCGACAAGAAGCCGCGTCTGGTTCACACCCTGAACGGCTCCGGCCTGGCGGTTGGCCGTACGCTGGTGGCGGTGCTGGAAAACTACCAGCAGGCCGACGGCCGCATTCAGGTACCTGAAGTGCTGCGTCCATATATGGGCGGCCTGGAATACATCGGCTAAACGACAAACCACGAAAAAAGCGCCTGCGGGCGCTTTTTTTATGCCGAGAGTTCAGCCCGTCGCCAGCGTATAAGCCTGTTGAATGTAGTCCGCCAGATGCTTGCTTTTCACCTCGTCGGGCGAGTGGAGCTTGATGTGCCGCCGATACTGGCCGTTGCCTTCGAGCTGGAGATAACGATCTTCCAATCGGTAGCCGTGGCCGAACTCCACCGTGACGTGGTGGCGATAGGCGAAAACGCCGCAGAAAAATTGGCTATGCGAGAACATGATGCCGCCGTATTTGACCGATTCGGTGACGCCACTGCCGCTCGCCGCAGCGATCCGCCGCACCTGCTGCACAATGGCCAGCAGGTCACCTTGCGTACTGCCGATGTCCGCCAGCAGGGCCTCTACCGCCGCATCATTTGCCTGACTCATCTTGCCTCTTTGTCGTCAAATTCGCTCTGCGCTGAGCATAGCGCTTTTTCAGCCAGTTAGCCGGAAACAAATCGTGCGGTGGAATGATAAGAGGCGATTGACTTTTTTATCGCCAGTGGCATGATGCGCGCACTCTCATTGCGCGTTCGGTCACAATCTCACTATGTCCGCATACTCTCGCCCAGTGCTCTTATTGCTCTGCGGCCTCTTGCTGCTCACGGTATCCATTGCCGTTTTGAATACGCTCGTGCCTCTTTGGTTAACCCATGCTCAGCTGTCGACCTGGCAGGTGGGAATGGTCAGCTCCTCTTATTTCAGCGGCAACCTGTTGGGCACGCTGGTGGCGGGCAAACTGATCCAGCGCGTCGGCTTTACCCGCAGCTATCATCTTTCTTGTCTGGTGTTCGCCGCCGCAACCGCCGGCATGGTGCTGTCGATCGATTTTTGGAGCTGGCTGGGCTGGCGCTTCTTCGCCGGCGTCGGCTGCGCCTGGATTTGGGTGATCGTGGAGAGCGCGCTGTTGCGCAGCGGTAACCTGAGCAACCGCGGTCAGCTGCTGGCGGCCTATATGATTGTCTATTACCTCGGTACGGTGACCGGCCAATTGCTGTTGAGCATGACCTCGACCGAATTGCTGCACGTGGTGCCGTGGGTGACCGCCATTGTGATCAGCGCCATGCTGCCGATGCTGTTTGCGCGGGTCAACCGCCATGAAGACGAGCCGCAGCAGGCGGCGGTGTGGACAATGCTGAGACGCCGCAGCGCGCGTCTCGGCATCAATGGCTGCATCATCTCCGGCATCGTGCTCGGCTCGCTGTATGGCCTGATGCCGCTGTATCTCTCTCATCAGGGCATGAGCGACGCTAACGTCGGCTACTGGATGGCGCTGTTGGTCAGCTCCGGCATCGTCGGCCAATGGCCTGTCGGGCGCCTGGCCGATCGTTACGGGCGCCTGCTGGTGCTGCGCATTCAGGTGTTTGTGGTGATCCTCGCCAGCGTGGCGATGCTCGGCAACTACGCCATGGCGCCTTCACTGTTCATCCTCGGCTGCGCCGGCTTTACCCTGTATCCGGTGGCGATGTCCTGGGCCTGTGAGAAGGCAATGCCGCACGAACTGGTGGCGATGAACCAGGCGCTGCTGATGAGTTATACCATCGGCAGCTTGCTGGGCCCATCGATGACGGCGCTGCTGATGCAGAACTATTCCGACCGCGTGCTGTTCGTGATGATAGCCGCCGTGGCGTTGGTTTACCTGCTGATGCTGCTGAAAAAGCAGAAGCCGGATCGCCATCACACGCCGTTCGCCGCCGCCTGAGCATAAAAAAAAACCGGCCATGAGCCGGTTTTTTCTTTGGCGCTGCGTCAGTCAGTAAATCACTTTGTGGCCGTAGCTTTCCAGGATGCCTTTGACGCGATCCATGGTCTCGGCCTTCGGCGGATGTACGCCGTCCAGTTTGTACTCTTCCCCCATCGCTATCCATTTGTGCTTGCCCAGCTCGTGGTAAGGCAGCAGCTCGATTTTCTCGATGTTGGTCATGTCTTTGGTGAACTCGCCCAGCAGGTGCGCCGATTTATCGTCGTCTGACCAGCCCGGCACCACCACGTAACGGATCCAGGTGCGCTGGTTGCGTTTCGCCAGATAGCGGGCGAATTCCAGCGTGCGGTGGTTGGAGACGCCGACCAGATTCTGGTGGATCTCGTCGTTCATCTGTTTCAGATCCAGCATCACCAGATCGGTGGTGTCCAGCAATTCGTCGATCACCGGATCGTAGCGGCGCACGAAGCCATTGGTGTCCAGGCAGGTGTTGATGCCTTCGGCATGACAGGCGCGGAACCAGTCGCGCACGAATTCAGCCTGCAGGATCGCCTCGCCGCCGGACGCGGTCACGCCGCCGCCGGAAGCGTTCATGAAGTGGCGGTAGGCCACCGCGTCTTTCATCAGCTCTTCGACGGTCACTTCTTTGCCGCCGTGGGTGTCCCAGGTGTCACGGTTATGGCAATAGAGGCAGCGCATCAGGCAGCCCTGGAAGAAGACGATAAAGCGGATCCCGGGCCCATCGACGGTGCCGCAGGATTCGAAGGAGTGGATGCGACCAGTTACTGACATTGCGGGGTTTTCTCCAATATGGACTGTCAAACGCAGTCTAAAAATAGGCGCGTGGCCGCCGGCCAGGTATCTGCGATGCAGCGGCGGGGATCCGCCACCGGGGGTAATGATGCCTGTCGGCCGGTCAGTTGCCGGATAACTGTTTTGCCGGCTATCCATTTAAGTATAGATGTCCGGCAAAACAGACTCGCACAGAGTCAGGGGAGAGCGGTGGGAGAAAAGGGCCGGCAGAACCGGCCCCGACGTTGGCACCGGGCGGTTTCCCGCCCGGTCGGCGTTATTACATCGTTTGAGTGAAGGTACGAGTAATGACGTCCTGCTGTTGCTCTTTGGTCAGCGAGTTGAAGCGCACGGCGTAACCGGAAACGCGGATGGTCAGCTGAGGGTATTTTTCAGGATTTTCCATCGCATCCAGCAGCATTTCGCGGTTCATTACGTTGACGTTCAGATGCTGACCGCCTTCGATGGAGGCTTCATGGTGGAAGTAACCATCCATCAGGCCCGCCAGGTTGGCTTTACGCACGTCGTCGTCTTTACCCAGCGCGTTAGGCACGATGGAGAAGGTGTAGGAGATCCCGTCTTTCGCGTAGGCAAACGGCAGTTTGGCTACCGAGGTCAGGGAGGCGACTGCACCTTTCTGGTCACGGCCGTGCATCGGGTTGGCACCTGGGCCGAACGGTGCGCCTGCGCGGCGGCCATCCGGGGTGTTACCGGTTTTCTTACCGTACACCACGTTGGAGGTGATGGTCAGTACGGACTGAGTCGGTACCGCGTTGCGGTAGGTGCGCAGTTTCTGAATTTTCTTCATGAAACGTTCCACCAGGTCACAGGCGATGTCATCGACGCGGGCGTCGTTGTTACCGAACTGCGGGTACTCGCCTTCCACTTTAAAGTCGATAGCCAGGCCGTCTTCGTCGCGAATGGTGGTGACTTTCGCGTACTTGATGGCGGACAGGGAGTCGGCCGCAACGGACAGACCGGCGATGCCGCAAGCCATGGTGCGATAAACGTCACGGTCATGCAGCGCCATCAGCGCAGCTTCGTAGCTGTACTTGTCGTGCATGTAGTGAATGATGTTCAGCGCGGTCACGTACTGCTTGGCCAGCCAATCCATAAAGTGGTCCATGCGGGCCATGACTTTGTCATAGTCCAGCACTTCGTCCATCATCGGCGCTTCTTTCGGGCCGACCTGCATTTTCAGTTTCTCGTCAACGCCGCCGTTGATGGCGTACAGCATGGTTTTCGCCAGGTTGGCGCGGGCGCCGAAGAACTGCATTTGCTTACCGACGATCATCGGGCTGACGCAACAGGCGATGGCGTAGTCATCGTTGTTGAAGTCAGGACGCATCAGGTCGTCGTTTTCGTACTGTACGGAAGAGGTGTCGATGGACACTTTCGCCGCGAATTTCTTGAAGTTCAGCGGCAGCTTCTCAGACCACAGGATGGTCATGTTCGGCTCCGGAGACGGCCCCATGGTGTACAGGGTGTTCAGGAAGCGGAAGCTGTTTTTGGTGACCAGGGTACGGCCGTCGACGCCCATACCGGCCAGGGATTCGGTCGCCCAGATTGGGTCGCCGGAGAACAGTTCATCGTACTCAGGGGTACGCAGGAAGCGCACCATACGCAGTTTCATCACCAGGTGGTCAATCAGTTCCTGCGCTTGCTCTTCGGTCAGTTTGCCCGCCTTGATGTCGCGTTCGATGAACACGTCGAGGAAGGTGGACACGCGGCCGAAGGACATGGCGGCGCCGTTCTGGGATTTCACCGCGGCCAGGTAGCCGAAGTAGGTCCACTGCACCGCTTCTTGGGCGCTGGTGGCCGGGCCGGAGATGTCGTAACCGTATTTGGCGGCCATCTCTTTGATCTGAGCCAGAGCGCGATGCTGTTCAGCGATCTCTTCGCGCAGCTGGATGGTCATTTCCAGGTCTTCGCCGTTTTCCAGTTTTTCCTGCAGCGATTTGAACTGGTTCAGCTTGTCGGCCATCAGGAAGTCGATGCCGTACAGCGCCACGCGGCGGTAGTCGCCGATGATGCGGCCACGGCCGTAAGCGTCTGGCAGACCGGTCAGCACGCCGGATTTACGGCAGTTCAGGATGTCTTTGGTGTAAACGTCGAATACGCCCTGGTTGTGGGTTTTACGGTATTCGGTGAACACTTTTTTCAGCTGCGGATCCAGTTCGCGGCCGTACACTTTGCACGAACCTTCGACCATTTTGATGCCGCCGAACGGGATCAGCGCGCGTTTCAGAGGGGCGTCGGTCTGCAGACCCACGATGGTTTCCAGCTCTTTGGCGATGTAACCCGCGTCGTGAGAAACGATGGTTGAAGCAACGTTGGTGTCGAAATCAACCGGCGCATGAGTGCGGTTTTCCAGTTTGATCCCTTCCATAACCTTGTCCCACAAGGTGGTGGTGGCTTGAGTTGCGCCAGCCAGGAAGGATTCGTCACCTTCATAAGGCGTGTAGTTTTTCTGGATGAAGTCACGAACGTTGACTTCATTCTGCCAGTCACCCTTGCTGAAACCTTCCCAAGCGTTGGCTAATTTCTCGTTAAGTTCGGTCATTGTACACCTACCTTTGATTGTGGATTTCTAACTCTGCGCGCGGTAACTCACAGCTTAGTGCTGTTCGCGGCCCCCGCGCAGATAAATTACCCAGTAAGTCAACCCAACCAGCAGACCGCCGCCGATGATGTTACCAATGGTGACCGGAATCAGGTTGTCGATGATGAAGTTGCTTACTGTCAGATGAGCGAATTGCTCAGGTACCGCCCCTACGGCTTGCCAGAATTCCGGCGTGGCGAAGTGTTTGACCACGATGCCCATAGGGATCATAAACATGTTGGCGATGCTGTGTTCGAAGCCGCTGGCGACAAACATACCGACCGGCAGCACCATGGCGAGCATCTTGTCGGTCAGGGTACGACCGGAGTAGCTCATCCAGACCGCCAGGCAGACCATCAGGTTAGCCAGAATGCCGAGGCAGACGGCTTCGATAAAGGTGTGATGCAGCTTGTGGTCCGCGGTTTGCAGAACATTCAGGCCCCACTGGCCGTTGGCGACCATATACTCGCCGGAGAACCAGATCAGCGCCACGAAGAACAGCGCGCCGACCAGGTTGCCGAGATAAACGTTCAGCCAGTTGGCGCCCAGTTGGCCCCAGCTGATGCGGCCGCTGGCCTTGGCGATGACGATAAGCACGGTAGAGGTGAACAGGTCGGCGCCCGACACCACCACCAGCATTAACCCGAGAGAGAAACAGATGCCGCCGACCAGTTTAGCCAGCCCGAAAGGCACGCCGGCGGTGCCGGTGGTCGCCGTGATGTAGAAAACGAAGGCGATGGAAATGAAGACACCGGCGGTGATCGCCAAATAAAACGTTTTCAGCGGATGTTTGGTGGCTTTATACACGCCGGCATCTTCAGCGATTTTCGCCGTTGCCGCAGGTAAAATCAGATCGAATGGGCTGTCAGTTTTCAAACTAACTCTCGCTCTTAAGGGTTAAAACAACGCAATGAGATACTAGCAAAGCAGTATAGGGGAAAATTTGATTTGGATCATAAGGCGGGGAAGTAGAGCGCCAAAATGGCATGTTTTCTGTGTGGTTTTTATGGTTAATTAATTGAATTTAAACAAAAAACAATTTTTTAATGTTTGCAATTTTTTTTGAATTCACCCGGTGTGCCGAGGGTGTCAAAGTTAAATTTTTAGGCGTTTTGTCGCCGTTCGTCGCTGAAAGTTTAATTATCGGTTAATTATTATTTCACCGTCCGGCAACAATCGCCGGTTTATTTATTCTTATGCTCGTTTAACCGCCTATTTTCCTGCGGGAAAATAAAACAGAATGCGTTGAAATAAACCGCAAAATGAAAACGCCGCAGCGGAGTGCGGCGTTTGACCGGGAGGGTACCCCAAAAGTGGCGGTACCCCCAATGGCGATTAGGCCTTGGCCCAGTGACGGCGCTTGGCCGCCTGCAGCTTCTCGTAGGCCGCCAGCAGCGCCTGATGGGCCGGCAACGCCTTCAGATCGGCATCGACGGCGAACAGCCCGTTGAAGCGCTCTTCACCGCTGATGGCGGCCGAGGCCGCGTCCACCGCTTCCTGGCCGTACATTTTCACGAACGCGGTATAGTATTGCGCCGCTTCGCGCTCAGGCTCCTGCGCCAGCAGCAACAGCGTTTGCAGGCAACGGTAGTAGTTGCTGCGCGCCGGGCTCAGCACCGAGGCGTTGAAGTCCTGCGTCCATTCGGTCCAAATCAGCGCCTGATCCAGATCGCCGCCCGCCAGCGCCAGCATCGACTTCAGCTCGCCCACGCGCAGGGTATACCAGGCGTTGTCTTTGCCGCTGGCAATGCCCAGCAGTTCGCGTACGCGGGTGAAATCGTCCAGCCCTTCGTCGTCCAACTGCTCGATCAGCGCCAGGTATTCTTCCGGCTCCCACTCGCTGCCCGGCAACGCCAGCAGCGTATCGCGCAGGTGCGCGCCCATGCTGTTGTTGGCCAGCAGCAGGTCTTCCGCCGGGTAGATATCGGACATGCCCGGCACGATGATGCGGCAAGCGTAGACGCCCAGGTGTTCGTAGTCGGCGATGTACACTTCCGCGTCTTCTTTGTCGAAGATGCTCATCAGGGTGGCGAACTCTTCCTGCGTGCTGCCGCTGAAGTTCCAGTCAACGAACGGATAGTCCGCGTCCTGCTTGAACAGATCCCAAGAGATCAGACCGCTGGAGTCGATGAAGTGCGTTTCCAGGTTGGTGTGTTCCGCCACTTCTTCGTCATCGAAGGTCGGCGCGGTGAACACGTCGAGATCTTTCAGGCTGCGGCCCTGCAGCAGTTCGGTCACCGTGCGCTCCAGCGCCACGCCGAAGTCCGGGTGCGCGCCGAACGAGGCGAAGCAGGTGCCGTTGGTCGGGTTGAACAGCACCACGCAGATCACCGGGTAGTTGCCGCCCAGCGAGGCGTCGTAGGAGAGGATTGGGAAACCTTCCTCTTCCAGCTTGGCGATGGCTTCCACCACGCCCGGGTAGCGGTTCAGCACCTCGTCCGGGATCGCCGGCAGGCTGATGGATTCGGCGATAATGCGGTTTTTCACATAGCGCTCGAACACTTCCGACAGGCCCTGCACGCGCGCTTCGTTGGCGGTGTTGCCGGCGGACATGCCGTTGGAAACATACAGGTTGCCGATGATGTTCATCGGAATGTATACCGTTTGCTGATCGGACTGACGGGTGAACGGCAGCGCGCAGATGCCGCGATCGGCATTGCCGGACTGCAGATCGACAAGATCGCTGGCGCTCAGCTCTTGTTGCGGATCGTAGAAGGCGTGCAGACGCTCGTCGAGGATGCCGGCCGGCAGCGCATCGTCCGCTGGGATCGGGAACCATTTCTCATTCGGGTAGTGTACGAAGTCGCCTTCGGCGATCTGCTTGCCCAGATAGAAATCGGCGAAGAAGTAGTTGGTGGACAGGCGCTCGAAATATTCACCCAGCGCAGAGGCCAACGCGGCTTTTTTGCTGGCGCCTTTGCCGTTGGTGAAGCACAGCGGGCAATCGCGATCGCGAATGTGCACCGACCATACGTGCGGCACCGGGTTCAGCCAGGAGGCTTCTTCGATGTTGAAACCGAGATCGCTCAGTTTCTGCTGGAAACGGGCGATGGAATCTTCCAGGGCGGCGTCTTTACCGGGGATAAAAGTTTGCGTCATTGTCTTCATTTCATGTTTTCATGTTGACAGGTGTTTTTAATTTGCCTTTATTTTTCAATTGGTTGATTGAAATTTTGGGCTGTATATTGTTCCAGTGTTTTTTGACGTTTTCTCATTCTTGCAGCAAAATGTGGGGTACGTGGTGGGGCCGAGCTGAACACTAAAAACAGCCTGCCATGAAGATGGCGCTACCCTGAGGGTTACCTCAACCTTGCGGGGTATCTTCTCACACGTGAGAGAAAAAAGGGTAGGTTCAGTCGGTTCAGTCGGTTCAATATTTATATGTTTATGATTTATATAGTTATACCTCTATTTTTTGAACCGACCTTGAACCGACTTTATGGGTGTTTGAACCGACCCTACAGCAACGAGATGCAGAAACATCAAGCGAGAGGCTGCACATGGCTTACGGAATGAACAAGCTAACGGACAAGAAGCTCAAGGCTCTGCTGGGTAGGCAGAGCGAACGAGAGTCCAAGATCTCTGACGGTGCGGGACTAATGATTCGTGTCAGTAAGGCCGGCTCTATCAGTTGGTTCTATAAGTATCGTCTTGGTGGGCGCGACACCCCCGCCTTGACGCTTGCTTTGGGGAAATATCCAGACCTCACCCTTGCCAAAGCCAGAGAAAAACGTGACCAGTGCCGCGCCTGGCTGGCAGAAGGGCGCGACCCACAGCGGATGTTCAAACTTGGCAGGGAAGAAACTTTAAGGCCAGTGACTGTGAAAGAGGCCCTCGAATACTGGCTCACCGAGTACGTTGATGGGAACCTGGTTAACGACGTTCGCTATCGTGAGCGGTTCACTAATCACATATACCCCTATATCGGCGATATGGCGCTCTCTGACTGCGAAACTCACCATTGGCTTACCTGCCTAGCCAGAACGAAGAAAAACGCTCCTAGCGTCGCTGGGATGGTTTTACAGATGGGTCAGCAAGCCTTCAAGTTTTGCCGTATACGCCGTTACGCCGTTTGCCATGCTCTCGATGGGCTGACGATGCAGGATATTGGAGTCAAAACCAGTAAGCGGAAAAGGGTACTGACGAGCAGGGAACTTACAGATCTGCTCGTAGCCTTGAAAAACGATTCGTTTTCGCCGTACTACACCAACCTGGTATCGCTTCTTATCTCGTTTGGCGCCCGTACTGGCGAAATCAGGCTTTCGGAGCTCAAGGAGTGGGACCTTCGCGACAAACTATGGACCGTTCCTGAAGCGCACAGCAAAAACGGCGAGAAGATAATCAGGCCTATTCCAGACCGCTTATGCCCTCTTATCGAGCAGCTAAAACAGCAAAACAAAGAGTCCGGGTTGCTGCTGGGTGAAGTTAAAACCGATTCCGCCGTGAGCCAGACAGGGCGAAAAATGTGCCAGCGGCTGGGGCACTCTGAGCACTGGCGACTTCACGATCTGCGACGAACTTTTTCCACAGGAATGAGCGATCTCGGAATTGCGCCTCACATTGTCGAACTGTTGCTTGGGCACACGCTGGGCGGCGTAATGGCGGTATACAATCGCAGTCAGTATTTGCCAGAGAAACTTGATGCGTTGAATCGCTGGCTAGAGCGCTTGGATTTGCTCGCCGGCAATCACGAGAATGTTGTTTTGCTCTCAAGGAAGAACTCGGCATAGCATGTAGGTGAGCAAAATACTAATGGTAATAGTGAGAGTGCTAACAAATATTCTTTCGATAGATATATGGATTAGAGGAGAATTCCATGGCTAACGTAGATACAAAAATACCATTTACATACTGCCGAATCGGTAGGGCCGCTGAATTTTTGGACATGCATACATTTGATATCCTTAGCTTGGGTGCCTGTGGAAAAATAGCTTTATGTGTAAGGCTGAATGGGATGAGCTCGATACTATCTCTCGAAGGGAATGTTAAAGATATCGAGGATTGGTATTCCTCCCTTGATTATGATCATGCTGTATTGGCGTTAGCAAAAAACATTTCAAAATACACATCATTTTCTATAGATAATATGTTCGAGAATGATGATTTTACGACGGGTTTTTATCCTCGGTTCTATAAAGCAAGGCGAGGTGATGACACTGAAGATGAACACTGGACACAAAGTCATAAGGGAAGAGCTTATGGTCTTTGGACCCTTCCAACCCGTATTATTAACTCCATTCTGAGTGATGGTAGAGCATCTGCCGAAGGGGTTGCATTGGGTTTTAATAAAATCGATGAAAACACCCCTGCTGGATGGTTATTTCCTCTTACAAAAGCAGAAATTAGTGAGGATGAGTGTGAAGAAAGTGCTGACAATGTAGAAAGCGATGAAGATTACGAAGAATTGTATGAAAAAATCGAATTAACAGAAAATGACTTATGGATAACAGCAGACACCGTTCGCAGATTGATTGATTTTAATGGGGATTATCATAATTTGGAGCAGCGGGATATCGGCATAGCTGGTGATAAGAGTCATGAAATTAAGTGTGGGGAAATAGTACACCATAGCGCTGAGCGTCATGCTGGAAATCGAGAGCAGATATTAATGGCCGCGCTCAGACTTAGAGAGCAACAAAATAGTGTTTTCGAAGAGTATTGCAGAAAACCAAATGGAGAAATTAACTATTCAGCATGGGCGAGGGAGCTAATTAATCGGCCAGATTTTTTCATTAATCAAACCTCTCCCATAAAAACCGAAGCAAAAATTGCGGAGATTTTGAGTAACGCCCATAAATCGCCATCTGAACGAAAGACCTAACCCGTTGTAAGCTATACAAAGGTACGAGTAAGCGTTACTCATGCCTTTGTATCGTTATTCGCACAACAGTAAACCTTACAACTGTATTTTCATCCAGTATTTTAGCGCTAAACTGTTCTCCATAGCTTGCAAACAGAAGGAGACAGCATGTCAGACACCATCTTTATCCCGCCGACCCCAGAGCAACGCCGCAGCATTTTAGCGGAGTATGGGTTCACCTACGATAAACGCATCCGCGAGCGCGAGTGTTTGGATATTACTAGCCTATCCCGCACCACCCGTTGGCAGTTTGAGAATGAAGGCAAATTCCCGGCACGCTGCCACTTTGGCCGCAATTCATGCGCTTGGCTTCTCAGCGATGTGTTGTGGTGGGTTCGCAATCCACCAGCAGTTACAGACGTTAATACCCCTTATAACCGACGCTCTGCTTAATAAGGAATAACCAATGAAACTGAAAGAAATGGCCATTCTTGGTCAGGGCAAAACTCATCCTGAATTCACTGCCAGCGCCAATATCACCGAGCTGAAGTTCCACGACCAGGTGGTAATTCCATTCGACAATGGCGATGGGAAAATATGGTTCACTATGGAAACCTTGGCTGATCTGCTTGGTTATGCGAATGCGGGTAAAGTTTCCAACATCTACAACCGCCATAAAGACGAATTCACCGACAGTATGACGATGGTGACCAAAGTGAGGATGAATGGAATAAACAATAGCTTACGTGAAGTTGACGTACGCTTGTTCTCGCCGCGCGGAGCTCACCTAATCGGTATGTTGTCGCGCACCAAGATCGCCAAAGAGTTACGCATTTGGTTGCTGGACCTTGCCGAGCAAGAAACTTCAGCACCTCAAGGCGGTGTTCATCACACAATTGAACAGATGCGAAACATTGTTGCGACAGCCCGGAAAGCCTCAGACGAGGATTCTTCCGACGCAGGCCGCCGCCTTCGTAAGCGCCAGGATGATTTGCCGGAGTTGCTAAAAGCCGAAAGGCTAGTAGATGTGATGGGGCAGATAGCATTCGATCTGATTGGTGGCGGTAAGAAAGAGGTGCTCCCATGATGGCTAATATCTATGGGGTTGTCGCAGAGCATACCGCGCCGCACAAGGGCTGCCGCGATTTTGTCCAGCAGGCAGAACCAAACTACGCGAGTCAGTTGCGAGGCAGTAATGCTGACGCACAAATTTTGCGTAACCAATTGATTCTTTCGAAAACCTGCGCCGCAGGAATCCGGGAAACTAAACTCGGCGATTCACCGAGTTTGAAGACTCTGATGAAAGCCAGCAGCTGCACACCGGGTGCGCAAAAAGAAAAGGACAACGCTGCGAACGTTGCCCTTTGGGATGATTGCTTTTTCAGTCATCAAGAAAATCAGCATCTTGCTGCTACGCACGATAACAAGGTTACTTTGGGTAATCCAGTTACCTACGAAAGTTTCGTAGGTCAGCCCTCTGGCGATTCCTTGGCTTGCTTGTGCTGCCGGCGCTGCAATTCCTCGCGTGCAATACTGACAAGCTGCTTGATTTCGTCGCTGGCTTTCATGCCGATTTTTTCAACACGCGTTAGCGCATCGAATGCGGATAGCAGAGGGTTTTCTTGCCCCCCTTCATTTTGTCGGCGCGCGATTTCTCCTCGTATGGCTAAAACGATGAAGTTTGCGGTGGATTCTCCTTTAGATTTTACAGCTTCCATCTCTTCGATTACATCGTGCGGAACTCTTGCCGCTAGGGCTTGTGACTTAGCGTTTTTTGTACCAGTTGCCATACCATTGCTCCGTGAAAATCAGTGTGCAACAGTATACATGAAAAGTGAAAACAAAAAAGGCTTGACGTGTGCAACACCATGCACTAAATTTGTTTTCACCTTGATTTTTCATGGCGTAAAAACGACGAAACCCCATAGTGCTCGCAACACATATGGGGTCTCTAACCACACTGTTATCGGAGCTAACAATATGGCATGTTCACATGATACCCAAACTCGCCCTAAATTTGTATACCTGTTCCTGGGCACCCCTAACGAATTTCCCGACTCCACACCGACGGTGCTTCGTGCTGAGGCCGATAGTGAGGATGACGCTCGCGCCAAATTCCCTCGTTGGACGCTGACCTTTGCCGCTCAAATCCGCACGGCTGCACCTTGTCGCCTGCAAATCTTCTCCACTGACGACGGCTTTATGTGGGTTTACGAGCAGCGCCAGGCAGCGCCGGAGGTGGCTCATGCATAACATTTCCCCTGAAATACTGACCTTGCTTGGCGTTTACCCAGGCACCACAGGCCGCGTGATGTTGTACGTGGAGAACGGCGTCATCACATCGAGCCTGCCGATCCCCGAGCATCATTTCTGCTGTTCGGTAGAGTCGTTTATCGAACTTGCTCAGCGTGCCGGGTGGCATGTCACGCCGAATCACGACGAAGTCACGAAAAGTCACGCTACTGCCGAGGAGGTTGCTCATGTCGCATGAAACTTCATTGCCAGAGATTAGCCGACAGGCCGATCAGCTAAACGCGTTGTTGGTAGCGATGAATATCGGCGCTGACGATCTCGATATTACGGACATGAATACGCTCGTCACGCTGGCGATTGATCTGGTTAACGGGCCCGCCATTTGGTTGCAGGAAGAGCAGCTGCGCCGGGAGAAGAAAAATGCGCAAACCTCGTAATTACAAAATGTTGTCGGAAGTTATGGCTGATTTGCTGCTGGTGGCTGGTCTTCTGCTCATTACCCTCGGTAGCCTGGCTGGTTTTGTTTACCTACTGGCGCTGATAGCGGGAGGCACTCATGCGTAACGTTCAGGTTCTGGATGCTATCAACGCTCTCGGCAAAATCCAGGCGCTGGCTGCCGCTGCCGGCTATCTCACATCGAGCGGGAAAGAAGAGCAAATTTGTTTCGAGCTTATCGACTTGATTGAAGAAATCGCCCGACGCGCTGTGGAGGCCGACGATGAATAAGACCCATATCTACCAGACCCATGAAGACGTGTTGCTGCACGTGCAGCGCACAGCTGATTTGTTGGACTGTGCTCAGCAAATGTTGGCTTCCGGCAACGATCATCTTTTGAGATATGTCGGCTCGGTAGTTGACGCCGCCGGTGATTATGCGCAGCGCGCGGCTAATGCGCTGGATCTTGGTGAACAACCAACGGTGAAAAATGAACAGGGGGTGTGCAATGGCTAAGAAAACCGAATTGATGGCCGTCGAGGCTAAAGACCTGCAGATCATCGAGTATCGCGGTCTGCGTGTGGTAACTACCGAGCAGCTAGCGGCGGGGTATGGCGCAACAGAGAAAATGATCAGCAACAACTTCTCGCGAAACCAAAATCGCTTTATCGAAGGTAAGCACTATTTTGATGTTGAGGGCGAAGAGCTTCAGTCCCTGAAGAACTTACCCTCTTTAAGAGGGGTAGTTGATAAACGCACGCCACGTCTTCGCCTCTGGACTGAACGCGGTGCCGCCAACCACGCGAAGATGTTGGAAACCGATCAGGCGTGGAGCTACTACGACGAAATGGTCGAGTTCTACTTCACTCGTCGTGATGTGCTGCCGGCGGTAGACCCAATGGCAGCTCTCAACGATCCCGAGTTCCTGCGCGGCACGCTGCTGACCTACACAGAAAAGGTGATCGGGCTTGAGCACAAGGTGCAGGAGGTTTCCAGCGAACGCGATCATGCCGTCCGCACCAAGTCGCAGATTAGCCGTAAGCGCGAAGCCTCAGCCCTGGGCAAACTCAGCGCGGCCACCCGTAAATGCCGAGACCTTGAGGAACGCCTGGGTGAGAGCGTGAAGCATGCGACGATCACCAAGGTAGAGAAGAAAACCGGTGGTGAGTTTAAGTTTTCGCTCCTTCGCAAATGGTGCAAGGAACGCGGTGTAACGGCAGTGGATGTGCCCGACCCTCGCTACGGTAGCGTCAAGTCCTGGCCGGCGGGCGCGTGGTTGGATGTGTATGGCGTCGATCTACGCAAAATCTTCGGAGGTGAGGCATGAGCCATATTGAGCAGGTATTAACTCAGGCGACCATGCAGGAAGAAGATACCGATGCGCTGTTCTACATCCGCCAGCACTCTGACGCGGCCTATGAGGGAATCATTTCCGGGCTGGGCGCGATCGGTAATTTGGCTTTTTGGGCCTGCGACAGTGAAAACTACTCGGAATCAGATGCGCGAGAAGATTTGCGTAGCTTGGGCGAAATGTTAATGCATCTGCCGGGAATTGCCGCCGCACTGAAAACGAATGCGGAAACTGCAAACTTTAATATTGGTGAGCGTGAGCAGAAAAAGAGACGCTAACTTCCAGCATTAATTAATCGCTATCAACAAATTTAATACCGACGCCGGTCGGGGGCCTCACTCGGCCGGAATTCAGTAAGGACGGAATATGAATCGCTCAATTGAATTAAATCGCAAACACATTGCCGAGGCGTTTGTGGATTATTGCAAGCGCCGCAGCGGCGGACACCCGGTGTTCTCTGTAACGGTAAACCGCCAGCAGGTCATCCTGGGCGAACTGAGTGCAGAGGCCGTGCACCGCTGCCTGACAGACTGTTTTGAGGTGGAGTGCTTCAAAAAGTACGGGCAGGCGAACAGCCTAAAACTGTTGGAATCGACCTATGCCAGCATGCTGAATAAAGATAACAGCAAATTATCGCCGGAAGGCATCGAGTTTATGGCATCGCTAATGAGCAATGCGGTGGAAATGGCGTTAAAGAACCCGCAGGACAATACCCTCGGACTGGAGATGTACTAATGGAAAATATTATTCATGCCGTATTCGGGAAAAATGAAACTGTCGGTAAATACCGTGCTGAAGCCACGTCAGCCGGTGTCCGCATTCTGCGTTGCAACCATGAAGGGGTATTCGAGCAGGTAGACCTGGTGCCGTTTGCTGACGTGATGCGTCGCCTGGACGCCGGTGAATGGGAGGATGAAATCAAGCTGTCGTTCGACATTCTCAAGGCCTGGGGGAAAAAGCCAAAGGACACAAAAGAGGCCGCAACGGACGAAGAACTGTTGCTGTTATGGCGCTGGCTGATAGCAACAGCGTTTATCCGTGAGCAGCTTGAGAAAAACGGATCGGCACGCGTGGAGTGGTGCCCCGGTGAATTTAAGGATTGTGCGCTTTATGTCGGCAAGCATGGCGGCATGAACCTTTACCCGATGGCGGAACGACTGGCCATGGCAAATAACATTGAAGGGGCGCTCATTGAGCGTTATGGCCGCGAGCAAGGCGTTAATAATGCCATCGAGTTCTACATGATGATGGCGGGTAAAGATCATGGATTGTCGGACGCCGGCCGGGAAATCCTGGCCGATTTGCACGACAGCTTCATTGAGCAGATGAACCGTGAAGGCTTGCCGACGGCTCCCACCGCGCACTGAGGAGGAAAGATGAAACCTTTAACCAAGAATTTTCGCCTGAATGCGCTGGCAAACCAGTTTTCAGCGGCCATCTTCAACTTTATCCGCCAACAGAACGGCGGTGATTGGTTCACTGTCGATGCTGATGGACAGGAAATCCATGTGGCGGTTATCGGCGGCGTCAGTGGCATGCGGGAGCTGGTGGATGCAGGGTTTCTGGCGGCTCTGAAGGAGGTAGCGCCGCAGTGGGAAGGCGTTGCTATCAAATGGCTGGCGCAGTGTGTTGTTGAGGGGGAACTGACCGAGCGAGGCATGGAACTTTGGACGTCCATGCGGGCAGACATGGGTGATTCGGTTGCCAAGCGCGGGGGTAACTTCCATGCGTAACATCGACCTGATCCGAGAGGTAAAACGCCAGTCAACGGGGGGATGGTCCCAGCTTTTGCCGCAGTGTGGTGTTGATGTTCCTGCCCGTGATGGGCATGGGCCGTGCCCTGTCTGTGGCGGTACTGATCGGTTTCACTTTATCGACGATCACGACGGCGGCGAGTGGCATTGCCGTCAGTGTGATGTGCCGAATCATGGCGATGGCCTTGACCTGGTAGCGCGTACGTACCGTATCGGCATCACTGAAGCCGCCGAAATGGTGGCCGGGGTGCTGGGTATCGGTGACAGTACAACGCAAACGCCGGCAATCGTCACGCCGTCGCTTGTTAAACCTGCCCGTGAGGACAGGGACGAGAAGTCGATCGCAGACCGTGTCGCTGAATTGCTGTTGAAAACCCATCCGGGTGATGCGTTTTATCTCGCTAATAAGGGGCTTCCAAGCTCCTTCGAAGCCCTGCTGGACGATGGCTCGATAGTGCTGGTATTGCGGTCGATTACGGGGGCGATTACCGGCGCGCAGATCATCAAACCGACAGGCGAAAAGCGTCTGCTGGCCGGCACCAAAAAGAAAGGCGCGTTTATTTCGCCATGGCCACTACCCGAATCGATTGAAACGGTTGTGATTGCCGAAGGTAACGCCACCAGCGTTACAGCGGCGTTACTGATGCCTGAAGTGTCGCATGTTGCCGCGATTGACGCCGGGAACCTGCTGCCGGTCGCGCAGGCGTTTCGTGAAGCATACCCGGCAGCGCGGATCATTATCGCCGGTGACAATGACTGGCACGCGCCGGGTGACGTTGATGAGAAGGGCAAACCTCGCGTTAACACTGGCAAACTGGCGGCAGAGAAAGCGGCCAAAGCCGTTGATGGTTGGATCACGCTCCCGCCGGGGGAGGTAAAAGCCGATTGGGACGACCACCGGCAGTTGCATGGCGTTGATATTGCCCGACAAGATTTCGTCAATGGCTTGTATCAGCCGGCAGGTATTCAGATCACCGCTGCGGAAAGCCGTCCAACGAAAGACGACCTAAAACCTTATATCGACGGACGCCGTGGCGGTCTGTACTGGGTGGAACCCAAGCTGGACAAGGACAGCGGGGAAGTTGTCGAAAAAGAGGTGTGGCTCTCATCGTTTGTCGAGGTGGTGGGCGTGGGCGAGGACGATTCGGAGCGTTACCTCATTCTCGCCTGGACGCCGGAGGGCAGCGATGAACGGCGCACCGAAGCGGTTCCCTTGCGCGATATCGGGGAGCGTGACGGCTGGGCCAAACTCAAGGCCGGCGGCATGCTGATCACCTCGAAAAGCGGTCTGCGAGCCATTCTTGCCGATCATCTGCAGCGCAGCGGCAAACGAGACATGTGGGCGATTGCCAGCGCCAGCGGCTGGCAGTGTGGCGCCTACATTATGCCCGACGGGGAAGTGTTGGGCACACCAGAAAAACCTGTGTTGTTCAATGGACGCTCTGCTGCTGCGCGGGGTTATACCGTCAAGGGAACCACCGAGAGCTGGCGTAATAGCGTGGCCAGGCTGGCGAAGGGTAACCCGTCGATGATGCTCGGTATTGCTTGCGCATTGGCTGCGCCGCTGATTGGCATCGCCGGCGCGGACGGTTTCGGGGTGCACCTGTTCGGCGGCTCGTCGGCGGGGAAAACCACCACCGGCAACGCTGCCAGTACCGTCTACGGTGAGCCCGATGCGTTGAAATTAACCTGGTACTCAACGGCGCTTGGGTTGGTGAATGAGGCGGCGGCTCACAACGACGGATTTATGCCGCTGGATGAAATCGGCCAGGGCAGCAACCGCAGGGCGGTCGCGGAGGCGGCCTATGCGCTCTTCAACGGCGTGGGCAAAATTCAGGGCGCCAAGGAGGGCGGCAATCGGGATATCAAACGCTGGCGCGCAATGGCGTTTAGCACCGGCGAGATTGATCTTGAGAGCTACATCCGTGCCGACGGTGGGAAAATCAATGCCGGGCAACTGGTGCGGCTGCTCAATGTGCCGATTTCCAAGGCGACGCAGTACCACGGTTATGCCGACGGTAAAACACATGCTGATGCAATGCGTGATGCCTGCAAACAGAACTATGGCGTTGTGGGGCGTGAATGGATAAACCAGCTTGCCGGCCAGAAGAAAGCGGCTATTGATGCGGTGCGTGCTGCCGAGCGCCGGTGGTTGGGATTATTGCCCGAAGAAGCGAGCGAACAGGTTCGGCGGGTGGCGTCACGTTTTGCCGTATTGGAGGGGGCGCTGATCCTGTCGAAAACGCTCACGGGTTGGAGTGAGCAGGAAAGCCGCGACGCCCTGCAGCACAGCTTTAACGCCTGGGTCAATGAGTTCGGCATGGGGAACCGTGAGGCCAAAGCCTGGGTAGAACAGGCGGAAGCCTTCCTGCAGCGCTTCGGTTACAGCCGCTATCTGCCGCATCCACACACTGACCCTCGCGATTTGCCAATCCGGGACTTGGCCGGGTATCGGGAAGAACGCCCTGGGCTTGAGACGCTGATATTTCATACCTACCCGTCGGTGTTCCGCGATGAGATTGCCGCCGGCGCAAATCCTGTTGCCTTTGCGCAGGCGCTGGCCGACGCCGGCATGCTGGACAAACCGGCCAAGGGGATGACCAAAAAGACGCTGAGAATTGACGGCAAGCAGCCGCGCTTTGTTGTGCTGATGATGCCTGACGACACCGAGGAGGACATGTAATGACGGCACATATCGCAGCACACGGCCGGCTGGTGGCCGATGTGCAGAGCAAGACCACCAGCAACGGCAGCACAATGGCCTTTGCAAGGATGGCGGTGTCACTACCATGCCACAGTGCAGAGAGCGGTGAGGCGCCTTTCTGGCTGGGCGTTGTGGCTTTTGGCAAACAAGCGGATTTCCTGGCGAAGCACAGCAAAGGCGACCTTATCAGTGTCTCGGGAACCCTGAATATCAGTCAATGGACCGGTGGCGATGGGCAGACGAACACCGGGTATCAGGTGTTGGCGGACTCGGTTATCAGCGCGCGCACGGTGCGCGGTGGTGGCAAGCGCCAGAGTCAATAACGAGAAGGGCGGTCACCTGGCCGCCCCTGACAAGCTGAACATAGGGTGTGCAACGCATGAAAGACCAGAAAGCCGAAATCCTGCGCCTGAAGCGAGAGGGCAAGGGGTATAAAACCATCTCACGTCTTACCGGCGTGAATCTCAACACGGTAAAGACCACCTGCCGCCGCTCGGGGCTGTTTCGTGATAATCCTGAACACCGGGTGCTCTTCACCATTCCAGAGCAGAAATACAGCACGGCAGTAGCGGTGCCCAAGCCGCTACCGCCTCAGCGCACAGTTACGGGCGATAAACAGACCGATGCCTATTTGTGGGTGCTGGAGGTTATCAAGACTGGCGAGCCGGCACACATTGCCGCAGCGGAAGATGCCTTGAAAAAGCTGACCATTACGCCGAAGCAGGCGCAGGAGAACTACACGCGCCACCTGCAGGCGCAAGGGGCCGGCTGGACATCAGTATTTTCCACTATGTGGATGGACAACCCACAACATTATATCGAGGGGGCCAAGCGACAGCGTGAGAATGCGTTGGCTGCGCGGGGGGCGTTTGGCAGCTATGAGGCGGCAATGGAGCCGACCGAGGCTGAGCGGCGAATGTTGGCTGAATGCGGCGAGATTTACGATGACGAATGTTATGGGTGGTCTGACGATGAGCGGCAACGGGGCAGCATTAGCGGAAATCGCATACTTGAAGCCTGGGGCGTACGCAAAGCGGCGTCGAAGGGATTTACGGATGTTTTACCGGACCCTTACACATTGTCCGATGTCGTGCGCGAGTTTGAGTATTGGAGCTGGTTATACCGCATGCGGAGCGCCGCAAGAAAAGAAATCGATCCCGGCGGCTATGATGATGGCGATGGCCCTATTGCAGACAGAGAGGCGTGGTTGGATAAAAAGCTGGAAACCTTGCGTCCGCGAGACCAGCGAGAAGCGCTGGCGGTGCTGAAATGGTATCTGCAAAGCGAACGCCATCAGGGGAGCTACGGCGCCGACAGTGACGCTGTTTACCTGAATCTGATTGGCGTTCACGGGGACGCATAGCGACTGTAGTGCCGTTGTTTCATAATATGCAATTAAGTGAATTGTGTTGCAATTTATGCAATAATTGGTGCATTGATTTCATTGCGTGAAAGGTGGAAAAAAATGAGACTGGAAGCGGCGTTAAAGCACTTCAGCCCGCAGGGTTTGGCTATTTCTGATTCACCCACGTGCACATCGGCAGATCGCATCACCGGCACCGATATTATGGCGGCGCTGGGGCTGACAGAATCAAAAGCCCGCTTTGGGATGGCGGCGTTCCTGGGTAAAACAGGGATCAGCAGCGAAGACCGGGAGCGGGCCATTGCGGAGCTGACCCAGTACGCTATGCGCAAGGCCCCGAAGCACGTCGGGAAAGTCGCCGGCCGCCGCATGGCTCGCTGCATGCAAATTCTGGCCGCGCTGGCCTACGAAGAATACGCGCACTCTGCCGGCGCCAGCGTGACCTGTCACGATTGTCACGGTGAGGGGCTGGTGGAGGTTGAGCGTGACGTCGTTACCTACCCGGGTTACGTCGGTATGGATGGCGAAGAGAAAATCCCGCCGACAACGAAGCGCCAGGTGGTGCGCGAGATGTGCCAGACCTGCAAGGGCAAGGGGAAACTCCATAAACGCTGCAGGAACTGCAAGGGGACGGGCAAGGCGCTCGACCGGGTGGCAACCAAAGCCAGCGGCGCACCGGTCATCAAGGACTGCGAACGCTGCGGCGGAAAAGGCTTCAGCCGCATGCCCTCGTCTGTGGCCTACAAGGCGATTACAGCGCTGCTTCCTGAGCTGACGCAATCATCATGGTCACGTAACTGGAAGCCGTTCTATGAGGCGCTGGTGGCGAAATGCGACATTGAGGAAGGCGTGGCCGCGTCCGTATTCAACAAAATAACAAAGTGAAGCACGTTAGGCACGGATGCCGACATTTTTTAAACAGGGTATTGCATTTTGCATAAAGTTGGCGTAAATTCTCCAAATAGTGGCATACCTTGCCTGCAACTAGCTAAATTCAATAGCCTCGCATTCGCGGGGCTTTTTTGTGCGCGAATGTAAAGATAACCATATGGTATTGTGTGGTTAATGGGGAATGTTTTAGAATTCGCCACCTTGGCCCTTTAGCTCAGTTGGTTAGAGCAGTCGGCTCATAACTGATTGGTCGCTGGTTCAAGTCCAGCAAGGGCCACCAACGCGGTCATCGTATAATGGCTATTACCTCAGCCTTCCAAGCTGATGATGCGGGTTCGATTCCCGCTGACCGCTCCAAACAAAGCTTTTCAGCCTGCGATGAAGGGATGCCCGGAGTGGCTGGGAAGCGCCTCAGAAAGGCGCATTCAGTTTGATATGCACTATCGAATCCTTCACCTGGGATTTTGAGTGCGCCGCTCTGATGTGAAGTGACAGTCGGGAAAGACCGGCACCTATTTTGACCCTGGCTTAACACGCCGGGGTTTTTTGCATTTTGGTGGGTCAGATTTCAGCCGCTGGTGGTGTTTTCCATCGGCAGTGATCAACCAGCGACAATTACAAAGCGACAATTCGCGTCAATTACAGGCTGCCATTTGGCGGCCTTTTTCTTTCATCACCGGTGTATCCGGTCAATCCCACAAAGGCAGGGTGGCAGCATGCCGGATAAAGAAATCAACCACATCTTCTCCAGCCTATGGGTGGTGTTCATCCTCATTGCCGGCTGGGGTGGTGTTGTGAGGTATCTCATGGATATCAAGCGGAATAAGGCAGCGTGGAGCTGGGTGAATGCCTTGGCTCAGATTGTTGTATCCAGTTTCACAGGGTTAATCGGGGGCATCGTTAGCATGGAGACGGGGCTATCGGTCAATATGGCGTTCGTTGGCGCAGGTCTCTGCGGTGCTATGGGTAGCGTGGCGCTGACGTACTTCTGGGAGCGTTTCTTCGGGGGTGTCAATGAAAACCAGCGCTAAGGGCAGGGAGTTCATTAAAGGTTTTGAGCAGCTTCGCTTGAAGGCATACCCAGATCCCGGCACCGGCGGTGAGCCCTGGACAATTGGCTGGGGTCACACCAAAGGCGTCAAACCCGGTGGCCGCATCACGCAGGAGCAGGCAGAAGCGTTCTTCTCCGAGGATTTGGCCGTGTTTGAGCTGACGGTCAACAGCGCGATTAAGCGGACGATGACGCAGAATCAGTTCGACGCGATGGTATCGCTGGCATTCAACATCGGCGGGCCCGCTTTTGCTGGTTCAACTCTGGTGAAGAAGTTCAATGCTGGTGACGCCCATGAGGCGGCGGACGAATTCCCCAAATGGCGCAACTCGGCAGGTAAGGTGATGCCGGGTCTGGTCAAGCGTCGTGCAGCAGAGCGCGAGATGTTTTTGTCATGAACACCTCATTCAGCGTTCGGACGATGATTATCGGTCTGTTGGCGGTGGCGCTGATTGTTGCTGGCCGGTTGGCGTTTTACTTCCACAGCAACGCAGTAAAGGCTGGTGAGCAGGTTAAGCAGCAGGAAAAGACGCTGGCGCAGCAGTCAGGACTGATCTCAACCCTGCAAGCACAAGACCGGAAGAACAGAGCCTTGGCAGCAGAGCAACAACAAAGAGAGCAGCTACTACGCCAGCGCGAGGAAACCTACCAGAGGAAATTGCGAGATGCACTTAAAGGCATTAAATGTGGGAATAGTCCTATGCCTGCCGCTGTTGTTGAGCTCCTGCAGCAGAACGCTACCGCCACCTCAGCAAATCGTCCTGCTACCCCCTGAATCAGTATTCACTCCATGCGAGCAGCCAAGCCTACAAGGCGACACCTGGGGCGATGCGGTGAGCTACACGCTATCACTGAAAACAGCCCTATCAATCTGCGCCGGCCAGGTGGCCACGCTGAACCAATGGCGGGAAACCGCCGGGAGAAACCATGAGCAAAATCGTACTAACCCTGGAACAAATTAAAGAGCTGGCGCGTTTCGCAGAAGATGAAGGTCAGCCGTCCTACACCATTACCACCGGCACTATTCCAGCGTTTGAGGCTGAGGATGGCGAGGTTCCTGAATACAACGGCCTGATCGCTTACTCGGAGTCGGAAGAGCACGGCGTTCTGCAGTTGGCCTGATGGCATTACAGGTGGCCTTTTCGAGGGCCATCGATAATGCTTGTTCACCAACTAGTCGTTTTCTATAGCAAATACAGCCTCTTTGATAAAATGAATCGTATCTAAAGCGAAAGGTGATTTAAATTCCTTTGATTTATCATCAAATCGCCCAAGCTGGCGTTTAATGAATTTTCCTTCAATAACGTGATCATCCCGCCCAGTCACTTCAACGATAATTGTCTCGTTAAATTTATCGCCAATTCCATCAGTGAGTTGAATTTTTACCAGGCTACCGATCTTTATCGTAGCTAATGCTGCATCTGAAAGGATGGGTTCGGGGTGCGCAAATTCATTTAGCTTCATAGTTCCTCCGGTGGAATTCATGACGATTACGTATGTGCTTTTGTATCACAGAGCAGGCTTATCAGACTGCTGTGTAATGCGCAAGCAAAATCACCAAAGTCGTCTACCTGCACCCACCGCGCACCCAGCGCACCGGCAGGCTGGTGGCTTTTCTATTTGGAGATTCGGAATGAAACAGTTACCCCTGCGAGAAGTTATGCGCAACCTTGGCGTAACCGTCACCAATGACGGCTATGAGTTAAGCAACCCTGCCGGCACTGCGCGTTATGACCTTCATGGCGTGCGCACTATGGTAAACGGTATCCCGGAATATTTCCCGATCACGCTGTCGGTAAAAGGTGGTCATGCTCCTGCCTTCGAACTTGGCCAGACTAAGCCAGCCGAGAGGGTCGGCACTATGAGCCTCGGCATCAATGTTGATAGCGCATCCCTGACTGTGCTGGAGAGCCAGCTTACGCGCATTGCCGATCTGTACGAACGCATCCAGAAGGCACAGCACCAGGATAAGCCAGTAAGTAACTTCTATGACGACAAGGGCATCCTGCGTTTGCGGATTGGCAAGTTTGGTATCAAAACAGCTAATCCTCCGCGCTCGGCTTTCACCGTTAATGCTGGTCAAGTATTCATTGGCGATGCGCTAATCCAAGATGCAGTTATTTCAAACTGTATCCTTAGCTCCGGACTGGATAAAGAACGCCAAGACTGCCTGAAGCGTGAAGTGCAGGCCATCATTGGACGCGAGCTACAGCCCGGCGGCAAGCTCTGGCGGTTTATCGGTGAACGCTAAGAAGCCTTACGGCAGCAAATGGCAAGCCGAACGGCTTGTGTTCCTGCGGGAGAATCCTCTGTGTGCCATGTGTCAGCAGATGGGGCGCATCGAACCAGCAACGGTGGTGGATCACATCGTGCCGCACCGCATGAAAGAAGCGAAGACGCCCGAGGAAATGAAGAAGGCTCAGCACCTGTTCTGGAGCCGCAAGAACTGGCAGGGCTTATGTAAGCCACACCACGACTCCACAAAGCAACGTATGGAGAAGACCGGCAAGGTAATAGGGTGCTCGCCCGACGGCCTGCCGCTTGACCCTGCGTCGCACTGGAACCGCTGACAGCGGCGTTTGAACGCGGTGGGGAGGGGCGGGGTAAGAGTTCACCCCTCTCGCCCTTAAAGACCGCCGCTTGTCATTTGTGCGCACAACCGCGAAATGAAAAGTTTTTTTCTGGGAGGTTCCGATGGCAGGACGACGCCCGAAACCGTCCCACCTCAAGGTGGTCACCGGCAATCCGGGCAAACGTAAACTTAATGATAAAGAGCCGCAACCGGCGAGAGAAATTCCCAGCCCACCTTCGCACCTGACGGACTGGGGGAAAACGGCCTGGGGAAAAATGACTGTGCTGCTGGACGGCATGGGCGTTCTGACCGTTGCCGATACTTTTGCGCTTGAGCGGCTCTGCGATATTTACGCCGACATATTGCAACTGCGCAACACGATCGCCGACGAGGGCCGAACTTATACAGTTCAAACGGAGGGGGGCTTTTTGATTAAGGCTAACCCTGCGGTTGCCATGCTGGCAGACGCCGATCGCCGCTTCAAAAGTTATTTGGTGGAGTTTGGTCTGACGCCTGCCGCCAGGTCAAAGGTGAAAGTAAATGGTGGAGAGAAAGAAGAAGACCCGCTCGCCGAATTCTTCGGCACCTGATCCAGCCACGCAATATGCGCTGGACGTTACCGAAGGGCGAATTATTGCCGGGCCTGATATCCGAAACGCCTGCAAACGCCACCTTAATGATTTGGCCGAAGGTGAAAGCCGGGGGCTGTATTGGGATGTTGATGCTGTTAGCCGCGTGGTTGACTTTTTTGCCAAAGTGCTGAAGTTGAACGGCGGTGAACATGAAGGTGCGCCTTTCGTTCTTCTTGGATGGCAGGCATTTGTTGTTGGCTCACTGTTTGGCTGGAAAAAAGCAAACGGCACGCGTCGATTCAGAACGGCATATATCGAATCAGGCAAAGGCTCCGGCAAGTCGCCATTATCCGCAGGGATTGGCCTCTACTGCCTCGTTGCTGACAAAGAACCGCGTGCTGAAGTTTATGCAGCCGCCACGAAAAAAGACCAGGCGATGATCTTGTTTCGTGATGCGGTCGCGATGGTGAACCAGTCCCCGGCGCTGGCCCAACGTATCGATCCCTCCGGCGGGGCCGGTAAAGAATGGAACCTGGCATTTTTGCAAACGGGTTCTTTTTTTCGCCCGATCAGCTCTGATGATGGGCAATCAGGGCCGCGTCCGCACTGTTGCCTCATTGATGAGGTGCATGAGCACAAAGATAACAAAGTGGTCGAGATGATGCGCGCCGGGACAAAAGGCCGCAGGCAAGCGCTCATCTTCATGATCACAAACAGCGGTCACGATAAAACCAGCGTCTGCTACGAGTACCACCAGTACGGCAAACAACTCGCCGCCGGTCAGAAAGTTAACGATGCCTTCTTTGCGTTCATCTGCTCATTGGATGAGGGTGACGATCCTTTCAAGGATGAGTCCTGCTGGGCAAAAGCCAACCCCTCAATGGGGCATACGTTCCAACCTGAATATTTACGTGAGCAGGTGGAAGATGCGCGGGGCATGCCGTCGAAAGAAAGCCTGGTCAGACGCCTTAACTTCTGCGAATGGGTGGATGCTGAAAATCCGTGGATCGGCGGCGATATCTGGATGGCATGTGAAAAAACATTCGATATCGAGAGCCTTAAAGGGGAAGAGTGTTTTGGCGGTCTGGACTTGTCCGGCAAGCGTGACCTGACAGCGCTGGGGCTGTATTTCCCGCGCATTAAGACGGCGCTGGTGGAGTTCTGGACGCCGCGCGACACGCTGCATGACAGGGCCAGAAATGACCGCGTTCCGTATGATTCCTGGGTGCGTGAAAAGTATCTGCACGCGCCAAAGGGCAGCGCTATCGATTACGGCTTCGTTTCTAAACGAATCGCCGAGCTGGCGGCACTCTTTGATATTCGGTCGATCGCTTTCGACCGTTATCACATGGATTATCTCGAGCCTGAATTGCTGGATGAAGGGGTGACCGTACCGTTGGTTCCTCATGGGCAAGGCTTCGGCAAATCGGCGGAGTCGGGCTTGTGGATGCCACATTCAATCGAGCTGCTCGAACAACTCATCACCGAGAAAGAAATCACCATCCTGTTTAATCCTTGTCTGCGCTGGAACGCGGCCAACGCGGTTATTGAAGAAGATAAAAGCGGTAACCGGGTATTCAGCAAACGGCGCAGTAATGGCCGTATAGATGGCGTAGTAGGGCTGGCGATGGCCGTCGGTGCTGCTGACGGCGTTGTTGAGGATGACGGCGATATTGATGGCTTTTTCGATGATCCGATCATGGTAGGTATCTGATGGGCAAAAACAAGCAACCTGGGCGCGTTAAAAGCGCCCTTTTAAATTGGCTGGGTGTTCCTATCAGTCTCACTACCGGGACATTCTGGCAAGAATGGTTCGGCACCAGCAGCAGCGGCAAGGTGGTCACTGCAGACAAGGCTATGCAGCTCTCCGCTGTATGGGCGTGCATTCGGTTACTCAGCGAATCGGTTTCCACTTTACCGATGAAAGTCTATCGTCGTGAGGCGGATGGTTCTCGTAAGCTGGCGCAGGATCACCCGGCATACCAGGTGTTGTGCCGCCGCCCAAACCTCGAAATGACGCCGTCCCGATTCATGTTGATGGTGGTGGCCAGCATCTGTTTGCGAGGGAATGCCTTCATTGAGAAAAAAATGATTGGCAGAAAGCTGGTGGCGCTTAATCCGCTGTTGCCTCAAAACATGGTGGTTAAACGTCTGGATACCGGGCAGTTGCAGTACACCTACACCGAGGACGGCAAAAAGCGCGTGATACCCGTAGACCGGATGATGCACATTCGCGGCTTTGGTCTGGATGGTGTCTGCGGCATGATGCCGCTGAGTTCGGGCCGTGACGTGTTTGGGGCTGCGATTGCTGTTGATGAGTCGGCGGCAAAAATCTTTGAAAACGGTCTGCAAACGTCAGGATACATCAGTTCGAAAGTTGCTCTGAATAAAGAGCAGCGAGAGCGTCTGCGCAAATACTTAGCCGCGTTCGCCGGTTCAAAAAACGCCGGTAAAATGATGGTGCTGGAGGGGGATTTATCGTACCAGAATGTCACGATGAATCCTGAAGACGCGCAGATGCTGGAAAGCCGAGCCTTTAGCATTGAGGAAATCTGTCGCTGGTTCCGGGTGCCGCCTTTCATGGTAGGGCATGTGACGAAGCAAAGTAGCTGGGCATCGAGTGTTGAAGGGATGAACCTGATTTTCCTGACCAACACGCTACGCCCACTGTTGGTGAACATCGAGCAAGAAATCTCACGTTGCCTGCTCGATAGCGATGAAGATTACTTTGCAGAGTTCTCGGTGGAAGGTTTGTTGCGTGCCGACAGTGTTGGCCGCGCGGCGTACTACACCACCGCTCTGCAGAATGGCTGGATGAGTCGCAACGATGTACGCCGACTTGAAAACCTGCCGCCGATTCCTGGCGGTGAAATCTATACTGTGCAGCTTAACCTGACCCCGCTTGAGGACTTGAAACAGAACAATCTCGGCGCTCAGGCTGGCGCTATCACCCGGCTGCATAATTATCTTTTCCCCGATATTCCTGAAGACCAGTCACCGCTGAAAAAAGCGGCGTAGGAGCAATCCCCCATGACAAAAAAACGACTTCCGGTCGCACCGGCGGGGCGTCCCTGCGCGGGCGTTACCTGTGAACCGCTGCCTTCGGCGCTCGAAAGATGGAATGGCGGTCTAAAGGCCGCTGCCTCTGACGACAATTCTATCTCGGTGTTCGACGTTATCGGCCAGGATTACTGGGGCGAAGGCGTTACAGCGAAACGGATCGCCGGTGCGCTGCGCTCAATGAATGGCGCTGACGTTACCGTAAACATTAACTCGCCGGGCGGGGACATGTTTGAGGGGCTGGCGATTTACAACCTGCTGCGAGAGTACCAGGGAAAAGTAACTGTAAAAGTATTGGGGCTGGCTGCAAGCGCAGCCTCAATCATTGCGATGGCCGGTGACGATATTCAAATTGGTCGCGGTGCTTTCCTGATGATCCATAACTGCTGGGTAGTGGCGATCGGTAATCGCCATGACTTTGCTGCAATGGTGGAGTACCTCGAACCTTTCGATAACGCAATGGCGGATATTTACTCTGCCCGCTCCGGTCTCGATAGCGACACCGTCAAGCAGCTGATGGATGGCGAAAGCTACATTGGCGGCAGTGATGCCATCGAGAAAGGGCTTGCCGATAGCCTGTTGTCATCCGATGCGGTCAGTAGTGACGAGGACTCACCGGCGGCAGCATTGCGCAAGCTGGATTCCATACTGGCCAAGGCTAATACCCCTCGGTCAGAACGCCGAAAACTTTTGAAAGCCTTAACAGGTAGCACGCCGAGCGCTGTTACCGATCCGACGGGTACGCCGAGCGCTACCGAACCATCCCCTGAAATCCTTGCCAAGCTGAACGCCGCGTTAAGCGGGCTGTGCGCGGCGTGCTAATTATTTGGAGAAATTATGTCTGAAGTTAATGAGATTCTGAAAAAAGTCACCGCATCTATCGAAGATGCAACCAGCAAATTTAACGCCAAGGCCGAGGACGCCCTGAAAGAGGCGAAAAAATCAGGCGAGCTGTCCGCAGCGACGAAGGACAGCGTTGATAAAATGGCGACCGAACTGAACGCCCTGAAGGCGGCAGAAAAAACGCTGAAGGCTGGGTTGGGTGAGCTGGAGCAGCATGTGGCGCAAATGCCATTGAACCGCGCGGCTGAAGTGGTTCAATCGGTCGGGCAGCAGGTGATTTCGGCAGAAGCGCTGAAAGACTTTGCCTCCGGTATTCAGGCCTCTCAGCGGCTGAGCATTCCGGTTAACGCGACGCTGATCTCTACCGATGTTCCTGGGCAGATTGTGGCCCCGCAACGCCTGCCGGGTATTGATACCGCGCCGAAACAACGCCTGTTTATTCGCGACTTGATCGCACCAGGCACCACCGGCTCCAACACGATTTATTGGGTGCAACAAACCGGCTTCACCAACAAGGCTGCTGCCGTGCCTGAAAACACGCCTAAGCCGTACAGCGATATCCAGTTTGCTGAAAAAATCACGCCGGTTCGCACGTTGGCGCATCTGTTCAAAGCCTCCAAGCAGATTCTGGATGACTTTCCGCAGCTGCAATCGACCGTTGATGCAGAAATGCGTTACGGCCTGAAGTATGTCGAAGAGCAGGAAATTCTGTTCGGTGACGGCACTGGCGCACACCTGGAAGGCATCATGCCGCAGGCCTCGAAGTATAAGGCGGCGTTTGAAGTCGCGATGCAAAACGGCATTGACGATCTGCGCCTGGCCATGTTGCAGGCACAACTGGCACGCTTCCCGTCAACGGGCCATGTGCTGCACTTCACCGACTGGGCCAAGATTGAGCTGCTCAAGGACTCGCTGGGCCGCTATATCCTCGCCAATCCAGCAGCGCTTACCGGCCCGACTCTCTGGGGCTTGCCTGTTGTCGCAACGGAGTCAGCGGCGTTCCTGAGTAAATTCCTGACCGGTGCATTCAGTGCGGGCGCACAGCTTTTTGACCGTGAAGAGGCAAACGTGGTGATCAGCACTGAGAACGCCGACGACTTCGAGAAGAACATGATCTCGATTCGTTGCGAAGAGCGTGTGGCGCTGGCGGTTAAACGGCCTGAAGCGTTTGTTACCGGTGCCTTCACCGTGCCAACCCCACCAACCGGCGGTTAATTATCCGCACCGCATAGCGGCCTTCGGGCCGCTTTCAAGGAGATACCCATGAAAGTTAAAGCACTTGTACCGATATTGTTCGGTAGCCGGGTGGTGAATGACGGCGATTTGTTCGAAACGCAGGAGCTTCACGGGCGCGAGCTGATCAAAAAAGGCTATGCCGAGCAGGTGAGTGATGACAATCCTGCAGAGCAGCCAGAGCAGCCAGAGCAGCCAGAGCAGCCAGAGCAGCCAGAGCAGCCAGAGCAGCCAGAGCCAGTTAAGAAAAGCAAAAAGTAAGGTGAGCCATGCTAAAGCTGGAATTGGTGAAAGAGCATTGCCGCCTGGAACCTGATTTCAGTGCGGATGACACCCTAATCGGCGTCTACATCGGTGCGGCGAAAAAGCATGTTGAGATGTATACCCGCCGCACCCTTTACGCCAGCGAATCCGACCCCGGATACGATGCCGACGAAGATCACCTGCTGCTGGATGATGATGTACGCACGGCAATGCTGCTTTGTATCGGGCATTGGTACGCTAACCGTGAGGCTGCGATTGTTGGCGCGTCGGCATCAAAATTGCCGCTGGCTGTTGAGTCTTTACTCCAACCCTATCGGATTTACGGCTTATGAAATCATTACGCGCAGGTTCGCTGGGGTTTCGCATCAAGCTTCTACGCCCCGTTACGCTTCGCGATGATCAAACCGGCGCACCGGTCAAATCCTTTGAATTTGTCGCTGAGGTCTGGGCGGATGCTGAGCCGATTTCCAACAGAAAAATTCGCACGGGCGAACAGGGGCAGGTGGTGGAAACAATGCTGTTCACGCTCCGGCCACGGGACGAAATTACCATAGATTGGCAGGTGGTTTTTCAGCAGCGAACTTTTACCGTTCGTGCGCCTGACCGATCACAGCGAGACAGGCTGCTAATTACGGCGGAGGCTGATATTCGTCATGATCGAGTATGAAATCAAAGCGGCACTGGAGGCACTAACGAGCCTGCCAGCGTACCCGCTGCTGTTGCCTGACCCGGAACAGGAAGGCGTGACGTATCAGAAGGTCAGCAACCCGAAAGTTGATACCGGGCTAGCCAGCACGGCACTGATCCAGGGGCGCTTTCAGGTCGCGCTTTATGTCATCGGCGATTACGCGCGCCTCATTGAACTGGATAAGGCTATTTGCGCCGCCTGGGAGAGCATTCAGCACGGGCATATTGGGCGCTGGCCCGTGCAGACGGTAACACGCGGCACGATGCAACAGGGAGCAACCACTCTCACCAATAACAGCGTTCAGTACCGGCTGGTACGTGATTACGTCATCTGTTACCCGGAGGACGCCACATGATCAGCATAAACGTTACGGGCCTTGATTCTCTGGAGCGCCAGCTAAAGGCGATGGGAGATGAAGCGGTTAAGGTATTGCGAGATGCCGGGAGAGCGGCGCTGGAGCCGGTGCTGGAAGACATGAAACAGCATGCCGGTTTTGATGAGAGCAGCACCGGGCCGCACATGCGGGACGACATAAAAATCCGCAGTACGAGCCGCATGAACGATCCCCGCTATTTGACGGTAATGACATTCAAGGTCGGCCCGAGCAAGAAGCATCACATGAAGGCGCTGGCGCAGGAATTCGGCACGGTTAAGCAGGTTGCCGCACCGTTTATCCGCCCGGCACTCGATTACAACAAAACACGCGTATTACGCATCCTGGCGGCAGAACTCCGCTACGGCATCGAAAACCGGTAGCGACCGCTGCCACAATCATTAAGTGAGGGAAATTATGGCTGATAAAACGTCGCCAGAGTACGCCATGCTTCCGGCTGGCACGGTTGTTAAGTGGGGCGCTGTCGGCGCAGCACCTACGGCCATGAAGGCGCTGGTTAACTGTAAGGCTGTGGGCGAGATGGGGCAGACCGGCAGCTTTGTCGATTGCACGACCCTTATCGACACCACCAAGCAATTTATCTCCGACCTGCCGGAAGGTGCGGAGAAGTCGATCGGGTTTATCGACGATCCATCCAATACCGATTTTGCGGCGTTCCTGACCGCAGCGGACAACCGCGAAACCGTTCAGTTCTATGTTGAGTTGCCGAACGGCCGTACCTCCACCTCTATCCTCTCGCTGTCGGGCTGGAAGATGAACGAGATCACCGCCCCGGCGAGTGAAGTCATTCAGATCACGGTGCAGGGTAAGCAGAACAGTAACACCTGGGGAGCTGTGGCCCCAAAGGTGTGATCAGCGTGACTACCCAGCCGAAGAGCGCTGATCTGGCAGTCGGGGGCAATTTGTCCCTGACTGTTGCGGCTACCTCTAGTAACGGCAAGCCCGTTAAATACCAATGGCAGAAAAACGGCACTGTTATCAGCGGTGCAACCTCTGCCACTTATACCAAAAACTCAGTTGTGGCGGCGGATGCAGGCGCTTATCGCGTGGTGTTGTCTGCCGAGCGGTCAGACACTGTCAACAGCGCAACCGCAACCGTAACGATTAAGTAAGGACATCGCATGGCCCAGAAGAAAATCAACCTCAAGACCGCGCTGCTTCAACCCATCAATACGGCTGTGCCGTATACGCTGTTTGGCGTACCGGTACATATTCGCCGCCTAACGGTATGTGAACTGATGGATTACGACGAAGGGCTTGGAAAGGCGCAGGCAGAGAGTGACCAAAAGTCAGCAACACTGCTGGGCGCTCAGTTGATCCTCTCTGCACTGGTTGATGAGCAGGGTAAATCAGTACCTGCATCTGATTTGCCTTCACCAGCGGAACTGCTGGCCGCTCATGATAACGCGGCGTTGTTTGATGCAATCCGCGCTATCCAGAATCACAGCTACGGCACGCTGGAGGAAGCCGAAAAAAACTGACCCACTCACCGTGGCTATGGCTGATCTATCAGTTGGCCGATCGCTTCGGTGAGCCTGACGTCAGAAAAATTGCAGCCCTCCCGGCCTCCATTATCCAGCACTGGGAGGCGTTCTATTCGCTGGTGGATAAGGCAACGTCCGATACTGCTAACCCGCCCCCTGTCAATCTGTCAGCCCCTGTCGCATCTGATGTTGATGAACAGTGTGCTGCCGTTATGCGAGCGCTCATGTAATGGCCGATGTAGCTACTCTGGCGGTAGCGCTGCACCTAAATTCCGCCAGTTTTAAATCTCAAATTGTCGATTCATTCAGAACGGCAGAAACCGCGTCAAAAAACTTCACGGGCAAGGCGCAGCAGGAAAGCCAGAAAACCACCGAAGCACTGACCCAGATAGGCAATCAGGCGAAGCGCACCGGCGGTCAGCTTAACTCGTTGAGTGGTGCGCTCAGCGCCAGCCAGGGCGGCTTCGAAGGGCTGCGAAGTGTGATCAGCGGTCTGGCCGGTGGGAGTAACATCGCGGTCAGCACGCTGGCCAATACGTTAATCCCGACGCTCGATCGCACCTTCATCGGCTTTAAGGGGCTGACCAGCGGCTGGGAAGCCCAACGCGAAGCGGCGAAGGCTGCTGCCCTTGAGTTTAACAAGGCGGCACAGGGCCAGATTGAACAGGCGCAATCTGCACGCCAGCAGGCCCAGGCGCAGTTTGAAGCTGCCAGACGAACTATTGAGCTTGCAAAGACTCAGCGTGAGGCAGCATTTGCCAGCGATGATTTCTATGGCAAGTTAGCTGATAGTCGAGTCAGCTATGCGGCAGAGCACGCCGCAAACGCCCGCGCCATCCAAGAGGCTAATCTTGCGGAGGCCAATGCTAAACAGAAAATGGTGCAGGCATCAAAAGCCGTACTGGCGGCGGATATTGCTGAGTCCCAGGGCAAAACCAACCTGCTTTCCTCCCTGAACCAAATCAGTGTGGCCAACAAGGAAGTTTCCTTTACAGCGCGTGCGGCAGCGGTCAGCACTAACCTGATGAAAAGTGCGCTGGCCCTGCTGGGTGGCCCGGTAGGCTTAAGCATCATGGCGGCGGTTGCCGGTGCCACGGCATTGTATACCGCGTTCCAAAAAGGGGAGGCAGAGACCAAGGCATATACCGCAGCGCTTCAAAAGTCAGGGCTTCAGGCCATTATGACGGTGAATGATCTGCGCATGCTGACGATGACGCTCGGCGGCACAGAGAATGCGGTTAAGGCTGTCACCAGCGCCGCCGGCGCAGGATTCGGTGGCAATATGCTGTCGGACATAGCTGAAACCGGCACACGGATGAACGAGCTGGGTATGTCATCCGATGATCTTGTTTCGACGCTATCAAGCCTGAGCGGTGAACCTCTCAAGGCAATGGAGGCGTTGACCAATCAGGGCGTTCAGCTCAACACCACGTTTATCGATCATATCGCCACGTTGTCCAGGCAGGGCAAAACCAGTGAAGCGACGGCGTTACTTCAGCAGAAATACCTTGATGATGTGAAAGCCAAAGTCACCGAGCAGGAGAACAGCGTCAGCGGCTTGGCTTCTATCTGGAAGTCGCTGAAAAATGAAGTGGCGTCTGCGTTCGATATCATCGGTCAGGCACACATGAAAACAGGTCAGGCACAGGCACTGGCGCAGGGTGTTAAGCTGGATATCAGTAACGATACAGCTGAAGAGGTGAAGAAAACCAACGAAGAGCTATACAAGCGGCGGCAGCAGGAACAGGAAGCCGCCCGGAAAGAGTTAAAGTTACAGAATGAAGTTTCTGCCGCTATTAAGGCTGGTGCTGATCCTAAAAAGGAACAGGCTCGACTAACGGGGATTGTATCGGCGCAGTTTAAGGCCGGGAAACTGACGGCAGACGAATATGCGCAGGCGTTGAAGGGCATTAACAAGCAGTATGGCACAAAGTCTAAAGGGGCTGCGTATAGCGATAGTGAAGGCGTAAGGCGTCTGCAACAGTTGCAGCAACAATCCTCAGTGCTGCGCGCGCAGGCGCAAGATACCGACAAACTGACCGAATCGCAGAAAAAGCTGGTGGCTTTCGATCAGGAGATAGCAGGCCTTCAGGGTAAGAAGCTGACCGCCGGTCAAAAAAGTCTGTTGTCCATGCAAGACCAGATCAGGGCGCAATTAACCGAAAATGTGGCGCTGGAAAAGGCAAACCGTGAACGTGATATTGGCAAAAAACTGTTGGAACAAACCCGTAGCCTGGTGATGGAAACGGCCTCGAAACAGCAGGAATACGCCAACCGTAACGCGCAGATGACCATGTCCACTGATGCCTACGATCAGATGGTGGCTGAGCAGCAAATCCGGCAGTCGTTCCAGCAACACCGCTTGCAGTTGGACAAGGAAGTGACGGACAAATCGTCCGAACAGTACATCCAACAGACGGCTATTCTCGCCACTGAGCAGCAGCGCCAACTGGATATCGTGCGTAATGCTGCGCAGGAAAAAGCGGCTATCGAGGGCGATTACACCGCAGGGCTGAAAAAGGGAATGATGGACTGGTCATCTGATGCCGGTAACGTTTATGGGCAGGTGAAAGACGCTACCACCCGAACATTTGACGGCATGACCGGCATGCTGACCAACTTCGTCACCACAGGCAAAGCCAGCTTTAACGACTTCGCCAAGTCTGTCCTGACCGATCTCGCCAGCATGATGATCAAGATGGCGATGTTCAACGCGCTTAAAGCCGGAATGAACTTCTTCGCCCCTTCCGGCAATGACCCAGGGCAAGTACCGATGTTCGCCAACGCCAAAGGCGGCGTTTATTCGTCGCCGTCACTGAGTGCTTACAGCGGCCAGATCGTCAGCAATCCCACCATGTTTGCGTTCGCCAAGGGCGCTGGCCTGATGGGCGAGGCTGGCCCGGAGGCGATCATGCCGCTCAAACGGGGGGCGGACGGTTCGCTGGGTGTGCGGGCTAATGGCGTGATGGGTAATCAAACCCTGATCAACGTTGATATTACGCTGAACTCTGACGGCTCCAGCCAGGTACAGGCAACGAGCGGATTTGAGTCTGCGGGTAATGATATCGCGAACTATGTCGATCAGCGCTTCCGTTTGTTGCTGAACAAGAGTCTGAGCCAGGGCGGAACGCTTAATCGTGCAATCAAGGGGAGCCGATGAAATTAGAAACGTTCAATTTCCCGGCGCGGATTGGCACCACCGGTGAAATAGAGCCGGTGGTGAGAACGACCCAATTCGGAGACGGTTATGCGCAGAGCACCGGCGACGGTATCAACGCTGAGAAGGAAAGCTGGCCTCTTGTGTTTCTCGGCGTCTGGGATGAGATAAAGCCCATCGTTCAGTTTCTTCGCGAACATAAAGGATACCGTTCCTTTAAATGGAAAAACCCGATGTTTGAGCTTGGCCTCTATCAGGCTGGTAAATTCAGCGTGCAGGCCAGCGGCGCTTACTATTCCCTTTCCGTTACGTTTACCCGCGCCTACCACCCATAGGACAGAATATGTCAATTATCACCGATCACCAGCGCCTCGAGCCTGGGAGTAAAGTACGCCTGTTCGTCGTGGACGGCACAAAATTTAACGGGCCAGAGCTGTATTTCCACAGCCATACAATCCCCCATTCTGAAGATGAACTGGAAGCCGCCGGTGATGACCCTGGCAAGCTGCTGGCGAAGTCTATTTGGTGGCAGGGGCAGGAATACAAACCGTGGCCGGTGAAGATTGAAGGGCTTGAGGTGACCAGCGATGGTTCAGCGCCAAGCCCTACACTGACCGTCAGTAACATCGACGGCACGATCGCCTCACTTTGCCTGTACTACCAGAACATGGCCAAGGCAAAGGTAACGATCAGGGACACTTACGCGCATTATCTTGATGCACGCAATTTTCCCGAGGGCAACCCGGAGGCCGATCCTTCTCAGGAAGATATTGACGTTTGGTATATCGATCACAAGCTGAACGGCAACAACAAAGAAATTCAGTTTGCGCTGTCTTCACCCGCTGACCTTGAGGGACTAATGATCCCGACGCGGCAAATCCACGGCCTCTGCACCTGGTGCATGCGTGGTCAGTATCGCGGTGCGTCGTGCGGGTATACCGGCAACAAGTATTTTGATGCTGACGGCAACCAGACCGATGACCCGTCTAAGGATGAATGCTCTGGCCTGCTCTCTACTGGGTGTGAGCCGCGTTGGGGGAAAGGTAATCCGCTGCCGTTCGGCGGGTTCCCTGGCTCCGCCTTGCTGAAGAGGTGATCATGCGAAAGCACATTATCAGTGCGATCATGGCGCACGCAGAATCGGAGTATCCACGGGAGTGCTGCGGGCTGGTGGTGCAGAACGGCAGGCGACAGCGTTATGTGCCTTGCCGTAATTTGGCTCCTGAACCAACGGAACAATTCAGCCTGGCGCCGGAGGACTATGCCGAGGCAGAGGATAGCGGCGATATTGTCGCTATCGTTCATAGCCACCCGGATGCAACGACGCAACCCAGTCACCTCGATCTTGCACAATGTGACCTGTCACAGCTGCCGTGGATTATAGCCAGCTGGCCGGAGGGAGACATTCGGCAGGTGATGCCTACAGAGGGTATAAAACCGCTGCTGGGCCGCCCGTTCGTGCATGGGTTCTGGGATTGTTACGCAATAGTGCGAGACTGGTATGCACTGGAGCGTAATATATCTCTCCCCAATTTTGAACGGGATGATGGCTGGTGGGAACGGGGTGAAAACCTCTACATGAAACATTACGCCGAAGCTGGGTTTATACCGGCATCCGGTGAAATGCAGGTCGGCGACGTAATCATTATGCAGGTGCGCGCTGATGAACCGAATCACGCTGCGGTTTACCTGGGGGATGGCGTAATGATCCACCACATGTACGGACACATGAGCCAGCGCGTGCCGTATGGCGGTTACTGGCTGGCGCGGACGATCATCACTCTGCGGTACGACGCTAATCTGCTATCATCTTGAATCCTACATAAGAAGGGATTTCAAAATGCGGAAAATCATTTTAGCCATAGCTGCCACAGCTATTATTTCTGGTTGTACAACTGGACAATTAGAAAATCAAAAACCTATCTTCTCATCCCATAGTAAAAAGAGTCCACAAAAATACACGAAATGCTTGGCGCCCAAATGGCAGGATATAAACTCAACAGCCAGTGTAATAGAAACTGAAGCTGGGTTTAGAATAACCACTCAAGGTTTAGGTGCATTGTCTATGGCTACAATCGAGCCAGATGGTGCTGGCGGTTCAAATGTGAATGTATATGCGGTTTTCAGAGGGTTTAATAATCTTTGGGAAAGAGATGCCAAGACGTGTTTGTAAAAAATGATAGCCCGCAGAATGCGGGTTATTATATTGTGGGGCTAACTATGTATAGTGAAAATAAGTATAGAACTGTAAGGCTGTACGGTGTGCTTGGCTCTAAATTTGGGCGTGTACATAGGCTGGTAATTGATACGCCAAGAGAGGCGATAAAAGCATTATCAGTAACCATTCCTGGCTTTGAGAGATTTTTACAAAGTGCAAGAGGCAGAGGGTTAACGTTTGCCGTATTTAATGGTAAAAGGAATATCGGCCTTGATGAAATTAAATTCATAGGAAGTGAAGATATCCGAATAGCACCCGTGATTATAGGCAGTAAAAAAGCTGGTGTTTTCCAGACAATATTGGGAGCGGTATTAGTTGCTGTAGGGGCTATCGCGCAGTTTGGTTATGGGCAACCATGGGGAACAAACGTAATGATGATGGGCGGAGCCATGATGCTGGGCGGTGTTGTCCAGATGCTTTCACCCATGCAAAACGGATTAGCCCGAAGGGAAGACCCAGACAATAAACCCAGCTACGCATTCGGAGGGCCGGTTAACACCATTGCTCAGGGGAACCCTGTTCCAATTGGCTACGGTAAGCGTCGCATTGGTGGTGCCATCATTTCAGCTGGTATCTATGCAGAAGATCAGCAGTAAGCGCTCAAAGCAAATTCTTGTCTAATTTGCTACAAACATCATCTCTGTTATCATGAATTTTTTATAGTGGAGATATGAATGTGAAACGGGTGCTATTATCACTGTTGTTTGTTTTTCTATCATTTAGTGTTGGAGCGGAGACACTTGATGGTTATGGTAAGTCAAAATGGGGGATGTCACCTCAACAGGTTGTTGAAGCTGAGGGCGGAAGGGCCCACTTATTAAAAACACCTGTTAAGTATTTTAATAGCTTCGGTAAAGTATCCATAAATAGCGTTGAAATTGGCTCAAGTGACTACGAGGTTATTTATCTTTTTGATAAAGAAAACAAACTTGTTCAAGTAAACGTTTCATCTAAAGAGAAAGAAAATAATCTCATCCACGACAGTAACTTTAAAACTGTAGAATCTCTTTTAACTCAAAAGTATGGTGCTCCCACATATAGGGAAGGTGGTGTTAAGTCGATTTGGAATATGAAGGGAACTACAATTGAGTTAGAGCATATTTATGTTGCCAATGTTGTTACTCAACTTACTATTAGTTATGTGCCAGAAGCAGTGACAAAAAATAACACGAATAATATTTAACAAAAAACCAATCTAAAAGCCTCACTTTGGTGGGGCTTTTTTATGTCTGGAGTAACCATGAAAGTTATCAGCGGTAACAAAGGGGGCAGTAGTAACACCACAACCCCAACCGAATCTCCCGATTCCTTGCAATCCACCTCTTACGCAAAAATCCTTTTGGCACTCGGCGAGGGGGAATGGGAGGGAGGACTGGACGGCACAAACATTTTTCTTGATGGCACGCCAATTGTTGCCGCTGATGGTACTCAAAATTTTCCCGGCGTGAAGTGGGAGTTCCGCCCTGGTACACCCGATCAGGAATACATTCAAGGTATGCCTGATGTTGAGAACGAGATCACTGTCGGCACAGAGTTAACCAGCCAGACCCCGTGGGTTCGATCGTTGACGAACACCCAACTGTCCGCTTTTCGTTTGCGATTCTCATGGCAGCAGTTGCAGCAGCAGTTGGATAACGGTGATGTGGTTGGCTACCGGATTGAATATGCGATCGATGTGGCGACGGATGGCGGCGCGTATCAGGAAATGTTGAAGACCGCTATCGACGGCAAGACAACAACGAAATATGAGCGCAGTCATCGGATTGACCTTCCAAAAGCGACGACCGGCTGGCAGGTGCGTGTGCGGCGTCTCACACCGAACAGCACCAGTAACCGCATCGCCGATAAAATGGTTACGGAGTCTATTACCGAGCTGATTGATGTGAAGTTGCGTTATCCAGAAACCGCATTGCTGTTTGTGCAGTTTGACGCAAAACAGTTCCAGAATATCCCAACGGTATCGTGTGAGCCAAAAATGGGCATCGTTCGTGTACCGACAACCTACGACCCGATAACCCGCTCATATACTGGCACATGGGACGGCTCGTTTAAGTGGGCCTGGACAAATAATCCGGCGTGGGTTTTCTACGATCTTCTGATTAACGACCGATACAGCATCGGCGAGCGTATCAAAGCCGAAAATCTGGTGATGACGAAATTCGACTTGTACGCCATTGCTCAGTATTGCGATCAGCTGGTGCCGGATGGGCGGGGCGGTGATGGGCTGGAGCCTCGTTTCTTGTGTGATGCCTATATCCAGTCACAGGAAGAAGCCTGGACGGTTCTGCGCGACTTCGCCAACATCTTTCGTGGCATGACTTATTGGGCAAAGAACAGCATGAACGCGCTGGCTGATATGCCTCGCGATCTGGATTACACCTACACCCGCGCCAACGTGAAGGATGGGGAGTTTCGAGACTCCAGCGCCAGCGAGAAAACGCACTACAGCATGGCAATGGTCAGCTGGGCTGACCCGGCAAACGGCTATCAGGACGCAGTGGCGCCGGTGTTTGAAAATGCACTTATCCGCCGCTACAACATCAAGCAGGCTGACATTACGGCGATCGGTTGTACCCGCGAAACCGAAGCTATCCGCCGTGGCCGCTGGTTGCTGCTGACCAATGATAAAGATCGGGTGATTAATTTTACCGTAGGTATGGACGGTAACATTCCGTTGCCTGGCTATATCATCGGTGTGGCAGATGAAACACTGGCTGGCAGACCGTTGGGCGGTCGCATCAGCGCCGTTTCTGGCCGCAATCTTACCCTTGATCGTGAGTCATCGGCGGCAGTAGGTGAACGCCTGATCGTTAACCTACCATCGGGTAAGTCGCAAGCTCGCACGATTCAATCGGTAAATGGGCGTATTGTTACGGTCACTACTGAATACAGCGAAGTGCCTGTGGCGGAATGCGTCTGGGCTGTTGATGCCTCCGATTTGGCGATTCAGCTATTCCGTGTTACCGGTGTTACAGAAAATGAAGATGGCGTGTCGTTTGATATTACAGCCATAGAGCATGACCCGAACAAATATGCGCGTATCGATACCGGCGCTCGCATCGAGGATCGCCCGATCACGGTTATCCCTCCAGGCGTGCAACCTCCGCCGAAGAATGTGGCGATCAGCAGCTTTTCAACTATCAACCAGAACATCGCGGTAACCACCCTGCGTGTAACCTGGGAACCAGCTGAGAGCGCTATTGCCTACGAGGCAGAATGGCGACGAGATAACGGAAACTGGATACCGGCAGCAAGAACATCAACGCAGGGTTTCGAAGTGCCTGGTATTTACGCTGGCCGGTATCAGGCCCGAGTGCGCGCCATTAACGCGGCAGAGATTTCCAGTATTTGGGCGAATGCCCCGGAAACCTACCTGAAGGGGAAAGAGGGTAAGCCGCCGGTGCCGGTAGGCTTCAAGGCTTCTCCGTTACTGTGGGGTATCCAGCTCGATTGGGGATTCCCAGACGGGGCCGAAGACACGCTGAAAACCGAAATTCAGTATTCGGACAACGCCGCCGGAAATAACGCGATGCTGCTGGCCGATATCCCGTACCCACTGCATACCCATACCATGACCGGCCTGAAGGCGGGGCAAGAGTTCTGGTTCCGCGCCCGCCTGCAAGACCGTACCGGCAACCAGGGCGACTGGACGGGCTGGATTCAGGGGCAATCGAACGCTAACGCCGGTGACTACCTGGAGAGCATCGGCGATGGCTTCTTGACGGATAAGGACGGTGACCGCCTCACTGGCGACATTGACACAAACATTGAGGCCATCATTCAGAATGCGCTGGCCAACAACGCGACGGTTGAGCACCAGTGGGCGCAGTACGGCACGGTACGGGCTGATATTCTGGTGGTGAAAACCACAATAGCAGAAGTCGATCACGCCCTGGCCGAACTGTCTACGCAGGTGCAGGCGCAGATTGACGACGTGACAGCTGTACTGGAGGACAAGCTGACGGCCACGGTTGATGCCGACGGCGCAACGGCAATCCACACACTGAAAGCGGGTGTGAGGGTTAACGGCGTGTTCTACAACGCGGGTATGTCGATCGCCGTGCTGGCGGAAACCGGTAAACCCGTCATCACCCGTATCGGTTTCAACGCCAATCAGTTCGTGCTGATGAGCGGCAGCGGCGACACGCAATACTCGCCGTTCGCTGTAGTCAACGGCCAGGTGTTTATCAGCGATGCTTTCATTCAGAACGCTTCTATCACGTCGGCGAAAATTGCGGATGCGGCAATCACCAATGCCAAAATCAGCGGCTTTATTCAGTCCGACAATTTCAGCGCAACCAGCGGCTGGCGGATGGATAAAAGCGGCGCAGGGGCTGGACAAATCCAGATTAACGGTGGCGACGGTAACGGGCGCATGGAGATACGCGGCGACCAGATTAATGTTTATGACGCTGGCGGTAATCTGCGGGTGAGAATGGGGAGGTTGTAGCGTGGCGTATGGCCTGTGGATGAATGGCAAAGAGCTGGCGGCGGTTAATAGCATTTCACTATTAGCCAACGATAAAGAACCCTGGGCGGATGGCAATAAACAAAAGATTTATACTCCGCCTGATTACGTCGCTGGGAACCCGGTATTTCTGGTTGGTCAGACCGGGTATATATTCGGCAGTCAGACAAATCCCCCGTCTTACGGCGGGGTTACTGGATGGCGAACCGATGGTGGGAGGATAATTGTTGATTTTACCAATGCAAATCAGCAGGCGTTCTTTACCGAGTTCAGCATATACCAGGTTCAACCGCCGCAATCAGTTTCAGGCACGTATGGAATAATGATTCAAAACTCGGTGGACTGGATGAGCATTAACAGTTCGTCCAGGCTGGGTTTTGTTGCCTGGAAAGGGGAAGTGACGATTAATGGCAAATGGACATTGCCAGTCGTTCAAAATGATAACACCAAGGTTGTCTTTGTTCGGTGCGATGACCCCGGCGTTTCTATTTACCATGCTGTGCAATATAACGAATTAACGGTATCGCGTGATAATGGTTCGGGTGAAGCGGTGTTAACCACAGCCAATGTGAAAGTGGTCATTATGAACAGCGGTTATTACCCACCGACGCCAAGTGGCTACGGAATGGTGATTAAGAACGCTGCCGGTAATAACACATTCACCAGCGATACAGAGCCGTTAGTCTGGGATGGTCGTTCGGTTAATGTCGGCAGGAACCCAGAGGATTTGGTTGATACAGGCATAGCCAGGCCAATGATCCCCCTGGCCGTTAATGCGTTTATGCGTGGTGACTCTCAAGGCAGCGGAGGAGTTTATAACTACTACAGCTGCGGCTATCGGTTTAACGGCAGCGCCGTCCAATTCTGGCGTTCTGAATCAGGGAGAAGAATACAGACCCAGTGGAATACATCAAACCGATGGTACTCGTCACAGATGCCGCTCATGGTTATAAACGCAGACCATTACTTCTAACAACCGGCCGCTGAGCCGGTTTTTTTATGCAACGATTTAGGAGAGCATCATGCCCGCAGGCACTCTAACCCTAACGAACAAATCTGCCGTAGTGAAAGGGACGGGGACGGCATTCAATACCGAGCTTAAAGCCGGTGATTTCATCGTGAGCATTGTCGGCGGCGTCACCTATACGCTACCGGTTAAAACCGTTGATAGCGCCACACAGGCGACCCTGATTAAAGCCTATGACGGCCCAACGCAGGCGGGCGCAGCATGGTATGCCGTACCGCGCGACGCGATGAACACCATCACCGCCCATCTGGCCGCAGAGACGGCGAAAGCGCTACGCGGGCTGAACCTCGATAAAGATAACTGGCAACAGGTATTCAGCGGCACCGGAAACATTACAGTGACGTTACCTGACGGCAGCACTTACACCGGCCCGGCCTGGAATAGTTTTACCGCTGCATTGAATTTGAAGGCGGATAAAACAGAAGTCGATAAAAAGGCCAATAAAAGCGACCTCGGCAACTCGGCGTCCCGTGATGTTGGTACTACCGCAAACACTGTGGCCGCTGGAAACGATAATCGCCTGGGTACTATCAATGGGAAAACTGGTGGATTGATAAACGGGATAGTAAAAACTCAAGGGGTTAATGGAATTGTCGTTGATGCGTGCACTGCCATTGGTTGGGATGGTTCTACCGGTATAAGTGAATTTGTTAATAACAGAGGCGTAGGTACTGGCGGGTTTAGATACCGGATAGCCAATCAGGCTGGGGGGTTGGTTACTCAGTTTGAAATGCGCCAAGATGGTTCTTTCGCCGCACCTCTTGGATCATACTCCGTTGCTGGACGAGTACGGGCATTTTCCGCAATCGGTAATGGTTATCTTGAAGTATCAATTGATGGATCTCAAAAGGGAATAAATTTCTTTGATTCAGACGAAACAATCAAAGAAAAAATTAACCCCGTAGAACCGGGTGCTGCATCGGCGGTGATACGTCAAATTCGCCCAGTGTCATACAAGTTTAAAGATACTATTTATGATGGTGAAAAAACTGTAGGTGCTACGCATGATTTCGGTGTGATTGCTCAGGAAATCGAGAAGATATTACCTAATGGCGTTACGACACTATCCGATGGGAAAAAGTCGCTGAATCCGCTTGAGCTGTTTGGTCTTTTGTTGACAGCAAATAAGGAAATGCTGGAAAGAATAGACCGCCAAGATGAATTAATTAAATTATTAATGGAGAAATAAGTAATGGTATTAATCAGCGGAGTTTTAAAGGGGCCTTACGGTGATTCTCGTTCTGGCGTAACTATTACTATGCGCTCAATGAAAACATCATCCACGGTGTTGAATTTGGCAAAGTCGCAATCTGTCACCGATGATACGGGCCGGTATTCGCTTAATGTAGAGCCTGGTGCCTACGAGGTGATTGTGTCAGTTTATGGCGCACAACCGGAGCGAGTAGGCACGATAGAGGTTTATACCGACTCTCTACCCGGCACGCTCAATGACTTCTTGCGCCGCCCTGGTGAAGATGACATTACACCGGAAATTGTGCAGACGGTCGATCGCCTGCGTGCTGAGGCGGCTTTGTCTGCTGATAAATCAGCGGCCTCGGCAGCAGCTGCAAAAGTCAGTGAAAACAATGCGGCGGCTACGCTAGCAAGTGCGTTAAAGCCTGGGGATTATGGGATAGGTGGGAAGGGGGTAAATACTGGGTGGGATATAGCGCTTTCTTCAGCGAAGGGGCAGTTTTTAACTGCGGGAAATACCGCGGCAAACGATGGCCCAGCCCCCACTACCTCGGCATTTATGGGGATCAATATAGCGCATACATCGCTTGCTAACTATGCGTTCCAGATCGCATCTCGCGGAAATTTTGGTCTGCATTACAGAACGAATGAAAATGGTACTGTAGCGCCGTGGGCCAGGGTTTGGGACACCCGCAATACAACCGTTGACGCCAACGGCTTCATCAAGAAAGCGTCTCCGATCGCCAGGCTGTCTGGCGCGCCGGAAAAGATGGCTGATGACTACCTGGACGGCTTTGCACTGTCAGGGTATGCGGCTGTTAACAGTGAGGCTGCGGGGGTATCAGCTGAACGTGTTTCAGTTGGGGTTTACAAAGTCACCGGCGCGTTAGGTTTTGCGGAAGAGGGCTGGAACATCGAAGTGCCGCAGGACGTGAACGGCAACCGTCTGTGCTTTGTATCAGCCAGCACCGGCAAAGATGGCACAATCTATGTGAAGGTCAGCAAGCGCCGCTTTGACATCGACACAGCCGCGATTGTGGCCGGTGAGCCGATGGATATTCCGGCTGGGCGATGGATTGATCTGCGCCTCGAAATGCCTGTGCGCGAGGTTGAAGAAGCACCGGAAGCAGTCGAGGAAACTGCCGCTCTTGAAAATGTGAACGTTGACCCTATCTAAAATCTGCTGCCCCGTTGCTGGCCTCGTATTGTTCGGAAGGTTGAACATCGGCAGGGGCAGCACCTAATAGAGCCACCGGCCGGCTTTGGCGGATTCGATAAGCATATTGACCGTGATATTTTCCAAGGGGGTTTCGGGTTCTGGCGAGCCCAAATACTCGGGGTTGAAATAACGATCGATACGAAATTGTGCTGATGCCACGCCCCACGTATGGAAGTAGTGTGCGAAGAGTTCCTCTGCGTCTTCATAAATTATCTTTAAATCATGGCGAAGATCTGTTTCTGCGGTAACCATGACCAGAGGCCCAAATAGTAGATATTTCTTGTGGCTGTACCCGTTTTGGATAAATGCCAAAATGTCATTTTCAATGCTCAAAAGTACGTCCACGCAATCCGATGTTCAGGTCTTGCGATGCGGTTATAGGTTTCTTTCACATCGCGACTAATAGCGAATACGGTATATGCTGCCATAGCATAACCAACCCAGGGAATATTTCGGCCTATCGCCGTCCGTACCTGATTTGTATAGCTAACATGCAGGTCTTTTAAAGAACGTCCTACCAGCGTCGGTATGACGACACCTGTTGGCAGCCGTATGTTTGGTAGCACCTTTCTGGATACAACAGAGGCTATTGACGTTCCCTTGGTGGCGGGCCCCGGTTTCCCTCTAGTTCCAATGAATGGGTAACCCGATAAGATCATCGCCGCCGCTGAGAACTCTAGGCCAGTGTGCTGGCTAAAGGCATCGACCCAGATAAGCCAGAACAATTGCTGGTTGTTTAGGTTGCCATAACCTTTGTAGAAATACGTCCCGCCTAATTCCTCAACCGTATCCATCACATTTCCTTGTCAATTGGAATGACTGTAACATAGACAACCCTGCCCAAGGTTTCAATGCTAAAACTGAAACCAGTCATCCGCGCTTTCCCACGTTTCCTGCAGTATTTCCTCGATCAGCTCTCTGTCGGCCGGCGTGCAGTTTCGGACTGATAAGCCATCCATACCTGCTAAACGAACGGTAGCTTCAATATCAGCAAATTTTCGATGCAAGCGTTTGTTCAGCTCGATAGCTAATGCCGAAGCTGCGCCTGGCGGAAGCTGCTTGCTCTTGTCCACTCGAACCTCAACATAAATTCGCATTTCTCCTCCTTGAAAGCAAAGAACACCCGGTGCTCATGATTATAATCAATGAGTTGTCTTTGTCATTCCCCGAGTTAGCCTACCTTTGCGATGCTGCTGAACCGACTTTTTCGCCTCATGAACCCACCCATTGGTCGGTTCAAAACAAAAAATAATCTTGATTAAATTCATTGCGTTAGTTGCGTGAACCGACTGAACCTACCGAACCCACCACCTTCTGGTTATATATAGGGAGTTTTTTGAGGAAATAAAGCCATAATCGAAGTGTTAAATTGGTGGTTAAAAAATAACCACGTTGGCAGTGAGAATGATGACTCATGGAATAAGATTGCTGGGTGTTCACAATTTTCCGTGGGGTACGTGGTGGGGCCGAAAGCTGAGTTTTACCGTTTTTTAATTCATTTTTATTTATTTAAATCAACTATTTGCTTCTTTTGTATTCCGTTTGCGTCATTGTCTTCACTTTTTGCGCGTACTAAAAACGCGCAATGATACGGGGTTTTACGCTGGAGCTCCACGTATTCCTAAAGCGGCGGCAAAGTCACAGTTTTTTTAAGGATAAAGGCCATAATTCAGCGAGTTATCTGTCACGGAGAAATCTAATGAAATCAGTGAAACTCAGCGTGTTAACCCTTTTGTTGACCGGCGTCAGCGCCTCGGCGCTGGCGCTGCCCAACATCACCCTGCTGGCGACCGGCGGCACCATCGCCGGCGGCGGCGATTCGGCGACGAAATCCAACTATACCGCGGGCAAACTGGGCGTCGAGGCGCTGGTCGATGCGGTGCCGGCGCTGAAGAACATCGCCAACGTGCAGGGGGAGCAGGTGGTTAACATCGGCTCGCAGGACATGAACGATCAGGTCTGGCTGACGTTGGCGAAGAAAATTGACGCCGACTGCGGCAAAACCGACGGCTTCGTCATCACCCACGGCACCGATACTCTGGAAGAGACGGCCTATTTCCTCGATCTGACGGTGAAGTGCGACAAGCCGGTAGTGCTGGTCGGGGCGATGCGGCCGGCGACGGCGATGAGCGCCGACGGCCCGTTCAATCTGTATAACGCGGTGGTGACGGCGGCGGATCCGCAATCGGCCAACCGCGGGGTGCTGGTGGCGATGAACGACAGCGTGCTGGACGCACGCGATGTCACCAAAACCAGCACCACCGCCGTGCAAACCTTCCAGTCGCCGAACTTCGGCCCGCTCGGGTATATCCACAACGGCAAGATCGATTATCAGCGTTCGCCACAGCGCAAGCATACCCGCGATACGCCGTTCGACGTCAGCAAGCTGAACGAACTGCCGAAGGTCGGCATCATCTACAACTACGCCAATGCCTCCGATGCGCCGGCCAAGGCACTGATCGCCGAAGGCTACCAGGGTATCGTCAGCGCCGGGGTCGGCAACGGCAACCTGTATAAAACGGTGTTCGACACCCTGGCGACGGCGGCGCACAACGGTGTGGCGGTGGTGCGTTCTTCGCGCGTGCCGACCGGCGCGACTACCGAAGATGCGGAAGTGGACGACGCCAAGTACGGCTTCGTCGCCGCCGGCACGCTGAATCCGCAAAAAGCGCGCATTCTGCTGCAGCTCGCGCTGACGCAAACCAAAGACGCGAAGCAGATCCAGCAGATGTTCAATCAGTACTGATCGTTTTCTCTCCTGCGGGGGCCGTCCGGGCTCCCGCAGCCATCTCGGCTGAATACAGCATAAAACACCGCGTTAACCCACTGAATTTCCCCATGTCGCAGGGTTTTATCGTCCAAAAAAACGCGCCGACCGCAGAGCCTGTCATCACCCGGTGCGCCTGTTTGCCGCCGGCGGGCGAATAAGCGTTGCAGCCATGGGGCGTGAGTGATAAAACCGAAGGGTTGGTTAACGCGAGCGTTAACTTCGGGCGTCTTTTCGACAGGTCGCTTTTCTGCGGCGAACAGTGAATGTGGTGAGGGGAAATGACTCAGGTTTATAATTTTAGCTCTGGCCCGGCGATGCTGCCGGTGGAAGTGTTGCGTCGTGCGGAACAGGAACTGTGCAACTGGCACGGCCTGGGAACGTCAGTGATGGAGATCAGTCACCGCAGCAAAGAATTCATCGCCGTTGCCGAGCAGGCGGAACAGGATCTGCGCGATCTGCTGAAAGTCCCCTCCAACTATAAAGTGCTGTTTTGCCACGGCGGCGCCCGGGCGCAATTCGCCGCGCTGCCGCTGAACCTGCTGGGCGACAAGTCCACCGCCGACTACATCGACGGCGGCTATTGGGCGCACAGCGCCATCAAGGAAGCGGAAAAGTATTGCACCCCGAACGTCATCGACGTGAAAACCCGCATCGACGGCCTGAGCGGCATCAAGCCGATGAAAGAGTGGCAGCTGAGCAACGACGCGGCTTACGTGCATTATTGCCCAAATGAAACCATCGACGGCGTAGCCATCGATGAAACGCCGGACTTCGGCGACAAAGTGGTGATCGGCGATTACTCCTCGACCATTCTGTCCCGCCCGCTCGACGTCAGCCGCTTCGGCGTGATTTACGCCGGCGCGCAGAAAAATATCGGCCCGGCCGGCCTGACGCTGGTGATCGTGCGCGACGATCTGTTGGGCAAGGCGCGCAAAGAAGTGCCGTCTATCCTCGATTACACTGTGCTGGCCGAGAACGACTCGATGTTCAACACCCCGCCAACCTTCGCCTGGTACCTGTCCGGGCTGGTGTTCAAATGGCTGAAAGAGCAGGGCGGCCTGGTGGAGATGCAAAAACGCAATCAGGCCAAGGCCGAGCTGCTGTACGCGACCATCGATAAATCCGACTTCTACCGCAGCCAGGTGGCGATCGCCAATCGTTCTTGGATGAACGTGCCGTTCCAGCTGGCCGATGCGGCGCTGGACAAGGTGTTCCTCAGCGAAGCCGAGGCTATCGGCCTGCAGGCGCTGAAAGGTCACCGCGTAGTTGGCGGCATGCGCGCTTCTATTTACAATGCCATGCCGCTGGCCGGCGTACAGGCGCTGACCGACTTTATGACCGACTTCGAGCGTCGTCACGGTTGATCCCGTCAGCTCGCCGGGCGCGGGCTGACCAAGCTGTTGTCCTTTTGCATTAAAGCGGCTCCGGCATTATTCCGGAGCCGTTTCGTTTATCAGAATTGGAGAGTTTTGTTCACATGGTGGATTCCCTGACGTTACAACCGGTCGCCCTGGTCAATGGCACCGTCAACTTACCCGGCTCGAAGAGCGTTTCTAACCGCGCTCTGCTGCTGGCGGCGCTGGCGGAGGGAACGACCCGGCTGACCAACTTGCTGGACAGCGACGATGTGCGTCATATGCTGAATGCGCTGCAGGCGTTGGGCGTGAACTACCGGCTTTCCGCCGACCGCACCGTGTGTGAAGTCACCGGCGTGGCTGGGCCGCTGGTGGCCGACCAGCCGCTGGAACTGTTCCTCGGCAACGCCGGCACCGCGATGCGCCCACTGGCGGCGGCGCTGTGCCTCGGTGAAGGCGACGTGGTGCTGACCGGGGAACCCCGCATGAAAGAACGTCCGATTGGCCATTTGGTGGACGCGTTGCGCCAGGGCGGGGCGCAGATTGATTATCTCGAGCAGACCGATTACCCGCCGATTCGCCTGCGTGGCGGCTTCCGGGGCGGCGATGTCACCGTCGACGGCAGCGTCTCCAGCCAGTTCCTGACCGCGTTGCTGATGACCGCGCCGCTGGCGCCGCAGGATACGCAGATCCACATCAAGGGCGAGTTGGTTTCCAAGCCGTACATCGACATCACGTTGCACCTGATGCGCACCTTCGGCGTATCGGTGAGCCACGACAACTACCGGGTGTTCCATATCCAGGGGCGCCAGACGTATATCGCGCCGGGCGACTACCTGGTTGAAGGCGACGCTTCTTCCGCGTCCTACTTCCTGGCGGCGGCGGCGATCAAAGGTGGCACCGTGCGCGTGACCGGCATCGGCCGCAAAAGCGTGCAGGGCGACACCAAGTTTGCCGATGTGCTGGAGAAGATGGGGGCGCGCATCACCTGGGGCGACGATTTTATCGAGTGCAGCCGCGGTGAACTGCGCGGCATCGATATGGACATGAACCACATTCCGGATGCGGCGATGACCATCGCCACCGCGGCGCTGTTCGCCGAGGGGCCGACCACCATCCGCAATATCTACAACTGGCGGGTAAAGGAAACTGACCGTCTGGCGGCGATGGCCACCGAGCTGCGTAAAGTGGGGGCGGAAGTGGACGAGGGCGAAGACTACATTCACGTCGTGCCGCCGGCCAAGCTGCAGTTCGCCGAGATCGGCACCTACAACGATCACCGCATGGCGATGTGCTTCTCGCTGGTGGCGCTGTCGGATACCCCGGTCACGATCCTCGATCCGAAGTGCACCGCGAAAACCTTCCCGGACTATTTCGAACAGCTGGCTCGCATCAGCCAGCCGGCGTAACCGTCAGATCATTTCTTTTAAGGCCCCTTTGCGGGCCTTTATCGTTTTTAACCCCCGGCGACCGGCGTTTCTTCTATACTTTTTCGCGGTTGTGCGCTTATTTTCAACAACCGGACAGTTCCAGGGTAACAGATCGCCGTAGGGCAGCGTATAATACGCCACCGTATTTGCCCCTGATTGGGCAGGTGACAGAGCACCCGGGCTTCGAGTCGAAGCGCGCCGTGTCTCTGTGAGGTTTTCTACCTGAAGGAGAGAGAAATGACGGCTACAGCCCCGGTGATAACCGTTGATGGACCAAGTGGCGCAGGCAAAGGCACGCTGTGTAAAGCGTTGGCCGAGTCCCTTGGTTGGCGTTTGCTGGATTCCGGCGCGATCTATCGCGTGCTGGCGCTGGCGGCGTTGCATCATCAGGTGGATATCACTTCTGAGGAAGCGCTGGTTCCGCTGGCCGCACATCTCGATGTTCGCTTCGTTGCCCAGGAGGGCAAGCTGCAAGTGATTTTGGAAGGTGAGGACGTCAGCAATGAGATCCGCACCGAAACCGTCGGCAACACCGCGTCGCAAGCTGCGGCGTTTCCGCGCGTGCGCGAGGCGCTGCTGCGCCGCCAGCGCGCGTTTCGCGAGGCCCCCGGCCTGATTGCCGATGGCCGCGACATGGGCACGGTGGTGTTCCCGGACGCGCCGGTCAAGATTTTCCTCGACGCCAGCTCGGAGGAGCGCGCGCACCGCCGCATGCTGCAGTTGCAGGAAAAGGGCTTTAATGTTAACTTTGAACGTCTTTTAGCCGAGATAAAGGAACGGGACGACCGTGACCGTAATCGGCCTATCGCGCCTCTGGTGCCCGCTTCTGACGCCCTCGTGCTGGATTCTACCAGCATGTCGATTGAAGAAGTGATCCGGCAGGCGTTGACGTATGCACAGAAAGTGTTGGCGTTGCCGCAGCAATAAGCGCGGCGGCGCTATTGGCTTTTTGTCATATTTGTCATAGCGGTATCGCAATATATCGGGTAAAATTTTACCCCTGTAACCTTAAACCCTGTCGGCATGGAGCCAATGGCGGGGTATGTGAAACAACCCCATTCGGCGGGACGCTAAATGGACGTTAAACTAAAGAACCCTGAAGATTAACAACATGACTGAATCTTTCGCTCAACTCTTTGAAGAATCCTTAAAAGAAATCGAAACCCGCCCGGGTTCCATCGTTCGTGGCGTCGTTGTTGCTATCGACAAAGATATCGTACTGGTTGACGCCGGTCTGAAATCTGAGTCTGCCATCCCGGCTGAGCAATTCAAAAACGCCCAGGGCGAGCTGGAAATCCAGGTTGGTGACGAAGTTGACGTTGCTCTGGATGCTGTTGAAGACGGCTTCGGTGAAACCCTGCTGTCCCGTGAGAAAGCTAAGCGTCACGAAGCTTGGATCACGCTGGAAAAAGCCTACGAAGAAGCTGAGACTGTAACCGGTGTTATCAACGGCAAAGTGAAGGGTGGCTTCACCGTCGAGCTGAACGGCATCCGCGCGTTCCTGCCAGGTTCCCTGGTTGACGTGCGTCCGGTACGTGACACTCTGCACCTGGAAGGCAAAGAGCTTGAGTTCAAAGTCATCAAGCTGGATCAGAAGCGCAACAACGTTGTCGTTTCTCGCCGTGCGGTTATCGAATCCGAGAACAGCGCTGAGCGCGATCAACTGCTGGAAAACCTGCAGGAAGGCATGGAAGTTAAAGGTATCGTTAAGAACCTCACTGACTACGGTGCATTCGTTGATCTGGGCGGCGTAGACGGCCTGCTGCACATCACTGACATGGCTTGGAAGCGCGTTAAGCATCCAAGCGAAATCGTCAACGTTGGCGATGAAATCACTGTTAAAGTGCTGAAGTTCGACCGCGAGCGTACTCGTGTATCCCTGGGCCTGAAACAGCTGGGCGAAGATCCATGGGTTGCTATCGCGAAACGTTACCCAGAAGGCACTAAGCTGACTGGCCGTGTAACCAACCTGACTGATTACGGCTGCTTCGTAGAAATCGAAGAAGGCGTTGAAGGTCTGGTACACGTTTCTGAAATGGATTGGACCAACAAAAACATCCATCCGTCCAAAGTTGTTAACGTGGGCGACGTAGTGGAAGTGATGGTTCTGGACATCGATGAAGAACGTCGTCGTATCTCCCTGGGCCTGAAGCAGTGCAAATCCAACCCATGGCAGCAGTTCGCAGAGACCCACAACAAGGGCGACCGCGTTGAAGGTAAAATCAAGTCTATCACTGACTTCGGTATCTTCATCGGCCTGGACGGCGGCATCGACGGCCTGGTTCACCTGTCTGACATCTCCTGGAACGTTGCAGGCGAAGAAGCAGTACGTGAATACAAGAAAGGCGACGAAATCGCTGCGGTTGTTCTGCAAGTTGACGCAGAGCGCGAGCGTATCTCCCTGGGCGTGAAGCAACTGGCTGAAGACCCGTTCAATAACTACCTGTCTATGAACAAGAAAGGTGCTATTGTTACTGGTAAAGTCACTGCAGTTGACGCCAAAGGTGCTACAGTTGAATTGGCAGGCGGCGTAGAAGGTTACCTGCGTGCATCTGAAGCCTCTCGCGACCGCATTGAAGATGCAACTCTGGTTCTGAACGTAGGTGACGAAGTTGAAGCTAAATTCACCGGCGTTGACCGTAAGAACCGCGTTGTAAGCCTGTCCGTACGTGCTAAGGACGAAGCTGACGAGAAAGACGCCATCGCAACTGTTAACAACAAACAGGAAGAAGGCAACTTCTCTAACGCAATGGCTGAAGCTTTCAAAGCGGCTAAAGGCGAGTAATGACGGGGGGCGGTCTCTGACCGCCCCGATACGGTAGTTTAGCTGCAAAGCTTGGAGGTACTATGACCAAGTCTGAACTTATTGAAAGACTTGCTGGCCAGCAATCTCATATTCCGGCGAAGGCCGTTGAGGATGCAGTGAAAGAGATGCTTGAGCACATGGCCGCTACGCTGGCCGAGGGCGAACGCATTGAGATCCGCGGATTCGGCAGTTTTTCTCTTCACTACCGTGCCCCGCGTGTAGGTCGCAACCCGAAAACCGGTGACAAAGTTGAGCTGGACGGCAAGTACGTTCCTCACTTCAAACCAGGCAAAGAGTTGCGTGACCGCGCCAATATCTATGGCTAGTCGCTGACTGCTCATAGCGTTGTTGCTTGAAAAGAATATAAAACGGTGCCTGTAAGGCGCCGTTTTTTTTCGCCTGCAATTCTCCGCGACACGCTCGCGAGTTGCGTACTGCGCCGCATTGACGATGTGGCTCCTGCAAAGATCTCTCTTATCCTGCCATGTTCAGCGCATCTTCGTTAAAGCCCGCTGGCGGCGACATGTCGCCTGAATGATCCTGCTTGCTTGCCGTGACGCGTCTTTGCTCATGGCGGAGCCGATGGGAGAAAAGCGATCAAAATTTCGCTGGATCTGGCGATATTCGCCGTTATCTGCGGCATCCTGCCGCTGTTGGTTTTACCGCAGTTGCCTGAGCAATGGCTGCTGTGGCCGCTTTTGCTTGTTGTCTGTTTACTGCTGCGCACGCGCAGGCCATTCTGCCGTTATTTGGCCTGCCTGGGGTTGGGGTTCGCGTGGGCGGTTTTCAATGCCGGAAGCCTGATCGGGCAAATGGAGCGTTTGAGCCGCGGGCCGGAAGTGACGGCGGTGGTGCAGGTAAGCAGTATCGCGTTGAATCCGGCAGCCAGCAAGCAGACGCTAATGCGTATCGAGCGGATCGATGGCCATTGGCTGGCGCCTGCATTGATGTTTACCACGCTATGGGCCCCGGAACAGCAGCGGCTGTGCGCCGGGCAGCGTTGGCAATTGAAACTGCGCTTGCGGCCGGTGCACGGTAAGCTCAATGAAGGGGGCTTCGACAGCCAACGCTGGGCGATCGCACAGCGCCAGCCGTTGACGGGCCTGGTCAGGCAGGCCCGTTTGCTGGATGGCGATTGTAGCCTGCGTCAGCGCATAATCAGCCATGCGGAAACCAACATCGGTGAGCTGCGTTACAAGGCGGTATTGTTGGCGCTGGCGTTTGGGGAGCGAACCGCGCTGGAACAGCCTTTACGCACGCTGATGCTGAAAACCGGCATTGCGCACTTAATGGCCATTTCAGGGCTTCATGTGGCGATGGTCGCCATTTTGTTCTGGGCTGCGCTGCGGGCGCTGCAGTTTTTTCTTCCCTCCCATCTGATTGGCTATCGTTTTCCCCTGGTCGCGGGCTGGGTGGCGACGCTGATCTATGTCTGGTTGGTGGGCGCCCAGCCGCCGGCGGTGCGTACCGTGTTGGCCATGACATTGTGGATGTTGCTGCGCCTGCGCGGCGTTCATTGTTCTTCCTGGCAGGTGTGGCTATGGTGTATCGGGCTGATTTTGCTGTGCGATCCGCTGGCGGTATTGTCAGACAGTTTCTGGCTGTCGGTGCTGGCGGTAGGTTGCCTGATTTTTTGGTTTGAATGGGCGCCGCTCGGTGAGCGATTCCGGTCGGCCTGGTATTGGGCGCCGGTGCGCTGGCTGCATATTCAGCTCGGCATGACGCTGCTGCTGGTGCCGATGCAGGCCGCGCTGTTTCTGGGCCTGACGCTGACCTCGCTACCCGCCAATCTGTGGGCGGTACCTATTGTCTCATTGGTGGCGGTGCCGCTGATTTTGCTGGCGGTGATATTTGGCTTCTTTCCCTCGTTAAGCTACGGGCTATGGTGGCTGGCGGACTTCACGCTGTACTGGGTGTTTGTGCCGCTGCATTACCTCCAACGCGGTTGGGTGGATCTGGGGGCTGCCTCGCTGCTGGCCAGCGCGGCGGGGTGGCTCATCGTCATCTGTTGGCGCTTTCATTGGTGGCGGCGTTATGCACCGGGGCTGGCGACGATAGCGATATGCTGTGTGCTGTGGCGGGAAAAAGAGCCGGGATACCGCTGGCGAGTCGATATGCTCGATGTCGGGCACGGCTTGGCGGTGGTCATTGAGCGAAACGGCAAGGGAATACTGTACGATACCGGCGATCGTTGGCCGGGCGGCAGCGCCGCCGAACGGCATATTTTGCCAATGTTGAACTGGCGGGGGATTGAATTGGAACAGATTATTATCAGCCATGATCATCTCGATCATACCGGTGGCCTGCCGACGGTGCGACGGGCGTTTCCAGGGGCTACGATACGCAGCCCGATGCGCGGGGAGGGGCACTTGCCCTGCGTCGCCGGTGAGCGCTGGCGCTGGCAGGGGTTGCAATTCGAAGTGCTGTGGCCGCCGAAAACGAGTAAAAAGCCGGGCAATGACGACTCTTGCGTGATCCGTATCGACGACGGGAAACACAGCCTGCTGCTGACCGGCGACGCGGAAAAAAAGGCGGAGGCGCAGCTGCTCCGATTGCGGCGCGATCGCTTGGCGGCGACGGTGTTGCAGGTGGGGCATCATGGCAGCCGAACCTCTTCCACGCCGCCGTTTCTGCGCGCGATCAATCCTCAGGCGGCATTGGCGTCAGCATCTCGTTACAACAAATGGCGTTTGCCGGCGCGTAAAGTGGTCGCCAGATACCGGGCAAATGGCATTATATGGCGCGATACGACGCGCTCCGGCCAGTTATCGGTACTTTTTTTCGACAACGATTGGCAAATTAAGGGCTTTCGCGAACAATTAATGCCCCGTTGGTACCATCAGCGGTTTGGCGTAGAGGGTGATAATGAGTAAAATAGGCCGCTATTTCTTCCGATGCTGGTATTTGCATGATGAATGATAAAGATCTCTCGACCTGGCAGACATTCCGTCGACTCTGGCCGATGATCACTCCTTTTAAGACCGGGCTGATTGTAGCCGCCATTGCGTTGATTATGAACGCAGCGGGGGACACGCTGATGCTGTCTCTGCTTAAACCGCTATTGGACGATGGGTTTGGAAAAACCGACAGCAGCGTGCTGGTGTGGATGCCGTTGGCCGTCATCGCGCTGATGTTGATGCGCGGCGTAACCAGCTTTGTTTCAAGCTACTGCATTTCCTGGGTTTCCGGCATGGTGGTGATGCAGATGCGCCGCCGCCTGTTTGGCCACATGATGAGAATGCCGGTGGCCTTCTTCGATCAACAGTCCACCGGGACCCTGTTGTCGCGCATTACCTATGATTCCGAACAGGTGGCTTCCTCCTCTTCCAGCGCGCTGGTGACCGTGGTGCGCGAAGGGGCTTCGATCATTGGCTTGTTCATCATGATGTTCTATTACAGCTGGCAGCTGTCGGTGATCCTGATCGTGCTGGCGCCGATCGTCTCCATTGCCATTCGCCTGGTGTCCAAGCGTTTCCGCAACATCAGCAAAAACATGCAGAACACGATGGGGCAGGTGACCACCAGCGCCGAACAGATGCTGAAAGGCCATAAAGAAGTGCTGATCTTCGGCGGCCAGCAGGTGGAAACCGAGCGCTTTAATTCGGTCAGCAACCGCATGCGTCAGCAAGGCATGAAGCTGGTTTCCGCGTCTTCGATTTCCGATCCGATCATTCAGCTGATCGCTTCGCTGGCGCTGGCGTTCGTGCTGTTTGCCGCCAGCTTCCCAAGCGTGATGGAAACCCTGACCGCCGGTACCATTACCGTGGTGTTCTCGTCGATGATTGCGCTGATGCGTCCGCTGAAGTCGCTGACCAACGTCAATGCCCAGTTCCAACGCGGGATGGCGGCGTGCCAGACGCTGTTCTCCATTTTGGATATGGAACAGGAAAAAGATACCGGCACCCGCGAAGTGAAGCGCGCGAAAGGCGATATCGAATTCCGCAATGTCACCTTCTACTACCCGTCCAAGGAAACGCCGGCGCTGCGTGATATCAACCTGAACATCGCCGAAGGCAAGACCGTAGCGCTGGTGGGCCGTTCCGGTTCGGGGAAATCGACCATTGCCAACCTGTTGACGCGTTTCTATGATATCCAGGAAGGCGAAATTCTGATGGATGGCCACGATCTGCGCGAATACACCCTGGCCTCACTGCGTAATCAGGTGGCCCTGGTTTCGCAAAACGTGCACCTGTTCAACGACACCATCGCCAACAATATCGCCTATGCGCGTGAGAGCGAATACAGCCGCGAGCAGATCGAAAAAGCGGCCGAAATGGCGTACGCGATGGACTTCATCAACAAGATGGAAAATGGCCTGGATACGGTGATCGGTGAAAACGGCGTCATGCTGTCCGGCGGCCAACGCCAGCGCATCGCCATCGCGCGCGCGCTGCTGCGTGACTGCCCGATCCTGATCCTGGATGAGGCGACCTCTGCGCTGGATACCGAGTCCGAGCGGGCCATTCAGGCCGCGCTGGACGAACTGCAGAAAGACCGAACTTCACTGGTGATCGCGCACCGTCTGTCGACCATTGAAAAGGCGGACGAGATCCTGGTGGTGGAAGACGGCCGCATCGTCGAACGCGGTGAGCACGCCGAGTTGCTTGAGCGGCAGGGCGCCTATGCGCAGCTGCACCGCATGCAGTTTGGTCAATAATGATTGAGCGCATCTGGTCCGGCGGTTCGCTGCTTTATCTGGCGCTATTGCCGCTCTCGTGGCTGTATGGCCTGTTCAGTTGGCTGATCCGCCTCAGTTACCGCTGCGGCCTGCGTAAAAGTTGGCGTTCGCCGGTGCCGGTCGTGGTGGTGGGTAATCTCACCGCCGGCGGCAACGGCAAAACGCCGATGGTGATCTGGCTGGTGGAGCACCTGCAGCAACGGGGCTACCGAGTTGGGGTGGTGTCGCGTGGCTACGGCGGCAAGTCAGCGGTCTATCCTCTGGTGCTGGGTCAGAATACGTCGACCCGCGAGGCGGGTGATGAGCCGGTGCTGATTTATCAGCGTACCGGGGCGCCCGTGGCGATCGCGCCCAAGCGCGCCGTGGCGGTGCAGGCTCTGCTGCAACAACAGCCGCTGGATGTGATCATCACCGACGACGGCTTGCAGCACTACGCTTTACAGCGTGACTTCGAGCTGGTGGTCATCGACGGTGTGCGTCGGTTCGGTAACGGCTGGTGGTTGCCGGCCGGGCCGATGCGCGAGCGCGCTGCGCGGCTTGGCAGCGTCGATGCGCGCGTCGCCAATGGCGGCGTGGCGCAGGCCGGGGAAATTGCCATGCGTCTGCAGGCGCGTGATGCGGTGAACCTGCTGAGCGGTGAACGTCGCCCGGTGGCCGAGCTGCCGCGCGTGGTGGCGATGGCGGGTATCGGCCATCCGCCGCGTTTCTTCGCGACGTTGGAAAAGTTGAACGTCGAAGTCGTGCAGGAAGTGGCGTTTGCCGATCATCAGGAATATCAGCAGGCGCAGCTGGCGGCGTTGGTTGATGTAGATCAAACGCTGTTGATGACGGAGAAGGACGCGGTGAAGTGTCGCGCCTTTGCCCAGCCCAATTGGTGGTATCTACCGGTTGATGCGGTGCTACCGTCCGCTCAGGCTGAGCAACTGCTGCAGGATATCGAGTCCCTGCTGTCCAAGTAATCTCAGGATGCCAGCGTGACAAGCCCCAAGGCTTGCGCGCAGGCTTCCAGCGAGCGCTGCTGGGTTTGCTGATACAGCGCCAGCTCGTCGATCACCTCACTGCCCAACGCTTGTTCAAACGCTGCCCGGCTTGACGCCGCATTGTACTGTGTATGGCGGCTGTCCCCCAGATTCGATTGGAAAATCCCCGCCGCGCTGACCGGCAGAAAATCTTCATATACCAGTGGCTGGAAGCGAACGTGTTCTTTCTCGATCAGTTGCTCCAGGGTGCTGTGCTTATCCAGTGATTCTTTGGCCGCCAGGCCGCATTCGGTCGGGAAATAGCGGAACCAGGCCAGCTGTTGCTCGCGCAGCGTGGCGTAATCATCCGGAAACGCCCGGAAGTTTTCTTCCAGCAGCTGATAATAGCGTTCGGCATTTTTCTCGCTCGGCGGCGCCTGCAGCGCATCGTTGGTGGCCTTCAGCAGACGGTCGTAGAGTTCTCTTCCTTTAGTCGTCAGCGCCACACCGCGCTGTTCAATCTCGCCGAAGCGCGCGGTATGATGACCGGCGACGACGCGGCCGTCATGCTCGACGAAATCGACGCGTTCTTCCAACGCCTTGAAGCTGGTCTGGCGCAGCAGGATCGCGCGACGGCGACGCGGCGGGCCCTCGATGACCGCCTTGGGCGTAATGCCGCGGGCAGGCATCGCCTGCTGAACACGGTCGATATCCAGCGTGCGCGGTGTCAGATGATTGATATGCGGCCCTTTAAACGCCACCACGTCGGCGATTAGGCGATGCTGATCGTGCAACTGCCGGTATTCTTCGGCGCTGACCGTCGCCTGGTTGTGCCAGCGGAAGGTTTCCAGCGCTTGTTCGACAAATTCTTGCGCCTGCACCTCATTCAGCCCGCCTTGCGCTTCCTGCAGCGCGATCAGTTCCAACGCGCGATCGGTAAAGATGCGGCGGCGCGCCAGCAAGCGCTCAGCCAGCTCACGCAGCGCGGGATCTTCTATCAGCTCCAGGCGCAGCAGGGAGGTAAACACGCGGAACGGACTGATTTGCAGGGCGTCTTCGTGTACGGCGCGAAAGGCGGTCGAGTGGACGGGAACGCCCGCCACCGACAGATCATAGTAACCGACCGGCGCCATGCCCATCACCCGGAACAGACGGCGCAGGGTGGCCAGTTCGTCCGCCGTGCCGACCCGGATCGCGCCGTGGCGCTCCATCGCAAGGCGTTCGATCTCGCCGGTGATTTGCAGTTGATGAGCCAGTGCGGCATCTTCGCGCAGAACCTGTCGGTTGGTTTCCGCCACCAGTTCCAGCAGATCGCCGTACAGCGGTACCTCTTTTTGGTACATGTCCGACATCGCGTGAGAGAATCTGGCGCGGATTTCATTAGGTGAAACGAACTGCTGGGCGGTCATGCGCATAGCTCCTTGATTCAGCATAATCTGAAAAATAGTGTTTTTAGCGGCAAAAGTGCTGGCGAAAAAGCCGTCTGCCTTGTTTTCCCCTCAAGTTTAGCCATCTGATTTGGGATTTGTTATAGACGTGGCAAGCATATTAGAGTTTTATGCGTTAGCTCTCATTTGCAGCGCACGGACGGACAAATGATGCCCCGGTGAGGAGGGGAACGCGATGGATCGGCCGCGGCGAGCGTTAAATTAAGTCATGCATATTCAGGGGGATAAAAATAAATTCGACGTATTTATGAATTTAATGCAATAAACCCCTTGTGCATTCACCATTTTTATGAGTAAATGCAAGTCGGCCTGTGATCCAGACCTATTTATGTTCGAGTTTAGAGTTAAGCAGTTCCTCCAAAAACGTTATCATCCGATTCCGCTTCAAAGACGAACCTTCTAAGTACCTCCCATAAGTAATGTTTCTGAAATGGCCGCAATTGCCTCTTATGGCAGATTTTGTAAATATATTTAAAGGTAAAAGTAATGTCTAAGAAGACGGGTCAAGTTAAATGGTTCAACGAAAGCAAAGGTTTTGGTTTCATTGAGCAGCACGATGGCGGCAAAGATGTATTCGTACACTTCTCCGCAATCATGACCGACGGTTTCAAGACCCTGGCTGAAGGCCAGCGCGTCGAGTACACCATCCAGGACAGCCCGCGCGGGCCGGCTGCCGCCAACGTAGTTGCTCTGTAAGAAGACAGGGAACGCGTATAAAGAGATCTTAATACAACCATGGTGACGCTTCAGCGCTGAGTCATGCGGAAGATATTAAGTTCAACAAGCCCGCCTTAGTGCGGGTTTTTTAATTTTTGCTCACGAGAGGTTTGTTACGAAAAACTTTAGGATGGGCTGGTAGCGTCCAGACAATATAAAAAATGACGTTGTCAAGGATGCTCAAGTAAAAGGATATAAGTTATGTTTAAAAATACTGTGTTAAAAATGGGCCGTGTGAAATGGTTTAATCAGGCCGAAGGCTATGGTTTTATTTCACCGGTAGATGGCAGCGACGAAATCTATGTCAATCGCAACGCTATCGCCAACACCAAAAATAAGTCGTTGAACGAAGGTCAGAACGTTGAGTTCTCGATCTATCGCAGCTCGCATGGGCTGTCCGCGGCAGACGTTATCGCGTTCTGATCGCATCCTCCTTCCTCGCCAGTGCCGGTGTCGCCACCCGCAAGCACTGGCGAAGATAAATCCCGCGATATCCACTATTATCAGGCCATTGCCTACTCGCCACGGATATCAGGATGACCACCCCGACCATTTCCCTTACCGCCGCTCGCGCGCTGCACCTTGCCGCCCAGGGGCTGCTTTCTCCGCTTAAACGCCAGGCTCGGCCCGATGACGTCGTGAGTGCGATCCAGCGCATGGGGCTGTTACAAATCGATACCATTAGCGTCGTTGCTCGCAGCCCGTATCTGGTGCTGTTCAGCCGTTTGGGAGCCTATCAGCCGGAGTGGCTTGAGCAGGCGCTCGCCGGCCGCAAGCTGTTCGAGTATTGGGCGCACGAGGCCTGTTTCCTGCCGATCGAAGATTTTGGTCTGCTGCGCCACCGCATGCTGGCGCCGCATGATATGGGCTGGAAATACTCCGCCGACTGGGTGCAGCAGCACCAGGCCGCGATGGACAGCTTGCTGCGGCACATCGAACAACAGGGGCCGGTGCGCTCCGCGGATTTCAGCGCCGAGAAGAAGGGCAACAGCGGGTGGTGGGACTGGAAACCAGAGAAACGGCATCTGGAGATCCTGTTTACCGCCGGCAAGCTGATGGTGGCCGAACGTCGCAATTTCCACCGGGTTTACGATCTGACCGAAAGGCTGCTGCCGGCCTGGGACGATGCGCGGCATGCGCTGCCCGTGGAACAGGCGCGCCGGCAGATGCTGTGCCGCACCTGCCGCTATCTGGGCATTTTCCGCGCCGAGTGGTTGGCGGACTACTATCGGCTGAAGCGCGTGGCGCCAAAAGCCTTGCTGGCAGCGCTGCAGGAGCAGGGCGAGATTACGCCGGTGCGGGTCGAGGGGCTGGAAGGGCCGTTTTATGTGCATGAATCACTGGCGGAACTGCTGCCGCTGGCGGAGCAGGGCAAACTCAAATCGACGGTCACCAGCCTGTTGTCGCCTTTTGATCCGGTGGTGTGGGATCGTCGTCGGGCGCTGGAGCTGTTCAACTTTGACTATCGGCTGGAGTGTTACACGCCGAAAGAAAAACGCCGCTACGGTTACTTCACGTTGCCAGTGCTGCATCGAGGCGACCTGGTGGGGCGGATTGATGCCAAGGCGCACCGACGCCAGGGCATCTTCGAGATCATCAGTTTCCATGCGGAGCCGCAGGTGCGCTTCGGCAAACAGCGAACGCAGGATATCCGGCAAGCCATCGCGCGCACGGCTCATTGGCACGGCGCGCAACGCGTTGCGCTGGGCGACATTCCGGCGGCGTTGGCCGCTGAATGGGGAGCCGGCTGGGAAGTGGGATAACGAGCGACGCCGTCGGTGGGGTAAAACGAAGTTAAGCGCCGCTCGTTACAAAGGGGGCTCAGTGGCTGAAGTTAGCGAACAGAGCGATGATTTTATGCAGACGTTTGATCACGTATTACGGTCTTTTTTGTGATTTTAATCACAAAATTCTACGCCGTGTGGCGCCGCAGTTCAAGCCATTGCGCGGGCGCCATGAGGAAATATCGGCGGCTTGGCGCCGCCGATGATTAACCTGAGGCCGGGCGTTATGCTATCCTCACAGCCTTCCCAGATGACCTATCCCCTTGCGGAGGATGCATGGACCACCGTTTACTCGAAATCGTTGCCTGCCCGGTATGCAACGGCAAACTCTATTTCAATAAAGAAAACCAGGAGCTGGTGTGCAAAGCGGACGGGTTGGCTTACCCGCTGCGCGACGGCATTCCGGTGCTGTTGGAAAATGAAGCGCGTGCGCTGTCGCTGGACGAGAAGCACGCATGAGTTTTATCGCTATTATTCCCGCCCGCTACGCCTCAACCCGTTTGCCGGGCAAACCGCTGGCCGATATTCACGGCAAGCCGATGGTGGTGCACGTGATGGAACGCGCCCGTGAGTCCGGCGCCAGCCGCGTCATCGTGGCGACCGATCACCCTGAAGTTGCCAAAGCGGTAGAAGCCGCCGGCGGCGAAGTGTGCATGACCAGCCCGGATCACCATTCCGGCACTGAGCGTTTGGCGGAAGTGATCGCGCACTACGGCTTTGCCGACGACCAGATCATCGTTAACGTGCAGGGCGATGAGCCGCTGATCCCACCCGTTATCGTGCGGCAGGTGGCGGAAAACCTGGCGGGCAGCCAGGCCGGCATGGCGACGTTGGCGGTGCCGATCGACAGCGCCGAAGAGGCATTCAACCCCAATGCGGTGAAGGTCGTGATGGACGCGCAGGGTTACGCGCTCTACTTCTCGCGCGCCACCATTCCCTGGGATCGCGAGCGTTTCGCCGCGTCGAAGGAGAGCATCGGCGACAGCCTGCTGCGCCACATCGGCATCTATGCGTACCGCGCCGGTTTCGTGCGTCGCTACGTCAGTTGGGCGCCGAGCCAGCTGGAGCAGATCGAGCTGTTGGAACAGCTGCGCGTGCTGTGGTACGGTGAAAAAATCCACGTGGCGGTCGCGAAAGCGGTCCCGAGCGTGGGGGTCGATACGCCGGAAGATCTCCAGCGCGTGCGCGACAGCATTCAACCCTGAGCCTGATTTCGTCGGCGCGGCGCGCAACGCGCCGACGATGCAATACCTCCCATTATTGATCCCCGTTTTGTTGATCTGCGTTGAAGAATTTTTCCGCTCACCGTTCGATGATGTTACGCATACCCCCCTTATTAGCCTGAGGTGAATGCCTTATGGAGCAGTTACGCGCCGAACTGAGCATCGTGCTGGGTGAGTCCGTCAGCCGGCTGGAGCGGGTGAGCGAACAGCCTTATGCGCACATGTATTCACTGTACGATCGCCAGGGCAACGCCATCCCGCTGATGGCGAAAAGCTTTATCTGCCAGGGCATCGCCCAGCAGGAGGCGTACAAGCTGTCGATGCTGGCGCGCGACGGGGATATCCGCCTGCCCACGGTGTACGGCGTGGTATGTACCCACCAGGCGCCGTATACGGAAATCCTGCTGATCGAGCGTCTGCGCGGCGTGTCGGCCGAAGCGCCAACGCGTTCGCCGGATCGCTGGAACATGTTAATGGAGCAGATCGTTGACGGGATGTTGGCCTGGCACCGCATCGACAGCCATGGCAGCGTCGGCACCGTTGACAGTACGCAGGAGAATGACTGGTTTTGCTGGTATCAACAGCGGGTCGAAGTGCTGTGGGCGACGGTGGTCAATCTCACTACCCCGCAGCTGACCATGGCAGATCGGCGTTTGCTGTACCGCACGCGCGAAGCGCTGACCCATTTCTTCGTCGGTTTCGACGATCCCTGTGTCCTGGTGCACGGTAACCTGTCGCTGCGCAGCATGTTGAAAGATCCCAAAAGCGATCAGCTGTTGGCGATGCTTAATCCCGGTGTGGTGCTGTGGGCGCCGCGCGAATACGATCTTTTCCGCCTCTGCGAAGCGGGCATGCCCAGCCAACTGTTGTTCAGCTATCTGCAGCGGGCGCCGGTCGCCGACGCTTTCCTGGCGCGGCGCTGGCTGTACGTGGTGTGGGAAGCGGTAGGGCGTTTGATCCATACCGGCAAGCTGGAGCGGCAGCCGTTCGACTATGCGTCGCAACAGCTGCTGCCCTGGCTGGCCGGTTGAACGGGGCCTTACTCGGCGCCGGCGCTATCCACGCCTTTCAGCCGTTGCCACAGGCTGCCCAGCGTTTCATACCAGGCGCGCTCGGTATGGCCGAGGAACATGGACGACGGCGTGGCGCGATCCCAGATATTCAGCGGCGAGTCGATCGCCAATTGGTTGGCCGGGGCCGGGATCGGGTGCAGGCCCTTAGCCTCGAAGAAACGCATGGCGCGCGGCAGATGGTTGGCGGAAGTCACCAGAAGGAAGGGGTGTTCGCCGACCAACTTGGCTACCTGAGCGGCTTCTTCCTCGGTATCGCGCGGTTCCCCCAGGATCACTATGTCGCTGCGCGGCACGCCCAGGCTTTCCGCTACCAGCGCTGCCGTGGCGGCGTTGCTCTGCATGCGTCCGCCGGGCGCGCCGGTAAACACCATCCTGGCGCCAGGGTGCGCCAGATAGAGCCGCACGCCCTCCGTCACGCGCGGCAGACTGTTGCCGAGCAGGTTCGAGCTGGGTGCCCAGTCGGGATTGTAGGTATAGCCTCCGCCCAACACCACGATGTAGCTGACCGCATCGTTGCCGCGATATGTCTGGTATTCGGCTTCGATCGGCCGCAGCAGGCGGTCGGCCACCGGTTGCAGGCTGAAAAGCAGTAAAAACAGCCAGCTCAGCGTGAAAATCGTCTTACCGCTTTTTTGCCAGCGGGTGAACCACAGCAGCAGCAGCGCCAGCCCCATCAGCAGCATCAACAGCGGCAGCGGCATCAGCAGAGCGCCAAAGAACTTTTTCAGGTTGAACAGCATCGAAAATCAGATCCTTTTGAGTGAAAAAACGGCATCCAGGCATAAACAGGCCGCAAGAAGATACATTCTAAGCCAGTCTGTGCCAAAATAGCAGGTTTGAATGGGCGTGCGCTTTGCCGCCGACAAGACTGAGATCAGCGGAGCCGTTGTCCATGCAGGATCGTAATTTTGACGATATTGCTGAAAAATTTGCGCGTAATATTTACGGCACCACGAAAGGAAAAATCCGCCAGGCGGTGGTTTGGCAGGATCTGACCGGGCTGCTGGCCCAGTTGCCGCAGCGGCCGCTGCACATCCTTGATGCCGGGGGCGGTGAAGGCCATATGGCTTGCCAACTGGCAGAATTAGGACATCAGGTGTTGTTGTGCGATCTTTCTGGTGAGATGATCCAGCGCGCCGCGCAGCTGGCGGAGCAGAAAGGTGTGAGCCAGAACATGCAATTCGTACAAAGTTCTGCGCAGGATATCGCTCAACATTTGGAACAGCCGGTTGATCTGATATTGTTTCATGCAGTGCTTGAATGGATCGCTGAACCCGTGGCGGCGCTGCAGGCGTTGTGCGATTGTCTGACGCCGGGCGGCGCGCTGTCGCTGATGTTCTTCAACGCCAACGGTCTCTTGATGCGTAACGTGGTGTTGGGTAACTTCCAATTGGTGGATCCCGAGGTCAGACGGCGCCGCAAGCGTTCGCTGTCGCCGCAATATCCGCACGATCCGCTATTGGTCTACGGCTGGCTGGAACAGCTGGGCATGCGCATCAGCGGCAAAACCGGCGTGCGGGTGTTCCACGACTATCTGCAGAGCAGACAGCTGCAAACCCAAAAATTTGAAGAGTTACTGGCGCTTGAACAGCACTATTGCCGGCAGGAGCCGTACGTGAGTTTGGGGCGCTATATTCACGTCATGGCGCATAAACCAAACCTGAAGGACGAACTATGAGTGAATT
>Ga0256408_1000175_pt1 | contig 84910 bp, 172 predicted proteins | sample PhyAR1_FD_185998 | JGI IMG/M metagenome (GOLD analysis project Ga0256408, IMG submission 185998) | Leaf surface microbial communities from alfalfa plants in UC Gill Tract Community Farm, Albany, California, United States - DLSL A.R1 | ecosystem: Host-associated > Plants > Phyllosphere >...
CCTGTGTAAAGTTAAAAACTACCCTTGACAAAGAATTTCCTCCGATCTAAAGCTCAGATATAAATCCTCCTCCGATCCGTGATCAGCTTCATGACAGTAATCTGCTGGACAAGTTTGTTCAAATTCATCTAGATAGGATGCACTGCCACAAAACTGGCACTTATAGGGTGGTTTAATATTTGATTGTTCCAAGTCTATCAAAGTGATTTTCTCCTTTAAAAGTGGGTTGTAGTGCATAAACTGTTTTACTTTTATAGCAGGGGTCATTGTCGTCAGGAGGATAATAGTTGTATAACTCCCAAGAGCCGGAATAATTTTTATATAATCTTTTTGTTTCTTCTTGACTTCTTGGTTCCTTAGAATTCTTTAGTCGATCTAAATTTAATCTCTCACTATAACCTTCAAATGAAAGCTTATAAAGCTTACATTCTTGTATAACAGATTCTATATTGACAACATCCTCAACTAAACCATTCCAGATAACAATATCAGGATTTCCTGGTATTTTATTTAATAAATCAATAAGTTTATTCTTTCTCATTCTGCATTACTCCACATGGATTTACGGTTTCGACGTTGACTGCGCATGTTCTTTGTCTGCTTCTTGATAGCATCCTTTTCAGCACGGTATTCGTAGTCTTTGAATGCTTTAGGGTTTACAGCTTTCATTATTCTTCCCCTACATAGATAACAGCTTCGCCATCCGCTAGCTTATATGCGATCAGCAGATATCCGTTGTTATCGAAGAAGAATACGAGACCCTTTTCATTCACAGAGATAGTATCGCACAGGATTTCTTCCCATGAACTTTTAGCTGTTCCGTTTACAGAGACAACCTGATAAATCTTGCTCATTTCACATCTCCACAGTTAACTACTACAGTCCACTTACCATTGATTCGGCTAACTTTGTGCTTAACCCCTTGTTGATAAAGTTCAAAGCTCCGGGTAAAAGCTTGTTTGCATGTCATTTGTCTTTCACCATTTTAATTTCTACAAGGATGACTTCAAAGTTTTCATCCATAAACCAATCTTCACCGAAGATATCTTCCATAGCCTTTAGTGTAACATCGCGAGTCTTATCAGCGGTAAACAAGTATACATCATCTCCAGCTTTGTTATGCCCTACCCAATACTTGGGAGTATACTTTTGATCAGCTTTCATCTCAAGCCACCATCTTATTCAATTCAAAATACTTTTTCACTTCACGCTCCAGCAAAGGCCAGCCGATGAAGAATTCTACAACATCATTTGCATCCTCGATATCCTCGAACACTTGATCATCATAGGTTTGAACGACTCGGTCAACTCCCCAACTATCAATGTGATCATTGACCCAAGCAATCGTCACTACACAGTTCAGGGCTTCGATGTTGATGTCTGCGAATTTAACGTTCATTTTCTCTGTCTCTTGGTTTGTGAGCCGCTGTCTGCTTGCTCTGTGTGCTCAGTATCTCTCACAGTAGATACCCTGTCAACACTATTTTCGTAAATCCTTTACCGTTCGTCGCCATAGGCCAGCAAGAACATTCCTCATCAGATTTGTGGCAACGTGGACATATAAGAAGAAGCATATCTATCTCCTAATTAAATTCCAAACTCTTTGGCTGCTTTACTCATCAGGCAACCGAGTGCCTTATTCTGCATCACAACCTTATTCCTGTCAACAACTTGCCAGCAAGCTTCTTTCTCATTTTTGATTACTTGGAATCCTGCTTGGGTAAGAGTTCGTTGGGTGGAAGAAGTGAAGGTGGTCCACTTGTGCATTTATTAATCAATCCAAGTTAATTTAGCGATACGAGCATTCTTTACAAAAACACTTTGAAGGGCTTGATGCTTATTATCAAGGCACTCATCATAGGTAGAAGGTTGGGTTACATAGATTTCTGGTTCAAAACCACACTCAAGCTGATGATATTCAACAAACAGCACAAAGTATTCAGTTTTCATATCACACCTCCTCAACAGCACGTTTAGCTATCATTGAATCCAGCTTAGGAATGTACTCGAACATCTCACCAGTAGTCAAGCAGCGGGCAGTGTAGGATTCACAGTACATCTCGCCGTCCTCCTCAACAACGATTGCTTCAATTTCGTAGCCAAGGTATTCAAAGTTAACGATTGTCATGGTATTTCTCCTGAAACTCTAGAATGAATTGCCGGTAATCTTTGTTCTCTTGAGACAGATTATGAAGCTCATCCTCGGTTATGTCAACCCATGTCGCTATGAAATTATTCATTGCAATTTCTGATCGAAATTCAATAGCTGATAGCAAATCTATATGGGCACATTTACGGTCTTCGTTGTCGTTGGTTGGGATTGTGTCAAGCAAGTCTTTCAGAGAGTACATTCTAGCACCTGTATGTTCTTCATTTTGAGTATCATGGCGCAGCTTGGGCACGGATTACTAGGAAGCAAGTCACCTTTCCTACCAACTCTCACGATAGTGGCCCTATAAGCCTTGTGGTGAGGTTTTAGCTTGATGCAAGCACCTAGCTCAGCGTGGACATAACAACGCTCTGAATCGAATCCTGTGGCCTCTGAGAGACGTTTCTGCAAAGGGTGCGTACAAGTGTAGTCGTTAACACCTGTGGAAAGAATCCTACCACGCTTATCCGATATAATACAAGCCACTCTCTGGAAGCCTTTGACGTTCGGAAGCTCAAGGGCAAGGGCTTTAGCACGGTCGATTAGTGTCTTCATTGCGTTTCGACTCGCCATAAATCAGATTAGTAACTTCTGCCGACATAGCAGCCCACTCATCACCCCAATACTTCAGGATAGGGTAGGGTAGATCGCTGTAGCTAAGCGCTGAGATAAACCCCAAGAACTGCTGACAGATTGCGTCCTTAGCGTAGCTGTTTGTGTGCAAATCAAAATCACGACGGTATTGTTCGAGACGGGCGATGACGGCTTCTGTGTTCATTTCAATTTCCTCAGACGATCTTCTTAAAGGTTGATTTGATGTTAGACTCAATCTCTTCACTTGTCAACAACCCACTGAACCATTCTCCCACCAATCTTTGCTTTTTGAACAAAGAGTGAAGAGATTTTTCAATCTCTCTTGCAGGCTGGTTTACTTTCCATACAGACGCCAGCTTCACAGGCAGACCCATAGCACAAGAAATAGCAGCAGCACGGGTCTTAGGATTCTTGCTGATTCCAATTTTTGAATTACCTGTACTATCACAATGGATGAGATACAGAAACTGATTGTCGTCCTTGTAATCTTTGAATTTTGAAAACCTCGCAAGTAAGGAGTTAGCAAGGTTGGAATCAATGTCCTTTCTCTCGTTTTTCCTAGCCCAACCTTTGACATTCGTTATTCCAAAAGCAATAAATTCCTCATTAGTCATCGCAAATTTGATCCCACCGTCTGCGGTCAAGCCGTTGCGTGCTTTCATATAATCATCTAGCTTCATTACCAATCTCCTTTAAATGGTATTCAGATTTACATTCCACTGAGTTCTGAAATTAAGGTAAAAAGACCCCTAACCCGTGGCCATACGCTTCTTAAGAACCCTGCGGCTCTCTGCGCTTCGACCTAGGTCAGAGTCTATTCCTTTTAAGAACTCAGTGTCAACCCCATGGACTGAATTTCTTCAGCATTCCACTTGAGACTTCAACAAATCCTACGAAGCATGGGTACATTCATAGGCAAGGGGTTAGCACAGGTTTACAAGGCGGCTAACCTTCGGTATCATTTTTACGACCTTGATCGCTGTCACTCAGTCCATACCTTTTCGACCAGACTGTGCTTTGTGGTGACTCCGTGGTAAGCTTTAAGTCTAAGGCGCCCGTTGCATTTCTGACCCCACCAAAGACCGAGCAAACAAGTACCATTGCTGTTAAATGTTCACGACACCAATTATACTAGCTTTTCCCCAAACGTCTACACAATTCTCTCTATAGCTCACCAACTCCTAATAAAATCTTTCAATCAAAATTCCCCTTGCATCCTCATCAGATCGTGGTAATTTAGACCTATCGAAAGCAAATCAACCTGATGAGGTGAGTGAGATGTCTTTTAATGTCGGAGAAATCATCAACATTGACGCCCCTTTGATGAGGCTTGAGCGTAAGCATCCAGGCTTTGAAGGCGCTATCAAGATCGGTAAGCGTGACTTCAAGAGCTACTTAACCTATCGCTTTGTAAAGGATTCTATCAGCTTTATTCCGATCAAGGACGTCAACGAATCTTTGACGGACGCATCTACTATGATCCGTGCGCCTATTCCTAAGACGGAAGAAGATTTCCTAGGTTACATCCATGAGCTGGGTCACTGTAAGGCTAAGCAGTATAGGTCTAGCCGACAATCCTTTATGGGTATGTACATCAGTGTTGACAAGGCTTGTGTAGAGAATGAAGTGAATGCTTGGCACTGGGGTTTGCGCTACTACCGCCGGCTGGGCATGAAGCTGTCCGAGCAAGGTCGTAAACTTATCTGTAAGACTCTGGGTAGCTACCTGAAAATAGCGACTGACAAGGATCATGCCAAGTCTTGCTCTGAGAGGATCAAGAATTTGACAGGGTTGAGTTACGAAGATTACGTTCCTAAAGAGAAAGACAGAGTAACACCAAGCTTGACAATTACTATTGACTGGGGTGACATTAAGCCAGTCAATGACTACTGTCTACCAAAGAAAGAGGTTGTGCAGACTGTTGACAAGCGAAAGCCTTGGGTTAGACTGAAAGAAAAGCAACAGAAACGTCAGTGGAGAAATCAGAGATGATCGTAGTAAAAGTAGAGAATGAATTTGGCAACTATTACAAGTGGGTAGACCACGGCTTTGATGTCCATTCCGATTACAACCACATCGATGCTTATTTTGAGATTAAAAACGCAGAGAATTGGTCATTCTGTCCTTGCTGCAAGCTTAAGCCTAAGGTTTGGATATTCGACAATGGCCGTTCTACAGCTTGCGGGTGCTGGAATAGTCGTTACGAAATTTTCTCTGTCAAGGCTGAGTCGATAATGTCTGTCTACAAACGCACTGGCATGACTGCCGAGTACGATGCAGATGCTTTGCGAAAGAACTGGAACGAATACTGCGCTACTGAAATCAACTCTTGCAATCATGCAGACCTTTTGCTAGAATCTAAATGGTAAGGTAATCAACCGGAGAGAAGTGATGAGCATGTCCTGTGAAGCTAAGCGTAAAGCAATCCGTGACTACATCAGCAACATCGTGGACCAAGACTTTTATACGGTAGTATTCACCAAGAAAACCACTGGTGAGGTTCGGACCATGAACGCCCGGCAGAACGTTAAGAAGCACAGTCGTGGTGGTGTGAACCCTTGTGCCGGTAAGGACGATTTGCTACCCACCTTTGACGTGAAGATTGGCGCTTATCGGACGATCACCATTGACAACGTGATTGAAATCCGTCATAGTGGTTGTGTGATTAAATTCTGATAGGAGATTTGAGATGATTAGCAAAATTATAGGCCCTGTGGCTTTCATTACTGGAATAGCGTGTGTTTATATGGGAAACGTAGAAGACTCATTATCCTGGGCCCTTATGGGATTAGTTTTAACGAGCTTTGGAACAGGTTTTACTTATTACCACTGGAGTGATTCATGAACAGTAAAATGGACAAAGACCTTATGACAATTCTTCGCTATATCGATTCGTGCTATCTACCATCGCACCATAAAATCTGTGTACGAATGGTGGAGCAATATGGTAAGCTTCATGACATTGATGTATTCGGTCTGGCAATGTTGGTGGATGCTTTGGAAGCTAAAGGGGGATATGATGAAATCTAATATCACTATCGGTGTTGAGTTTCTGGCTGGTACAAGTTTCATTACTGCGATTGAGGAAGCTAAACAAAAGGCTCAAGAGTGGAATGTTGCATTTGTTAAATTTGATTTTAACGGTCGCAAGATTTCAGTGAGTCAACATGCTGATCTTGAGCAACTTGCAGAAGATTGGAAAGACTGGTCTCGTAACTATTTGGTGGGGTGAATAAAATGACGCTTAATGAATTGGATTTGCTGAATGCTGAGGAGCTGCTTGAGCTTGCTCGTGATAATGTCCTTGCAGTAGACGGCTATAATTTTTCAGAGATTGTGCTTAAGGTCGCAGACTATCAGTATGAGATGGGTGAGTTTAATGGTAATTGTGCCAACGCTGGATACTGGTCATGAACCCTATCTACAAACCTCTAGATTTGCTCTCTGTGGCTGAAAGAGGTATCCTTGAGTACGAGGGTATCAACATCTCTGAAATCGTTATGGCAGCGCTCTCCGTGGCTTCTGTAGAGTTTCAAGATTCTCACCAGTCTAAGCTAGACGAAGCTTATGAACGAGGTTATGATGAAGGACAAGCTGACCAAGCAGCAGAGATTAGAGCAGTCATTGGTTGAGATGTATGATGCTTGCAAATCAATCCTAGTGATGCTAGACTTCTACGAACAGATACAGCTTGGTGTGGAATTTTATCGGATAGACTCGCCTAGATTGATTCTGATTAGGCAAGCTGTGATTAATGCAGAAAGATTATTGAAGGAGATGAGTGATGAATAAAGAATATGGCCTAAAAGAATATAAAGCTTTGTTGGAAAAGGCTTTTGAAAAGTATCAGAATCCTATGTCAGTGCCTCCTGAGCTTGATCCTTACAAGGAAGGTGTTTTGTATAGAAATGCTAAACTTGAAATCTTGAATTGGGCGATTGAAATGTTGCCGGAGATTGAAGAATGAACAAACAATTTGAGCAACAATGCAATATCTTATACAAGGCCCTTGACGATATGCCTATTAGCTTTCTCAACGAGTTGGCGGAGAATCTTCCTGAGTATATAAAAGCTAGGAAGCTTAAGTGGGCGGATGAGTTGCTTGAGGGTAAGCAAAAGCAGATGCGGAGAAGTCATCTACGGGTGGTTAAGTAGATGAGTAGATATGGAATAGTAGAATTTATATGGGTATTTGGCATAGGATTTCTATGGGGATTCGCAATCTTTGTACCGGGTCGTGTTGAGCAGGATATTCTAGATAAAGCAAAACAAGTTGTTGCGGAATGTCAAAAAGACCTACCTCGCAGTAAAGTATGCGAACTGACGGCTAAAGTGAAGGAGGGCAAGTGATGAATATGAAAAATGCTATTGTGGCTGCTTACGTATACGCCTATGAAGCAGCTATTATTAACTCTCGTGAAGAAATGCTTGAGAAGCTTGTTATTGAGCTAACCAAACAGCTTGAGCGCATGGAACAGCAGGAAGCTCTGCGAGTAAGTAAAAAATGACCACTATCGCCAGCTATATTTTGCTGAACTATTATGTAGGGACAACTTGGAGCGGATGGCTTATGGTATTGCCTGTGTTGCTGGATTTGGCGCTGATTGATAGGGTTAGTAAATGAAAGAAGGTACTCTACTGTTTCATACAAGCTGCCTGGAATGTGAATCTTCTGATGGGATGGCTGTCTATGAGAAAGAAAAAGAAGACGGAAGCACAGTTGTAGATTGCTGGTGCTTCGTCTGCAATAAATACTTTGGTCCAGATATTGCTAAGGAGGCTAAGTTGGAACCTGCTGAGAACTATAAAGCGCGTGAGCATGTAGAAACTGATTTTACTGATATTGAAGCTATCCCATTTCGTGGGTGGAAAGCTCGTGGAATTGGACAACCTGTATCAGCTAAGTATGGGGTACACACTGAAGTTGAAGGTGAGTTTGATGTAAAGGCTCGATACTACCCTTCAACTAAAGACGGTAAAATTGTAGGATTTAAGAAGCGCTCAACACCTAAAAGCTTTACTGGAATCGGTAGCACCAAAGCCACTAACGAACTCTTTGGGCAATCTGTATTTGAAGCTGGTCAGAAGTATCTTGTGATTACCACAGGCGAGGAAGACGCCCTCAGTTTTGCGCAAGCACTATACAGCAAGAAAGATAGTGCAGAGTATTGGACGCCTTGTGTTAGCGTGACTTGTGGTGATGGAAGTATTATCAAGCAGTTCAAGGCTAACTTTGAATACTTGAATAGCTTTGAAAAGGTTGTCTTGGCATTTGATAACGATGACAATGCACAACAATACGTAGAACAGGCGGCACGACTACTTAGCCCTGGTAAAGTCTTTATTGCCAAGTTTCCTGCCGGCGTTAAAGACGCCTCGGATATGGTTAAAGCTGGTCGTTCCGCTGAGCTTAAGCAAATCTTCTGGAAGGCTGTACCATTTAGCCGCGTAGACGTTCTACACCTTAGCCAGATGTGGGATGATTTTGAGAGTGAAGATAATAATGTGAAGATTCCACTACCTAGCTCATGGTCTCATCTGAATGAGATGATGGGTGGTGGCATGGAAAAGGGTGAGATTACAATCATCGGAGCTTTGACCAGTATTGGTAAGTCCACTATTGTGAATAATGTGGTCTTCCACTTGATTGAGAATACACGTTTTAAAGTAGGTGCAATGTATCTTGAAGGGACGAAGCGTGAGGTTGTACGAGACTTGCTATCGCTTGATGCAGGGGTAAATCTTCGCACTACTGATCGTTCCATGATTGATATTCAAGCGCTAAAGACTCGGTTCTTTGACAACTTGGTTAAGAAAGATCAATTTGTTTATGTTGACCATCAGGGTAGTATCTCTACTACGGAGATTTTCGATAAGCTGAACTATCTGGCTAAGGCTGAAAGCTGTGATGTCATTATTATTGACCCTGTCCAAGCAGGTGTGAACAGTAGTGATAATGGTGCAATCATTGAGTTCATGGACACGCTGCTTAAGTTTGCTAAGGAGACAGACACCTGTGTGATTGCGGTTAGCCATATGAAGAAACCTTCGGAGGAAAACCCACACGCTGTAACGGAATACCAGCTCATGGGCTCATCGAGTTTAAATCAAATTGCATTCAATACTATTTTGATTAGCCGTGATAAGATGAACCCAGACCCTATCAAACGGTCAGCTACTAAGCTACAGCTTGTTAAGTGTCGTCGAACTGGTAACACAGGTGATGCTGGGTGGCTACGCTATGACAGCGCTACAACGCACATGTTTGCTACGCCCGATCCGTATGTTGAGCAATCTCTTGAGCCACAACCTCAAGACTATAGTAATCGTGAAGAAGTTGTGGTAGACTTTTAATGGAGGGGGTAATTCCCTCCTACATTTAAGGAGGATAAATGACTGACTTTATTAAGGGTGATTGGATTTTTGATATTGAAACTTACCCCAACGTGTTCACTTTCTGCGCCGTTTACGCTAATGGCAAGGGTGTTCGAGTATTTGAGGTAAGTGATCGTAAGAATGAAATTGAGCAAGTTCTGGATTTTCTACGCAAAGTTGTATCTAACAAGCATCGCCTAGTCGGCTTTAACAACGTAGGTTTTGATTATCCAGTTCTGCATCACATTCTTGAGAAAGCACGCAAGGCATTTAAAGCAGGAAAGAAAGTAAAGATCACTGCTACTGAAATCTATGATGTGGCAATGAATCTTATTAACTCACAGAGAGATGAGAAGTTTGGTAATGCAATCAAACCTAAGGATGTAATAATTCCGCAGGTTGATTTGTATAAGGTTCATCATTTTGATAACAAGGCTCGGGCAACTTCTCTTAAGATGCTTGAGTTTAATATGCGGTCAGAGACAATTGAGGATTTACCTTTTCCAGTGGGAACAGAGCTAAACTCAATTCAGATTGATACTCTGATTCACTATAACAAACACGATGTCATGGAAACCCTGCGTTTCTACCATCACTCAGTTAAAGCTTTGAAGTTTCGTGAAGAACTAACACAGAAGTATGGGTTTGATTGCACTAACTTTAATGACACCAAGATTGGTAAGCAGTATTTTATCAATCGTCTTGAAAGTGAAATGCCAGGAAGCTGCTACAAGGTTGGTAAATATGGTCGTACAATCAATCAAACTAAGCGGGACGTGATCCATCTAAAGGATGCGATCCTACCTTACATTAAATACGAACGACCAGAGTTTAACGCTCTGCTAAATTGGTTCAAAAAGCAGAGTATCACTGAGACCAAAGGTGTCTTCACTGACATTTTGGAAAGCGATCTTGGTCCAGAGCTTGCACAGTATGCACAGCTACACACCAAACGTAAGAAGCTGTTTAAAGCCCCTACAGAGGCTCAGATTGAAGAGTTCAAGAAAGACAAACCTCTGTGTTGGGTTGAAGAGATTGAGCTTAAGGGAAAGGAAACAAAGGCTAATGGAGGCGGTCAGAAGAAAGCTTATTGGCTGTATTGGAATGTAGCAGAAACATTGAACGTGGTTGTAGATGGGTTTCGACTAGATTTTGGTACTGGTGGTATTCACGGTAGCGTAGAGTCAAGAATTGTGCGCTCTGATGAGCGTCAAGTTATTGACGATCGAGATGTTGCCAGCTACTACCCCAACCTTGCAATCTCGAATGATGTTTACCCTAAGCACTTGGGTAAGAACTTCTGTAAGATTTATAAGGACGTTTATGATGAGCGCAAGAGTTTTCCGAAAGGTAGCCCAGAAAATGCGGTAATGAAATTGGCACTCAATGGGGTATATGGCGATAGCAACAGTGAGTTCAGTCCGTTCTTCGACGCACTCTACACTATGACTATCACAATCTCAGGTCAGCTTTCACTTTGTATGTTGATTGAAAAGCTGTTGAAAGTTAAAGACTTAACAATGGTTCAAGCTAACACTGATGGTATTACTTTCAAGCACAACCGAAGTGATGATCTAGTAGTTGACAAGATTGTAAAAGACTGGGAGAATGTTACCAAGCTTGAGATGGAAAGGAATGACTACTCAATGATGGCTATTAGGGATGTAAATTCTTACACGGCGATTTATGAAAAGGATGGGTCAGTTAAACGTAAAGGTGCCTATGAGTATGCTGGTTTGGACTGGAACAAAAATCACAGTTCTCTAGTAATCCCAATGGCTGCTGAGCACGAGATTCTAGGTAAAGGTAAGGCTGAAGACTTTATCAAAGGCCATAAGAATAAGTGGGATTTTCTCCTACGTACCAAGGTGCCTCGTAATTCCAGTCTCGTGCTTGTTATGGACGATGGTGAGGAACTAAAGCAGCAGAACATTTGTCGATACTATCCATCTGAGGAAGGTGGTAAGCTTGTAAAGCTAATGCCTGCGCTTGCTGGTAAAGAAGCTGAAGGTGATCGCAGGCTTTCTATTGATAGCGACTGGAAGGTTAAGACTTGCAACAAGATTGAACAGTTTGATTGGGATGATCTAAACTATGATTACTACATTAAGGAAGCTCGCAAACTTATTGACCCATTGATTAAGGAGTAAACGTGAAAGAGATTTGGAAACCGATTATTGACGATCAAGTTCAGCCGCGTTATGCTGTTAGCAACTTTGGTCAAGTTATTGATCTAAAGAATAATAAGAAAATGCTTTGGCACGACAATGGTGCAGGATATATGAGTGTAGGTTTACAAGGAAATGCGTTGGGCGTTAGGGTTCGCTATGTGCACAGGCTTGTAGCCAAAGCCTTTCTGGATAACCCAGACAACCTTCCACAAGTCGGGCACAAGGATCATACCCGTGCTAATAACACAGTAGACAACCTTTACTGGACTACGCAGAAGCAGAATACTCGGGATGGCATTGAAGCAGGTCGCATTAACGCCAAGAAAAGACCTAATACTCAAAAACTGAGTAAGGCAAACATCTGTGAAGTCGCACTGCTGGACTCGAAAGGTTATGGGGTTAACGAAATTGCCTTGACTTTAGGTTTTCCACGCACTACAATCTCAAGCGTATTCAATGGTAGGAGTAATTGGGAGTTGTTTGAATTTGCACGAGAAGAAATCGCAAATCAACTGTTGACTTCCCCTCAGAATGCTTTATAATGTTTCCCACAAGAGTTTATCGTAAACGTTGAAAGGAGAGAAATGATGAAAGTAGAAAGTAAAGTTAATGAGTTCAACCCCGTAACCATCACGCTAGAGACTCAAGAGGAGCTGGACATTTTTACTGAAATCTTCCACCGAATTGGTGGGGACAGGTTCCGCAAAGTATTTGGCAACACTTCTACCATCGTAAGCCATTTAAGTAAAAATGGTGGAGTTTACGAGGAACTGGATGTTGAAGGTTCTATCTACATTAACTAATCAAAGGAGAATAACCAAATGAAAACGCTAAATGGCTGGGCTGTAGTTGCTGATCAAGTTAAAACCTTCCACGGTATCAAGAAAGACTACATCCTAAGCGTCTGTGCTACTCGGGCCGAAGCAAGGGAAGAAAAAGCCCTACATGGTGGAAAGGCCGATGGTATCCGCATTGTTAAACTAACTGGCAATCAAGAGGTTCGCTAACATGGGCTACGTAACAGTGACTGAATCCGTTGGTGAAATCACTAAAACCTATCACTTCTCATCCTACGATGACTTCAAGGATTGGGAGAATAAGGTTAGTGGTGTTGTGGTGAGTGCTGATGAGAAAGGTTGGATTGAGAACGACGGAGAATATCCACCTAAAGGTGTGGCGTGCTCTGATCAAGTAGCTGTCAAGTTTAAAAATGGAGAGTTTGGCAGTGGATTTGTTGATGACTTCTACGGGTGGAACGTAGAAAAGAAAAACGAAGCGAATGTTGATGCCGAACAGACTGGTTACGACATCACTCACTACCGGAAGCTAAGCTAATGAAAACAACCCTAGCATTTATCTTTTTCATCTTCGCTATCCTTGGCTGGGCTTCAATGGGTCTTGCAACTGTTGGCTCAATCATCTATGCTATCTACTTGTTCGGTCCTGCTGGCCTAACTCTTGGAATGGCATTGTGGACAGCAGTGATTTTGTGGCTTAAAATGATGGTTGGCGGATTTGTTCTTCTGCTGATTGGTGTTATTGGTATTAAGTGTGTTGAATAAATAGGGGAGAGAAATGAAGATTGAAAGCGCAGACGAGTTTAAGCCGGTAATTATTACACTGCAAAGTCAAGAGGAACTTGATCTGTTTACGGAGGTATTTTACCGCGTAGGTGGTCACCGGTTCCGTGATGGGTTTCAAGGCAGGACTTCAACAGTTGTTGAGCTACTACGTTCTAAAGGCGGCAATTGTGATCAGATGAATGCCAGCGGCAGCATTGATATTAACTACTTTAACTAAACCAAACAGGAGAAATACTATATGACCAAGCAAGCTTCCAACGTTATCGTCAAAGCTCTACCAAAGAAAGGTGATCTAGAGAATTTTAACGTATACATCACCAACGTTCCGGTGTTCTATGCATCTGTGCAGGAACCTAAGCTTAAGTATCAGTCTCAAACTGAGAAAGAGTTTTCTGCAACCGTATTCGTTCCAGAAGATGTGAAAGATAAGCTCGATGATGAAGTAATGCTGAACAAGCAATTTGCTCAAGTAGGTGTTACCAAAACCACTAAGCCACCAAAGAAGATCAAGTATCCTCTTTCTTCACAGGTTGAAGAGGGTAAGGCGAACTATGACGCTGTTAAAGGTCTGTGGGGTTTCACTGTAGCGCGTCCAGAATTCAGTAAGGCAGGTAACCCACAACGAGTTAACGTGATTGACACTGAAGGTAATGCGTTTAACGAGCTTGTTGGTAATGGTTCTATCTGTACGCTAAAGCTGTTCGGTTATAAAAATAAGGATGGTCAGCTTGTTGTTACTCTGGATACTCTGCAAGTTGTTGAGCACTTGAGCTATGAGGGCAAGACTTCCTCAGACGAAGTGGAGGATGAAGTGCTGGGCAACTACAAGGTTAAGAAGGTGGAAGCCAAGCCTGCTGAGCAAGAACAAGCCCCTGCACGTAAACCAGCACCAGAACCCGCTGGTTCAATTGACGACTTCAGTGACGACATCCCCTTCATGCGGATCAGTGATCGTCTTCTGATGATCATCTAAACTGACATAGGCTCAAGGATGAGCCAACATTAGGGGAGAAGAAAATGGGAGTTGAATGTACTGCCTATACTTATATAGGTTTATATGTAAAAGATGCAGAAGAATATCTTGTATCCAAAGGACTTCTTAAAGAAGGTGAGCTTGAAGAGGAGCATTACGGGGATTTTGAATGCGCTAATCTTCCCCTAAATGTACGGCCTGTTAGTGGTTATACGAATGAGGGTTATTATGTAGGATTTGAAGTTCATCCGGCTGAGTATAAGAAGTTTGATAATCTGATCCGTGAGTTTAAAGAAATTACAGGTGATAATGCTGTAATTGAAACCTTCGAACATTGGCACTAACTAAAGGAGAATAAGCTATGACCCAACAAGACCTATACATCCGTGCAAAAGCTCTGTACAACGAACTAATCACCCTTGAGCAAGACATTGAAGCTTTGGCTAAAGAGTTTACCTACGCTAAGGAAGAGAATGAAAGTGGTCTAGAAAAGAACATTGTAAAGACCACTATGAAAGCTGCCGAAGTGTATGTCCGCAATAACGTAGAAAAAACCGAAGAGAAGATTGCTAAAGAGCAAGAGTTCCTTGAGACTTATCGTACACTATCTGGAGAATACGAATGATGAGTGTAGAATATTCACGAGAAGTTGGAGAACTTAAGGAAGTTTTTAAGTTTAAGTCTGTTGAAGATTTTAAAGAATGGGAAAAAGATAAGATTAAAGTTCTAGGTATCTATTCCAACGCCACGCTTCGAGAATGCGACGATGAAAGACCTTGCATAAACTGTTTTGCAGATAACGGCAATTGCTTAGGTAAATGAAATATATAGGGAGCTTCGGCTCCCTTCTTTTTAGGTGAAATATGAACAGTATTGATATTCGATTGTCATATCCTGATTGCACAGTAAGTTATCAGATTGATTTGGTTAAGCTTACGGCTAATGTTGTAAGTACGATTGGCGATAAGCATTATTTGAGCACAGTGGAATATGATAAGTTGCCACCAAAGGTTAAATTAATGATTGAAGCAATGAGAGGTGAAAGTTGAGTGAAATTGCTATCCTAGATTTAGATATGTTTCTTCACCACGCCGCTAACGCAGCAGAGAAGAAGTCAATTATTGTTAAACACAAGACAACAGGTTGGGAAAAAGCTTTTGAAACCCGGACCGATTTCTACGGACATTGGAAGAAGAAAGAAGGTGGGTGGTTAGCAAAGCTAAATAGTAGTCGCCCAGAAGATAGAAAAGTTAGTCCTGACAGTTTTGATATTATTGATGTGCAAACCCCACAACCTTTGGAGAATGCTCTAAATATTGCTAAGACAATGGTAAAGAAGGCCCTAGATGCTTGTGGAGCAAAGAGTTATAAAGCTTTCATGGGTAAAGGTGCAAGCTTTCGAGTTGAACGTTCTACACTGCTTGAGTACAAAGGGAATAGATCAAAAAACCTGACGCCAATTTATAAGATGGAGGTAGCTGATTTTCTAGAACGAAAGTACAAAGCTGAGATCGTTTCAGGAATTGAGAGTGATGATGCGTGCACCATGGCAGCTTACAAACAACCCAATAAGTTTGTGGTCTGTGAGGATAAGGACTTCTGGAGCCAGCCTAACAAAGTATTCAACGTAAACAGTCCAGAACGCGGTATAGTGGATTGTGACAAGTGGGGTAGCCTATGGCGTGACTCAAAGGGAAAAGTGCGTGGTGAGGGTCGTATACACCTTCTGTGGCAGACAGCTAGTCAGGACGACATTGACAACTTTAAGGCTCATTGCTTTTCTGATCAGTCTTGGGGAGTGGTCAATGCCTACGAATGGCTTAAGGATTGCAAGGATGATAAAGAGGGATTCTTAAAGCTTAAGGAAATCTTCGACTATCTATACCCTGAACCGAAGGAAGTGGTTGGATGGCGTGGTGATAACCTTACCATTGACGCAAATTATGTCATGGACGAAATGTTTGACATGGCTCGGATGCTGCGGTATATTGGCGACGAGGTAGTCTGTTCTGAAGTGGTGGCTAAGTATGCAGCATAAAGAACCATGGGGACCGGGAACACCCTGGAAGAATTCTGTTGCGTGGTTCACGTACCTTAGAGGTTGTTTGAGAAAAGCTTGGTCTACTAACCCAATAAAATTAACTGTTTTAAAAAATGGACGAAAGCAAATTCCCAACCCTAACCCAAAAGGAAACAAACCTACTGTATGGGGATTTGACTGTGAAATGTGTGGTAATACCTATCCAATCAAAGAGGGTCAAATTGACCACAAGATACCGGCGGGAAGTTTACAAAAGACAGAAGATATTCCAGGCTTTGTGATGCGTCTGCTATATATTAGGGAAGAGGACCTAAGACTTATTTGCAAAGGTTGTAACTCTGCATTAGCATATGCAGACAAAAACAAAATTAGCTTTGAAGAAGCCTTGATTGCTAAACAGATTATTGAGATTTGTAAGAACGGTAAAGAGAAAGCTTGGTTAGCTGAGAGGGGTGTTTCACCAGCAGCTAACGCTAAGCTTAGAAAGCAACAAGTGAAGGAGATATTAGAGAATGAGATATAACTTCGCAAGAGATGACGATGGGCATTGGTTTCTAATCCCTACAGAACTTAACGCAGAATTCTATAAACTTCTTGAAGAAGGTGAAGACGATCTTTGGACTGAGTTCAATAACAAGTTCGAAAAGTATACTAGTAATAATCCTTGCAGCTATACTTTTGAGAATCCAGAATGAGTAAGATAATTCAACTTCCCACACCACATAAAGTTGACTTGAAGAATCTCGATAAAGAGCAGATTAAGTTTTATAAAGATTCAATGATTAATCTTCTAAATTGCTGGGATACTTTGACGCCAGAAAAACAATATCAGATGTTTGAGAACGTCGTTGGTTATTCGTTTAGTCAACTGGATACGATTGTTAAATTGCAGAAGATGTTAGAGGAGAAGTTTAAATGAAGAAAGTTTATGTAGTGACTAACTCAGAGCTTGGCTGGGATTGCGTGGTAGGTGTATTTGACGGCGACGTAATCACAGAAGAAGAACTTGAAGAACGTTTCCAAGGGTGTTATATTGACGAACGCGATATTGAAATTAATCTAGAGAAATGGGATTAAGGGGAATAACTTGGAAGCTTGGAAAGTAGAAGCAATCGACCTACATGAAACGGGTGAATACTCTTGGCGTGAGATCGCTAAGCAACTTGGGAGGAGCAAGTCTACTGTATCAGATTATCTTCGTAAGTATATTCGCCAACAAGATGTTTACAATCAGAAGGAGGAATATAAAGGTCCAAAGATTCTATTTCTGGATATTGAGCTTAAACCAATCCTAGCTCAAGTATGGGCTCTATGGGATCAGAACGTAGGATTGAATCAGATTCAAGAAGATTGGAGCATCCTTTCATTCTGCGCTAAATGGAAACATAGCGATGAAGTGATTTACCATGACTTGTCTGGTCAAGCTGACTTTGAAGATGATTACAAGCTACTAGAGAAGTTGTGGGATTTGCTGAATGAAGCTGATGTGGTTGTAGGCCAGAACAGTAAGCGTTTTGATGTGAAGAAGATCAATGCTCGCCTAGTATTGAACGGTTTCCCTAAGCCTTCTACCTTCCGGCAAATTGACACACTGATCATAGCTAAGCAACAGTTCGGATTCACCAGTAATAAACTTGCCTATATGACAGATAAGCTTTGCACCAAGTATAAGAAGCTTGATCACGGTAAGTTTGCCGGTCATCTTCTCTGGTCCGAATGCATGAAGGGGAATGCAGAAGCTTGGGCAGAAATGAAAGAGTACAATATCTTAGACGTATTGAGTCTTGAAGAGCTTTATGATATTCTAAGCTCATGGGACAACTCACTGCCTAACTTTGATGTTTACGTTGATGAGATTCTTGATATGGATGAGTGGGAGAAGGATGGATTCCACTACACTAACCTCGGCAAGTATCAGCGCTATCGTAATAAAAAGACTGGAATCCAGCGTCGTAGCCGTGTAAACTTGCTCTCGAAAGAGAAGCGTGAGAATCTTCTTTCTAATATTGTTTGACATCAAAACCAATTCATGAAATACTAAGCTCAGTCAATCAAGGCTGAGCTTCATTAAGGAGAACAAATTGTCTTTCAACGTAAAAGATTCATATGATAGCACTGTAGACTTCAACCTAGTGGCTGGTAATCGTTATGTCCATTTTGACGATATCACTTTCTTGCAAACCGTTAAGAAGCAAGTAGCCCTTATCTCAGAAGAGTGCAAGGAACTAGAAGAGGCTGTCAAAGTCGAAGATTGGGTTGAAGTCTTAGATGCCGTTGCTGACATTAGGGTAGTTACCGATTGGCTACAAGAGCTTCTATACCAAGCTGGCTTTGATGTAGAATCTGCCATGCAACAAGTGGCTGAGAATAACCTATCCAAACTCTTTAAGACCTATAGTGAAGCACTTGCTACCAAAGAGTTTTACGAAGAAGAAAAAGGATTGAGTGTTTACGTTGAATCTAAATTTTATCAAGGTAAAGATTGGTTTGTTGTGAAGAACGCTGAAACGTCAAAGATTCTTAAACCAAAGAACTTTGTTCCCGTTGATCTAACAAGTTGTGTACCGGAGGTTTAAGATGAGTATCAAATCGATTCCTAATGCAGCTTCCCGTTTTAAAACAATTTATATCGCTGGCCCTATGACTGGTTATAAAGACCTAAACTTCCCAGCCTTCGACAAAGCTGCCGATGAGTTTCGTTTAAATGGTTGGACCGTACTGAACCCTGCTGACCATGGTGTTATTGATGGAGCTACTTGGGAAGATTATCTCCGCTTCGATATTACAAAGCTAATTCAGTGTGACAGCATTTACATGCTTGAAGGTTGGCAAGACTCTAAAGGAGCTCAGCTTGAGTATCTTATTGCTGAACGACTCGAAATGAATATTCTTTATCAACAACGATTTGTGGAGGTGGCGTGATGGGTCGTAAGTTTCGTGTCGATAGGCTTGATAAAGAAGATTCCAACTATGTTGAAGAGTTGGATAGCTATGTAGGTAAAGTTTTAGAACTTAACAGTGAAATCGGTACTGAAAAACACGTGGTACCTTTGTATACTCCATGTAAAGAGGATTGGTGGTATTTCAACAAAGATTGGGTCACAGAGGTAACTGAAGAAAACGAAACGCTAAATCTAGTGACAAAAGATGTATCTCCCCTAGAAAAACAAGTCTCTGGAACTCACTACAAAGACTGCGGTATTCAACCAATCGAATACATCCATGCTAATGGTTTGAATTACTTTGAAGGGAATGCTGTCAAATACATCACACGTCATCGGAAGAAGAACGGGAAAGCCGATATTGAAAAGGCCATTCACTATCTTGAACTGATGCTTGAGCTTGAATACAAGGAGTACAAATGATCTTATTTACGGCAAATTGGTGCAGCCAATGTGGTAACGTAAAGAAAACATTAGATGCTAAAGATTGCGTTTACGAGACAGTTGATGTAGACTCAGTCAACGGAATGGAGCTAGCAGCAAAGCACTGCATTCGTTCACTTCCATCAGCGTTGATTGACGGTAATGTTGTATCTGGTGCTCAGAATATTTTGAAAGCGATTTAAGGAGAGAGAATTGTTTGACTTTATTAAGGCTCGTGTTATTGGCGTGACTCAACCAGTGGTAGACTTCATTCCAGACAGCGAGGGTATTCTTAGCTACGCAGCACGAGTCAGCAACCCTAGCAATCAGGAGAATTTTGACACTGCAACTAAGCTGCTTAAATACTGCGTAGATCATAAACATTATTCTGTGTTTGAGACCTGTAACATTACAATGGAGATTGAAGCACCACGAGATATTGCTCGACAGATTCTAAGGCATCGCAGTTTCAGCTTCCAAGAGTTCAGTCAGCGTTATGCAGAATCTACAGATTTTATTACCCGTGAAGCCCGTAAGCAAGATACTAAGAATCGCCAGAACAGTTTGGAAGTTGAAGATAAAGAGCTTGATGATTGGTGGAGAGGTGTTCAAGAAGCTTACCTAGCCTATTCTAAGGTGGTGTATAAATGGGCTCTTGATGCAGGTATCGCTAAAGAAGTTGCTCGTGTAGTGTTGCCGGAAGGGCTGACTATGAGTAAGATGTACATGAACGGGACAGTTCGTAGCTGGCTGCACTATGTTGACGTTCGTGATGACCTAGGTGTGACTCAGAAAGAACATGTTGATGTAGCTCGGAAAGCTAAAGTTGAAATTGTAAAGCACTTTCCTTTTCTTGAAGGTTTGATGAATAAGGAGTAAATAAAATGCCAGTCTTCACCAATGCGGAAGAGTATCCTATTTCCCAATGGCTGTATGACGTTGTTGATTTGATTAAGATCAAAGAGATGATTAGCCGTAAAGAAGCTCAGAATCGTTTCTTTGACAATGCAGAAGAATACCTTGCATACTACTGGCTGTGCTTAACTCCAGAAGATGCTTTTAAAACGTTTTGGAAAGAAGGAGTAAAGCTGTAATGGTTGACTACGATAAAGAAAACAGTGGCGTACCCTATCACCTAAGCCTCAGTGATCTATACCTTATTGACAATTTCAAAGAAGTGTTTGATAGTCTTCCACGAAATCCTGTACATTGGCCTGATGGTAAAGACAAAGAGTTTGTACTAAAAACTCTGTTCGAGAATGGAATGATCCCTCAGAATATTGAGGTAAGTGAGCCTGTGCAGCACCGTAATCTGCGGAATGAAGTTGTGCTGTGTAGTCGTATTGAAGCGTACGAGCGATGTGATGAAGCTTGGCTGCGAAGTGGTTGTGCAAGTTTGAATGCTGTGATTGCAGGTTGCCGAGATGCAAGTCTCCGGGCAGAACTAAAAGCTCACAGTCGTACAAGTTGCGATAAGAGTACAGAAGATATGCTAGAACGGGCTGCTCATAGTGAGGCTCGGAAAGTGGCAATGAACGTTAAGGAGGATTAAGTGGAAGAGGATAAAGTAACAGATTATCTTGGTATCGTTATTGACTATAACCGAGACAATAACCTACCGGAGCAAGGTAAGGCCATGTTAACCCGTAAGGGTTTCTATAAGAAAGACTACGAGAATAGTCCACAAGAAAGCTTTGCTCGTGCTGCCACTTGTTACAGCTTTGGTGATTACGACTTTGCACAGCGTATCTACGATGCAGCCAGTAAGCAGTGGTTTACCTTTGCAAGCCCTGTGCTAAGCAATGCTGTAGATGTTAATTGGCCCAACTTCGAGAAAGATCAATTTGAAGATGCCGGTGAGTGGCTAGAAGAAAATGTTGTAGCTGATGGTATGCCCATCTCTTGCTTCTTGGTCAAAGTACCTGATAGCAAGAAAGGTCTTGTAGAGGCCCGGAGCGAGTCTGAGTGGCTTTCTATGATGGGTGGTGGTGTAGGGGTCTGGTTTGCTAACCGTGCTCCTGATGAGAAGTCTACGGGTGTTATGGCTCATGCTGCTGGATATGATGCTGATACTCTAGCCTACAAACAAACTAAATCACGTCGTGGTTCAATCGCAGGTTATCTAGACATTGATCACCCTGAGATTAAGAACTTTATTGAAATGCGTAACCCTGTTGGTGGTGATCCAAACAAGAAATGCTTCAACCTCAACAATGCGGTAAACATTCCTGACTCGTTTATGGAAGCTGTAATCAAGGGTGAAGAATATGAACTGATTGATCCTAAGCATGGTCCTACTGGTCGCTTCCTAGATGCTCGTGAGGTATGGGAAGAGATTATGGAACTACGCAAGGATACTGGTGAGCCCTACTTGTTATTCCGAGATACCGTGAACCGTAATATTCCTAAGTGGATTAAACGTCCTCTGTACGAAGTGAGTCAGTCTAACTTGTGTAGTGAAATTACACTGATGACATCTGAGAAGCGTACTGCTGTTTGTTGCCTGAGCAGTCTTAACTTGGAGAAGTATGATGAGTGGAAAGATTCTGGCTTGGTCGCGGACCTTATCCGACTTCTAGATAACGTACTGGAGTATTTCATTCGTCTAGCTCCACCAGAGCTTTATAAGGCTGTGTATTCGGCAAGTAAAGAGCGGGCACTGGGTCTTGGGACTCTTGGGTTTGCGTCCTACCTTCATAGCAAGATGATTCCTTTTGAGTCTGGTGGTTTTAACAGTGCTGCGCAACACAACGTACTGATTTATTCAAATTTACAGAAGCAAGCGATTGAGGAGAGTAAACGACTAGCAGAGGAGCGTGGTGAAGCTCCAGATACACAAGGTAGCGGTATGCGTAATAGTCACTTGTTTGCCATTGCGCCAAACGCTAGTAGCTCCAGCCTTGTTGGTACGAGCCCCAGTATTGAACCTCCTGCTGGTATGGCTTACAATGCTCAAGGTCGTGCAGGTAGCTTCCTAATCAAGAACGTTTATCTTGAGAAGCTTCTGGAAGAGAAAGGTTTTAACACTCCCCAGATTTGGAAGTCTGTGATTGAAAATGATGGTAGTGTGCAACATCTTGACTGCTTGACTGAAGATGAGAAAAAGGTGTTTAAGACTGCCTATGAGATTGACCCAATGTGGATTGTTGAACACGCTGCTATGCGTCAACCCTACATCTGCCAATCTCAGAGCCTGAACATTTTTGTACCAAATGACATTACTGCGCATGAAATGACAAGCATCCACATGAAGGCGTGGGCGTCAGGAGTCAAGAGTATGTACTACTGCCGGACGAAAGCTGCTGTAAAAGCTTCTGTTGGTACTGGTGGTGAAAAACCCTTGAACTCTGTTCCTGTTCGCCGTACAATTGAATACGCTGAGTGTCGCGCATGCGAGGGTTGATCCCCTCGCTTTACTAAGGAGATAGAATTGAGTATTTTTGAAGAGAGTAAATCCTACCGGCCCTTTACCTATGCTTGGGCTGCTGAAGCTGAGCAACGTCATGACATTGACATGTATTGGTCAAGTCATCAGATCAATCTACAAGATGACGTACAGCAGTATTTCAGTAAAGATGGTTTGAAGACTTCTAATGTAAGTCATGAGCAGAACAAGAACATCATTGACCGGACCTTGTGCTTGTTTACTGAGATGGATCGGACTGTAGGCGAAGGCTACACTGACCTGCTACCGATGATCCGTAACAACGAAGTTCGTAATATGCTGCTTCGTTTTGCATCCCGTGAGATTACCCATCAACGTGCATATGCTCTATGTGCAGAGACCTTTGGTTTTTCTGATAAAGATTGGCGAGCATTCAACGACTATGTTGAGATGGTTGAAAAGCTAGAAGTCATGAGTTCAGATATGGTGCCTGAAGGTGCTTCTGTTAAACTCCAGGCCGGCATTAAGCTTGCTCAGATTCTGCTTGGTGAGGGCATCGGTCTGTTTGCTGCCTTTGCCACGCTTCTCAATATGAAGCGTCATGGTCTGCTAATTGGCTTCAATGATGTGAACGAATGGTCGTTAAAAGATGAGTCCGAGCATGTTAATAACAACATCAAAGTGTTGTTTGAGATTCGTAAGGAGCTAAGTGAGCTTGAGAACACTGTCCTAAATAAGATCATCGTTAACTTTGTAAAGTCATATCAGAAGGCTGAACATAAGTTTATTGATCTTGTGTTTGAAATGGGCGGTGCTGAAGGCTTGACTGCCGAAGATATGAAATCCTATATCGACTATCTTTGCTCATTCCGACTGTTTCAGCTAGACCTCATGGACTACAGTGAAGTACCAGGAAATAATCTTGAGTGGATGGAGTGGATTCTATCTGGCGCCAAGCATGATAACTTCTTTGAGAAGAAGGTGGTTGAATACTCCCACGGCGGTATGTCTGGCAAAGTAGACTACAAGCAGTTCATGCATATCTTGGATAAGTAGGTCCGACAAACGGTAGTGGACTCCTTCACGGGGTCTGCTATCATTCACCTCAGACAGCAAGCAATCGTCTAAACCAATCAAAACTTTAGGAGAACCAAAATGAAAGCAGCACTACTAACCGCCCTAGCTCTAGCGGTATCCGTCAACGCATTTGCTACCGACAATATCTATGAAGGTCGTGGTAACATCTACAAGACGCACGCAACCCTAGCTGACCTACAATCTGAAGCTACCCGACTCAACACCTATACCCACGGTAACTCAGTTGCCCTGCAAATCCACGATGGTCAAATCAAAGACCTGCAAGCTAACAAGGCTGATCGCTCAGAAGTCCAAGTAGTAGACAAGCGTGTTACCCAAGTGAATACTCAAATCAACACGCGTATCGACACTACTAACAAGCAAGTAGACAAGAATACCAAAGAGACTGTACGTCTTGAGAATGTGAAGGCTGATAAGAGTGCTCTGAAAGCTACCGATGAACGTGTTATTGCTAACACCACTGTAATCAATCAGCACACTAATACATTGAACGAATACGGTAGCAAGCTTGACAGCTACGGCTCTGCTCACGATGCTCTAGCCTCTAACATGGCTCAGTATCAGAATCGTACAGATAGTCGTCTAGATACACTAGAGAGCGATGTACGACAAGCTAAAGAGGCTGCTGCTGTAGCTCTGGCTGTGGCAGGGCACCAATTCTGTACTGATCTAAATTGTGGTGTACAGGCTGCTGTATCAGGCTCCACAATCGCTGGTAAGCAAGCCCTTGCAGTAGGTGTTGGTGGTGCAGTTTCGGAGAACCTGTTCTTCAACGCAGCATTTAGCCAATCTGGTTCTACTCGTGGTGGTGTTGTCTCAGCTACCTATCGACTCAAGTAATTCAATCAAGCCTCTGCCTTAATCGGTGGAGGCTTTTTCACATCTGTCAGAAAATAAGTTTGAAAATGTTGTTGACAGCTTGGTTCAGATAGATCAAAATAAACACACAGAAGCAGAGAGCTTCACAATTCAAGGAGATTGAGCTTTGAGTAATGAGCAAAAGCTTGAACATTTTTCCTGCCTACTACGATTCGCAGAATATTTTAAAAATGATTTGCTAATCAACTTGTACCAGCGTAAGATTGAATTGATCAACAAGGAGCTAGATAAGCCATGAAAACCAAACTGAAACTGATAACCGCTGCAATGTGTACCTTCCTGACCTTTGGCGCTGTAGCTGCAAATGATACTCTGACCATTCCTGGCAAGGTTCGTCCTACAGTAAGCTTCTGCAAAGAGTATGCTTCTGCTGTCTATCAGATTGCACGAGTACGTAACGTGAATACCATCGAAGAGATTGTTGAACTGATTGAGTCTACCGGAGCAGAACCAAGGGCACAGATTCTAATGATCAAGAGTGCTGCTCACGTCTATGACTACAAAATGTTCACTGCCACTGAGCACAAGAATAAAGCTTTCAGTGAGTGCCTAGTTGAGATGGTGAAATAATCTTCACACTCTTGCGGATTCAACCTAATAAAAGCCTTTAAAACACATAATCCGTAAGATCATGCGGACAGCGGGGGATTTTAAAATAGACCATAAAGTAGTCTTTGATTTAAATTTCCAAGCAACAAAAAGCCCCCAACCGCAAGGAAGGGGGCTTAATTATAATTATTGTATGACATCTTTTCTTCTTATTGTTCTTGGTCTCTATGCCTTACTTGACTTCCATTGTTAGCATTAGAGCTATTGTAAATCACCATGTTCTGCTGAGACCTTACGTCTCTAACTTGTTTCTCCAGAGCATCTAACCTATCACCAAATACCCTGGCCCTACTTTCTCTTGCGGATTGGTAGGTATCAAGGTTCTGTTGAACGCGGTTAGTCTTCTCCTCTAAGTAGCGTCTATCGTCTTCTAGTCGATTATTTACGCGCCTTTCAAAAGCTTCCATACTATTATCAAAATTTTCTTTTTTAGTCATAACAAATACAAGCACTACAGCAAGTAATATAATGACCACATTAGCGAGGGCGGATACTACTTTTAACCACATGGGTGTGTTTCCCTAAGCTATGTATCTTCCTTGAAAGGTGGGCGCTAACCTTTAATAACGCTTATTTTTTATTATTCTCTTGCACCAATTTAAGCACCAAATCAAGACGGTTACTTACATCATTCATGCGAATCTCAATACTCTTACTGATCCTGTCTTCCAAAGCAGAAGCTTTAGCATCAGTGAAAGAACTCCCTTGAATGGCATATACGCGATCTTCGAGCTTGGACATACTAGAATACTGCCAACCGAGAAGAACGAATAGTAGTCCAATAAGGGCACTCTTAACAGACTCAAATGTTTTATCTTTATGGTCTCTTAGTTCATCAGGCATTTATTTCTCCTTACCAAAACGTTCCAACTGCACCTGCTTCCATGTCTGAATCATCTTCATTCTCTGGGAACACTTACCTAAGTTAGCTGTCTGGTTAATCCATGCCTGAGACAAAACCAACTTGTCCTTTTCTGCATTTCCAGTAAGCTTAGGGGGCTGATTGATAGCACAGTCTGCAATTAAAGAGTCACTAGGAGTCAAGACGATAGGTTTTTGAAACCCGCTACAAGAGGCTAATACTAAGCAAGATACCAAAATACAGAGATGTTTCATCTGGCACCTTTCTTACACTTATTGTCTTGTGGATTGGCAGAACAAAAGCTGTCGAGCATACTTTGTTCAAGTTCTCGATCTAGCTTAATATTCTTCTCAACTACCGTGTACTCTTTAATTGTTTTTATTTCTTTGGTAGGAGGCTTGATTAGATTGTCTTGAACTTTATCTAGTTTTGTTTTAACTTTATCAGTTACAGTTTCAAGTCTCTGCTCTACCTTACTTGGAGGTACGACTGCTTTTTGCTTAATAGTGCTAAGCTCAGTTCTTAAAGAAGAGATTTCGTTGTCTTTATAAAGCATTTGGGTATTCAAGGACTGAATTTCAGTTAACAACTTTTGGGTCTTTTCTGATTCTTGGTGCAAGAAGTACAGTAAGAGTGCGCCTGCTATAACAGACAAGGCGCCTAACCAAAGATGTAGGTCATGTTCGAAATACCAATCCTTGAATCTTTGTAAATAACTTTGCTGTTCTTCTTCCATAACGTATTGCCTTAAAATAGAATTAGCGCCAATTAAAATCCTGCATCCATTTAGCACAATGTCCTATTACTTCTTATACAAAGCTTCCTGCTCAACCTTCCATTTACGTAGACTCTCCATACGTCCTTCAAACTGATGTAGGCAGCCTGTATTAGCTACATAACCCTCAGCTAGCGTACTCACCGTATCGCCTGCCTCAGTAGCCTTGCAGGGGCTTACAAGAAGGTTATTTGGAGGGCTGACTAACACCACTTCCTTTGTAGGCGTTGTCGAGCTGCAACCTGAGAGAGTCAGAAAGCTCAAGGTCAGAACCATCAGACTCACATGCTTGATTTGATCCATTTGCTTTCTTCTTCAAAATGTCATTAGATGATTTGAGCTTAGCGATAGTCTTGTTAAGCTGAGTCACTTGTTCCTGAATCTCTTGTTGCTTCAAACTATCAGCCTCACTAATCCTAGCATTCCCCTCAACCGTAGCCTCTAACCGATCCTTATCAACCTCAGCTTGTTTAAGGCTCCTAGTAAGCTCGCCATTCAACGTTTCAAGACGCCCTACCTCAGCTACTTGTCCACGATAAGCGAACCACAGAGAGCCTAATAGGACGACTAGAACCACTCCTAAGATTAGCTTCCAATACTTTAGCAATGCAATCATTTAGGAACCTCCCTGTCTTGATCATATTGCCACAAGCTCTTCTGCTTGATGAACCGTGAGAAGACACCAAGACCGTTCAAGATAAACATCAGGATTGCATAAGTCTGAGTTGTCATGGTGGGCTCAAGCATGCCAACAAAGGGAAGAATCTGTTCAATGAAGGTCAACACAACTGATCCACAGTGGAACCAAAAGCTCCAAGTGTAAAGAACAGATTTCCAATTCGGGACAATTTGTAGGTTCTTAGGCTTGATGGACTGATCAATTACCGCTTCTACTTCTGTTTTTTCAATGATCGGGTCAGACATACTTCACCTACGAAAGAAACAGAGCTTTCTCAGCTTCACGTCGACGAGTCAATCCAGCTAGAACTTGACCACCAGCACGATTCCACTTAGTGAACTCATTAGCCGCTCCTGCATAATCCTTTACATTAAGCTTTTTAAGTAGCGTTGAGCTAGCTAGATTGCCACAACCAAGGTTAAATGCGAAGCTAACCAATGCGTCAAATTGATTCTGTGATAGCGGTACGCTGACTTGCTTAGTAACACAAGCTTCGAATCGACTTACATCATCACGCAGTAAATCTTCAGCTTGCTTTGCAGTGATCATCATTCCTGGCTTTACATGAGGTCCAGTGGAACCGAAACCCACAGTCCACACTCCAACAACATCTTGATAAGCCTTCAGCTTCAACCCTTCAAAGGATTTAATAAGATCAAGACCTGTTTGAGAAATCTTCATAGTATTCTCCTAAAAATAGCACATCCTTGTGGCTATATAAATCAACCAGTCTGAGTACCAACTACAGTTCCATCAGTTGCAGAGGTAGGTGCTCCATTTTTGATACGAAGCAAACCACCACCATCAACCCAAATACGGTAGTTACCTAGGCGAAGAGGTTCATTGAATAAACCAGTACCAGCCATTACCTCACCACCAGAGGGGTTAATGAAGAAAGGTTTCTTACCTACTCCAGCATTAATAGATTGAGCTACGAAGGCATCATTTACTGGATCATAACCCATAGCTGCACGTTTGGTTGGTGTAGCAAAATCTTCAATGAAGAAAGTGCCGTTATCGGCAGAATCACCAAAAACAGCAGTTAGATATGAAGAGTTTGCAGAAGGAGCGCCCGCACGCAACCTGCCTAGGATATCAAATTCCATACCAGCAGCTTCTTTGTTAATGGCAAATTTCTTACCGCCCGCCACGTCATATAAGAAGCTACCAATATTGTAAGTTCCCCGGTTGATTTTTGCAGAGCTGCCAGTAATAGATCCAGTGACATGAGCATTAATGGTGTTGGAACCAGTAACATTCACACCATAGCGGTGGTTGGTGCCTGTGGTTTGCAGGTCAAGAATAAGTTCAGTAATAGCGCCGGCAGAAGAGTCAATCAACACAGCATCGTAAAGACCTGCTTGTGCAAAGCCTGCTCCTTTAACTCGGAAGTTCGCTTTTACTTGACCTTTCTTAATGAATACACCTTCTTTCTGTGGTATATAAGCCGCGCAGTTAGTGAATTCATTTCCAGGAGCGTCAATCCACCAACCACGGTATCCCGATCCTACTGAATAGCAGTTAACAAAGCTACTTTCACTAGAACCTGCATAAAACCCGTAACCAGAACCGTTTAGTGGGTTAGCTGAATCAAGCGTGGTGTACCAAGCAACACAGTTGCTGAATTGACATTGTGCACCTGCCCCCACGTCTAGAATAAACCCTAGATAGCTTTGGAAGTCCACACAGTCACTTACTGTCCAAGCTGATGCCGAACCAACATCCACGCCAGCGCCGATTTTGCCAGGAGTTAGTCCGGCATGAACACCAGTACCGCAACCCCTTGTTTTTATATTTCTAAAACAGCCGTACTTAGGTGAGCCTGCCGTCTCAGCACCAGTGGTCAGATTTAGCTTAACGGCTGATATGCCATTATCCCAGGCGTTTACAATTTCCCATCCGTCGACTGAAGACCAATCTCCTTGGACTAGTACAGCACTTCCTGAAATAACATTACCGTTATAAACGGTTGGAGGAGTGTAAGACTTAGTATTGGCTTTGTGATCAATATAAAATCTACCAACAGAGTTGACAGTATCTCTGAAATCTACAACAGGTTTTACAGGGCTACTAGCATCAAAGTTAGCTTCAATAACTACACCACCTTGACTAAACCAACTTTGCTTAAGATCACAAGAGATTGTGTCTGAAGTAATGTATTTACCCTTTGGAAAGAAAAGAGGAAACCCAGAAGTGATTGCTTTATTAAGTGCAGCAAGATCATCACTAGCACCATCACCTTTTACACCAAAATCCTTTACACTAACCCAATCACGGGATTTAGCTAGGAGAGTTCTTGAGGTGGCTGATGAAACGTCTTGAATGAAGCCTATATTACTTGAGCCTGATACACTAGCAAGATCAGAAATAATCTTTGAAGTGGTTGTGCTGGTCTGGCTGATGATCGACGAAACATCAATCTCTGAGGGAAGTGTAATTACAGCACTACCATCATAGATACGCTTTTGGCCTGAAGTTTTGAGCTTAAAAGTAAACCACTTGGGACAAGGCGAAGAGTAGTAAGTTCCATCTACTACAAAGTAGAATCGATTATCAGTTGTGAGGTAATATGAAGCTCCGTTAACAGGTGTTTGAGGTAGAGAGTTTACCACTCCGTCAACACCATTATCAAGCATAAATGCAAACTTTATAAAGTTCTCATCTGCTCCGGTGTTCCACCCTGATTCGCCTAAATTCCAACCATACTTTGACTCAATGAAAGGTGATGTTTTCTGTACCATGTTAGAATCCTATTGCTAGGTAGCGATAACCTACAGTACCGGCTACCGGGGTATTACCCGCTGATGCGCCAGTTGAATAAATGGGTAAACCGGTACGAGCCAGAGTACCTGTGGTAATAACGTAGGTTTGAGGGGACGTGTTACCAGTGTTGGTTGGGCTAGCAATTACTTGCAGGCAGGCGTTAGGGAATGCAATTGGGAATGTGATAGTGCCAGTGCCATTTGAAGCAGTGCTACCTTCACCCCACTGTAAAATTAACCCGTTAGGTCCACCAAACCGCTGAAAACCGTTGGTACCAAGTGACCTGTTGCTTACTCCCTGGAATGATTGGCCAAGTAGTAGAGGAGTGATTAGGCTATTGTTATCGGTATAGGCCTGGGCTTGTCCGGTAGTAGCTTTAGCAGTCTTATTATCAATTTCTGTCTTGGTATAAGTGTCTACAGCAGCAGGAATAGCTTCGGTCCAATAAGTACCACTGGTATCATTTACAGGGTTCTGATTAACGCTAGTCTGAACACACTTATAGAGCTTACCATTAGAACCTTGGGTAAAACTGGTTACTGCTTGGTATTCAGTGACTGCATCCCAAATAGCAATACCATGTTGATTGATGTGGGCCAGACCTTGATCTTGTTTATTATCAATGTAGTTGAACCATTGACGAGGAGGAATTTCAGCACTCCAACCCTGAGCAATCTTTGAATCTGAAGGTTTTAGAATATCACCAGCACTAGACCAAATAATATTGAGTCCGCTAGGTTTTGCGATGTCTGCCATTTATAACTCCTAAATTAAATTAACGAGGCGAATACACCGCCGTCACCTAAACCGTAATCTGATTGACCATAATTGAGACCGTAGCCCAAACCATAGCCATATGTACCACTAATCTCACCAAACCCTTTAGCGCCGGGTGAATCATTAAATCCAAAATAGCCCTCTGAAATAAACTCACCAAACCCTAGACCAACGCCAACAGTCTTTGGAATTAGACGGGCAGGATATCCAGCAGAGTTAGAGATATAAGTTAGAAGGACTTTTTCAAAGTTACTTAACTGTTTACCAATGTAGACATAAGCATTAGCATTTCCTGTCTCAACCAGTGCAATTTGATCTACACTCAAGATCATCTTAACTGCTTGAATAAATTCTTCTGGCGTAGAGGAAGTGCTATTTTTATAAATCTTTGATTTGATAAAAAGTCTATAAAGATCATCATCAAGGGCGACGTTTCCGCCCATATCAGTGCCATATGAGAAGAAGTATCCACCTACTGACGGATCGTTGCTATCACCCATTGGATAGGCATTCAAAGCGCCCTGCATACCGAAGAAATCATAGAGGTCGGCAGCAATAAGCTCTCTGTCTTGACCTACGATATTACCGATGATATCTAGCTGAGCGCCTGTTGCCGTATCTACGCTGCGAAGCTTCATCAAAGCATCAAAGATTTCTTGAGCTTCTTGAAACCCCGAGATAAGTAGTTGGAGATACTTATCAAATATAGGGGCACCGTCTAGCTTAAATTGCTCTGTTGTTCTTGTTCTTGCAATTGCGAGATAATCTTCTACGTCAAACTCATTCGTAGCCATATTATCTCCTTATGATTTGGTGATTATAATATTCGCAGTAGAAAGACTAGCGATTTGATTAAATGCAATTGTAATATTACCAGCGCCGGTAGGATTAGGTGAAGTACCAACAGTAAGACTGTTAACCTGATGGCCCGCTACATTATTGATTGGTGTGTATAGACGGCTGTAAATAATATCATCACCAATACCAAAATTATCCCTGAAATAAGAAATAAGATTGGTCTTAATAGTGTCATCACCCGATTCTGGGTAGTTACTATTTGTTGTAATATTCATACTAATGTAAATAGGAACAGGCACAGGACGTTCAAAACCAATATTATGTGCAAAACCTTGGCTATCATAAATCGTGTAGCTAGTGTTTCCATAGGATAGAATACCCATAGGTTTTCTTTTCCAAATTGTGCTAGCTACATCTGAATCTAGACCACCAAGAACAATGGGCATAAAGCTGTGTGCTGGAATACCGTTCGAGTCTGTTGAGTCAGTGTCATTCTCATAAATCTGAACTTCTTGCACGTTGCTAAGAGAGATTAGTGAAGAATAGAGGGACTCTAGGATGTTTGAAGCTCGAAGATATTTCGATTCGCGAAAGCGTTCACGAAGCTCCGTATCTGTTTCTTCATTACTTCCGAGCGTAGCAGCTAAAGGGTTAGTCACACTATCCCAACCAAGCACAGGGGTTTGAATCTGGGTAATAGTGTTAGCTTCTTGAGCAATAGGACCAGTGTTTACAGCCTGTACGCTACTGATATTTGAAGACTTGTTTATCCCGAGGTTGGTACTTGAAGTCCAATTGTATGAGCTTGTTTGATCAGCGACAGTGACATACAAGATATTATTGGAAATTGAGGTGTCAAGCAGTGGGTGACTGCTATTAATTACTCCTGCAATACCAGATAGAATGCTTGCTCTTGATGAGGAAGTTGGGCTGGTGTAGCTAATAGTGGTTGAGCTGCTGCTATTAGAATAAGTTAGGGTGTAGGTGGCATTGTCTGCAACTGTAGAAGGTGATACTCCCACCCCTACAGCACTATTAGCTGACAAAGTTACGCTTGTGGTGTTACGGAAATCATTAGTGCTGGTGGTTGCTCGAATAGTTTGACCAGCAGGAATAAGTGTTCCTACATCACCGGTGAAAATTGCCTGAGCAGTTGAGTAGGTTGGGTCTTCGCGAGTAAGGCCAGACAAGAATACTAAGTTATCTAAGGCAATACCTGTAGCTGAGTTTGGATTAAAGGCGTCATACACCTCTTGAGCAGCTTCCCACACGTCAGCTTCGGCAGGAGAGATAATACCAATCAATCGACCCAAAATTGAGCTATCAGATGTATCTACAACATCTCCTGGCTGAACTAAGTCTTGAAACAGAGTTACAGCCCGTGCTCTATCACTGTTCAGAATCTCAGTCAAACGCTTTACAACAAAACCAGTATCCAATACGCCATAGTCTGCCATATAAAATCTCTCTTTTTAGACAGAAACGGTAACTGGTTGTGATGTTCCGCTTGCTGTTTTAACTTGAAATGAACAAGAATAGCTTCTAGCTGCTGCATTAAAATTTGATGAGAACGATTTAATCTCAAGGACTCCAGCTTCTTCTAGAATCTGCTCTCTTAAAATATTATCAACGGTAGTTTTATTAACACCTTTACGAAGAATCCTTTCAAAGTAAGGAACTCCATATGTAGTGTTGATAAACCATTCCCCCAAAAACGTTCTCAATCTAATAGTTAGACGTTGAGCTACGACATTAGCTTGGTCTGCAACTATCATCGAGCGAATATCAGGACCATTTACGAATGTAGCATCATAGCCGTTTAACTTAATATCCATAAACTATCCTTTAACAGGAGGACCTGAAACAGAGGGGCCTGATTGGACACCTGAATGAACGTGGGCATCAAGGATTACACCATTGCTCACAACCATGCCTGTGTTGATGAAAGCTCCATTGTGGGTAATATCACCTGTCCAAGTAGTCTCAGGGGCATTTACCTCAACGGCTACATCTGTATTGATTATAAGCTTCCCAGATTCGCTCAGACGCAATTCTACCTCTACCCCACTACCTAGGTTATGGGCTACCACCAAATCGTGTGTAGAGTGGGGCCAGCGGCGTTTAGCGGGGTTGTTTGGAGCGCGTCCTACCGGGAAAACACCAGGGATTGCAACACAGTCTTTAATATCAAACATTCGATAGTCTGTAGGAGTAGACGCATAACCATTACTACCTTTCCAGGCTGTCAGACCACGTTGACTGAATACAAGCAATACAGGATCACCAGGATTGAGCGGAAAGGTGATAGCACTAGTAGATGATGCAGGAAACACTACAGGTACATTCAGGATAGGAGGACGTTCTTGTGAGCTGCCATCATAGCCCTTGAAATTAATAGCAATCTGAACATCTACCTGCTGCCCTTGTAAGTCATTGATTGTACGAATTACAAAGCCAGGAACACAGGTATTCATCTGCTCAAGGTGATGCTCTACAGCAGATTGCAACGTCTCCTGAAGTGATATCTCTTGATCTGCCACACAGTTTCTCCTAAAGGTGTTGACAGGAGAGAAATTCACCTGTACAATGGTTAATACATTTTGAAAGTCTAACGGAAAACGACATTCTTTCGAATCGGTGTTGGATGGGGGCTAACTGTACACAGCGTCCAGCACTTAAAGCATACTGGGAGAGCTACTAACAATGCAGTCTCTAGTCGAAAGAAGGAAGAGACGGTAGCAGCGTGTGAGAACGTATAAAAGTCCTTCAACTAAGGTAATCTCATTAAACCCTTAGCTCGGCATAGACGTACCCGTGCGATCTATGTTAACCTTAAGTCTCAAGTGGAATGGCAGATAATCTGCTTCTCACGGGGGAGTTCTGGAATCGAGATTGACCGAAGCTTAGGTCTTAGGCTGATTAAGTTCAGTATGGCCTTTGCTTAGGAGTAATCTATCTCGAATTCTTAGAACTCAGTGGAATGATTAAATACTAAATAACTTAAGGAGAGTGATTATGAAGATTAAAACCATAGATTTAGAATACATGAAAGAGTGTTTCAAGATTGACTTTGATACTGGTCTTATTGAGTGGAAAGAAAGACCATTGCATCATTTCAAATCAGAAAAAGATTCTAAATCTTGGCATACAGGTTTTCATAAAAGATCACCCGGTTTTGCTTGTCAGATAAAAAAATACACCAAATCTCAAATACTTAAAAATAAAGACAGGCTCTGTTGTTTATCTTGCCCACAGATTAATATATGCTCTCTATCACGAAGACAGTAATCCTCCTGATATTGACCACTATGATGGGGACGGTTTAAACAATTGTATCTCTAACTTGAGACCTTGCGATCCAAAAACAAACTCAAGAAATAGGAAAAAATCTACAAAGAATACTTCTGGGATCACGGGAGTGAGGTGGTATAGTCACACAAATAAGTGGGTTTCAAATATAGGAGATAAAAGTATTCAAGGTTATTTTGATGATTTCTTTGAGGCCTGCTGCTTTAGAAAATCTTGGGAAATTAAACTAGGTTATACTAAAAACCACGGAAGAAACTTAACCTAATTTTTTACCGCACCTGCACTCGACAAACCAAGGATTACCTCGAAAATCTCCAGTAAATCTGGCAGAGGTTACAGTGTAAAATCCGTCGAGTGCAGCATCATCCTGCTCCAATTTTATAATGCAGCCAGGGATTAGTGAAGGATTTAGAAGAGCCTTAAATTGAATACCATCAGTCTTAGCTGGGTCCATTTTCTTCTTATAACCCTCAGCAGCAACTTTGTATGCAATATCAACCAACCCAGTTTCAGGAGAGATAACAATAGCTCTGCCTTTATCACTCATCCAACCTGTACCAGCATCAGAGACGTACAAAGCATCACCATCAATCTGCCACTGTGTTTGGGTAGCTTGACTGAGTTTATTAAGCTCGGACTTAGCATTACCATAGATAGGATAACCATCAATAACAGGATTATTCAGATTAGCTCCATTGTAAACGCCTCTGTTAATACCAGAGACATTCTTACGAAGTTCCTCATACACCTCTTTCACAGTACGGCCAGGGCTAACAAGTTGGTTTAGAACACCATGGTTAACCTGAGAGTATCCAGCCCCCATTCGCAATTGAGTTACAACATCCGTTCCTTGCTTACGTGTAGTTGCCTGCACAACCTCTCCAGCAAACAATCTCTTAATCTCAAGATTCTCATAGCCAGCATAGAAATCAGCAGCAATAAACTCTTTATCAAGCAGTGCTAATGTCTGTTCATCAAGGTTATAGATTTCAATAGTAGCTGAGTTTGTCTTATCTTTATTACTGATAGACTTACTAACCTCAAATGTAATCTGAAGATTATCAATCAAGACACCATTATTTGGGTCATTACGATAATCGCCAATAATAAGTTGATACCCTCTGTTTAGGTAATAGTTATCATACTTCATAGAGGGTGCTATCCTTAATTATCAACAAAGTTAGTAATGTACTTGAATGTGTAGTATTGATTGAGCGATTCAGGCTCAGTGATATACTTCTCTGAAGTAATAGAAGGTACAGGGGTAAGCCAGAAGAAGCCAGTCAGGTTATCAATCAAGTAGTCCTGAAGAATAGGATACTGAGGAACCATAGCTACACCTTGAACGATAGCATCACCATCTTCAGTGAATAATGACATATGCCATATCTTAGAGCGTTCGTTGTACAGAATTTCAATAGTGTAACTATTGCCTTCAAGACTTACAGAGTAAGAATAAAAGCTGTCAGCGTAAAGCGGAAGAGGTACATAATCGTAACTTGCCATTAATCAGCGCCTCCTGTCTTAACTGCTGATCTCAGCTTGTCAGTATCATCTTTATTTTCTACATCAGCGTCAAGAACAGATGTCTTTTTAGAGTTCACACTGCCCTTGTTCTGCTTAGCTGTGGCCTTCTTTTTTAAAGCATTTTGAACATCAGCAGGCAGAGCAGAGGTCCTTAAACTTACAAACTTAACCTGTTCAAATTCAAGCTCACAGATAAGGCAATCACCTGTATCAACATCCTCTTTAACAGAGAAAGAAGTCAACACAACATTATCAATAACTTTATCTAAGTTAGTCCCTAAAAACTCATAAAGCTTAATAGGTCGGATGAATGTCTTAACTTTCTTTTTAGACTCATCATACTTCTCACCAGACATTAGTCTCTCAAGAACTTGAACAACAAAGTCTTTGTAGTTAGTTCTGATAAGGTCTGTGCCAAGAGAGACGCTTGAGTTAGAGTCTGGTAAGAATTGACTGATTGATGCAGGTATAAGGTTAGTTAGAGTTGAGGTATTCTCTAGGACAATTACTTCCCCTGGCTGAAGATTTGCATTGTTTGCAATAGCATTGTCTTCGTCTCTCGCCACTTCCATGAAGTTAGAGATATCTGCCACACTGATAACACCTGTAAACCCGAACGTAGGATTATCCCTTGTATAGTTATCAGTAATCAGCTTACCGCCAGCAATAGGGTGCCTAGTAGTCTGACCTTTGATACTTTTAGTATAACTCTGTACTGCGTCAAAGAGAATGAAGAAACTCTCCCCATCCTCTTTATTTTCGCTTGTGTATTTCAAACCTAAACTCAAGAAAGACTCCTTATGGAGAATGCTTCCCCACGTTTAGTTAACGTCCAATAGAAGGATATTGAATACGTGCATCACTGAAAGTGTTATTCAAAGCATCACGAAGTTGCTGACCAATATCAGAACCAATCGCTGCTGCATCAGTTGCTTGTGTCTGTACGGTAATATCACCAACTGTAACGTTCACACGATTATCATTGTTGTTAGTCGTATTAGCTGTGACATCTTTCTGCATCTGATTTTGCATAAGTGTTGGATCAGTTGACCTTTGAATAACTCCATTTACTCTACCTTGCTCATCAACAGGGTCAAAAGGTATTTGTGGAGCAGTAGGACCAAGACCTAGAGCATTGGTAACTGCATTCTCACCAAGACCAAGTTTATTGGCACCGAAGTCTAGAATACCACGAGGAATACTTGTAAGAGTCTGTAGATAGCCTTTACCTGCTTGTGAGGCTGACTCACCTGCACCACTATAGTCACCCTTAGCAGCACTATTAATTCCTTTAACAATATCAGTAGCAACACCTAATTGCTTAGCCATCACCTTAGTGATACTTAGCCCGTCGATCTGCTGCATCTGTTGGAAAATAAGCTTCCAACCTTCACCGATTGTTTTGGTTAACTCAGAGAAGTTGTTACCGAAAGTCTCCATATCGCCAAATAGCTTACGAACCTCTTCAGCCTTATCCAAACCAATCATGTCAGTGATAAAGCTATCACGACCTTGCAATAAACGTTGGAAAGATTGAGGGATGAGCATAAGAACGCGAACACGTTCAGTAAGAGTATTAAATCCCTCTGATAAAGCTTTTACTAGAGGACCTGACTCTTGTAAACCATCATTAAGAGTTCTGAATAGGCGAGCATACCCCTCTTCAACGCCAGATTGGTTGGCAAGACGAACTAGATCGTTAGTCGTGTTCTCAAATCGAGCTTGTTCAGATTGAGAAGTACGAGCTGACATTGCAAGGCTAGGGCCTGCACGTTCAGAGGCAATAGAAGCAGCAGTATTTAGAATATCACCTTTGACAAGGCGTTTCTTCATTGCTGCTTGCAAGGCTTGAATTGACTCTGTACCGCTTAGCTTACCACCTGTTTGACGCTGATAAGCTTCAGCGAAGAGAGATACTGCACCGGGGAGGGATTCTGCTAGTTGACCTGTTCTTAATTCTTCAAGGAAAGGCGCTACCCTTTCCTCCGTTCTCTTATGAACTGCTACATATCTCTATGCAGAAGAGACCATATCTTCACCATCAGCTTTACCTGCTATGGGCTTCCCATTTCGGATCGCTTGATCCTACGTCTTTCGACTGGTCGTTGAGCGTTTCTGATCAAAAGTATTCGTCAGATATATAACGGTATCTGATCTTATTCCGTATTCTTTTGACTTCAATTGTCACCATGTCTTTATTTTCTGACATTTCTGAAATTCGCTTATCTGCGAATCCTTGAACAATCTTGTCACAGACCCATCTTACTGTAGATTCGGAAAAGTCTTTTTTGTATGCGTGATTTATAGGGTATAAAGTACGTATGTGGAAATACGTGCTTCCATCTTTAATCTTGCGAATAATATCCTTTGAGACTTCAAACTCTTCAGACAAGTCAATAACTCTTGCCCCTTGTTGTAGCTTTTGGCAGATCAAGTGGACTTGAGTTTCTGTAAGCTGAGAGTTATAAAGTTCTTCAGACCTCTGCTTTAAACCTGTCTCAATAGCATGTCTTTGGTTTTGAGACTTAGTGCACCATTCAAGGTTAGAAACAGAATAGTCTTTCTTATTTCCATTCTTATGGTTTACTTCAGTTTTATTTACTGGATCGTCGTTTTCAATCCAGCAATCGGCAACCACCACGTGCATACTGGCCCATGAAGGCTTGTTGTTGTGGCACACCCGGAACACAGGGTATTGGTGCTTTTCACCTCGACCCATTCCAACCGACATTTCTTTTTCTCTATCCCACCTAAAAGCTCTACCGCAAGCAGAGCAACCATAGTTAGGAAAAAGAGATGATCTTATTACCAAAACATCTTGAATAATTTTTGATTCTTTCATTTTAAGCTCCTACTGATTTTCGGAGGGTTTGATCAGACTTCGTTGCTGATTGTCCCTATGATTGACATTTTTACTATCCCATACCGAATTACCAGTATGTTCATCCATTCTATCACTAAAATGGAGAAGTAGTCAACCCTTAACAGGAGTTTCCAGCAGTTAGAGAAGTTTATTTTTCTGCCTATCTCTAAGCAGCGAGCCTTAAGTCAAGCTCTTCAGACATGAGCTGGTTCTTACCAGCAATTTGACTCAGCGCTCTGAATACACGCTTTTGTCTTTCGGTGTCAATGTGGTTAACTCTGCCGTATTCAGAAAACCCTTTGAAGATGTTCTGACCCTGAGCTACTGTACCACCAGCACCTGTAATACCTGAGATTACGTTGTTATAATCACCAGCAGCCTCAAGGTAGTTAAAACCAATTCGGTTACCTTGCTGTCTAAGCCAATTAAAAGCTTGCTGACCTTGTTGCTGACTACCTCCAGCTTGTTCTACCACAGCTTCAGTTGTGAGCTGAGCAGACTGGACTTGCTGGTTTCGTTGGTTCAACGCAGAGAGTCCATAACCGCCTAGAGCAAGCCCTGCTGCTGTTCCGTAGACCCGGCCTAGGGTTAAGCCACCTGCTGCACCAAAGCCTGCTGAGAGGCCCATACGGGCATGTCTACCACCTTCGTAATCTCTCTCTTCTCGCCTACGACTAGGACGGGGTTCCCTTGGCTGTCTAGGCTCCTTGATATCAGGTTTGTGAATCCGATTTGTAGCCTTATTGACAGACCTTTGTAAAATCCTTGCTAACTTTTCATCGTCAACTACGAATTGACTTACTTCAAATTTAACCTTCTTGGCAGCTCTATCTAAGGCTTCACCAAGTTTGAAAGATAGAGCTTTTTGGTCAACTTTAAACTTTGCAATCTCAAGATTAAGAGCGCCTTGTTTCTCAAGTTGCTTTTTAAAGTTAATAAATCGCCTTTCGATTGACTTCAGGGTTGCATCAATCTTACGAGTTTCTTTAGCGTCAACTCTTACACCAAGGTCTGCCCAGAATTGAGCGATGCTTTGTCCAGCCATTATTTACGCCCTTTATTGCGCTCTGCTTCAGCACGAGCTTTAGCTTCTGCTTTTGTTCTAGCTGACTCGTGCATTGCCTCATGTACTTCAATCATTTCTTCAAAATCATAAAGTTGATCTAAAGAATAAATTGTCTGGAGTTCATGTAATGTGCAGAGTTTGAGCTTGTGCGTTGTAACTTTAAATATTAGCCAATCTTGAGAAAACTCTTCGGCTATTTTTATATCAAGCTCTGACGACTCCTGACGTTTTAGTTCGTCTCTTCGGAATCGTCTTCGGTAAAATTTACATCAAAGTTAAATGCTAGAACTTCGTTATAGACATTCATCATATGGGTCAACTGACCAGAGAAGTGATCATCAAACTTTTCAGGAGTCATCTTACCGGTAGAGCCGATTGAAGCACTACCACAAATCACTTCTTTAACGAAAGCTGCTGACATATCTAGCTCGCCTTGCATGATCTTACCAAAGCGAATATAAACGTCTAGGCCTTTCTCAGCAGGAAACTTCTTGAAGGTGTAAAGGAAGTCTTGAACCTCACCTTCACTATTCTTGTAACCTTCGACGGTCACTTGTTTAGTCATAAGAGCCATTTGAATCTCCTAAATTCTTATGGTTAAGAAAAAATACTTGTTACTTTATTGCTAATACTGCTAATCAAAGAAGCTGCTGGGGAAGTTGATCCACCAACAGTATATACATCAACATCAAGACATTGGATTGTCCAAATACGGCTGCTTATAGTAGCATCAAAAGTTACATCAGCAAACTTGCGTACATAGGCTTGAGTTGTCTTGAAGATGCTGCGACCGCTATTGTCTTTAAGAAGAATCTCACAGCGACCCGTAGCAGATTGAGTGTCTTGACTTACGATCTGAGAAAGAATATAATTCCACTCAGAAGAAAAAGGCATATCGATAACAATGGTTGCACTGTTGTCATAGTTTCTTGAACGAGTGTGCTTTCCACGGATACCTTTGATGACGTTGAACTGTTCGGCATCACGACTGATACCAATACTGTTCCAGCCCGTCAAGGTTGCACCACCAAGAATAAATACAACAGCTTCAGGGCTATAAGTTGAGATGTCAGACATTATAGCAATCCTGATAGATTAGGGATAGCACCAATGATACCGTTGGCAATATCCTCAGAAGTAGATGATGCTCCGTAGTTATTACCAAACACAGTAGTAACTCCAGTAGCTTTGATAGTCCAAACCCTTGCTTCAATATTCTGGGAGAATGAAAGAGTTGGTTGACTCTGAACCCAACAAGAGGTAGCAAAGAACAGGCTTGAGCCTTTAGTATCCTTAATAATCAAAGGAAACATTGCAACCCCAGTAAGCTGATCTGCTACACTTAGGTACTGCAAAACTTCACTTGACTTACTCACCGACTGAAGAGATAACGTCACAGTGTAAGTATTACCAGGGGTCTTCATCCTGTAGACTTGACCATCAGCACTTACGGTAGTGTTAAATAAATCAGAGTCTTTAGTAACTTCAATAAACGTCCCATCGGTAACATCTTCAACCTGCAAGAGTCCTGCAATGAAAACATAAACAGAGGATGGATCGTACATTGCATAGGCCATATTATCTCCTTATGGAGAGAGGGGAGAAAGCCTCCCCTACAGCCCCTTCTTTCTTATTTAAGCGTTACGAACCCAACGAGCAGCAATAGGATCACCACCAAAACCGACAACAGCGTCAGCAGTAGCTTGTTCAACTTTAGTGTTACCACCAAGTTTATCTTCAAGCTTGTTAACGCGGATCATCCACTCACGGTTATTCATGCCGTTGCCGTAAGTAGCTGAAGGCTTACGAGCAACATAAGCTTCATAACCATAGTGAAGGCTACGACCACTGTTATCTTTGATGGTTAGAGAGAACAGGTTATCACTGTTGATATTGCGGATGTCGTTATGGAAAAGAGCATCAAGAACATCATTACTTTCAGAGGTTTGCTGAAGAGGAATGGTAATGTCTGCTTTATCCCATACGGGGTTATAAATACGAGTAGTATTACCGTAAGCGCCAACTGATTCATTCCAAGCATCGGTACGCTCGATGCTCACAATTTGATCTTCACTAACGCCAGTTACAACGTGAGACAGACCATTACGCTCAAGAATAATAACTACTTGAGTAGGATCATAAGTAGCTAGTGCAAAATTAGACATGTACAACTCCTTTAATTACAACGCGATGGATTGCACCAGCAAGAGTCGCATCAAACAGGAAATCACCAGCAATACGTTGTAGACGCTGATTCTCTGGGATATCGGCAACCCGTGGAACAGTGATGGTGTAAGCTGAGTAAAGACCGTTAGCAACACCTAGAGCCAGTACAGAGCGCATCTGAGCTTCAACTAGGGTAAATCCAGCATCGGTGTAAGGTACTTTAGGCTTACGGACTAGCATACCAAATACAGACTCTTGCATACGAGCGATAGTCCAAAACTCACCAATCTTCTGATCGATGAAAGTACCATCAGCCATTTTGCTATTACGAGTGATGTTAACACCGGCTACAGCAACGTAGTAAGGCATATTACGGGTTTCAAGAAGACCACGAGCAGTAGCACTCAGGGTATCAACTGGAACACCTTCAATGGTCTTGAATTCCCAAGTGTTAGCGCCAGGAGTAAAGGAAATCTGACTACCAACCCAACCAGCTTCAGGGAAGTAGGTATCAGCTTGAGTGTGATACATTGCGCTAGTCTGATCGTAACCCAAAGCTTTAAGCTGGGCACCTAGAGGATTGCCACCGGCAGTTACGTTAGTAGCATCTTGACTTGAGGTGAAATAAATCTTCTTGGTGGTTGAAATATAAGCAGCAAGTTCTAAGACTTCTGAAACAACGTGGGTATCTGCTAGTAGAACAAACCAAGTATCATTCTCAGCAGCTACTGCATTGATTGCGGTTGTATAGCTTTCATTACCAAGCTTACGACCAACAATGACTTGAGTAGGAGCATTGTCTTGACCAAACACACGAGTTGCAATCTTGGCAACATCGGAACTTGCATCAAAATCACCTAGAACGCCAGCAAGGCTGTTGTAGGTACGGGTACGGCTGTCAGTGAAATCGCTAAACTCAGCAAGAATTAGCGGAATGGAAAATTGGGCGGTAGTTGGAACGGCAGTTTGAGCATCAATACTCACCTGCACGATTTCGTCAAGCTGATTAGCCATTGTGTTATCCTATGTTTTCTGGGATGTAGTAAGTTCTTTTATTTTCATATGTCTCATCTACAACAATGACTTGTTCGATGGGATCAATATTTTCTTGCGTGACGTAAGCGTAGGCAAACACAACGTCAATGTTAAAACCATCTACCCATCGCGTCTCTCTCTTCTGAGGTAAGTACCTGATCTGAGAAGTACGCATTTTGGAAAGATTGTTTTGATTTAAAAATTCCCAGAAAATAGGGGAATTTAATCTTTGCTTAAACAAGTGAGCTAAATCACCTGATTGACTACCCCTAAAGCTGAACTGAACAGTTGCTTCATAGGTGTTTAGTGTTGAATATACAATAACATCACCTGACGCATCATATCCCCAAGTATTTGTTTCTCGACCTTGCTCTTCTAGCTTAATGATAAACATTGAAAGATAAGAAGATTCAGGCTCAAGGTTATCCATGTTTCCCCAAAGGATTGCACCAGAAGCGTCTAATGCAGGAAACATAGGAGCAATACTATCGTAAATAGCATCTTGTAATTCTGTATAAGCTCCCATGGAAACCTCTTATTTTGCGGATATAATCTCACGAGATGCAATAGCGTGCGTTTGATCCAAAATACCCATTCGGTAACTACGAACACGCATTACCTTGTAACGTTGACCGTCATATACAACTTCATCTGCCTGATAGCCATCTGAACCTTCACGGGCAGTACGAATCAAGCCAGGAGTAGCCATATAAAGCTTGATCCACTCTTTAGTACGATCAGATTCAGGTAGAAGTTGCAAGTCTTTAAAGTTAAACGGCTGAACGTTTGCCTGGATAGTAAATTCAATCTCAGGTCCAGGAACAGGACGACCTTTGACAACGGTAGGTTTGCCTTCTCGGAAGACCTGAACTGGAATAGTTTTAGTTAGAGTGAAGCTGGGTAAACTCATTATCTTCCCTCCACTTTAACTTGAATACTATCTCGTAGTTCGCCAGTGTCAATCAATGGGTTGTTAAAGCCTTTATCAGCCACTGTACGCGGTGCGTTAGGGGGACTGGACCATTCGCTCATGATCTTCTTTAACATCGCCACAAACGCAGGAGAAGCAGTTTTAGCCGCACTTAAAGCTGATTTACCTGATGCCACTGATTGGATCATCATAGCAAAAGCTTTAGTATCAGTTTTCAACTCTTGCTTGAGGCCAACACGCATGAATGGACGAGGAGGAATTTTCTCACTACCCTCTTCCTGCAATGCGGCAACATAGGCGTGAGGTAAGTTGTCGTTCTCTGAACTGTAGTGAGAATCGAACCAACCAAGCTGTAGCTTGATACGATCTAGCTGTTGTAAGTCTTTCTTGAGCTTATCCCACTTCTTAGTATCAACTGTAAGTGTGATCATATTGGAACCACAACCCAACGGGGTAGCTCGGGCATTCCATATTGAAACTTGTGTAGGCAGTTGAAAACACCACAATCGGTTTTAGGAATGTTAGCTCGATTAACTGACAAATCCATATCGTTAGCCAGTACATCGCAGCGATCAATGCCAGCGGCATACGGCATCAGAGTACCAAGACCAAGTGTTGGGTTAGAGTTGAAGCTGCCTAGTAGAAGCTTATACCAATCAATGGCGTTACTCCAAACCTCAATATCACCAGTGGTCTCACGATAAATTGATTTGTTCTTAGCCAAATCTCCAATTATTGCATACAATGCCAAGATAGATGCTTGACGTACAGAGTTGCCAGACATATCAAGGAAATATTGAATGTCTTCGTCGGAGAAGGTGTATGGTTCAGTGCGATCAGAGATAAAGAGGCGTACAGCCTGGATGTTAGATAGAGCCATATTCACCGCCTCTTATAAATTGTTAGCCTTTAAGGGCCTGAAGAATTTCATTTAGTTTAGCAGCTACATCCTTTACGGTTAGCTTGCTCTCAGTGTCTAGCTCTTCAACATCTTTGAATTTAGCGAATGATTCATCGCCAGCTTTAGGAACACGGACTTTACCGAGTTGTTCGTAAAGACTGTCAACTTGTGCTTGGGTGCTAAGGAAGCGACCTTCAGGCTTCTTGATGTTCATTACAAACCTCTTTAGAATTTGGGAATGGGAAGGGGACCGAAGTCCCCATATCCCGAACTAGCAATTAAGCCAGGTGTAGGCGGATAATAGCCTGGGGGCGAAGAACAGCGTTTAGCATGTTGGATTCAGACATGATTTCAATCTTGTCCATCTTGCCAGACATTTCTTCGAAGTAGTACTGGGACTGACCAACAGTGTTAACAGTATCAAACCGTAGCGCAGGAGCGAAGTAGGTTTGGAACATGTCAGTTACACCTAGGGGGAATGCATAAGCATCGCCAGCAGGGATGAAGCGCTGAACAACACCATTCTGATCGGTGTAAGTACCACGGTACTCAATGAAGCTAACGCCACCGAAGTTAAACACTTGATAACGAGCATCAAGAGGCATACCCTGGACACCAAGACGGGTGGTGAGTGGGTCTTGCTCACGACGGTAGTACTTGTACACTTCAGTGATATAGGGGTTAGTGATTAGGGCCTGGAAGTACTCAGGAGAGCACACAACCACGAAATCACTAACAACTTGACCATTGAGTAGTCCATCTTGGACACCGGCAATGATTTGACCGGTGTAGCTTAGTGGGTCAACGTTGCTGTTAGCTAGGTCAGTGGTAATCTCGGTACGGGTAACGCCGAACTCGTTGTAGTAGTTTACGGTAGGGCCGTAAGCACGAGCTAGGGTGCCGGAAGGAGCATACACAGTACCGCTGGTGATGATTTGCATACGAGCGACTTCTGCTAGTTGAGCATAACGACGACGTAGAGCATCCATCTTGCGAGCACGGACGTTAGCAGCGCTTTCAAGGTCTAGGTTCTGAGCAAAGTTTTCCCAAGAGATAATACCCTGTAGATCACGGGGTAGAATAGCGGTGTCTAGTGGGAAGTGGGGGATTGGAAAGGTGTAGATACCACGGCTGGTGGGCTTGATGGTGCTGTTACGCTCATCCCAGTTACGATCAACTGGTAGACCATCAACTTCAGTCATGGAACTTACAGCAACGGTATCCTGGGTAACACCCTGCTCATTGAACAGACCCATGGAGTTGATAAGACCCCACTGGTTGGGGATGGTAACTAGTTGGTTAGTAAGTTCTAGTACGCGACCAGTGTTGTTGGGTTGAAAAGCAATAGCCATATTAATTATACTCCAGATTGATATATTTTAAGAGAGGCGCTTAGCAAGCGATCTCAACTAGAACGCCCTGCTCTTCGAGCTTACCCTTTAGGGTCTCAATCTGAGCAGCATTGAATTGGGTGTTAACTTGCTTGATAAGGTAGTCAGAAAGAATTACTTCATCACGAACGAAAGCAACAGCTTTAGCGTCCTGACCAGCAGTCATAGCGAAAGAAGGCTTCCAGCTAAAACGATCACCGAAGACAACGGCAAACTTGGTGCCAGCGGTGGTTAGGTCAGCAGCTACAGCTTTGTGGTAAGTGGTGTCAGCAGCAGCTTTAGCAACTACAGTGCCCATGACAACAGCAGAAGCATCACCAGCAGCAGCGAAGTTTAGGGTGATTACTTTACGAGCGTAACCAACACTGGGATCAAGTTCGTGAACAACTAGGTCGCCAAGGGTGCGGTAGGTTAGGTCAAGAATAGCCATTAGATATAGTCCTCGAATTACTTAGTTTTGTATTGTTTTTTGATTGCAGCAGCGAGAGCTTCTTCCATAGAGGGATTAGTCTCAACCTTGGTATCCGCACCCATCTCACTGAAAAGGGCAGATTGTTTTTCACCTACAGAGGCGAATTCTAGAGCACCAACCATTGCTTCAAATAGAGCATCGTCAGCGCCTTCAAACTTAGCGGAAAGTTCAGCAGCTTTCTCAGTACCAACAGCAGCGGTTAGCTTATCAAGACGGGCTTGAGCAACAGCTTGTTTGGCAGCTAGTTCAGCAGCTTCTTTTTCAGCTTGGAATACAGCTAGTTTAGCTTGGGCTTCTTCATAGGAAGCTTTAAGAGTTACAGCATCTTCTAGGGCAGCTTGAAGTTCAACATCTTTGGCTGAAAGCAGAGCTTGCACTTCGGATAGTTGTTCTTTAGCTAGTTCAAGTTCTTTCATTTCAACCTCGCTAACACTGTCTTGCGACATATTAAACATCTTGGATTTAAGTTTGAGCATGGTGTTCTCTTTTTGAGCTACGTCTGCTAAATGTGTATAAAACTCTTCATGAGTCATAACGGCATCTGCTAGACCTAGGCTCAGTGCTTCTTTTGGCAAGAAAGTCTTAGCTTCAGTCGATCTAACAGTTTCTACTGAGATGTTGCGTTGTTCTGCAACAAACCCGGTAAAGCTTTCATAAAGTGCATCTACTTTACTTTGAATGTCTGAGATGAAGTCAGCACGGAAACTGCCATCTTCTGCAAACGGAACCTTACTCCCACCAGCGTAAACAAAGGTGCGTTCCATACCAGCTTGTTCTAATGCTTTAGAATCATTCATTAGCCGGACAACAACACCAATGCTACCAACCTCAGCTTGAGGGTTAACAATGATTTGATCTGATACAGAAGTAAGAGCATAAGCAGCAGAAGCAGAAAGACCGTCGACGTAAGAGATAATCTTAACGCCATGTTCATTAGCTACATCGCGTAGATATCGGGCAGTCTCAAAAGCCATATAAGCTTCGCCACCACCGCTGTCTACGTTAAGAACTAGCGTCTTCATCCCCTTGCTTACAAGAGAATCCATATCTGATTTCATTGATTGGTAATTAGCACCACCACAATCAAAACCCATAACAGTCATAGGTTTATAAGTGAGGGGGCCTTCTACTGAAAGCATACCGACCAAGGTATCTGGATTGAACATCAGATTAGAACGTTGCTCTTTGTCGCCTTCTGAATCAACAAGCATTTGACCAGCATTACGATGATCAAGATAGCTCATGATAGCTTCAAAGCTTTTAGCCTCCATTAGATGAGGCTGATTGTATAGCTTCTGAGTAAGAAGCCTTAGAGCGTGTGCCATAAAGGCTCCTTAGTTTTCTTTATTACTTGTTGAGCTGTCACCAGAACTTCCATCAGCAGAACCAGTTCCAGAGGATAGGCCCTCTTTCATCCCACTACCAGATGCTGAAGTCATTTGACCAAGAAGCTCATTAAGATCATCTTGACTCATGTTCTCATCAACCCGATCAGGGAGACCAAGTTGCTCGGCAACATAGTTAATGTTACGAGGAGTAGGAGCCACTAGACCAGTCGCTTTAGTACGCTGTAGTGCAGAGGACAGTACATCAATATCCCGTTCATCAATATCACCATAGACAAGCTTTGGCATATCAACAGGATTCCAACCATTCAACTGAGCAAGCTGCTTGATAAGATCGTTATTGAATTGATCTTGAATTTCCATTAGAGCAGCTTCAATTCGAGTGGCAATGATTGAAGTCTTACTATCAGCTAGAGAGTAGCTACCAGATGCACCCTGACCAAGCTTAAGAACGTCAGCAAAGAATGACATAAGGATTTCATTACTGTAACGGTTGATGATGTCACCAACGTTATAGCTCTTACTGCCTGTCACACCAGCTAGTTCAAACTCAAATAGCTTATTGCCGGTATCGTCTCTTACGCCAGGAAGAATCAAACCTTCTTGTTCATCACGATGCACGTTTCGAATAACACGTTTGAGATATTCATAAACGGCTTTATCAGCTTCAGAAGCACCATCTGACATATACTGTGCAGGGATGGTTAGGATCGGAAGACCGCGTAAGTCTTTAGCAACACCAACAGCTTCAGATTCTTCAAGGGCTTTCTTGAACTTCCAGCTTTCCCAGCAGTATACTAGAGGGCTAGTACCGGTGGGTGAATTACGGCGAGAGTTAGCACGGAACAACATGAACTTTTCACGAGGGATAAGTTTGCCAGGAGCAATCTCAAACTCGTTCACAGCACCATTGTTTTTACGATACCACTGACGGACACCAGTAAGCTCACGGTTATCTTCATCGTACTCCCACTTAGCAATAGTCTCTTGGGCACGAGGAGTGATCTTCTTGATGCCTACAAGACCATCATTGTAGTAGGAGCCTTGTGAACGTAGACGGCGACGAAACACCTTCTCCATCACACAGAAACCGTAAGTGTTAAAGCTACTAATCTCTTTGATTACTTCAAGAAGAGAGCAATCCATGTCTTGGATAACTTCTTCAAGGTATTGTTTTTTACGCTTAAGATCATCTGAGGCATCGTGTGGAATTTGAACTTTCCACTTCACCTTAGAGATCATAGTCTCAAGAAGTTGAATGGCACTGCTGATCGTTGCATCACGACGCATTTTGTCAAATGTGTAAATGCACTGAGGCCATTGAAGTTCATACTGACAGGATTCAAGGACACTACCACCAAGGACAGTAAGACCGGGCTGGCCTACTTCACCAAGGCGCAATCTAGGGATTGCAACATCAGTCCCTTGAGTGAGGGGAGCCTGTTCTGTATCAGCCATAGAGGCTCCTTATCGTATAGAAGTTAGTGGATTCTTTACTTGTTCAAAACCAAAGCCAGTCATTCCGGGGAGGAAGTTTGGGATGTAGACGTTTTTACGAAGGACCTCGTAAGTATCGCTGATTGCGTCGAGCATATCGTCCTTTACGTTTCTACTACCGTCATATTCCTCAAGCTCATCAAAGAATGTATCATTATTGGCTAAGATATTGTTCTCAAGGTCATCACAACAACGTTTTACTATCTTGACCATTCCAGCTTGAGCTACAGAAGCAAAAGGACCGAAACGGTTCATTTTAGTACCACGTCCTGCCGATCTAACCATCTTCGCAGTAAAGCCGTTTTCACTTAGCACCTTAACAAGATGCTTTGCATAAGCTTCACCGCCAGGACCTGGGTCCCATGGAATACCTACAACAACGTCTGGACCATCTTGACGCGCTAGTTTTAGAATCTGCTCTTGTACGTCACCATGTACACCTCGGAATCTGAATACATGTTCAATGATGTATTCGCCATCTTTTGTACGGGACATTAAAGTAGATGCTGTGTAGTCAGGATTGTGGTTCTTTTCGGATTTCTTACTAGAAGCAAGGTCCCAACATCTAACCCTTTGACAAGGTTTCTGTTGAGGCCAGTCAACTTGTTCTAACCAGTTACGATCAAAAACAGAAGCTGATTGTTCTTTTGCATACCAAGACCCGAGGTAAAGTCGCTCCATCTCTACGCGGGGCATGTTTTTCAGTCGAAATACATAAGAAGGGTCGCGTTCAAGAAGCACAGGATTATCATGGCAAGTTGCTGGATAAAACGTGAAGGACATAGGTCCACACTCTTTCCCGTAACGCTCTTCTAGCTCTTCTCTGGTTTCTGCCCAACGCATCGTATTACCTTGACGAATAAACCACATTCGCTTACCATCACGGTCTTTACGAGGTAAACCTCTTTCATCTAGATAACCTGCATCCTCCAACCACTTACGCAAAAAACTTGAGTAGTCGGGGTTTGCTGTCATTAGCATTTGAGGCTTCATCGGGGCTGCTGTACGCATACGAGAGATGAAGTATACAACTTGCGACTCTTCAAACTGCTGGGCCTCATCCACTAGGAAAGTGGACACCTGCCAACCTTGGAAGTTATGCTTGTCTTTCTCCTGCTCACAACCCTTACAAACTACAGTTGCCCCTTGTGGAAATATAAACTTGCATTCTTTAGATTTGAATTTCGCACCAAACTCTGAATATAATTCTTGTGCTGTTTCAGCTACACCACCAGGGCCAGTTACTTGTACCATGGTACGTCGAACAATTACACCACGAAAGTCTTTCATATCTGGTCTAGTGGCCCATTTAAGCATTGCCATCACACCTAGATATGACTTCCCGCTACCTGCCGCACCACCGAATAATACAATGTCGGAGTCATCATTTAAAAATGCCTCCTGTTTAGGGGAGGCAGGTCCTATAGCACTCATTTATTATCCTAAATATTCTCTAGAAAATTTTAACCACTTAGAATCTTCTTTTGGTATCCAGCCTTCTTTGAACTTTTCTACACTCCCTCTGAAATAATCTTGATGCAAATCATCGCAATATATTTCGTTGTAAATGGTCCTTAGTTTTCTTCTAGAAGGTTTATCAAAGGTTAACCAAAGTTCATAGTGAATATCTGAAAGAGCCCACCTAAGTAAATCTTTTGGGTTTTGAGCCAAGCCAATTTCCCAAGGCTTTATATCTCGCTCTAAACGAGCTTTAGATATCTTACTTTTTGTCTCTGTAGAGTGTAGTTTTCCATAAAAGGGATTTAACTCTCCTACAACACTATTTCTATATTCGACAGAAAGACAGCCACAAGACCTAGTATTTCCAGAAGAAATTGTGTTAGAAGGAAGTTCTATAAAATTACCACATTCACATTTACACAGCCATTTTGAAAGTCTGGAAGAATTCCTTTGAACCCAACCTACATTTTCTATTACTGTTAGCCTTCCAAAAACTGAACCTGTAATATCCTTAAAATAATTTTCCATCCTTTCTATATTATGTTGTCTACATAACTCTTTTAGAACTTTGTACTGATGAGAATTTATCTTAAAATTCTTAGTGTCTGCCATTAACATAACAGCAACAGCTAGACCTTTATGCTCAGGATTAGCTTTCCACAAAAGAAGATGAGCAACGAAGTGTTCTCTGGCACTAAACATCACCAGATTGCTTTCTTCATTACCTCCACCCAAACAACGCGGTACGATATGATGAATCTCTGTATAATAGTCTACAGATTTCTTATCTAAACCTCGTGGCTTGCATTTATCTACAAGCTGATTGTATATCTTTTCATAGTTCATGAAAATCTTCAGTATCCTATTCAATAAAAGATACCGAGGCTCATCCCGAGCAGTCGTTAAAGTGGGCGTGTCTCCCGACAAGGCCCTAATAAAAACCAACACCTTTCTTTACAGATGCTGGAAAAAGGATTAATAGCATTTCGCTTTTTATTTGTTCAATCCTTCTTATTAACTTTTTGAAATCTTTGCTCGACTTCATAATTGAAGTATACACGACACTTTGTCTACACGTCAATAGCCTAATAGTATTTTTCTATCGAAATTCGTAAAATAATTGATTTTCACTAATCTCTTTTTCAAATACTGATCTATTCTGGTCGATATACCAATTCTTTTCTTCTTGACTCATGTTCTGTTGAGTAACACAATGGAGGACGTCTTCGGCTTTGATCCAAGTTATAAGCTTAATAGGGCTAGGAAAGCCGTTGTCACCAACCAAGCCTGACTTGTGTACTCTCCATTGGTAACCAGCGTCTTCATAGCCATACCGATTATAAGCAGTGTTGTAACCACCAACAGTTTCAAGGATAGCTTTTGAGTAGAAGGAAAAAGCACCTATAAGATTGTTCCAATAGATTACTTCTCCCTCTACCCTAATAACTTCATCCCTAAATGGATCAGGAATACCGAACCAGTGACAACCAGATTTAAGATGTTGATCTACTATATAATCGATCCAGCCTGCGCGAATAGGGTAGGTATCGTCATCAAACAGAACTATAAAATCACAATCAGAAAACTTAGCAAGGCACTTGTTACGCATCTTGCCAGGACCCTCAAGTTTTTCATCCAACTGGATATGAAATTCTACTTGATGTCTATCTGATTGAATATGGTAATCTTGTATCTTACGAATACCAGCTGTGATTACACTAACACCTACCTTACTCATAGTGACTCGATTATCTGACGACGAATCTTATTAGCATCAGTCAACTGATAGTGTTTACGAACATGCTCAGAAAGCTCTTGAGCTTTATCCTTTCGATACTCACCGTCTTTTAGAAGCTTCTGTACAGCACTACGCCAACTATGTTCACTATTCCCGTAAACTACGACATCTTTATCAATATCATTTAGATAAGGATGTACACGAGAGCAGACAATTGGCAGTCCTTTTGCTCCAGCTTCAAGTACTTTTAGATTGCTCTTGCAAGCATTAAAGTTGTTCTTCTCAAGGGGAGCTAATGCAATCTTATGGCCTTCGTAAAGGTTCATGTAGCTGTCTAACGTAGCCTGGGGTTTGGTTGATACGCCTGCAAAGCGTTTAGTCACCTCATTCCAGACTTGGCAATCTTTGTTAACCCCTCCAATAGTAAGCTCGTTCAAAGGAACAGCTTTACGGATGAGTTCCAAATCATGCAAGTGCGTGTTTCCGCCTACATAACAAAGAGGTGTACCAGAATCAAAATCTTCATTGACAGAAAATTGACCTTTGTCAAAATTTAATGCATTTGGCACCACAACAATTTCAGCTTTTGTGAAAGGTGCAAGCTGTGTGGCTAGGTAGTTGTTAGTCACAGTCACAACGTCAGCAATCTCAAGCAGAGCTTTGAATCGTTCTACCATGCCTTGTTTACGATACATCTCTTTAAGGACGTGATTAGACGACAAGATAAAATGATCGTCTTCGTCCATTATAATCTTGATGCCGTTAGCTTTGTATTCACGAAGCTTATCAATCGGGATAGCTGACAGTCGGCTGAACCAGATTGTCGTATTCTTAGGCTTCGGAATGTCTTCACCAAAAGCTTCTAGAGGCTGTCCAATTCGATGATAGAAACAACCAGATGTAGGGCGATGCTCTACAAGCAAATCGCCGTATTGAATCAATTCTACTTGTGACATTATTTGTCTCCTATGTAAACTTACATTCTAATAGGAGAACTCTATTTCTGTCAAGACTTTTTCAGATAAAATCTATTAAGATGGTATTTGAAAAAGTGCTAGCTGCTTACACCGGGCTAGCCTCGGTAGGAGATCCAGTAAGCTTGGGTAAGGCTACTACAGGAAAAGGTTAGTAGCCTCAAATCACCTATTTAAAATTACTTGCCTTCAACTCTCAGTCTTACAACTGTAGCCGGGACAAGCTGTAACGTGTTAGCACCTGCTGTAATTAGCAAGCTGGTGATAGTGTTATTACCATAAGTCAGTCCACTAAAACTCTTGGTCGAAGAGGTGTAGGCATTTAAGGAGCATTGCCTAATACCTGCAATTGTATTAGCTACGCTCACCGGCTGCACCTGAACATCATAGACTTCTGCAAAGTCAGTACCTATATTCACTGTCCAAACAGAAGAAACATCTGAGGTTGCCGTGTAGTATCTTACCTTAGCAACACCAGAGCTATCAGCTTTACTAGCGATAACAGCAGCTAAGCCCGAGACATCTGAAATCTGATGGCTGTGAGTAATAGCTGCTGCATTAACATCAGAAGCATTCAACACTACAGCTCCTGTTTTGGCATTCACACTGTTAACAGGGTAATTTAAAGTAGGAATCTCAGACTTCTTAGCATATCCCGATGCGTCACTAAGCTGAGCAACACTGTTTGGAATGCTAGGTTTATTTGTCAAATCAGAATAATTACCTGACTTAGCCACCGCCGCGACAGCAGATGCGTCTACCTTGCTCGCAAGCATTTGAGCTAAGCCTGTAACTTTACTGTTGTCAATGCTGGAACTTGCATCAAGCTTTGCGCTAAGGCTGTTAGAAAGGCCTGTAACGCGATCTAAACCAATCTGGCTACTCGCGTCCATCTTAGAAGAGATCGTTGATTGCAGGCTGTCTACAGAGGATTTTAGAGCATATTGAGCAAGAGAGCTGGCATCAGCTTTCATCGCAAGAGAAGATGAATCTGCCTTACGCAAAACTTCAGATTCTGTGCTTGCAATCATACTTGGAAAATTGGCATTTACAAGATTTACAATGCTGCTTACATCAACACCAATACCTTGCATTTGGTTCTGAGCATTCTTGACGAATAATCCATTCAGAGGTATCTCTGATAAGAACTCATCAAGGCGAGGGTCTTTATTAGTGGTTGTTCCACTTCCAGTAGAAGGACGAGTAGGACCTAAACCCATTTTATCAACCTCCGTTAACAATCACTACAATACGACCGGCCGTGGTACAGCGAATCCATACGCCGGCAGGAGAGTCGTAGACGTAAGTAGTTGCAGAGGAAGCTAACGCGTAGCCATCTACAGTACTAGGCGGTTGATCAGAACGTAGTTGGATAAGGCAGCCAGCACTTATTTTATTTTGGATAGTCAAAGCTGAACCGGTAGGAATCCCAAGGGATGAATAAATTTCTACCCAAGTACCAGCAGGGAGTTGAAGGTCTTGATACCATTGTGATGCCATATTTCTAACACCTATATTATTAACTACTTATGTTTAGGTGCTTTAAGATTTATAGTGCTAAAGCTACACTTCAAAATCTCGCTTCCATGCTGACTAAAAGGAAGGGTTAAAAAGTGTATAAAGAATTGGTGAAGACTGACCACGCTACCTATGTCGTCTTCTCGCAAGGCCATTCTGCCCGCCTCTCCGCACCTGACTTTGCGTCAGGAAGTTTTCTTCTCTTTAATTCGAGCCTCTGCTTTGCGCAAAAGACAGAGAAGTTTGATTTTGAAACAAGTATAGTGGTAGTAGTATTTTGAACGTTTGGCTTTTTCTAAGACGTTCACCACCATCTCCGGCCTGAAGGTCCGGCATAGTTTAGAATGATCACAACCAATAGAACCACAAACAATACTTTAACAATAGTCAGAGCTGTCCCGGCAAGAGCACCTAGGCCGAGAAGTGGTGCTAGTAAAGCAACTAGCAGGAAAATCAGGATAAGGTTAATCATTTTTATTTCCTTCTATCTTGGAAATCCCTATCTCTTTATTTTATCCTTTCCTAAAAATACTTAAAAACACTCTTAGGAAAAGATGAGCCCGTTCGTGGGCTCAGACGGATTGTAGTCAATCACCCATCAGCCGAAAGGAGAGGAACGACTGAATTCTTCAAGACTTGTAATTTTGGTAACGAAGAATTAAAGCTTCAGCAACTCTACCGTCCGTTTGCTCAGAAGCTAAAATAATAGCTTGGGAAAGTTTGTAAGTGAGCCATGCCTCATGCGCTTCTTCGGGAGTATCAAAAAGTCCTAAATATTTACGCTTCGCGCCGTTTACACTTCGACAATAAGCTTGGAACTTGCGATCCCTTTTATGGAAACTTACACCAATCGGCCATTCACCTCTTTCAGAGTCCCTTTCTACTAAAAAGATGTTAACTTTCTCATCTAAAAATACACAAGTCTCTGGTCCGTAGACTTTATTGCCTGGAATAAGCAAATCTTTATCTAGCTGTTTACCTTGCCAATCCTGTTTTATCATCCACTCACGGAATGCCATGAAATAGTGCCATTCAGGAGCAACAATCGAAGCGGCATAACTCAGATTGGTCTTACTTTGATTGTTGCAATAACATCTCCTGATCATATCATTCCATTTAGTATAGTAAGGGCATCTCCATATAGTTTTATAACTGCCGTCTATAAACTCCCTTGTGTGAACAACATAATCTGCGTCATTTACACCAATACCATACACCAAAGCTCTCTTGCGGCCCATAAAAACCTCCAAAATATAGAATCGAAAATCTAGTATAGAGGAGGTTTTCAGGGATGTCAAGACAACCTAATCACCTTGACTCGGTAAGGTAGGTTATCCAAATTACCACTATAAGTGGTGTTTGGATTCAGAGTATTATAAGGGCTTGTGGCAATGGCAGCACTACCAGACATAATCACGATTAAATCACCAAACTGACGGGCTACACAACCATAACCACCTGATGCGTATATATAGCCAATTTCGCTCCACATTCCATTAATCTTCAATTCCAAAATAGGCCAGAATTGACTACCAGCAGGAAATGGGGAAGGTACTTCAATACGCTGACCTTTGGTCAAAGTAGCTGGAGCAGCTTCAGTTCCGTTAGGGTACAGCATAACGAAAGCATTGTTGGTAAATCCGCTATCGTTTTGTAGCTGAGAGGTCTTGGTTACAGTAGAGACGTCTGCTTGTGTAATGAAGCCTGCATCATTAACAAGCTCGGATGCTTTGGTCACACTTGGACCTGAGCTACCTGATACATCAAAAGCACCAGCTTGCAAAGCTCCAACTAAACCAACTCTGGATACTAATGCTACTTTATCCATAACTAGCCCCCGAACAGGAGTGGCTTAATCACCGCTGCCAGCTTATCGTAACCAGCACGATTCGGGTGAACACCATCTGTAGTCAAAGCAGAATCAAGCTGAACCTGTCCGCTAACAGTTGCTCCTGAAACAGCTTGAGCATAACCAACAGCTGGAGTAAACCCAGTGAAGCTTGATAGCCAAGTATTATAAGCTACCCGCTTAGCATCACCAGCACCAGTATTTCGACCTGCTGTGGTGGTAGGTAAACCTTCAGCCATAACTACTTTGACAGGAGATTTGTAGTTAGCCAAATAACCCATAACCATACTCAGAGCTTGACGTGAACGCATCAAAGCATCATCTTGAATGCCACCTGCTGCAACATCGTTACCCGACCAAGGAGAGTAGAAGAGGTGGGTAGGGTTGACTACAGGAAGCAGATCAGCAATCCGAGGGGTATAGGTCAGAGGAACTTGAGCGTGCAGAGCACCATTCCAATAATCAACAGGATTATCTACAGTGCTAGTGGTCAAAGCAGCTTGCTGAGCAGCGCCATAACAAGTAGGAGTTGAACCAATACCTTCAAGAGTTGAGTCAGCAACAATAAGTAGCTGACGACCAGCTTTGGTAGAATAATACTGAATTGCTGGACAGATGGTAGAAGCTTCAGTGTTGGCAAGCTGAGTGAATGCAGACTTGTTAGTAACACCAGCAACTGCTTGCTTACTAGTACGGAAATAACGAGGAGCTTGATCACCACGCCAGTTGTACGTCTGGTTATATGGGCGAGTCATAATAGATCCGTTAGGAAGCTCAACCCGAACCATAATAATTGGACGTACACCACCATCAGTACGAGGAATGGATTGTAGGGGAACAATATCCGTCCAAGTTACTGAAGTACGTTCAGCAGCAATACGAGGAGCAAGAGTACCACTTACATTGCCGTCGAACGTACAGTCAATCCAAGTACCACCTGATAGTTGATACTCCGCAGCCCAGCGAGCATCATTGTTGTCATACTCAAGCTTATCACGAACAGCAACGCAAACCCTAACACCTGGAACAGCAGCAGTATGGATATTATGCAAACCAATTCGTAGGCCAGTAAAAGGAGCTTCAAGGTCCATAACAATGTTAGTGGTATGAACCGTGCTCAACACTTCTGAGTCAAAACGACCAAACATATTCTTGCTTAGGACGTTAGTCTTCTCAGAACTTGAAACGTTTTTTAGTGCCGCTTGCATTGCGGTGTTGATTTCAGACTTTGCAGCATTGACAGCAACACCTGCAACTTCAGCGGCATCTTCACGAACAGACGCATCAAGAGCGCCCGACTTCAAAGCGCCTTGCAGGCCAACCCTGCTAATAAGCCTTGCTAACTCTTGATCAGTCATTGATGTACCTTATATTTATTTTTAGTTTTAAACGTTATAAATCTTAGCCTTCGCTTTTACCACGTTTAAGGTGTTAGTGTTGTCAAGCTTACCACCAGAAAGCGCATTGGTCGTTTCTAGGTTATGTTCACTAGCTTTATCAATACTATCACCAACTGCGAAGACATAGACGGTTACGCCGTTATCAAGCAGATAGGTAAGTAACTCATCAAAAGCTTTCAGGAACAGAGGTAGGTTGCCAGGAACAACGGTTTCACCGACGCTAACGTTGAAGTTCTTTTTGATAGACCATTCAACAAAACCCTTGGCACGGCTTGCTACAAGAGTCTCCCACGTTTCGCCAGAGGCGAGCAACTGATCAGCTTCATTTATTACGCCATCTTTGTTTTCATCAAAGTAGCCGTCTTTGCCCCGATCAAGATAACCGTGAGCAGAGAACTCGATGTAAGCACGACCATTTGGGTGACTTAGGTTATCAAACGAATCACCAACCAACTCAGCCCAACGGCTCATTGAGCTGTATGCTGGACCTTCGAAGACGTAGATCAGGTCAGTACCGGTTAGAGGTCCGCAACGATCAAGAAGCTTCTGGTAAGCAGCAGCAAGGAACTTAGCATCATGCTCAGCCATATAAGGCTCATTGATAACATCGTAACGCTTGATTGCACTCCAAGCCTTGGTGTTACCCTTGAGGAGCTTCAAAAGCTGATACTGACGTTCCACCCACATGTCAACTGTGTTACCTGTTGAACCAAGTAGAGCCTTGTTAGGTGCTCCATTGGAAGGGAAGTAACCGTAGCTGTGATTATCTAGCATGATTGTCATGCCACGATCAGCAGCCTGCTCACCAATACGAATCAGGTGGTCCAGAGTCATTGTACGACCCCAGCTTGGCTGAGTTACGTCATTACCTTGCCAGTATTTGAGAGGGTTAGCAGCTTCCGGGAAAATACGACCTTCAAGGAATCCAAGGCGAATATCTGTGATACCGTAGCTCTTGATACGATCCATCTCGGATGTTTTAAGCATCGTGTAGTTGGTAGATTCAATGCCTGGAATGACATGATCTGCACCAGCGCCTACAGCACCATTTACAGCAACCTTGCCTTTCTTACGACGAACAAACCCTTGGGGTACATCTACCTTAGCCAGGGCAAACTCAGTCACTACATCCCAAAGAGGCTTCTTGGTAGCAAGATTGGTACGAATACCGAAGTGTGCTTCCTGACCTTCCATATTAGGTTCATCAAGAAATTCATAAACGTTGATTTCTTGGATGTAGTCTTTGTATTTCTGAGCTTCGTTCAGAAATTGGCGTAGGCTGTTAGCAGTAGAGGCTTCATTCCCTGTAGTACCTGCCTTGTAGATTTCGCCAGCATTCATCTCATTGAAGAATACTTTAGCCCCATACATCTTGGAGATAGCGACAATCTGACCAAAGTACAGATCATACCAACTACCTAGCTCACCAATGTATGCGTAGTAGTGGAAGCTTACGTAGTCGAAATTGAAACCAGCAGCTTTAGCTTGCTCAAGGAACCAGATGTCTCCACGCTTGTCGCCGTAGCAAGTGGCACCAGAATAATTCGAGTTGCAAGCTGTTACGTTGATGGTAAACTTAAGGTTAAGACCTAGCTCATCGCTAGCCCGCTTCATACCTTTGTAGGTGGCTACCATCTCAGCTATCAAACCAGCAGCGGCAGCTTTACCTTTTAGGTTTACTTCGTTACCAATCTCCCACACCTTAACCCGATCACCATAAGCCTTTGCGTATTTATAGGCATTAGCTTCTGTGGTTGGGTAGATCATGGGACGAAGAGTTACGCCATACTTTTGACAAAGACCAATAAGACGGTTCATCTCTGTGGTGTTGTCAAGATAGCCTGTACCAACGTCAGTACGATAACTTTTCAGATTGTTATCTGCCAGAAGCTTGATACGAGCTTCCATCTCAGCTTTAGGATAACTGATCTCACGTCCTTCATGACCATTAACACCCAAAGGGATGTTTTTGTACTCAGCAGAAGGCTGAGGATTTGGCGTAGGCGTTGGATCAGGGGTAGGTTCTGGTGTAGGAGTAGGGACAGTAGCCATACCATACAGAGTGACGCTACCAGGGGCTCCTAGGGCTTCTGTAAGGTTGATAGCACCAACCACCACCTTAGCAAGAGTAACGCCTGCAATCACAATAGGCTCATTGCTTACAATGATTGAACCTTGACCATTCTTAAAACGAAGCTTAAGACCGGCTTTGACGGCTTGTGCTGGACGAAGCAATACAGCATTGTCTTTTACGCTAATACCCTTAACAAAGTTGCCACCGCTGTAATCTACGATTTGGTAGACAGTATCTGTATCGGCGATAGTGGGTAGCGTAGGAGCAGTCTCTGCTGGAGGAGTGATAACAGGGGGAAGCTCTGGAGTTCCTGAACCATCAACCGGAGGATTACCACTTGCATCTGGTGGAATAACAATACCAGAATAATCAGCTAAGATAGCTGCAACGTATTCTGCAATAGGGTCTGCAAGAATACCAACTTTTGACTTCAACACATCAATAGGGGATGCCATCAGTTATTACCTTTAATATGTAAAGAATAACCAGACTACAGAACAATTATGTTCACTTGGCTTTGCGTGTATTCGTGTTTCAGTCTTTCTTTGGAGGAACAGTGAGAGAGAGGCGAGGTTTGATGTCTACTACTTCGGCTTTCTCTTCGGAGTCTTCTGAAGTGCCATCGTCTTCAGGGGTGAGAATCTTCTCAATAAGTTCTTGAGCTTTCTCGGTCACGAATTTGGCCGCGATTAGCCTCGTCTGACCCTTCTCATTCTTATCCCGCATAACTTCAATCATTACATCCATTGCTTCAGCAATGTGCGGCTCGACGAAAGCTAAAATTTTCAGCTTAAGGGCCCGTTGTTTAGATGACTGGCGGGATACGCTGCCCTTGGGCCTGCCGCCAGCTTTGCGTTCTTCTGGCAGTTTAGCCATTACCAATCTCTCTTTTAATTTTAATATACATTTTACGCATTTCCCAGTAATTATAACATTAATTTATTAAATATGCAATAGTTATAGACTATCACTATCTCTTTTCCTTGGAGTTACTGCATATGGGAAGGGAATCTCAGTTAAATCTGAAAATTGGTATGCAGAAGCTTCGCACCGTTCTGGGTGATAAGCAATACCGAGACAATACATGCACAGGTCTTCTTCTTTACCATCTTCTTGGTAGACCATCACATCTCGGCTTGAGAGGTGAACATTACAGCAACGACAGCGGCTCATAATTTAACTCCCGATTTAAAAAATTCTCTATTAAGTCTTGCTTCTCGCAAAGACGGCCAACGTCCGAACAGAATCTTAAACCTAACCCAACTAACAGCTTCTTTTATGGTAATCTTATTACTGCCTATAAGAAGTCTGCCTGGAATATATTGTTGAAAGTCGGAAAGAAGTGGGAAAGCTTTTAACACATCAATATCTTCCGTTGTCAGGCGACTGCTGCTTTGCATTTCCATAAACCATTCAACTTTCATAGGTTTTCTATCACGCCAAAGATTCCGAATCATGGCTTTTTTCTTCGTGGAACGCAAACATTCTTATTGCCCGGTTCAATATAGAGCACTGTGCCCTTCTCTTCGCAGTTCTTAGTTTCTTGCTGAATCTGCTTGAAGTGAATCTTGTCTTGCCTGCTACCTTCAATAGAGTTAAAAGCTATGACAAATACAACAAAAGCAAGCACAAGGAAAATATAGTTTTTCATTTAATCAATCCTCTCTGTTTACACCATTCATAATCGAAGTGTCCTTTATTTGGTTCATCTTTGTCAACTACCAAGTTAAGGTAATCCTCAAATGCCTCAATTGGACTATCACCTAACCCAAGCCAGATAGCTTCTTCATGGAGTAGTTCACACCTCCAATAAGGACCATCATCATCTGTCTCATACTTGATTTTCAATTTCATTGTTTACCCTCAATTATTCAAAATACCAACTTTCAACAGGAAGGATTCTAATGATTTAGAATGGTAATATTTATTTTTACCAGCTTGTCCCCATTTACCAGTACCTGGATAATAGTGAAACTTTCCTTTAATCAGCCACATTCCCATTCTAAGCAACTCACTATCTCCTATACCTAAATCTACTGCTTTGACAGCAAAGCCATAATCTGCTTTAGCCGTCTTACGCCAAGCCATTGAATGATTTCCTGTTGCTAAGGCTGATGATACCATCTCATCATTTATGTATGTTATTAGTTCCTCACCCATGGTAATTAAATCAAATGCAATCCAATTACCCGTCTTATTCATTACTTCCTTTTGAAGACTGTTTACTTTCATCTCTTAACTCCTATGTTTATTTATTTCTTAATTCTTTATATCTCTTATCATACTGAGAGTTCTGTGTAGGAAGGATAGAGAAGTCCCTATACCCGCCATACTGAACTTAATCAGCCTAAGACGAGTATAGCGCTCTATCCTTCTCAATGCAACACATCATACTGATGAGACTGCGTTAGGCCGTCAATGTGGACGGAACGGATGGTTGTCATTCCACCATTTCTGGTGTAGCCTCTGACGCTATAACAACCTTCGAGATCAGCTTGGGCTTGTCAGAACCTATCTTCATACCCTTTAAGTAGCAGCCGGTGAGTGAATGCTTTCGCTGACATATCTCTCTGCTACCGATTAGCCTTACGCTAAAAATCATACTCACCATTATACAGCCTTTTCTCCCCACGTCAACCCCATCCACCAAAAATCTTTCAGAAAATTATTTTCACTCACCTGTTGACTCTCTGAAAGGGTGTGATATTCTGTGTCCTATCAACCAAACGAGGAGGTGTGCTGTGGAACGTAAAGAATTGGAAAAATTGGCAGATGTAATGTGGGATGAAGGTTGTAGTATGAAAATCATGATTTTTCTAGAGCATGATAAACAGCAACGTGAAGACCTGGCGCGGATGGAGGCGGAGCGGGATTACTGCAGGCGCGTAGCCGAGCACAACAAGACCCTAGGCGAACGCTTTTCAGCAGAGCGCGACACCGCCCAGGCGCAGCTGGCGGAGGCTGTGGGATTCTTTAGGGCACTCAATCGCTCTAGAAGCTACAGCGGCATGCTAAGTATCATGCTGGACGTGCAGGAATTTATCGCCCGCCACGCCAAGGCCGAGCAGCAAGAAGGCTAAGAAGCTCTGTAAGCTTCTGTAAAAGTCACCCAATACCATCGTAGCCCCTAATAGTAGATCGTTGCTTATACGCGCTCCTAGGGGCTTTATATTGAGGACACTAAGATGAGTACCAAACGCTACGGAGTAATCTACAAATCAAAAGGTGGACAAGAGCTCGTTGTCGCAACAGATCGATACAACGAAGCTATCCCGGACCTTTACAGCCCAGACTCTTCTGTGCTAGCTTTCTACAGTAAAGACAAAGCTCACAGATTCATGAGCCACTGGACTGCACAAGGATATATGGCAGCAGAACGTGAGCTGGATGGTGAATACAAAGTGATTGACCTTGAACCTGTGTATAATATTACTAGCTGGAAATTCCCTGAAAAGATTGAAGATAAACCTAAATGGGATGATTGTTGGAATTGCTTTGGTGATGGCGTTGTGGATGTGTTCGGTATAGAGGAGCGTTGGGAAGAACGCTGTGTATATTGCAATAATTGGGAGAAAAGAAATGAAGTGGACTAGTCAATTCCCCAAAGAACCTGGAGCCTATTGGTATCGTGACGCTGAAACTGAGCCAGAGGTCAGAATATTCTTTCAAGGTCGTGCTGTGTGGCACGCGGTTAAGAGAGAATTTATTTTCTGGCCAGACTTGCCATACGAAGCTGAGTTTAGTAATGTTCCTGTACAAATCCCAGAAGAGGTGAAAGTAAAATCATGTCAATGAAGTGGACGAGAAGTTATCCGACAAAAGAAGGTTTTTATTGGTACAAGGATGAAATCAGGACAGAAGTTTTCTTGGTTCAAAACCTTATAGAAGGAATGTCCTACTTTGACATTGATCTGGGTGAGTGGAGGCGTCAAAGTGAGACACTGTTAGAGGTAGAGTGGTCTAGTGAACCAATCAAGGAGCCAAAGCAATGAAATGGAGCCAAACTAAACCAACCACACCAGGCTACTACTTTTACAAAGACAATATCACAGACCATGATATAATTCCAGTTGATTACTTGTGGGAAAAAGATGATCTGAGCTACTGGAATGAGTTCACACACTCTTGGATGCTTGTTAAAGAGGCACCAGATGATGTAGAATGGTCTGATAAACCTATTGACATGCCGGAGCAGTTTTAGGTGCTTAAAATAAAAGATATTAAACATGGACAGATTTTCTACTCAACTTGGGATAGAAAGGGTTTTAAAGCATGGAAAGACCCTTTCTATCTTGATGGTAAATGGAGTATTGAAGCTGAGGATAATGGAAACTACACTTATACTTTTACTGAGGAAGATGAAGATGTCTTGTATTTAACCTCTAGTTTAGGGAATAGTAAATGAACCTAGACAAACAAGTCAGCTTGACAACGGCCATTATCATCTGCACACTGAGTCTAGTTGTATTTTGGTCGCTGATACTTATTCCAGGATTGTTGCAAGCAATTGGATTTGTGATTTATTTACTAGTTCTTGTTGCTTGGATTGCTGTAATTGTGCTTGAGATTAAAATTTTGCAGGAGATGTCTAAGTGAATCACAAAATTCCTTTTAGAGGTTGGAAAACAGCAGTCAAGTTCGCTCAAGTGCTTGAAGAAGAGTGTCCTAATTTGATTTTAGACAGTCTATGTATTCGTAGAGAAAGTTATATTGAAGATGGGAAGGTTGTTGCAGTGGTTTATTTGGTATACTGGACCGAACAATCTGGTCCTTGCCTGGAGAGGATGCGCTGATGACAGATTTGATGCGTCAAGAGTTTGAGAAATACATGGAATCACAGAGGAAGCCTGTTCAAATTAACTATGCAGACGGCCATGGTTACATGACTGCTGAAGTACAAGTGGCTTGGAATACTTGGCAAAAAGCTTGGACTGCTGCACTTGGTCTGACGGACATGAAAAACTCGCAATACAAGATTGGTGATACTCTCTGGTTTGCTAACGGTGGCGACAAGCTTACAGAAGGTAAAGTAGTTCACATCTTCGGTTGGGGAGCTACAGTGCAATATGTGCTTGAGTACAACGCCGTAATTGATTACCATGTAGTGTGTCGTAATGGCTTGTGTGTAAGTGAGACTCCAGAAGGACCTTTGAACTTGAGTAAGATTGCTAAAGAAGCTGACATCAACATTAAGAAACGACTTGAAGAGCGAGGTAAGCGGTAATGGTATACAGATGGAAAGAGGTTGACCGTCTTGTTGAAGATTTATCACATATCGGCTATCAAGCTCATGAAATTGGAAAAAGAATTAAAGAGCTTTATTACGAAGAGTGGTCATCGTCTATAGATGATCATATAACTTTAAAAAGGCTAACTGATAAAAACCAATTAGCCTTAAAAATTATCAAAGCTTGTAAAGAACACATTCCTCCAGAAGATATTCTCAATGTAAGAATTATTGCTTTTATTAATTCTTTTGAAGAGGACTAATACAATGTACCACCTGAAAGATTTTGTAAACTACAGTGGTAAAATCCTTGACGATGGCCATAGTGTGCTTGTGTGGAGTAAAAAGGACGGATATTTCTTTACTCAGTACGGAAAAGCTATTAAGCTTGGCTATCTTATAACTGGAATGGAGAAATAGGATGACTGATTCAACGCCTGTCATTATTATGCTTGGATTCTTAGTTGCTTTTGTTATGTGTGGATTCTCTGTTTGGGTTGAACGGGACTTGACCTCAGCAACATTCGGCATCTCACGCTTCGAAGCAGCTAAGCTGAAAGAATCTTGTGAGAAATCTCTACCACGAGATGAGAAGTGTGTTCCTAAATTGACTTATGAGATTTCTAATGAACGAAATCGATAGCAAAACAATGGCTGCTATAAAATCAATGCCCTCTACTACACGAACATTTATAGGCGGCTTTCGATTTGACTGTCCACAAGACGATGGAAAATTCTACACAGAGCTTAAGATGGCAGAAGAAATTGTAACCAATAGTAGGTCAAAGGAAGAAAATGACCCAGGAGAGGTTGACAAGGAACATAAAGTAGGGGAGAATGGGTCAAGCTTGAGTGAAAAAGATAGGATGTTTAGAGACAGTCTAATTGTTTTGCTTGGCCATGTTGAGGTTAAAACAGTTAAGATCGACGAATTATTGACGAAACTAAAGGAGATGAAATGAAAGAAGAAATTTTGGCATTCTTGGTTTGGGCTGAACAGCACTATGCTGGCTACCTTTTGTATGATACTGGTTATGATGATCCTCGTTCATTTAATCAATATGAACTCAATGATATGATTGACGAGTTTATTAAATCACAGGAGGAAGAATGACCCAACGAATCAGATATGCAACATCACACATTCATGAACTTGGTGCAGAGATTCAGCGACGTGTTCTTGAAGGATATATTCTTGACACAAGTTCTGCGTTCTGTATTAAACGTCAAGGGTCAGCTTATGTGGCACATTTCCTACCTACACGAGAGTCTTTAGATTATGGTGGGTTTCCTCTTGCCGATAGTGAAGAAAAAGAGCTTGAAGAGTTCTACAAAGAAGCAGTCAAAAGGCGCTTGGAGAAAACGTCGGCATCAGAAGAGGATTTATATGATTTTAATTTGAAGGATTCTGATAAAAAGTCTATATCTGAGCTTAAGGGTATAGTCAAGGATCTAACCATTCACGAGAAGTGGGAGATTGATGATCAGATTAATTTTGAGGCTGATCAAAAGAAAAAGCTTGCAGAAAGTGAAAGTTGTGGTAGAATTGTGTATACTAAGGAACAGTTGGATGCCATGCACTGGGATCAGTTGAAGCCCATGTTGGATCAAGCTGGTATTCGAGGACGTAGACGTGCTAATATGATTCGAGACTTTCTTAAGAAGCAGGAGGAAGAGGGTGAAGGTTAAAGAGCTTATTGAAAAATTGCAGACACTTGAACAAGATTTACCTGTATATTGTGAAGTGTGTTGTGAGGGGTATATTGATAAAGTCGGTGATGTAGAAGTTTACTTCGGCCCACCAAACCGAAGTGAATCAGAAATGAGCTATGTATACATTGTCCCTGTTAATTATTTTTAGGAGAAATAAAATGCAAGCACAAAAACAACAACAACTTTCATGGTCCAACTGGTACTTTGAAGTACTCGCACAAGCTACAACTACTCAGAAGCGAGTATTGAAGAATAATACCAATACGCTTTGGACATTCTACAAGTCTGGTAAGCAACCTAATGAGGTGATTAGCTACATTATCGGGAGCCAACTATGAACAAGCTATTTGAACTTTTTAAAGATGAGATTAATTGGCCTGAAGTGTATGAAGATGCACCTTGGCTAATTTCAAGTGATGAGCTACTATACAACACTGATAGCAATGTTGAAGACCTTGAGCTTGGCGATGGTAATACTTACTCTGGATATATCAAAGAGTCTACAGAAAAAGAAGGTTATGTGATCTTTGAAGTAGATTCCGGTTGTGGTTGGGATTATCAGATTATCCTTAAGCTTTCGAATAAGGTTAACTTCGATGACTAAACCCACAGCTATCTTTGTCTTGTTAGTTGTGGTAGGATTACTTGTGATGCAGCTTAGCAATAAAGCTATGATCACGCAGCTTCAAGTAAGTTTGCAAGAGATGGAGGAGCAGTGTATTGTGGCAAGGGACGTTGAACCGATGATTATTATTGCAGTGCCGGAGGAGTAGTAGATGCTGTCTTTATTTAGAATGCTTTTCTTACTGACTAAAGAAGAAAATAAGCTATTGAAACAATACAAGAAGCTTAAAACATTGCAGGTCACATCTAAAGGTGGTATGCGAATTGATCCTTTTAAGGAGGGTGGTCGATGATTACATTTGTTATGGTTATTTTTATCTCAAACCTATTGAACATGGGTATTATGATGACTCACATTAGCAGTTTCAGTTACCCGCGTGTTGTCAATAATACCAAAGGAACAGACTTGGCAAATTTTCTGATTTCTCTTGGTATTGCAATCTGGGCTGGTGTACTAGTATTCTAAGGAGATTTTTATGAAGCGTAATCAAGCAGATGTTATGGCAGCACGGGAAGAGCGTAAGGCTGTTCGGGGTAAGCAAGTAGCGCCGAAGTTTCAGGAGGAGAGGGATAACATGATCACTGAGATGAAACGCTTTGTGCCTACTCAGTCTCAAAAAGAAGCTATCAACGTTGCACGTGAAAATACTCTAAGTATCATCAGTGGGGTTCCTGGAAGCGGTAAAACCACTTGTATTCTTTGGGACTACTGCCAGGAATACATCAAGGACCCGAGCAAGCAGATTGTCATTATTAAAACGCCGGTTGAGGCCGGGATGGACAAAATTGGCTACCTGACTGGTGATCGTGACGAGAAGCTTAGCGCCCATTTCGTCGCCAACAGGAAAATTCTGGAAGAGTTTCTAACTCGTGGTAAAGTTGAATCTGATTTGAACCGTAGAATTCACTTACTACCACCTAACTATCTGCTTGGTATGACTTTTGATAACGCTCTTGTGATGGTAGAAGAGGCTCAGCAAATGCAGCCTATGATTCTGAAACTTATCCTTGAACGTACTGGTCTTAATTCACGCGTATGCGTTGTTGGTGATCCACTGCAACTTTACACTGATACAAAAGAAGCACGGCTGCGCAACGGACTGACGGATATGATTGAAAGATTCTTTGATAAAGATCAGAATCCGAAATACGATGATGTAGGTCTATATGAGTTTGGAGTTGAAGACGTGCAAAGGAGTGATATTGTGAAAACTGTTATCCGGGCTTACTATAATGTTTAAGGAGGATTAGTGGGAAGATACAAAGACATTTCAGGACAAAGATTTGGAAAACTTGTTGCAATTGAGAAAACAGAAATAAAACAAAATAGTAGTTTTATTTGGAGATGTTTATGTGATTGTGGCAACGAGAAGTTTGTATCTGTTAACTATCTTACTACAGGAAATACAAAATCGTGCGGCTGTGGGCAACATTTGGGCAAACCTAGAGACTTAACTGGTCAGAAATTCAACATGTTGACTGCCGTTAAACGATTGGAGCCCAGCGCCAACGCTGGATATTTCTGGGAGTGTCTTTGTGATTGCGGTAATAGCACTAAGGTAACTCTGGGGAATCTGACAACAAACCATACACGAAGCTGTGGGTGTCTGATGGATGGTCATCCTTTGAGCGGAACTCCTACGCATCAATCTTGGAAAAAGATGCTAGACCGCACCCGTGGTTATGAAGAATATAAGGAACATCACGGGGACGTTACAGTTTGTGAGCGCTGGGATACAAGACAAGGAGGCAGTTTTGATAACTTTGTAAGCGATATGGGAGAGCGTCCGATAGGTACTTCACTCAACCGCATTAACGGAGCAAAAATCTATTCTCCTGAAACGTGTGAGTGGGCAACATACACCCTACAAAGTTTCGACCAGAAAAGGGCAAAGGATAATAAATCAGGAAGAACTGGCGTGAAGTGGAGAGAAGACCGGCAGGTATGGGAAGCCAGTATCGCAAAAGATCACGAAACGATTAGACTTTACTATGGCTCTTCATTTGAGCAAGCTTGTAAAGCGCGAGAAGAAGCAGAAATTAAATACTATGGATTCACTAAGGAGTAACTTATGCCCGAACTACTAATTCCAACCCAGCAGCCATCACAAATTATTACTAAGACTTTTCAAAACACTGAATACAACCTCTACTTGTCTGGTGAGATTAGTCATAACCCAGATGATTACATGGAACACTTCGCTGTTTACCACAATGCAGGGCCTCAGGACCTCGTAAAATTATGGGTACAATCTCCTGGTGGTAGCGTTGCTGTAGGTAGCCAATACATCAAACATATGCGGCAGTGTGAGGCTCCCATTGTTGCTGTCATCGGCATGGATGTGGCTTCTCAAGCAACTGCTATCTGCCTTGAAGCCAGCGGGTGGGAAGTAGATGAGATGAGCACCTTCTTAGTGCATGGTTTCAGCTACGGTGCATTTGGGCATGAGTCTCAGGTTTACAATCAGGCCACCTTTAACAAGAAGCTTAATGAGCGTTGGGTACGCAACACCTACACCGGATTCCTGACTGAGCAAGAGATTCTAGATGCTTTGAAAGGTGTAGACCTACTCTTTGATGCTGATGAGCTATTTGAACGCTTGCAAGCATTTGATGAGTATCGTACACTACAGGAGCAGGAGGGTTGTGATTGCGAAAATTGTCAAGGTGAGGCTGAAGAGGAAGAGTTCGCCGAAGAATCTCCCCTAACCGAAGAGGAAATCACCAAGCTGCTCACTGAAACAAGCCCTGCACCAAAGAAGCCTCGAAAGAAATCTTAAAAAGTAGTTGACGTAAGCTGGGGATGGCCTTAAACTGTCCCCATCAACACACAGAAAGGAGATTGAGATGAAGCCAGCAGTAAAGCAAATCAGCCCAGCAAAATGTTTCCGTATCTATGAGCAAGCTCGGACCAAGGGAAGTGCTTATTTCACTCTGCCAGGGTCCAACCAGATTGTTTTTGCACGCAACGCTTGCATTCAAAATGGTTTCGTGTATGCTGAGTGTATGGTAAAGGATAAATACACAGCGTTTCGAATAGAGACGATGAAAGGAAGCGGTGCTCAAGTCGCCTTTATCAATAGCAATACCTTCGTATCACCATTCTGAGGAGTCAAATATGAAACATACCTTCACCTATAACGTAGTACAAACCGTAGAAGTTACCCTTGACGACGAACAAGTAAACGAAGAATACCTTGAAAATTTTAGTCAGGTAATGTGGTCAGTGGATAGCATGGAAGATATTGCTGAATACATTGCTCGACAAAAGGCACTTTTTGATGGATACTCTATTGAGTTTGCTCCTGATAGTTATGAAGCTAAAGTAATTGACGATTACACCGAGGAAGCTTAAATGAGTAGTAAAGAAATCGAAGTCGTAACTAAGAGTCTTGGTGAGCTACAATATTGGTGTTCAGAGAGTGACGACTACGTTGAAATTTTTCCAAGCGGCCTGTACATTATTAATGCGCTAGGTGATTATGTCTTCTTTATGACTCGTGATCGCAAGAAGGCTCAAGAAGTTGCAGACCGGGAATTTGGACCTGGGAAGTACAAGGTACGGACCACAAGTGACAAGAAAACTAAGTCTCGGCAGGAGAATGGCGGTGTCACTTGTCATGGAACTACTTCACGGCGTGGCACGGGGAGCTGGCTTAAGAAGACTATTTGAGGGAATGTAAATGACCAGACAACCTTGGTACGTATTGAACGAAGTAGTTCGACTATCTCTGATGGGTTATGATAGCCTGTATCGAGTATCGAAAGTAGTTGAGCTTCCTCAAGGTAAGTCATCTGTCAAAGCTTATGGTTACAAGCTGATCAATTGTATGAATAATCAACCCTTGACTTATGGCGAAGCTAAGCTTACAGTATTCAACGAAAGCTTGATTTGGAAGGTACCGGCCGAAACCTATATCACGTGGGAGGAGTTAAAGCACAAGCTTCGTGTAACTGATTTCCGAATTGAAGGAGAACGAGAAAATGACTGAACAAGATATTAGCCAACAACCACCCTTGCAACTACTCTCTGAATGGAGTATGATCACTTATCAACTAGCAACTTACTATCTATTTGTGGGGATTTGAAAATGCGACTGAATGATCTTGTACGTTTGTATGGTGGCGATGCACGCTTAGCTATGAGAAATGCAGATGGTATTACAGCTACTCCCTTGCGATATACAATTGCTGACGAAGGTGTGTTCAATGAAGATGAGGATGTATATGACCTTCTATCTCAGAATAGTCTACACGATCTTGAGCAGAAACATCAGACAGACTCGCTAGATTTCTTTAGTTTAGTTGTGGTGGACCTTTGATGAGCAAATTAAAAGAATTTCGTTCGAAGTGGGCTGGTCATAAGTTTAAATGTCTAGAAACTGGAGAAGTCTTTCAGATACCAGATGACGTCAATTACAATCAATTCTTCAAAGTAGGTAGTGGATTTATTGATGTAGGTAATGAATACTACTGTCGATTTGGTGGTAAGATACAAGAAGTTGTGGATTAAAGGCTAAAATAGGCTTTAAGCACCAATTAAAGAGAATTATAGAAAGGAGGTAAAATGATTAGTCTTGCAGAATTTTTGCTTAATAGCAATAACGTGTATAACGGTCACTTGCAGACGAAAATCAAAGGGTTATCAATTAAGAAGGGTATTCGATTGTGTAAGGAACTCGAAGAATATACCAACGATAATTACAGCTTTGTTGTAGAAGTCTATACCGATGGTAATTTCACCATTTGGCAAAAGGATTATTGGAAATCAGACGAGCACAGTCTCGGGCATCTTGATAGAATGATTCTAGGCGTTACTAATGAATAAGTGGGATAAGCGATACCTTGATCTTGCTTTGCAGATTGCCAGTTGGTCAAAAGACCCCTCCACTAAGGTAGGCTGCGTTATCATTGATTCTGTAGGACGACCTGTATCCTTCGGCTTTAATGGGCTACCAAGAGGTATGGATGATACGGATGAACGATTGTTGGACAGGGATTTTAAGTACGCACATACGACACACGGAGAGATGAATGCTGTACTAGCTGCTGGTCGTCACCTGAATGGATGCACAGTCTACATTAGTCATCCGCCGTGTAGTCATTGTTTGTGTCAGTTAAAGCAAGCTTTTGTAGATAAGATTGTTTGCTATGATGGAGGCAAGGAGTTCCAGAAAAGGTGGAATACAGAAAATGTATTGAAGCTTGCGGATGAATTGAAAATCTCAATCAAAATTTATGAAAATTAAACTTTACAGCCCCTGATTCGTGTGAGATACTTCTTACATGGTCAGGGGCTTTCTTGTAGGAGGAAAATATGAAACTGATCGCTATTTATGAAAACGAGTATAGCCTGCTAGCTAATTTCTCTGTTGATGGGCAGACTTACTTTCTGGATTGGACTAAAATGACAGACGAGAAATATATTCTAGATTCGAATGATAGGTGTCTTGATTTTAGTAAGAATGAGTGCGATGATGTGCTTGTGGAATTGAAGAAGCAACACAACTATGGGAGAAAGAAATGAAAATTACTGATGAATATCGACTAGCCTACCTTATCGAGACTGAAACTTACGTTGGTTGGAATCGGGTAGGTGAAGCTTGTCAATTGTTTAGTTACAAAGAGGGAAGTGGTTACCTCCCTATATGTGGATGGGATAAGTTCTTTGCTTCTGGTAGAAATGCTATTGACTATGCAATGAAAAATAGTCGTTTCCTTGGTCAGGATTGGGAGAGCTAAATGAGAATGTACAAAGTTTGTCCAGACTACATGTCCAGTGGTCTTATGAAGGTCAATCTATACGATGATAGTCCTTACCTATACCTTGACCAGCAAGGGTGTCGGCAACTTCTGACGCCAGACACCTATCAGCTTCTGTCTCTTTGTCAGCAAATATTTGATCAGACAGATTCTTGGTCAAGTGAAGATGCTGATTACAAGTTTCCAAACTTCATCAGTCGCAAGCAATACGAAATTCTTTGCTGGCTGGTTGCAAGGCGTGTAGAATCAGAAACTGGTGTTACCACTATCGCTAGCTTTTATTGGGAGAATGATAATGTCTGATTACTCATACAACGTTGACAAGATTAGTACAGATATTACGAATGAAATTAACGAGCGCATTCAGCAAGCTTTGCACGAAAACAGAGAGTGCTTTGTGGCTCAGTTTATTAAACAGAATCCCGATGTTAATCTAAAGCATTGCATGCTGGTTCATGGTTTTGAAGGTGATAAATATACCTTCTCCATTCAAATAAAGAAAGAGGAAGATTAATCATGACGCATCAAGAAATCATCGACCTACTTTTTATACTTGACGCTAAGCTCTCGCGTGAAGACTCAAAAGCGCTTACTGGTAAGGTGAATAAAGCGGTACACGTATTGCGTGCTGAGCAAGTGAAGATTGAGCGTGCAATGCTAGATGCCATCGCTTATGACGATGCCTGCAATGGTGTTGGCGGTCTCCATAACTTCAACTGAGGACAAATCATGATTGATATTGACCGCGACAAACTGCTGAAACGCATTGCTCAGCTTGAAGGTCAGCTGCGTGATATTGACAGCACAATTCGGCGTGGTATCACTAGCAAGATTAATCTGAGCAAAGAGATTCCTGAGAATCTTAAGAAAGAGATACTCGACATTATTTGGGAGAGAAAATGAAAGACATCACACATGTGCCGAGGGGATATATGTGTTTAACCTGCACACACCTACACCGCAAATGTAATCATCTACCATTCACAGAAATGAAGGTTATACACGTATTTAAAGAAGACAATCTAAAGGAAGTTAAGTGTACAGACTTTGAACGAGGAGAAGACAGTAAATGAACAAGCAATTAAAGATTCTAATTACTAATGGAAAGACTCAGCTGTTCTATGAAAATTTCCAAATTGTCAATAGTCTAAATATGGTGATGTTAGAAGATCAAAATCTCTACACTGTGTTGAAAGACAACAAAGGCTATTACATCCCATCATCTGGAAGTTCAGGTAATCGGTATATTGTGAAGATGGTGGAAAGCGGGGAGAAGGTATACTATGTATCTTAAATCACAGCAAGAAGTAAAAACCCATTACACCAATCAAGCTATCAAGGAAGCTGTGAGAGTGTTGAAAGAGAACAAATATAGCCTAAGCTTTGAGCAAGTGCGTGAGGTGAGGGATGCTTTGGATGAGGCAGTGATTCGAGCGTACCGGCAATGAGCAGTTACCGATACGATATTGTTAAAGGTCGAGTAGTGATAAAATCAGCTAAAGAAGATTTCACAGTGTTGACTACGGCTGAGTTCTACAGTAAACTCAGTGAAAGTAAATTGAACTACAAGCTTTGGTGGGCTATGCTATGAAAAATGAATACATGGAACAACTTGAAAGTATAGAAAAGAAAGAGGAAGCCTTATACGAGACAATTCACACATGGCGTGAATCTTTAGGACGTACAGGATGGGTTGATATTTCCGGCGTGTGGCGTAGGACTAGTCTTGGGTATGATTTTGGTGCTGGTAGTTATGGAGCTTCTGCGGAAAAGATGTCGGAATCTGAGATTGTAGTCGCTGATATGTTTTCCGAAATTTCAGATTTTATCCAAGAAGAGAAGAAACGAATTTTGGAAAATTACTTGGAGACTTTTAAATAATGAATTTTGTTGAGAAATCTAACATTTTAAACTATCAATTAGTGGGTGATGAGGATGAAGTTGAGATAGTCTATCTTGAAATCTTAAAGATAGAGTCTGAGAAGATGATAAGTCGAATTAAGAAAATGAATAAGGAGAGATTAGATGAACTTCGAGGAAACTAAAAAACCTTTACCGCCAGAACCTCCTAAACCACGCTGTATTGCAGATGAGCCAGGATACCTTGAAAAATCAAAAAGACATTCTGAGCTTTGTGTTCTTTTGTCCTTCTCGATGTTATTCATTACTATCTTGTTTATTGCTTTCTACCCTGATCCACGGCTAGACCCAAAGCGTACAGATCATGCTGTACAAGCTGGTATCAGAGAGTGCGAACGTACACTTCCTCGTACACAAACGTGCGAGCTAAGTCAATTGAGTTTTAAAGTGGTGGAGAAGAAGCAATGAGTTCATTCACACGATTCTCAAGCCAGCTAGACCTACGCTATCACTCAGAGTCTGTATGGGAAGTGATCACTCCGTTCTCCTATGACGTAAGTGAACTGGGTTCAGGTATCACTGTAGACATCCCTAAAGGCTTCCTATTCGATGGTGGAAGCGTTCCTAAGTCTTTGTGGAGCATCATCTCCCCTTGGGAAGAGAACTGCGGACAGGCATTTTGTGTACACGATAAACTCTGTGTAGAGCAGATGCTTACCTACCACCAAGATTCAGGTAAGCTTGTTACAGTAAATATCTCAAGGAAGCGATGTGATGAAATATTGGAAGAAGCTTTGAATGTATTGAAGGTGACACCACGTAAAATTGATTTAATAATGGCAGGTGTTAACTTGCATAGAGTTGTTAATAGGATTGAGTGAGGGGAGGGAGTGGAAGTGAGAGCTGATTGTCCCAGGCACAGGCTACAAGAAAATAGGCGCAAGAAAAGGTTAAAGAGGAAATCTATCAGACGTATAACCTATGAACTGTCTATTGGATTTGGTCCTAGGAAGCTTCACATGAAGAGATCAAGTGGCGGTAAAGTTAAGCTGAGCAGTCTATTGAGAGTGAAGCGTAGCAGAGGTTTTAGACACAATGGCTATGGTATGAGGCCTATTATTAGGAAGACTTACAGACGATATATTTTGAGGAGGAAGAAGTGAAAGTATATGTAGTGAGTGAATACGATAGAAGCTGTCACCACGAGTATGTCATTGCAGTGTATCAAAGTGAACGTGAAGCAAATGACTTTACAACTGCTAAGTGGCAAGCTAGTAAGTATGGGAATAAGACTTGGTGTGTAGAGGAATTTGATTTAATTGAATCTACCCAAACCCCCGGAAAATAGACTTGCACAATTCTAACTACTCAGGGATGAGTAGGAGGGAAAATATGTAGAGTACAAGGAAGTATTTCTGCTAAATTACCAGATCGTTAGTAAGACCATCAAACACTGTACGCCTGACCAGTATATTAGTCAACTAGAAAATAGAAATATCAAAGGGTATCCGCCACAATTATTTCTATCAAGGATTAGCCACAGATAGATTTCAGCTATAACTGTAGGCAAAAGAAAAGGGAGCTTGCTAGGCTCCCTCCGGTTAAACATCGATAAGGATTAAGACACTCGGATGAGGCATAAGGCCTTGAGCTTCATATTCAACCTCTTTTTCTTTGATGATAGCTTTAGCAAAAGAGTTTGCCTCTGAAGCTTCTATGCAGTTAAACACAAGCTTATTACTAATACCACTTGTATAGCTAACAAAAACTGCATAGCCACTAAAACTTTTCTTAACTTCAACCTTCGAGATGTTTCCTAGGACAGACGCCACCTTCTTGACTTTCTTCATAACACCTTTAGGTAGGTCAGTGCTAGGAAGAAATTGACCACCTTCATACCACTCCTTATTGTCGAGGCAAAGGCAACCGCCCTTAGGAGCCTGACTTTTTGCTTTCATTTTGATTTTCCTTTCAAGCGTCTTGATGGATTCATTTTACAAAACTTCTGAACACCTGTCAACAGCCTAGAAGACACTATTTAATATTTATTTCTGCTTGGCAAAACTCTATCCACAGCCTTTGAGCGCATCCTTCGATTATAATTGAATCGTCTAAATCCCAAGCATAGGGCTTCAATTTAGACAGCATATCGTCAATTTGTTTATCAACGTTGCAAGCGGCAAGGCGGTTCGCAGTGGTTTTCATTTTATTTTTACTAATTCTACCAATGTTCACTGCTTGAGCATGGATAGCATTTTTGTCTAGATATCTCACAGTTCTATCCTTATAATTAATAGGCGTCTGTCTCTCTATTTGTTCAGTATATGGTTTATCAGCTATCTCGTCAATAACTTTCTTTCATAAAGATTTCTATCACCTCTGTACTCCTAATAGATTTTATTAGAACATCATCCACCCTCCCTGTTTGTCTCCACCAGCTTCCCAGTGCTGTGTTTAGAATAGTTGATTGATGGCTTAATGTCAACATGTAGGAGTAAAAGAAAAGCCTCCGCTACATCCTGGTTAGGGGTATAAGGGAGGCTGTAACCTTTGCTAGATAATTATTTATAGCCCATCACCTGCCTATATGTATCAGCTTTAGGTGAGTAGACTTTGAAGGGTGTTAGCTCCAAGTTCACACACTGTTTATTTGGGTTTGTCAACATCTGGTATATGGCTTCTCGTGTCCTTTCGATAAGCTGTTGCTGATAGATAAAGCACTCATCCTCATCACCTACCAACTCAAGATCTGCCAGTCGTTCCATAAAGCACCTCTTTTAATTAAGGCTAGCTGACTGCCACCAATCCATCCAAGCACTCCTACGAGCTTCTTGAAGGCTTACGGCAGGCACTACCACAGTGAATACTTCATTGGTGATGTTATCAATCATGGATACGTAGTAGGTCTTCACTTCGTTCATAGTGGTCATATTGAAGCTCCTGTTTGTATAGGCCTATCTTATCTAGATTGTCTTAATCAGTCAAGCTTTATTTAGAAGATTTATTCACCTTGATTGCAGGAGAGTAAAAGCAAGAGGTCTTGTAGTAATCCTTAGTGATCTTATCCTCAGCTACACGACACTCCTTGTAAGAGTCATACACAGCAGGGATAGTTTCGTACTCTTCACCGTTGATGATGGTAACAGTCATGAGAGCGTAGGCTGCGATGATCATGGTGTAGCTCCTTACTGGTGAGAGGCTGTGTATGACTTAACTTAGAACCAAACAGTACAAGAATCACCCCACTCCATACTAGACAACATCTTTGCTTCGTTAAGACTATCTGCCTTAACAGTGTTAACGAAAGCACGACCAGAGATGTTATCAATCATCATTACATAATAAGTATTCATGTTGTAGTTCCTTCCTAGTGAGAGACATTTTGTCTCTGTATGGTTCTATTCTAAGCTTGGCACACAATCAAGTCAACAACTATTTAACACAATTGAATCTATTAGTACATAAAAGCTTATGCAGACACTCTATAACCTTTAGTGAACGTAGTGAGCTTAGGGTTATCCATATACTGTGATGCTCTGACAAGAGCAAGAGCAGTATTGGTGTCTCTCCATCTTATTCTTATCTGAGTCATCCTGACACCACAGCCAGTGACTGACGCAAGGCAGGCACGACACCTGTATTCCTCTTACAAACTCTCCTTCATGTCTAACTCATTTTCTCTATCAATCTAGTATATGTAATAGATTATTTGTTGATACATTTAGTCTATGAGATTATGTTATTTGATTGTAAGAATCAATGATCTCAGTTAATTATTAATTACTATTTGACAGAGTTGGTGTATAGAATTTGGCTATAGTGGTTGACAAATGGATTATTAGGGGAATTTTATTGATGAATTTGTGGTGATTAATTTTAGCTATCGAAGATGAAGTTGGCTTAACCCTATCGAAGAATGTCGGGGAGAGACGCTGAAACAGGTCATTTTGACTCATTCACAGACTAAATGAGTAGTCAACATAAAAGTATCTGTAAGTATTGATTTAGGTATACTCTGACACCATTCAGCCCTCAAAATGAGGGCTTCATTAGACCATCTTTTGAACGTCTACAAGTGACATAAATTGTCAGTTATTTAATGGTTATTAAAAGTTAATGATCATTTTCATAAGAGTAGGAATTAAGACATCCATTATTCTCTCTAATGTCCTTTTCTGGTTTAAATTCATCTAGCCAATAAAGCATGTTATCACTGAATTCTACAGGTTTAACCTCTTCCCATACTTTGTTATAAAGCTCAGGTTTCATTAGAAATTCAATGTGTTCCTTGTAAGTAGTGATACCTATAGACTGCTTAATGTGTTCAAGATACCAGCTCCTAACGTTTGGTTGAAGTCTGCTCCTATAAACATAGTTTGGATTAATCAATACTCTTACCCAGCCTTTATGTGTTGGATTCTTACTATCCTTCTCTGTTTCAATCAAGATAAATTCCTCTATAAGTTTTAGCTTCCTGTTTAGATTAGACTTAGAAGTGTTCAGCTTATCGGCTAAGTCTTCTCTCTTCTCAATAACTATATTCCTGTATGTAACAAGATTAGAAAGTTTATTCAATAGCTCATATTGAGGTGCACTGATTAGGGGTTTACCTTTCAAGGTTTTATACCTGAAGTCAGACTCTTTCTTAAGCTCCTCAAAAGAATTCTTCTTAAAGATTTTTCTCTTATCTACGTTACCCTTCATCCAATCATTCAATTCATCCTTATCTTTACATTGACAAGGGGTTTTGTATCGATCCACTATGTTAATTCCTTCTAATTAAATTATATTAGACTTTACAAGACTCCAGTATTCATGCGGGTTGTAGAGCGTTTTCAGCTTCATTTTTTTAGTTTAGTGAAGCTGGGTATGCTGCCTGTATACGTCTAATCTCCTCTACACCTCGTTTAGCTTTCTCTGCATCACTCTTCAGGTCTGCAAGCTTGAATTGCTGTAGATACCTAGCTTCCATACCTTTGACATCCTTCTCTCTTGCACAAGGCTTCCCGTAGTCATCCTCAGAAAGCCAACCTTTAATGATTATAGTCATAGTTTCTGACTCCACTCCTCAATCTCCAATACACTGCTATCCCAATTCTTCCAATGATCGATAAAACCTAATAGATCAGTGCTGGCATAAATCTCTTCACAATCTATACGAAGAATCTTTTTAGCTTCATCTGCCGAATCATCCCAAACACCAAATTGGAACTCATCTACAAAAACAAGTTGCTCTCGGTTAAGAGTTCGGCACAATAGTTCACTATATCGGCCAGTCTTAGACTTAAACAGGCCGTATGAATACTTTTTCTTGTTAAAGAAATAGAACAAAGGGTAGTGGTGAAACATAGTCCAATGTAGCCATTTCTCAGAGGCCTTAATCATGAAGTCAGCAAACAACTCTTCTGCTGTTGCATAGTTCACCCATGCAGATCGAAGCTCCGTTTTATCGTAAAGCTTTACAAATGATTGTTTATCCATCACTTACATCCTCCTGTCTTATACTTATCAGGCTTCTTACAAGCCCTTCCATAATTCTTCTCCAACCATTGTTTAGACAACTGAACGCTTATAATCTTATCATTTGGGTATAGCTCTTTAGCTTTCTCCCAAGCTTCGTTTAACGAATCAACATTCCAAAGCTTCCTGAGTAATCTTGATTTGTTTTTCTTTGTCTGAATGCGTGCAACATATTTGTATCGCCTTGCCATCACTCCACCTCACTCAATTCCCAAGCGTCTGCCCAAAACATCTCTCCATCTTCCTCACTCCTAACCCAGCAACCCATAATAAGATCGTGGTGCAGTAGGATGACATATTCATCATAGTGTTCCGAATGTAGTAGGTACTTCTCACCAATCTTCATTTCCATAAATCCTTCTTAACAAATCACCAACACAATCAGCAGATAAGCAATCACCACAGCTAATGATCCACATAAGATTGCCCACCGAGTGTTTCGCCAGTAGTGTTTATGATGTTGTTGTGAGCGGTTGTTCATTTTTTAATCCTAAACATTTTAAGTTCTAACCAATTTTGATGATTCTGACATAGCTCTTTTGCCTTGTCAACTGTTACATTTCCAATTAACTTTCTAGATTTACCTCTATACCACCAAGAAGCAAATGTCAATTCTGCTTTATACTCAGGCCATATCTCGGGAGTGATGCAGTAAAGTCCACATTGAGAAATTATAGAGCACCCCTTTTCTTGCCAGCTAATTTGTTGCATTCAGAACCTCCTTAATCAATTCCTTCCCCTCACGCTTCAGACTGACTTGTACATACCCCTCAGCCGTTTCTTGAACAAGGTCAATTGAACCATCGGGCATCTGATGGACATAGATAGCAAAGCCTTCTGACTGAGCTGTAGCGCGAAGAATAGAGCCTTGTAGGATAAGAGCATCATTAGCTTGCAGGGTGGGTAGATTAGTCATGGTTTCATCTCCTGGGTTGGTTGATTGTAGGGAGCCGTAGTTTTCGCCGTAGCCTGTTTCAATAGTCATTATATACCTCTACAGCTTCTTGGATTGAGGAATAAACTCCTACATCTTTTTCATCAACCTTGAAAACAAATTCAAGTTGACCTTCGTAAACATGAACTCGAATGATGACTCTTAGAAGCTCTTTGTTTCTATTTGAAGAACTAATGTAAACTTGTTCGCTAACCTGACCTTTAAAAGTTTCCACATCAACAACATGTCTTGAATAACGCATCTTACATCTCCTCAGTTATAGTCGCCAGCTAAGAGTTTAGCAGCATAGATTTTAACATAAAATAAATCTTTAACACTGCCTGTCTTCCTCCAAACATCTAGAGCAAATTGTAGGTCACGGGCAAGGTGGCTGGAATTGCGGCTCATTCTGGCTTCCTTACAAAAATCCATCCATCTAAACCCTCCTGGTAACAATCTCTAGTTGAGAAAAATCCTCCTGTGAGAAATTCAACCGTTCCCCTCTTAATAGTTGGAGAGTCAAAGTCAGCAACCATTGCTTCTGTACAACCTTCTGGGGCTTCTTCCCAATTCAAAAATTCACTCATTTCCTGCACTCCTATGTGCTTGGTTGGTAGGTTCATTATTCATTAGATTAGAGCGTGAGTCAATAGAGTTTTCGAAGAAAGATTACCGTTCGTCTGCTTATCCACCAAAGCCCACAAGATTGAGAAGACCGCAACCAAACAGACAACCTACTACAGTAAAAGCGAAAGGGTGGTTAGCACGAAATGAGTTAGCAGCATTCTCCAGGGTGTTGAGAATAGAGCGTTTGGCGACAGCGGTAGGTTCCTTGGTTACCTCTTCATCTTTTACCAGACCCATACGTTTTTCGAGACGAGCCATGGATTTCTCCCACTCAGTCAACAAGGCTTCGTATTGGTTGAAGCTGATGGTGCCCTCTTCAAAGGCTTTCTCAAATTGGACACGTTTCTTATCAAGAGTATCCTCACGCTTCTGGTCCAAAGTTCTGTAGTCAGGAGCTTTGACCTTTTTAGTTTTCTTAGGAGCTTCCTCTTGAGCGTAGGCAAGAATATTTGCTGCACCGTTTGCCTTGAAGTGATTGATCTGCTGAGAGCCATCGTAATTAGCAGAGGAGTTGTTCCAGGAAACGTTGATGAACTGGCGCATTGTGTATCTCCTAAGTTGATGTACTTAGGATAAGACAAAGCCCCTACCTGCGTCAACAGATAGGGGCTAGTATTTTCAATTGAATTTATTAATCAGCAATCACCCAGCGATAGATTATGGCTTACCTCCATTATCCCATACTTTACTCAAAGTAAAGTACGATCTGTAGTATTTCAAGTCTACTTTACTAATAACACTCACACTTACCGACTTTTCAGTATAGCCACTGTTATAGATAAAAACTTTATCACCTTTAACCTCATACCAACGTTGTTGTTTCATAATTAATACCAAAACTTACCATCATTAGACCATTGTTTAATCAAACGATCACGTTGTTTACACCAGTAAACACTTCCAATTTTATTATTACCAGCATCGTATGTATAGAAAAAACCTTTGTTTGCTTTAGCATCTTTACAAGCTTTCTGGTAGGAAGTGTGAGTAAACATCTTTATCATCCTTCTGGTTTGAGAAGCTTCTTTGCTTCTGATGTGTCCATTTTAAAACTTTCTCATATCCTTGTCAACACCCTAAAACAGCTATTTTCAAAGATTCTTCCTTCTCTCACTCTCCTACCTGTGTAAAGTTAAAAACTACCCTTGACAAAGAATTTCCTCCGATCTAAAGCTCAGATATAAATCCTCCTCCGATCCGTGATCAGCTTCATGACAGTAATCTGCTGGACAAGTTTGTTCAAATTCA
>Ga0256408_1000179_pt1 | contig 82795 bp, 75 predicted proteins | sample PhyAR1_FD_185998 | JGI IMG/M metagenome (GOLD analysis project Ga0256408, IMG submission 185998) | Leaf surface microbial communities from alfalfa plants in UC Gill Tract Community Farm, Albany, California, United States - DLSL A.R1 | ecosystem: Host-associated > Plants > Phyllosphere >...
GAACTCAGAAGTGAAACCTCTTCGCGCTGATGGTAGTGTGGCGTTAGCCATGTGAGAGTAAGTCATCGCCAGCTTTTAAATACTAAAGCCCCCTGAATCAAATTCAGGGGGCTTTTTTATGCCTAAATGAAAGGAAAATAGAATAGAAAAATAAGTAGAAAGCACATGTAAATATTAGGAATTTGTATGTGAGAACTACTGTTTTTTAACGCTTCTGTCATGTCGTTGACGAGTTTTCAGTCCAAACTTTGAGCTCAAATTAAAAATTAGAGCGACAATATGTTAAAAAAAGTCTTTTGGTGCATGAGTTTGATTGCACTGAGTGGGTGTAATGACCATGATAATGATGTGGCAACATCCCCAAATACCAGTGTTCAAGAACCTAAAATTTTATTGATTGGACATCGCGGTGCCAGTGCACTACGTCCTGAACATACGCTTGCTTCATATCAAAAAGCCATTGATGATGGCGCTGACTTTATTGAACCAGATTTGGTTTCTACCAAAGATGGGGTACTGGTTGCACGTCATGAAAATGAAATCAGCGGCACGACCAATGTAGCCACCCTACCTGAATTTGCTAATCGAAAAACCACCAAAGTGATCGATGGTGTACCAATAACCGGTTGGTTTACTGAAGATTTCACCTTAAAAGAATTGCAGCAACTCAAAGCGCGCGAACGAATTCCACAGTATCGCCCTGCCAATACACAATTCAATGATTTATATAGCATACCGACTTTAGATGAAATTATTGATCTGGCCAATCAGCATTATAAAAAAACAGGTAAAGTGATTGGTTTGTATATTGAAACCAAGCATCCGACCTACTTTAAGACGTTAAATTTATCTCTTGAAGATCCTCTTCTCAAGACTTTAACAAAGTATGAGTATTCGCAAAAAATCGCACCGATATATTTACAGTCTTTTGAAGTTGAAAATTTAAAATATCTTAAACAGCAGTTGGCCGCACTGAAAAGTGTGCAACGTGCACAATTGATTCAACTCTATGATTCATCTTCGAGTCAACCTGCCGATGCCGTCGCAAAGGGCGCGAAAACCACTTATGCCGACATGGCAACGGCTCAGGGTTTAAAAGATGTCGCCCAATATGCCAATGGTGTAGGCCCGGCGAAATCCTATATCTTTAGAAATACCGATATGACACAAACCACAGCCTTTGTAACCGATGCGCATTTGGCTGGACTGAAAGTGCATCCTTATACCTTTCGTCCTGAAAACAATTTCTTACCACAATCCTTACGATGCAGTGCGCGCTTAGATGAGCGATGTGCATCCGGATCGATCAAGGAAATGAAGCTTTATTTTCAAGCTGGCGTAGATGGTATTTTTACGGACGACCCTGCTATTGGCCGACAAGCCATCACAGAATATACAGCAGTCCAGTCAAAATAATGATGTTAAAAGCAAACTATGTGTAGCTCAGTATAGTAATACAATTGCTTTATTTAGTGTAAATAACCAGAGAGAAGGGAGCTGAAACCCGCTCCGGTTCTTTATCACACTGGTTTAGGTAGATTGAACATCAAGATGTCATACCGTTGAAGTCAAAACTTCACATTCAGCTGATTTAATGAGCTAAATTTTAATTCTAGATCTCATTTCATGAAAAATAAAACGGTATTGATGATGCTGTGTGGCGCATTCATGGGTTTAGCTGGATGTAACGATGAGCATGATGCATCGCAGCCCGCCTCGAATGATTCGATCAGTCAACCGACCTTGGTGGCCTTTGCCAAACTTCCTGTAGACACCTATGCCAGCGGGCCAGATTCGGGTAAGGCCGTAAAAGGTGCCAATGGTATTTATCCGCCTTTTAAAGGACAGCCTGTACAAGGGTTTTCCGCAGCCTTAAAAAACAAAGATGGCAGCTATATGGTTATGGCGGATAACGGTTTCGGGACGCAAGATAATTCTGCCGATTTTCTACTCAGAATTTATAAACTAAGCCCTGATTTTAAAACCAAAAACCAAGGCTCTGGCACTGTAACGGTACAAAGCTTTATTCAGCTGCGCGATCCAAACAAGCGCGTTCCATTTGATATTGTTAATGCCAATAGTGCTGAACGATTATTGACAGGTGCAGATTTCGATCCAGAATCGATGCAGCGCGCGCCTGATGGAACGTATTGGATCGGTGATGAGTTTGGTCCATATTTATTGCATTTTTCAGCAGAAGGGGTGTTGCTAGATGCACCTATTCCATTACCTCATCCTTTAAATCCAGCGCAAGAATTACGCTCGCCTCAAAACCAATGGAATAAAGCTCAAATCAATTATGTCGAACCATTGGTTCAGCAAAGTGGCGGCTTTGAAGGCATGGCCATTTCACCTGATGGGCAGTATTTGTATCCATTGATCGAAAAACCGATCAAATCTTTGCATGACAGCGAGCGCCATCTGTTGATTTCACAATTTGATCTCAAGAAAAAAGCTTATACGGGTCAGTATTACTGGTTTGCACTGGATAGCAAAGCTACCAATATCGGTGACTTTCAACTGTTTAATGACAAACAAGGTATTATTATCGAGCGCGATGCCACCCAGAATAATTTAGGCGGTTATAAAAAATTGATCCGCATTCAACTTAATGCATCGGGCCAACTGGTTAATCGTGAGGATTTAGTCGATTTAATGCAGATTGCTAATCCTGATCTATTGTATGCCACTGTACGAAACGGTGATCTCGGCACGGGACAAAATTTTGCGTTTCCGTTTGAAACCATTGAAGATATTGTGATTGAAAATGGCAATACACTTACCGTCATTAATGACAATAATTTTCCGGGATCATCTGGTCGCAATGCCAAACTTGCCGATGATAATGAAATCATTCAGATCAAACTACCCAAAGCACTGTTTTAAATACAGAGTCAGTATCGAGAAAAATCGTATGTTGCCATACAAGTTGGCAACATAATTGAAAACTGTCTAAACTTTATACAATTTAATTGTTATGTCATTGTTTCTACGATTTTTATAATTCTGAAAAGTGAAGGGTATTCATGTTAAAATGGTCGGCTTTCATCTTTGATGTTATCCCATCACTTCAGCAAGCCGAGAATCGCAAGCTATGTCTACAGCCTACACCATGCAGACCGCGCCAAAAGCGCTGTTTGATTACGACAAATATTGGGCGTCGTGTTTTGAACCTGCGCCATTTTTGCCGATGTCACGCGAGGAAATGGACCAACTTGGCTGGGATGCCTGCGATTTTATTTTGGTCTGTGGCGATGCCTATATCGACCATCCGTCATTTGTATCGGGTGTGATCGGTCGTGTACTCGAAGCACAAGGGTTTCGTGTCGGGATTATCGCACAACCCGATTGGACCAATGTCGAGAGCTTTCGTGTTTTGGGTAAGCCGGTCATTGCTTGGGGCGTGACTGCCGGCAATATGGATTCGATGATCAACCGTTATACGGCAGATCGAAAAATCCGCTCGGATGATGCTTATTCACCGGATAATGCGCCGAATAAGCGTCCAGATCGTGCGGCAACGGTGTACTGTCAGCGCTGCCGTGAAGCCTTTCCGGATGTTCCGGTTTTACTTGGCGGAATTGAAGGAAGCTTACGTCGTATCGCGCATTATGATTACTGGTCGGACAAAGTTCGTCGCTCCATTCTCATGGACTCTAAAGCCGATTTACTGATGTATGGGAATGGCGAACGTGCAGTGATTGAAGTGATGCACCGTTTGGCAAAAGGTGAAAAAATCCATGACATCAATGATGTGCGTGGTACTGCATTTATTATCAATAAACACAATAAAGCTGCGAAAGCAAAATTTGTTGAAATTGCCAGTAACGATGTCGACACCATTGGCCGTGTCGATCCGATTATCAACCCTTATGTGATGACGGAAGATATCGACGGCTGTGAAGTTGAAAAAGAAAAAGGCAATTCACTGGCCCAGTATCAGAATTTTCAAAAAGAAATTGTTGCGAATCCGATTATTCGTGAAGGTGATCAACTCGATCCTGATACGCAAATTGTGCAGCTCCAGCCTGCTGCATCGAAAGCAATCAAGCATAAATTACCGCCACGTGAACTGGCTGTAATTCGTCTGCCTTCTTTTGAAGAAGTCGCCAACGATCAGGTGCTATATGCGCATGCCAACCGTATCTTGCATTTAGAAACCAATCCGGGGAATGCCCGTGCCTTGGTGCAACGTCATGGCGAGCGTGATGTCTGGATTAATCCACCGCCAATTCCGCTTACTACGGAAGAAATGGATTATGTGTTTGACTTGCCTTATGCTCGCTTACCGCATCCATCTTATGGAAATGCACGTTTTCCAGCGTTTGATATGATCAAATTTTCGGTCAATATCATGCGTGGCTGCTTTGGTGGTTGTACCTTCTGTTCGATTACCGAGCATGAGGGACGGATTATCCAGAACCGTTCTGAAGACTCGATCTTACGTGAAATTGAAAAAATTCGGGATACTGCACCGCAGTTTACTGGGATCATTTCGGATTTGGGTGGCCCAACGGCAAACATGTACCGTTTGCATTGTAAAGATCCAGAAATCGAAAAGAACTGCCGTAAACCGTCGTGTGTTTATCCGGGCGTTTGTCAGAATTTGCATACCGATCATGCACCTTTGGTACAGTTATATCGTAAAGCCCGCCAAATCAAGGGCGTGAAAAAAATTCTGATTGGATCAGGCCTGCGTTATGACTTGGCAGTTTTGAACCCTGAATACGTCAAAGAATTGGTACAGCATCATGTGGGCGGTTACTTAAAAATTGCGCCAGAGCATACCGAGCAAGGGCCTTTATCAAAAATGATGAAGCCGGGCATCGGAACCTATGACCGCTTTAAGCAAATGTTTGAGCGTTTTAGTAAAGAAGCAGGCAAAGAACAATACCTGATTCCGTATTTTATTGCGGCGCATCCGGGCACTTCGGATTACGACATGATGCATTTGGCGATCTGGCTGAAGAAAAATGGTTTTCGTGCCGATCAGGTGCAGACTTTCTATCCATCGCCAATGGCTACTGCCACCACCATGTACTATTCGGGCAAAAACCCGTTGGCCAAAGTGGCACGCTATACTGAAAATGTCGATATCGTTAAAGGTGAAAAACGTCGTCGTTTGCATAAAGCATTCTTGCGTTATCATGATCCAAATAACTGGCCAATGCTGCGTGAAGCATTAAAAGAAATGGGCCGTGCCGACTTGATTGGTAACTCTAAGCAGCATTTGATTCCAACCTATCAGCCGAAGGGCACAGAAGGTGAATACAAATCAGCGCGTAAGAAAAACTCGACTGCAGCAGGTGATTCGGTTAAACGAAGTGCTCAGCAACCTGCCTCTCAAGGCCAGAAGCGACCGCAAAAAGGTCAAATCCTGACGCAGCACACGGGCTTGCCTCCACGTGAAACAAAAGATCGACAGTCATCCGATTCGAAGTCACAGCGCTCCAAGCCACGCAGTAAGTCACACCGATAATATCTATAAAAAAGCGCTTCCTGAGAGAGGCGCTTTTTTATCCAGCTCAAGTCGCAAAACTTATACATAAAAAAAGGAAGATATTCCCATTGCACTTTGGCCCAGCAATTGATCATGTCATAGATGTAACCGTAAGCGTTAACTGATTTGAAGATAACAGTTTTTATGATATGAATTAAAGTGAGATATGCCACGCATCACATGAAAGTGATTCAAACATTGACCTGATAAAGCAGCATTTGTCCGAAGGTCGTACTTGCCAAAGGCAGGAGAACACTTTAAGTTAAACACATGCGATGGAAGCGTTTGACCATGATGATAAAAAATTGGGTCAAGATTTAAAATTCGGCTGTAAACCGAAACTATAAAAATAGATAAAAGGAATGAGATACATGTATTGGTTCTTGATTGTGGGTATTTTTGCCCTGTTTGTTTTTGCCAGTCTGAAGGGGCTACAGCGGAAACAAAAAAATGACAGTGTACTGAAACAGCGTGCCGTATTTAGTGCGCATGAACAACTATTTTTCAATCGTCTTAAAGAGGCATTGCCAGAACTGACCGTCTTGGCTCGAGTGTCTTTCGATGCCCTGATCACCACGAAATTACCGCGGACACGTTATAAATACCAAAATATGGTGGCCGACTTTGTGATTTTAGATCATCAGTATCATGTGTTGGCGGTGATTGATTTTTCCGACCCTTTGCACGTCCGCCGCACTCAGCACGACAGTTATAAAGAGCAACTGCTGCAATCGGCAGGTTATCGGATTTTACATTACACGCAAGTGCCACAATTGGCAGCACTGCGTCGCGATGTGTATCCAGCCAAGGCAGCAAATGAAATGAGCTATGTGATGACCAGTGAACCCAGTGAACGACTGGTCAAATACAGCATCTTTGCAAAAAGCTGATTAAGGCTTAACGGCAGTCACGGTCATTTCGACCAATACGTCAGGATGATACATTTTGGCTTCCACACATGTGCGCGGCAGAGCTTGCATGTCTGCACACCAAGCGTCCCAGACAGCGTTCATTGCAGCATAATCGCGCTCAATATCTTTTAAGAAAATCATCACAGAGAGAATATGGCGCTTGTCTGTACCTGCATCTGCCAAAAAGCGATCGATAATATCCAGCGTTTGCTGGGTTTGACCTGTGATATCAAGATTCGTATCGCTAGCCAACTGACCTGCAAGATGAACCAAATTTCCAGCAATCGCGATTTCTGAGAAGCGCTTTTCGACGTGCAATCGTTGTACGGTCATTTATTTTCCTGTATGGGGATAACCAGAAGAAAGATCTGCCGATTGTACTTGTGCTTTCATTCGTGCTGCAACACACGCAGTTAATAAACATCCCAAAGTTAAATAAAATGCCACATAGTGCCAATGCCCGTTGCCCAGCGTAATCAATCCCGTTGCGATGAATGGGGTGAATCCGCCCCCTACAATACTGGCGACCTGATAGCCTACACCTGCACCGCTATAACGATATGAGGCGCCAAAGAGCTCGGTAAAAATAGGCTGATGAACACTGACCACCATATCGTGTGAAAGATTGGCCAGCAAAATCGCGAAAATCACGATCCAGAGCGTAGAGCCACTTTCAAGTGCCAAAAAGAAAGGAAATGCACAGATCGCCCCGATTAAACCGCCTATCACACACATCCGACGACGGCCAAAGCGGTCGGAAATATGTGCGAAAAAGGGAATGGTCAGACAGCTAATCGCACCGACCATCAAGCCAATATTTAGAAATAAGCTTGAAGACATCCCTAGATTTTTAGTGGAGTAGTTGAGCGCGAAGGTTGTGACCAAATACATGGTCAGTAGCTCGGCCAAACGCAGTGCAATAATATAAAAGAACGCTTTAGGATTTTGACGCACTGCTTCAAATAGCGGAATTTTGGTTGTTTGGGTCTTGGTTTTTGCAACTTCTTGAATAAATTCTTGTGATTCTTCTTGTCCGCCGCGAACCCATAAGGCACAGAGAACCAAGATCACACTGGCGATAAAGGGAATACGCCATGCCCAGTCGGCAAAAGCCTCTTGTCCGAATACATAAATAATGCCCGAAACACTACCAGTGGCGAGCATTAAGCCGACGCCATATCCGATTTGAACACCACTGCTGTAAAATGCCTTTCGATCCTGCGGTGCATTTTCAACAGCCATCAAGGCTGCGCCACCCCATTCACCACCAACAGCAAAACCTTGAATTGCACGTAGTAGCACCAGAAGAACGGGTGCCCACCAGCCGATGGCCTCAAAGTTGGGTAATAATCCAATTAGTACTGTGGCCGTGCCCATCAGGAAAACGGTTAAAAACAGCATTTTTTTACGCCCGATGCGGTCGCCAAAATGGCCAAACACCACACCTCCTAACGGACGAAACAAGAAACCCACCCCAAACGTTGCAAAAGCAGCGAGAGTACCCATTGCAGGGCTAATACTTGGAAAAAATTGCTGATTGAAAATCAGTGCGGCAACAATGCCATACAATAAGAAATCATACCAATCGACAACGGCACCGATAAAACTACTCAGAGCGGCTTTGCGTGCGCGTTTTTCGTGGGAAGAAGAAGATGCTAGATTTGAAGCCATTGATACTTGAGAATCCCATGCGTTCAGAACGGATGCCCTGCAACATTCGGATTTGGTCGTCACGCCAATCGCAGGACATAATGTATAGGGTAAAGGTGTCCCGTATACATTGCAGCAGATACATGGGTAAATGCATTTGCGAGCCTAAGAGTACTCCAAAATAGCCAGAAAGTGAAACAACTTTTCAAAGACCGTTTTATTTTTTTGATCAAATTTGACTGCTTACCAAAATGAAAGCTGTGAATCGCTCTCACGAGGTCCAAGCTGATACACTCCCACTCCAATCAGGCGATATTGTGCAGCGGGCTGTAGCTGCATTTCGGTCAATAACACACCCAGAGCATGCTGAAATTCTTCAAGCGACGCCAAGGCGCGTTTAAAGCTTTTACTGTGCTGAAAAATCTGAAAATCTGGTGTTTTGAGTTTGATACTGATGCCACGTGCCTGCAATTGTTTGTGTTGCAAGGATAGCCAGACTTTTTCAGCCAATAGCCGCCAGTAGATGTCACATTCACTGAGGTACAGGTTTTGATCGAAAGTGGTTTCCTTGGAAATTTGCTGGCGCACGCGCTCGCTTTGAACCACACGATGGTCTATTCCCTGCGCATACAGGTACAGTTGCTTGCCATATTTTCCAAAATGATGAATCAGTACGGCTTCATCGATATGTTGTAAATCACCCAGTGTTTCGAGTTTTAATTGCTGTAGTTTGGCTTGGGTAACGCGGCCAACGCCCGGAATTTTTTTTAGTGGTAGATCGCGAATAAAGTCCATAACCTGATGGGGTTTGATCACACATAAGCCATTCGGTTTATTCCAGTCAGATGCAATTTTGGCCAAAAACTTATTCGGTGCGACACCGGCAGATGCAGTGAGATGCGTCAGATTCCAGATATCCTGACGAATATGAATGGCGACATCGGTGGCGCTGGGCAATTGCTTGAGATTTTCGGTTACATCCAGATAGGCTTCATCTAGGGAAAGGGGTTCGATGAGCGAAGTATATTGCTGAAAAACATGATGAATCTGTTGTGAAACCGCTCGATACTTTTCAAAGTTTGGCTCAATCACGATCAGATCTGGACAGAGTTTACGAGCCTGACCCATTGGCATGGCCGAGCGTAATCCGTAACGTCGTGCCGGATACGAGGCTGCGGCAATTACTGCGCGTGGATGATGTGAGGAAATCACCACAGGTAAATGTTGCAGTTCTGGTCGCTCACGCAGTTCTACCGACGCATAAAAGGCATCCATATCGATGTGAATAATTTTTCGCATGCTGGTCTGCCTAGTGCTTTACGGTAGGCGCGACAAAATCACGCCATTCTTTTAAGGAGCCTGCATAGACATTCAGATCGACTGGTTTTTCAATGCCCTTGATTTTGCCTTTGCGGCTGTATTGCCAGAACACCCATTCACGCTGGTCTTTAAGCTCGGGCTTTTGATCGTACTCGCGAATCCAGAGTGGCGTTTCTTTAAAATGTCCCATCAGCACAATATGATAAAAACGTGTTGAGACATAAAAGATTGGCTGTTTACCGTAGTGGGCCTTAAGCCGATCGTGCATGATCTGGATTTCCTTTAGCAACTGTTCTTGCGTATATGTATCGATGCAAGCCGTGTCATACTCAAGGTCAATCACTGGTGGAAGTGCGTCTGCTTTAGTGGGGACGGTTTTGATAAAATTCTCTGCTTGTACCGTACCGTCTCGGCAAAGCCGGTAAAAATGATAAGCCCCAACATGCAGCCGTTGTTCACGCGCTTTTAACCAATAATCTTGAAATTTGGGATCTTGATAATCGCCACCTTCAGTGGCTTTTAAATAAACAAAACGAAATTGATCAGCGGGAATTTTAGACCAGTTGATCTCACCTTGATGGTGTGAGACATCAAACCCTTTTACCGGATAATCTTGTGCAGAAGCTTTCTGATTATAAAAAAAACCAAAATAGAGCAAGATCAACAACAGCACAGAAAAACCCAACCCTAACCAGTGAGCTGGAGAAATAGATTTAAAAATATGACGTGATTTCATGCGTGTATCTTGGCTCGATCCTCTGCTTCATCATAACCAGAAGTTAAACGCTGTACCATGTCGAATCGTTAAACTGGCGTATTACGCGGAATTTTAGAAAAAATCACTGCGGTAATAATATTCATACAGCCGAGGCAGATTAAGGTTGCATGAAAGGTACGGGTCATATCTTGTGTACCAAACTGCTGACTAAAAATATTGACCAGTGTACCTGCCAAGGCTACGCCGATACTCATAGACAGCATCATGATCATCGATAAAAAGCTATTGCCGCTACTGGCATGTTGCTGAGATAAGTCTTTGAGCGTAAGCGTATTCATCGAAACAAACTGAATAGAATTGAGCGTGCCGAACACAAAAAAGTGAATGGCACGCAGCCATTCAGGTGTTTCTGCCGTGGTCAGGGAAAAGCTTGCGATGCAGCTTCCGACCAATAACGTATTGATGATCAATACACGCCGATACCCAAGACGCTGAATAATTGGGCGCACAATCGGTTTTGAAAACAATGAACCCAAAACCAGCGGAATCATCATCAGACCGGTATAAAAAGGTTCAAAACCAAACGCCACCTGTAACATCAAAGGCAGTACAAAGGGGACGGCGTTACCGCCAAAACGGGCAAAGAAGTTCCCTAAAATACCAATGGCGTAAATTTTGTTATGAAAGAGTGTGCTACGAAATAACGCGTTCTCATGCATATGTGCATGGTAAGCATAGATGAATGCCGAACCAATCCCAGCACCAAGTAAACTGAGGCTGACCCATTGCGGATATTCTTTGCTAGCGAGTTGTTCGATTCCTAAAGATAAACCGACCATCGCCACGAGCAGCAAGATAAAACCACTTAAATCAAAAGATTTAACGGTTTTTTCCTTAACGTTTGGCATGGCCTTGAGGGTGATTAAAAGCCCCAAAAGCCCCATGGGAATATTAATTAAAAATACCCAGTGCCATGTGGTGACCTCAACCAGCCATCCGCCGAGTGTCGGTCCGATTAAAGGACCAACCAAACCAGCCAGACTCATCAGGCTCATGGCAGATAAAAACTGTGTCCGTGGAATCAGTTTTAGCATCGCCAATCGGCCTACCGGCAATAATAATGCCCCACCAATCCCTTGAATAATCCGGAAAACAATCAGCTCATTCAAGCTTTGCGACAGACCACAGCCCAGTGAGGCCAGTGTAAAAATAATTATGGCCGCAAAATAGGTGTTGCGTACACCAAAACGATCGGCCAGCCAGCCACTGAGCGGAATACACGCCGCAACAGATAAGACATAGCCAACCACCACACCATGCATGCGAAGTGGATCTTCATGGAGACTGCGAGCCATGGCGGGAAGGGCTGTGTTGACGATTGTAGTGTCAAGCGCCTGCATAAAAAAACCAATCGAAACCAACAAAACCAGAAGTTTGTATTCGGGCTGTAAGCGTTGATGCGTTGGGGTGGCATTCATGATATGAAGAGTTGCAATGGAGTCAGATGAAAATTAGCATGAAATGCAAGACACGCCTATAGTCTTACTATAAGCCACGTGTTGCTTAACGGTATTTAGCCATCAAGCAACACATGCCGTAGGGCGCTTATGCCATAAAACGTTGAGGTGAGTTGAGATTTTTAACAGCGCCATAAATTTCGTCAAAAGTGTCGCAAACAATCAGTTTGGCACGATGTTGGGGAGGAAGAAAACCTTCTGCAACTGCATGATCGAGCTGTGCGATCAGGGCATTATAGAAGCCATTCACATTAAATAAAATCATGGGCTTTTGATGTTGATTGAGTTGCCCCCAAGTGGCAATTTCTAGGATTTCTTCAAAGGTACCCAGTCCGCCCGGAAGGGCAACAAAAGCACCGGCACGCTCGGCCATCATGGCTTTACGTTCATGCATGGTTTGCACCACATGTAATTCAGTCAGTTTTGAGTGGGCGACTTCATAATCCAGCATAAATTCTGGAATCACACCGACGACCTCTCCGCCGTGTTCAAGGACGGTATCGGCCACTTGGCCCATCAGACCAATACTGGCGCCACCGTAGACAATACCAAATCCGTGTTCTGCAATACCTTGTGCCAGTTCGATGGCAGTTTCTTTATAAATGGGTTTATTTCCGACGCGTGATCCGCAGTAAAGGGCAATGAGGGGTTGGGTTGTTTTTGCTTTGCTGTTTAACTCTAAGGTCATTTCTACTACGCTATTCATCTTTTCATTTTTACCTTATCACGTTATTGCATTGCTTAATATTAAGCAAGAACTATGACAAATTATCGTGGGCTCACAAAAACCCGACACGATCGCAAAATGATCATGTAATTGCCCACCACAGGTAACAATATCCGTTCAATAAAAATGGTGAATTTCCAACTGATCTTGCCTATACTGAAAAACGGTTTAACAACATATATATGAACATGGGTAGTGGTTGTCGTCGCTTTGACGCTTTCGTTTTTTTCAGTAATTTTTATCATTCATTTTGTCTGGCAAGATCTGCCATTTGGCCTGACTGTATCCATCCAATGTTGACGTTTGGGGAGAAGCATCAATGATTTTTGAATGGATGTCTGATCCTTCTGCATGGGTGGGTCTGGCCACGCTGGTTGTGCTTGAAATTGTACTGGGTATCGATAACCTGGTTTTTATCGCCATTCTTGCAGAAAAGCTTCCACCAGAGCAGCGTAATACTGCCCGAATTGTCGGGCTGATTCTGGCTTTGGGCATGCGCCTAGTCTTATTGGCTTCAATCGCTTGGGTCGTTACACTTACCGCACCCTTATTTCATATTTTCGACCATCCTTTTTCCGGCCGAGATCTTATTCTGCTCTTTGGTGGGGTATTTTTGCTGTTTAAAGGCACCATGGAATTGCATGAGCGCTTGGAAGGCAAGCAGTTTCAGAAAGAGGAAAACCCAGTTCACGCGACGTTCTGGATGGTGATCGTGCAGATTGTGGTGCTAGATGCCGTCTTCTCGCTCGACAGCGTGATTACTGCGGTTGGCATGGTCAAGCATTTGTCGGTGATGATGATTGCCGTCATCATTGCAGTGGGAATTATGCTGTGGGCGTCTAAGCCGCTCATGGACTTTGTCAACAAACATCCAACTGTGGTGATCTTGTGTCTGTCATTTTTGATGATGATCGGATTTTCTTTGGTGGTTGAAGGCTTCGGCTTCCATATTCCAAAAGGTTACTTATATGCCGCGATCGGCTTTGCAGTACTGATCGAAATGATGAACCAGACCATGCGCCGTAATCAGGAAAAGCTGGTCACGACCACAGATCTACGTTATCGCACCGCTTCGGCCGTCATGAAAATGCTCGGTGGTAAAGCAGCCAGCACCAGTAATGACACCCAGCAGCAAGAAAACGAAAATGTATTGGCCACACAAGCCTTTGCCGACGAAATGTTCGATGAAGAAAACAGCGCGTATCACAGCGTGATGGTACAAGGCGTACTGGGGTTGTCAGAGCGTCCGGTGAAGTCGGTAATGACGCCGCGCCCGGAAATTGAGTGGATCGATCTGGATGTCGAGCCTGCGTTACTCAAAGAACGTCTGCTCTCGATGACGCATTCGCGCCTGATCGCAGCCCGAGGTGAACTCGACAATATTGAAGGTATTTGCCTGACACATAAAGTATTAAACGAATATGTGGAAACGGGCGTACTGAATTTTAGTCACCACGTACGTGAGCCGATGATTGTGCATGAAAATGCACAGGTATTGATGGTGATGGAACAGCTACGCCAAGCACCTTTACAAATGGCCATCGTACTCAATGAATACGGTTCGATTGAAGGTATTGTGACGCCGATCGATATCTTGGAGGCGATTGCAGGGGAGTTTCCTGACGAAGATGAGCTGGAAGCCGCAGCAGAAAGTCTAGATGATGGATCATTGATTCTTGAAGGTTCAACCGATATTCGCCATGTATCTTTACTGTTAAACCGCGATCTGGTGGATGAAACGGAACAATACTCGACGCTTTCGGGTTATTTGTTGTTTCATTTGGGGCGTTTGCCAGAAAACGGACAAAAGGTTGCTGCAGATGGTTATATTTTTGAAGTGGTGACCATGGACGGACACAAAATTGAAAAAGTGCATATCGTGGCAGATCCTGCGCATCATTCTAGTAACGATTAAATCCGCTTCATTCCCTAAAGCATAGCCCGTTATCGGGCTATTTTTATCCAGAGAATTGTCATGACTTCAATACAGGCATGTCCATGTGGGCAGGGCGCTTACATGAGTTGTTGCGCGCCATTACACCAAGGGCAGCAACACGCAAGCAGTGCAGAGCAGCTCATGCGCTCGCGCTATAGTGCATTTGCATTACAACAGATTGATTATCTGATTCAGACCACTGCCTTGGGGCAGCAGTCTTATTTAGACCGTGACGCGATTGCAGACTGGAGTCAGCGCAATACATGGCTTCAACTTGAGGTGATTCATCATCTTGCCAAACTTGACAAATGCCATGCGCAGGTCGAGTTTAAAGCGCATTATCATGATGGTCAGCAGACTCAGGTACATCATGAAATCTCGTATTTTGTGTATTATGCTGAGCGCTGGTATTTTCTTGATCCAACACTCGATATGCCCATCACAATGAAACAGCCATGTGTATGTGGCTCGCAGAAAAAATTTAAACAATGTTGTGCCAAATTTCTATAACTGACTTAGAATAACCGCCATCTCTTAGCCTGAGCGGATGAAGGCGATGTTACTGACGATTATTTATATTGTTGCAATTACCGCAGAAGCCATGACTGGTGCGCTTTCTGCTGGTCGGCGTAGTATGGATTGGTTCGGTGTCATCCTGATTGCCTGTGTGACTGCATTAGGGGGAGGCTCGGTGCGAGATGTCTTGCTGGGCCATTATCCGCTCACATGGGTGAAGCATCCTGAGTATTTGGTACTGACCTGCTGTGCTGCCTTAGTTACCATTTTAATTGCCAAATGGATGCGCCATCTGCGCAATATTTTCCTGCTGTTAGATGCCTTGGGCCTGATTGGCTTTACTATTATTGGCTGTCAGATTGCCCTGCAAATGGGGCATGGCTTTGTGGTATCGGCTGTGGCGGGTGTCTTAACGGGTGTTTCGGGTGGTATTTTGCGTGACATTTTATGTAATGACGTACCGCTGGTATTCCGCCGTGAGTTATATGCCAGTATTTCGTTTGTGGCCGTAATTTGTTACTGGCTATGCCTGCAAATTGGGATGTCACTTGAGCTAACGGTGATCTTTACGCTGATTTTTGGTTTTGTATTGCGTGTGATTGCGATTTATTTTGGACTGGAAATGCCTAAATTTATTTATCAGGACGACGACGCTGACTCCGCTTCATCGACCGATAAGCATTAACCATACCATTAGGCACACTGTGCCCACGTGTGCCTATCTTGATCTAGAACTTACTGTCATCAGTAAATCATATTTAAAATAATGTGATGAATATCACAATAACAATTAATTTTTAAAACTTCAGCATTCTTCTTGTTAACATCGGTATACTTAAAAGCAACAAGAAGTGACATAAATAAAGTCACTGGTTTCTTCCCCTGATGTCTCGCATCGCGACTGATTGAGTTTGGATCATGGATTTAGTATCACGAATAGAAAATTTGCCGGTTGGAAAGTTCCACTATACTTTGTTATGGGTGGTCGGATTAGGCTGGATGTTTGATGCACTAGATACCGGCATCATTGCATTTATCCTAACTACTTTGGTCAAGGACTGGGCACTAACGCCAGCCGAAAGTGGCTGGATTGTAAGTATTGGCTTTATCGGAATGGCGATTGGTGCAGTCTGCTCTGGTGGATTGGCGGATCGTTTTGGCCGAAAAACCATGTTTGCAACCACATTGTTGATCTATAGTCTGGCCACTGCGGCCTGCGCTTTTGCACCCAATCTGACATGGTTATTGTTATTTCGTTTTATTGTGGGAGTCGGTTTGGGTGGACAGCTTCCGGTTGCGGTGACTTTAGTCAGTGAATATATTCCCTCGCATGTGCGTGGACGATTTATTGTATTGTTGGAAAGTTTCTGGGGCTTGGGCTGGTTGGTCGCGGCACTGGTTTCATATTTCGTTATTCCAAAATTTGGCTGGCAAATTGCCTTTTTAATGGGTGGACTTCCAGCACTCTATGTTTATGTGATTATTAAAAAAATTCCAGAATCCATTCCTTACCTGATCAATCGCGGACGCATTGATGAAGCCCATGAGCTGGTACAAGAGATTGAGCGCCAAGCTGGCGTACCTGTGATTGAGCATTTGGTGGTGAAACCCGTGGCCGAAAAGCAGCGTGTTTCGTTTAAGCAGCTTTGGTCGGGCGCCTTTGCCCGACGAAGTTTGATGCTTTGGCTGATCTGGTTTGGGATCGTGTTTTCATACTATGGCATTTTTACTTGGTTACCGAGCCTGTTGGTTAAGCAAGGCTATACCGTGGTGCAATCTTTTGAATATGTGCTGATTATGATTTTGGCGCAGTTACCGGGCTATGTGTGTGCGGCATGGTTGATTGAGCGCCTAGGCCGTAAGGCAACGCTTGCCAGTTTTATCACGGCCTGTGCCATCTCGGCCTATCTGTTTGGTCAAGCCGACAGTATGTTCAGTGTGATGGTCTGGGGCTGTTTAATGTCTTTTTTCAATTTGGGCGCTTGGGGCGTTTTGTATACCTATACGCCTGAGCAGTATCCGGCCAATATTCGTGCCTTTGGCGCAGGCTGGGCATCTGCGATTGGCCGCATTGGCGGTATTGCGGCGCCTATTGTAGTCACACATATGATGGTTGGACACGACGGATTTCACCAAGTCTTTATGATGTTCACGCTGGTATTGCTGGCTGTGGCTTTGGTGATTGTGGTGCTCGGTGAAGAGACCCAAGGAAAAACACTGGAGTCAATTGGACTTTAATCATAAAAGCATTGCTTTCATTTAGAAAACTGGCTAGTTTTACATCATAAGACATAATTTGACGCACTGCTTGGAGACATACCCTTGTGTCTCCAAGACTGGCGACATAGGATAACAAACAAGATAAAACTATTATTTAGGATGATTCGTTGTTATGACCAGCCTTGCGCATCATGCGACTGAGAACCGTTCCGTTGCCGAGTTTACCGAACAGGCATATCTGAACTATGCCATGTACGTGATTATGGATCGTGCATTGCCCCACATCAGTGATGGTCTAAAACCTGTACAGCGTCGTATTGTGTACGCCATGAGCGAACTGGGCTTAAAATCGACCGGAAAACCCAAAAAATCGGCCCGTACCGTAGGGGATGTACTGGGTAAGTATCATCCGCATGGTGACTCTGCCTGCTATGAAGCCATGGTGTTGATGGCTCAGCCATTTAGCTATCGTTATCCACTGGTCGAAGGTCAGGGTAACTGGGGCTCACCAGACGATCCGAAATCATTTGCTGCGATGCGATATACCGAAGCCAAACTGTCGGCGTATAGCGAATTGCTACTGAGTGAACTGGGTCAGGGAACGGTCGATTGGCAAGATAACTTTGACGGATCACTCAAAGAACCGATTAACTTGCCAGCGCGTGTTCCCAATATTTTACTCAATGGCACCACAGGCATTGCAGTCGGTATGGCGACCGATATTCCACCGCACAATTTGCGTGAAGTGGTCAAAGGTACGATTGCGCTGATTCGTAATCCTGAACTGTCCGAGCAAAAACTGGCGGAGTTCATTCCGGGGCCAGATTTACCGACCAAAGCAGAAATTATTACGCCAAAAGACGAGCTGCTTAAAATTCAGAGTACCGGTCGTGGCAGTTACCGTGTACGTGCGGTGTACAGTGTCGATAAAAACGAGATTATTATTACCGAGCTGCCATATCAGGTGTCAGGGTCAAAAGTGATCACGCAAATTGCCGATCAAATGCAGGCCAAAAAACTGCCACTGGTCAGTGATGTCCGTGATGAATCAGATCATCGGAATCCGACGCGCCTAGTGATTGTGCTGCGCTCAAATCGTGTAGATGCTGCCGCAGTAATGAGTCATTTATTTGCGACCACCGATCTTGAAAGCAGTTATCGGGTCAATCTCAACATGATTGGTGCCGACGGGCGACCGCAGGTGAAATCGATTCGACGCATCTTGCTTGAATGGATCGACATTCGTAAAGCGACGGTCACTCGCCGGTTACAGTATCATTTAAATAAAATTGAAAAGCGGTTACACATTTTAGCTGGGCTATTGATTGCGTATTTGGATATCGATACCGTGATCAAAATCATTCGCGAAGAAGATCAGCCTAAGCCGGTGTTGATGCAGCACTTTAATATCGATGAGATTCAGGCTGAAGCCATTTTAGAACTTAAACTTCGCCATTTGGCCAAGCTTGAGGAGATGGAAATTCGCCGTGAGCAAGATGAGCTGGCTGCACGTGCTGCAATTATTCGTGAGCAACTGGATAACCCTGAATCGTTAAAAACACTGATCATTAATGAACTGAAAGAAGATGCCAAAAAATTTGGTGATGATCGTCGCGCTCCAATTGTTGAGCGTGAAGAAGCGGTTCAGATCAAAGAACATGATTTAATTCCAGCGGAAACTGTGACAGTGGTGTTGTCCGAAGCGGGATGGATTCGCGCTGCCAAAGGCGAAGTCGATGCAGAGAACCTTAATTATCGTGCGGGAGATCAGTACCAGAGTCATGCAGTAGGGAAAACCAACCAGCGTGTATATGTGCTGGACGAAACGGGCAGAAGTTATGCATTGGCAATCAATGCATTACCATCGGCACGAGGGCTTGGCGAGCCACTAAGTTCAAAGCTTTCGCCAGCCAATGGCGTGTCGTTTATTCAGGTACTGATCGGTGACGATGACAGCGAGTTGCTGGCTGTCAGTAGCGCAGGATACGGGTTTAAAACGCAAGCTAAACACCTCGATACCAGTGCCAAAGCCGGTAAAGCCTTTTTGAGTCTTCCCGAAAAAGCGACGGCCTTGCCTTTGCTTTCATTGCAGGCCTCTACCCATGTGGCAATTTTGAGTTCGGCGGGCCGATTACTGATTATTGATCTGTCAGAATTACCAACTCTGAATAAAGGTAAGGGTAATAAGTTGATACAACTTGAAGACAAAGAACAAATTTTGTCCATGACATTGCTCAACTTAAATGAAATAATTCAGGTGGATGCGGGACAACAGCATTTAAAAATAAAAGGTGATGATCTTCAGAAATACATCGGTAAGCGTGCATCGAAAGGTCAACTCTTACCACGAGGATATCAAAAAGCAAATAGACTGTTGATTCAGAGATAATGCTCGCATCCGTCATCCCGAATACGTTATATATGCAGATGTAGAGGTATTAGGGATGACATGATCGGGCAACAGCAACTAAAACAAGCGCGATCATTGAATAACGAGTCGAAATTTAAAAAATTACCGATTGGAGATATTTGGATTATGGAAAGAATTTGGTTCACTGAATACCAGAAAACAGGAATTCCGGAAACAGTTGATTTACCGCCAGAAAATACATCTTTGGTAGATATTTTTGAGCGCAACTTTCAAAAATTTGGCTCACGCGATGCCTTTATTTTTATGGACAAGGCATTAACGTTTAGTGAACTTGATGAGGCCAGTCGCAAATTTGCAACCTATTTGCAAAGTTTGAATTTACCTAAAGGAAGCCGCGTCGCGGTGATGATGCCAAACGTGCTGCAATATCCAATTGTGGCCTTGGGTGTTTTTCGTGCGGGCTTGATTCTGGTCAATGTCAATCCATTGTATACCTCACGTGAACTTGAACATCAGTTAAATGACTCTGGTGCCGAAGTTCTGGTGATTATCGAAAATTTTGCCAGCGTCTATCAAAGTATTTTGGGTAAAACACCAGTTAAGCATGTTGTGATTGCATCTGTAGGCGATATGCTGGGTTTCTTGAAAGGGAACTTGGTCAACTTTGTGCTGCGCAATGTGCGTAAGCAAATTCCTACTTGGGATATTCCGGGGCATATCAAATTTAATGCAGCCATTAATAAAGTGAGCCCGAGCCATTATAAACGTCCAAATTTAAGCTTAAGCGATACGGCGGTCCTTCAGTACACAGGTGGAACCACAGGCGTGTCGAAAGGGGCTGAGCTGACCCATCGCAATCTTGTGGCCAATATGCTGCAATGTGATGCAATCTTCCAAAGTAAATTTGGGCCGGGCGATAGCCAAAAAGATGACAAGATGTTCTGCGCTTTGCCGCTGTATCACATTTTTGCGTTTATGGTGTGTGCCATGTATGGCATGTATAAGGGTCAGGCCAATATTCTGATTCCAAATCCGCGTGATTTGCCTGCGGTCATTAAAGAACTACGTAAATACCAACCTTCGTTTTTTCCAGCGGTGAATACCTTGTTTAATGCGCTGGTACACAATGAAGAATTTAAACAGCTTGATCACAGTAAACTGAAAATTGCGATGGGTGGTGGCATGGCGGTGTTACCGTCGACTGCCGAAGCATGGAAACGTATCACTGGCGTGACCATTATTGAAGGTTATGGGCTGTCTGAAACCTCACCTGTTGCAACGGTCAACCCTCCTGCATCGACTGAGTTTAGTGGAACCATCGGTATTCCGTTACCCCTCACTGATGTCGCGATTCTAGATGATGACGGTAAAGCAATGGCATTAGGCGAGCAGGGAGAAATCTCGATTCGTGGCCCTCAGGTCATGAAGGCCTATTGGAACCGACCAGATGAAACAGCCAAGGTCATGACCAGTGATGGTTATTTCCGTACTGGTGATATTGGTGTGATGAATGATCGAGGCTATGTCAAAATTGTTGATCGTAAAAAAGACATGATTTTGGTGTCGGGCTTTAATGTCTATCCAAGCGAAATTGAAGAAATTATTGCCAAGCATCCAAAAGTACTCGAAGTGGCTGCCATTGGTGTGCCAGATGAAAAGTCCGGCGAAGTGCCTAAACTCTTTGTGGTGAAAAAAGATCCGTCTTTAACCACAGAAGAAGTATTAAGTTTTGCCAAAGAAAACTTAACTGGCTACAAACGCCCACGCTATGTCGAGTTTATGGACGAATTGCCAAAATCGAATGTCGGCAAAATTTTACGTAAAGACCTACGTAAAACCAATTAAGCATTCAACAGTGAATTGAAAACGCCTGAACAATCAGGCGTTTTTTATTTGGAACTACTGAGTAACCAACGGTCCATGTAAGGACGTCCAATACCTGCCAGACCGATAAAAAACAGCATGCATCCGAGTTGTAAACGCAAAAAAGACAATTGTAGGGTGCCATAACTGAAATAGTTGTCGACCAAACAATATAGGGTTGCAATCAGCATCCACATCCAGAGCGATAATCGCCAGATACTGACCGCCCACATGGCCAGTGTCAGCATGATAAAAGTACCCAAGGTCGACTGCCAGTTTAGGTTGGCACAAATGGTACACAGCAAAAAGCCCACAATCGGGAGGACGATTTTTAAAATACGATCAACCTTGAGCTGATTCTGGCGCTGTTTTTCCAAAACCTCAAAGATTTCATCTTGATCTGATGTGCTCATCGGCTGTCCTGTTCTGGTTCAGTTATAAAAACACTATATTTAACCGAATTTAGAAACAAAACGCCATGTTATGATAAGGTCATCTAAAAATATGTTTTGAGAAACGATCATGCAGGGGATTAGTGGTATTGTTTACCTGATTTTGGCAGCGTGCTTGTTGCCTTATGTATTTACCATGATTGCCAAACTTGCCGGTGGATTTAAATCCAAAGACAATCAAAATCCACGTGCTTTTTTGGCCAGTACAACAGGCTTGGCTGCACGTGCCAATGCGGCGCAACAAAACAGTTTTGAAAGTTTGCCTTTATTTTTGGCGGCTGTACTGATGGCCGAATATATGGTGGTTCAGCAAAGCATCATCATGACCTTTGGCTTGGCTTATCTAGTTTTGCGTGTACTGTATGGTCTGTGTTATTTGGCCAATTGGGCCATGTTGCGTTCGATTATCTGGTTGCTGTCGATGCTGTGTCCGATCTTCTTGCTGATCTTGGTGATTCGTCTGGTTTAAGTGGATTGAGAGCAGGACTGAAGATTTTCTTGATGCAGTTTGTATAATCCACGCAGTTCGCTTCAGAAACCGTTATAATCGACGCGACAAAAATTTGGTTAACCTAAAAGAGTGTTGCTATGAGCTACAACAATATCCCGGCGGGTAAAGACGCGCCAAATGATATTTACGTTATTATTGAAATTCCGGCAAATGCTGCGCCAATCAAATACGAAATTGACAAAGATTCAGATGCATTGTTTGTGGATCGTTTTATGGGAACAGCAATGTTCTACCCAGCGAACTACGGTTATGTACCAAACACCTTGTCTGAAGATGGTGACCCATTAGACGTATTGGTTGTCACACCATATCCAGTTGCTGCAGGTTCAGTGATTCGTTGCCGTCCTGTAGGTAAACTCAATATGGAAGACGACGGTGGTATCGATGCGAAATTAATCGCAGTTCCGCATGAGAAATTGTCACCATTGTACAAAGATGTACAAGAGTATACTGATCTACCAAAACTGTTGATCAATCAAGTTGAACATTTCTTCGCACACTACAAAGATCTAGAGCCAGGCAAATGGGTGAAGATTAGTGGTTGGGAAGGTGCAGACGTTGCCAAAGCAGAAGTGCTTAAAGCGATTGAAGCTGCAAAAAAATAAGATAAAAAAAATCAAACATCATTTAGTTGATGTTTGATTTTTTAAATATCTAAGGCCCTAGCGAGCGAACTGGCTAGGGCTTTTTTATGACTTAAAGGAACTTGATTGGGAAATCAACGAAAATACGCGTTTCGTTGGTATCTCCATAACCATTCGCTCCGACATCGCTTTCACGCAAAATCGAGTAACGTGCACGGATTTTTAAATCCTTAGCAAAACCGCTTTGAACGGTATAGCTCAATTGGTTAAAGAACTCACGCTCGTTGGCATTGTCAATGTTAGTGCCGATTACATCGATGTCCCAGCCATAAACAAATGCAGTGGTCCACTTCAAGCCTGGTACGTTATACGCGCCCAAATCGAGGTTATATTGCAATTGAACTGATTTCTCGCCTTTGCTGTTAAAGTCTGAAAGGTAAGAGTTTGGCAAATAAATACTTTGACCACCGTCTTGATTGGCACCGTAGTCATAGCCAATACCACCGGTATTTTGCTGGTAAGCACCCATCACTGAGTGTGGACCTTGACTATATGTTGTAGAGAAGGCCCAGATATAGTTATTGAGATCTTCTGTACGTGTATTTGGTCCACCTGAGAAGTAAGTGTCTGCACCTGGCTTAAACTTGGTGCTATAACCAGCCCATTCGTAACTGAGAGAACTGTCATTTGCAAGTGGTTGCTTATATGCAGCACTCACATAGTGACGCTCAATTTTATCTTTGATGTCAGCGCCGTAATACGAAGCATTCAACTGATCGTTAAACTTGTATTTTGCACCCCAGACATAGGCGCGATCCAAACCGTTTTGGTCAGTTGCAATGTGCTCTGGCAATTGGTTCTTGGTAAATTTACCTGCAACAAGCTCAAGATCTTTGATTTCATGGCTGGTAATCAAAGTGCCTTCAAAATATTCTGGTGTATTACGAGTGGTCATGCTGGCCAAAACAGGCAGATCAAGTACCTGAGTACCGTAGGTTAAGGTAGTATTCGACGCACGTGCTTTTACAAAGCCACCACCACGCGTCCATTGATCGTATGGATCAACATGACCATTTACATCACGACGTCCATCGTTTTTCAGTGCAACCATGCTGTTGCCAGAATGATAATTATCACCTAACTTAAATGAAAAATCGCCGACTACACCAGCAGCAAAACCAATTGGGCCTTGAGTAAAACCAGACTCAAGATTCAGCACCGCCGATTGAACCCAAGAATTTGTATCTTTCAGTCCTTTCTTTTTATCGCGCTGGATAAAACCGTTGCGAAGTAAAACAGAACCCTGAGCACCTTCAACAAATCCTTTTGCATCGCTTTGTTCGCTTGCATATGCTGAAGTAATAAGTACAGCGTTGATCACAACTGCTAACGTAAGCTTTTGTGCTTTTAGCATTGAATACCTCGAGAAGATAAATTGTAATTTTTGTTTCTAAGAAGGCTTAGAAAATCACAAAATTGTATAGATAATCTATAGAAAAGATACATTTTTTATCAACATATTTTTCGCATTGTTTTCCAGTTTTCTACATAATCCTTGCAATTTATATATTTAGTTACATGTAGGTAAGATTATTTTTGCTTAAAAAATACGCGAAAAATAATTTCATTGCATATTTTTTGTGCGCAAATACAGTTTATTGCTTATAAAGTGAGTAATCTTGGTGCATTCAAAATTATTGTGTTACAGCTAATGGATTTAGCCCTTTAAATGCCACTTAATTTTTTATATCTATCTTGTGAAAAACGCACCATGCTGTGTCCGACTGAACCATAAGTAACAATTTGTACAACGTAAAAAATCGTATAGCCAGATATTCCATTGAAAGCTGTGATTCAGGGTTAAAATAAAAATCAAAAATAACACCTTGTTTAACATCACAAAATCTCTTTTACGAGCCGCATTTTCTCGAGTTTTTTTCAACTTGGCATAGCATTTGCTAAATCTTTATCGATCCAAGTCAAAAAATCAAAAGTCTGTTGGTCATGCCCAACACGGGGGAGAATTACAATGAAAAAATTTGCATATCAAGTCGCAGTTCTAGCCAGCTTGGCAGCAAGTACAACTGCGGTGATGGCAGAAGACAAGCCGACAATGGCAGGTTTTTCGGTATCTGGGAACGTGGCTGCAACAACTGACTATCGCTTTCGCGGGGTAACACAGAGCTCGAATAATCCTGCAATTCAAGGTGGTTTTACTCTTAATCATGAATCTGGTGCTTATCTGACGCTTTGGGGTTCAAGTGTCGATTTCGGTATTAAAGGAAATTCGACTGAAACCGATGCATCGCTCGGTTATGCCAGCTCTTTTATGCTTACACCAGACTATAAAGTCGGCTATGACGTCGGCGTGACTTACTATGGTTATATTGGCGCAAAATCTAACTTTACCAACCCGTACAACAACAAAACCGGTTTGGCCTTCACCGAAGTATATGGCAAATTAATTTTTGCAGATACGCTACTTAAGGGCGACAGCATCACCACCGGAATCAATTACACGCCAGATTACTGGGGTCGCACCGATGATTTCTGGTACTTCAATGTCGGCTATAGCGCACCGATTGCAGACACAGGTTTTACCGGAATTGCATCTTTGGGCTACAACAAATTTAAAAACAAAGAAGCACTGGCCGTGGTGGCAGGTGGTCCGGGTACCGACGACAGTTATCTTGATTACAAATTTGGTGTGCAATACAACATTTTGGGTGTAACGGCTGAATTGGCGGGTGTGGGTACCGACATCAGCACCTCTGGCATGACCGATGCCGGTAAAAAACCGTATGATTTGGGTGCTGTGTTGACACTATCTAAAACCTTCTAATGGGTTAAATATAAAAAAGACCGCTCTATGCGGTCTTTTTTATTTAGCTCATATCGGTGCGATACGATAATGCTTCATTCAGATGTTGCCGCTCAATGAGTGGACTTTGCTCCAAATCTGCAATGGTTCGTGCCACGCGCAATACCCGATGATAAGCCCGAGCCGATAAATTGAGTTTTTGCTGGGCCAAAGACATAATTTTTTCAGTTGCAGGGCTAAGCTGAGCAAATGCTTCAAGCTGTTTTGGTGATAGCGCCTGATTTAAGCATTGCTGACGTTGGATCTGATAAAGGTATGCCTGTTGCACACGTGCGCGAACACTTGCTGAATCTTCAACGGGTGCCGTATTTTGTAGTTCGTGTGCTTGGAGTGGCGGTACATCAATATGTAAATCGATACGATCAAGTAACGGGCCAGAAATTCGACCTTGATAACGCTTAATTGCTTCGGGTGTGCATTGACAGCGTTGATCCTGATTAAAGGCATAACCGCACGGACATGGATTCATTGCAGCAATCAATTGAAAATTAGCCGGAAATGAAATTTGACGTGCAGCTCTTGAAATCGTGATGGCTTTGGCTTCTAACGGCTGCCGTAAAACCTCAAGCACCTTGCGATCAAATTCGGGAAGTTCATCTAAAAATAGTACGCCCAAATGCGATAGCGTGATTTCACCGGGCTTTGGATTTGATCCACCGCCCACCAAGGCGATGGCTGAGGCAGTATGATGCGGTGCTCGAAATGGCCTTAAACCAAATGGATGACGGGTATTTGCAATTGAATAGATGCTGGCCACTTCTAGATTTTCTTGGGCAGACAGTGGTGGCAATATGCTGGGTAAGCGTGATGCCAGCAAGGTTTTACCTGTTCCCGGTGGCCCTCTAAATAAGAGTGAATGTCCTCCAGCTGCCGCAATTTCAAGGGCACGACGAGGACGTAGCTGACCTTTGACATCGGCAAGATCAAAAGGGTAGTGATGTAAATCGTGATCTGGTATCAGTACAATCGGATCGAGCGGATGAATCTTTTGAAAGTGATCACAGACCTGTTTCAAGTGGCTGGCTGCATAGGCCTGAAACTGCGGTAACTGACCAATTTCAATACTGTTGTCTTGCGGGGCAATGAGTTGATGTCCTGCCTGCTGACAGGCAATTGCAATGGTCAATGTGCTACTCACTGGGCGAAGATGGCCGTCGAGAGCCAGTTCACCTACCAACTCATAGCCATCGGTGCAGCCTTCGGGGAGTTGTCCCGATGCGACCAAAATTCCCAACGCAATCGGGAGGTCTAAACGTGACCCATCTTTGGGCAAATCTGCTGGAGCAAGGTTTATTGTGAGGCGTTTACTAGGAAACTGAAAGCCACTATTGATGATGGCTGAACGCACTCGATCCTTACTTTCACGCACGGCAGCCTCTGGTAAACCAACGATAGTGAGTGATGGAAGTCCTTGACTTAAATGAACTTCTACTTCAATTTGTGGTGCGTGTAACCCTAAAACTCCTCGCGTGAGAATTTTGGCAAAAGACATGATATTATTGTTCCATTATGGTGCTTTTTTAAAATAATTTTAAATCGAAAAAGTGCGCTAAAAAGAGGCTTATTGATTATTTTGGAGGTGCTCTTCGAGTAATGTGATTTGTTCTTGTAACTGGGTAAGACGTAGATTGGCTTGTTCAAGCGCAATGCGTTGGCGTTCGATTTCGTGATAAGACACCAGATCGAGTTTCTCAACGGCTTCGTTTAGAAGCGCACGTAAATTGTGCTCAAGGTCTTTTTTGGGTTGATCCATCTGCTCAAGAATGGCGGCAATAAGGGTCTCAATCATAACGTATATACAGTGCTTTATAAGATTTGAGCATAGTTTAACATCCCTGCTATTTTGGCTAAAGTCTAGATTATCAAAACAATCTTATATTCATTCAAAAAATTAATCGCTCTTAGAAAAAAGCCGAATTTTTAAGGTCAAAGCTACATCTGAAGGGGCAAATAGGTTATAAAGACAGCTCATGCTTTTATTTCTATTTTCCCCAACCTTAGACATATTGGCATGAAAATTGAACATAAAACCTTACTGGTGAAAGAAGCCGAAGGAAAAAAACATGAAGCTCGTAACTGCAATTGTAAAACCATTTAAGCTAGATGATGTGCGTGAGGCCCTTTCCGAAATCGGAGTTCAAGGGATTACAGTCACAGAAGTAAAAGGGTTTGGACGTCAAAAAGGCCACACTGAACTGTATCGTGGTGCTGAATATGTCGTTGATTTTCTTCCAAAAGTAAAAATTGAAATTGCGATCAGCGATGAAATGGTCGATGCTGTGATTGAATCTATCACTCGCGTTGCAAGCACAGGAAAAATTGGCGACGGGAAAATCTTTGTAACGAACCTAGAACAAGTGATCCGTATTCGTACTGGCGAAACTGGAGCAGATGCCGTTTAAGTGTTGGCATAAAGTTTGCTGAGTACAAAATAACTCATAAAAATTGAGGTTGGGGGATACGAATGAAAAAAATGCTTTTAGCGCTAAGTCTATCTGGTGCGCTTTTAGGTGGTTCGGCGGCATGGGCAGAGAATGCTGCATCAGCACCGACAACTGAAGAAATCACAACCGTTGTAGCAACAACGACTGAAGCACCTGTAACTGGCTCGGCAGAAGCACCTACCGCCACATCGACTGAGACAGCGCCTGCACCAGCAGAAACGCCTAAAATGGATTCGGGTGATACCGCGTGGATTTTGATTTCTACGGCTTTGGTTCTTTTGATGACCATTCCGGGCTTGGCACTTTTTTACGGTGGTATGGTTCGTAAGAAAAACGTATTAAGCACCATGGCACATAGCTTTGTCGCTGCTGCAATTGTGAGTCTGGTTTGGGTTGTGATTGGTTATACCTTGGCCTTTAGTCCGGGTAATGCCTTTGTGGGTGGCCTCGATAAAATCATGCTCTCAGGAATTACCACCACAGCACTCAGTGGCACCATTCCAGAAATTCTATTTGTTATTTTCCAAATGACCTTTGCCATTATCACGGTTGCGATTATCAGTGGTTCAATTGCAGAACGTATGAAATTTGGCGCGTTTGTGGCATTTATTACCATTTGGGTGATTGTAGTCTATGCCCCAATTACTCATTGGGTATGGGGTGGTGGCTGGTTAGGTAGCGATGGTGCACTTGATTTTGCTGGTGGTACAGTCGTTCATATTAACTCGGGTGTTGCTGGTCTGGTTGCAGCGTATATGCTGGGCAAGCGTATTGGTTTGGGCAAAGAATCTATGGCACCGCACAATTTAAGTTTAACCGTGATTGGTGCAAGCTTACTTTGGGTGGGCTGGTTTGGATTTAACGGTGGCTCTGCGCTTGCAGCCAACGGTGCAGCAGGATACGCATTGGTCACCACGCAAGTGGCTGCCGCTTCTGCCGCGCTGTCTTGGGGGATTGTTGAGAAAATTGTTCGCGGTAAAACGTCTTTGCTTGGTCTTCTTTCAGGTGCGGTCGCTGGTCTGGTGGTGATTACCCCAGCGGCAGGTTTTGTCACCGTCAGCGGTGCGTTAATTATGGGTTTAATTGGCGGTGCAGTGTGCTTCTGGGGCATTTCAGGTCTGAAACGTATGCTCAAAGCAGACGATTCTCTTGATGCATTTGGTCTACATGCTGTAGGTGGTATTGCCGGTGCGATTTTAACAGCTGTTTTTGCAAGTCCATTCATTATGGGCGACAAAGCACCTGCAAGCATGGTACATCAGCTTTGGATTCAAATTGAAGGCGTACTTGCGACTATCGCGTACAGCGCAGTACTGACCTTTATTATCCTCAAAGTGATAGATGTGATCATTGGTATCCGCGTGACATCTGACGACGAGCGTATGGGCTTGGACTTGAGCCAGCACGGCGAACGCATCGAATAATTTGCTCTTTTATAAAAAAACAGCCGCTCAGGCTGTTTTTTTATGTCGTTGTGTTGGTGCGATTTTTCAAGCGTCTAATTTTTTGCTACATTAGCTCAAAGAAATGAATTCATTTGAGCTGCCATGCATTGTCCATTTTGCAACGCCGCAGACAGCAAAGTGATTGATTCACGTCTGGCGGCTGAGGGATGTCAGATTCGTCGTCGACGCGAATGTATCAGTTGCGGCGAGCGTTTTACCACTTTTGAAAGTTATGAAGTTGTCATGCCACGTGTGATTAAATCGAATGGTAAAAATGAACCTTTCGATGAGGCAAAACTTCGTCGTTCCCTGATGCATGCCTTGCAAAAACGTCCCGTGACACAAGACCAAATCGAAGCCGTTTTAAGTGATATCCAGTTAAAGATCCGCCGTTTGGGCGAGCGTGATGTGAAGTCCCGCGTGATTGGTGAAATTGTTATGCAGGCGTTGTTTGCGCTCGATCATGTGGCTTATGTTCGCTTTGCCTCGGTTTATCAAGATTTTCAGGATGTCGAGGCTTTTCGTCGTCAGATTGAACAAATGCAACAACGTGAACAAGAGTATTAAAAGATGATGGCTGAAGTTGATCGTGATCACCACTGGATGTCTCAAGCATTACTACAAGCCAAATCGGCACAGTTTCGTACCCGTCCTAATCCTGCCGTTGGTTGTGTGATTGTCAAAGATGAGCAGATTATTGGGCGTGGTGCAACTGCACAGGTGGGTGGACCACATGCCGAAGTTTTTGCATTACGTGAAGCAGGTGAAAAGGCACGCGGCGCGACAGCTTATGTGACGTTAGAGCCATGTGCGCATTATGGCCGTACTCCACCATGCGCTGAAGCGCTGATTCATGCGGGATTGTCGCGTGTGGTGATTGCAACACTCGATCCGAATCCACTGGTGGCTGGCAAAGGTCAGACCATGTTGAATCAGGCGGGTATCATCACACAAGTGGGCGTGCTAGAAGAGCAGGCACAAGAACTGAATCGCGGGTTTTTAAAGGTCATGGCGGGAGGTTTACCTTATGTACGCCTTAAAATTGCAGCCAGTTTAGATGGACGCACGGCCATGGCATCGGGAGAATCCAAATGGATTACCGGCGCCGATGCACGACTCGATGTGCATTACTGGCGTGCTCGATCGGCTGCGATTGTGACTGGAATAGAGACGGTATTGGCTGACGATTGCCAGCTCAATGTTCGCTCGTTACCAGCGGTTGACGATATTCAGGACATTGTACAGCCCAAACGTGTCGTGCTGGATCGACAAGGTCGTTTGCCCTTAACTGCAAAAATCTTACAGCAGCCAGAGATGCTGATGGTCATGGGGCCATTTCGTCAGGAACTTGCAGACTTAGGTGTGGTACAATTGGCTGTTCAACCCTTAGATACGTTATTAAAGACGATGGCGCACACCTATCATCTTTATGATGTGATGGTTGAAGCCGGTGCCACTTTATCGACCGCATTCTTGCAACAAGGTTTGGTCGATGAATTGATCAGCTATATAGCACCGACATTGCTGGGGCGAACCGCGCGCACCATGTTTCATGCAGAATTTGAAAGCATGGCTGAGCAGCGACGTTTTCAGTTGATTGATCTGGCTCAGCTCGGTCAAGATATCCGCTTAAGGTTAGTTCCGATTCAAGAGACAGTATGAATTCAGAGGCTTCGGTTTACCATAAACGCCGCCATGCGGCGCGAACGACAGATGAGTATTTATTTCATCAGTTGGTTCCATATCTGGGGAACAAACGTCGTTTGCTACACCTCATTCTAGAAGCACTAGAAATTACTGGAACACTCAATAGCAAGAAAAAAAATCCTCCTATTTTTGCCGATTTTTTTGCAGGCAGTGGCGTGGTTTCACGTCTGGCCAGACAAAATGGCTATCGTGTGATTGCAAATGACTGGGAACCTTATAGTCATGCATTGAATCACGCGATATTGGCCTGTACCGATGCGCCTGCTTTTAAGGAATTGGGCGGTTATCAAAAAGCCATTGATATCCTGAATCGGTTACCTGAAGTAAAAGGCTGGGTGACGCATAATCTGTGTCCACGCAATGACGATGTTTATGATCCAAGTCGAGATCGCTTGTTTTTTAAACGCCGTAACGGGATGCGAATCGATGCCATTCGTCAGCAGATTGCTACATGGCAGGCACAAGGTGCGATTAACGATGTCGAAATGAGTGCCTTGCTTGCGCCCTTGTTGTATTCGGCCAGTTTTGTGAGTAATACCAGCGGTGTCTTTAAGAGCTTTCATCAAGGCTGGGGCGGACGTACACAGACTGCATTAGAGCGAATTGAGTCGTTATTGTGGCTGACGCCAAGCCGTTTTTGTGAGATTGGCGATCCGAAACGACCAGCTGCTGAAATGTGGTGTGTCGATGCACAGCATCTGGCCTCACAAATGAGTAGTTTTGAGGTCGATGTTGCTTATCTGGATCCTCCTTATAATCAGCATGCCTACAGCAGTAATTATCATGTGTTAAATGCACTTACGCTTTGGGATCAAGCCGACTTACCACCGCCAGATACCAAAGGTTATAAGAGCGGGATTGATCGTGCATGGCGTAAAGAGCGTCCAAGCCCTTATAATTCTTCAAAATATGCCAAAGATGCATATGAGAAACTGCTCGAAACCATCAATGCGCGTTATATCCTGACCAGCTATTCGACCGATGGCAATATTGAGCCAAAAGATTTGCTCACAGCCAATCTGAAGCGTGGCAAAGTGACCTTGCTGACGCAGGATGTGCCGCGCTATCGGGTGAGCAAGCAGCGCCAGTCGGAGCGGGCACGTGTACTTGAGTTTATTGTGATCACAGACACACACGCGAAATCTGGCCCACCACTACGGCAGTTACTCGGACAACTGTATCATTTTGCCGAATTGGGTGGGGTTGATACGTCGGGGAACAGCACCCAACTGGCCTTATGGTAATTACGGCTGAATTAATCTTCTACACATTGGAGAAAGTACCATGTTTACAGGCATTATCGAGAGTCTTGGCAAGGTCGAGAGCGTTCAGAATGTCGGTGGTGATGTACGGCTGCGTATTCAAACCGATTTAGATATGTCGGATGTCCATTTAGGTGATTCGATTGCCACCAACGGTATTTGTCTGACCGTAATTGAGTGGGGGGATAACTGGTACGCGGCGGATGTTTCCCGCGAAAGTTTAAACCGAACCACACTCGGCCAGTGGAAAGTGGGCCAGCCGGTCAATGTGGAAAAAGCCATGTTGCCGACCACGCGCTTTGGTGGACATATTGTGAGTGGGCATGTGGATGCAGTGGGCGAAATTACCGTGGTGCGTGAAGATGCGCGTTCGATTTATTATGAAATCACAGCACCTGTAGAAATTGCCAAATACCTTGCCGAAAAAGGTTCTGTCACCGTAGACGGTATTAGCCTGACCATCAATCATTTGCGCGGCAATATTCTGAGCTTGAATCTGATTCCTCACACGGCTGAGCGTACCAATATTGGCACCTGGAAAACTGGCAGCAAGGTCAATTTGGAAGTCGACGTATTGGCGCGTTACATCGAGCGACTTTTGCTGGGTGACAAAGCCGCTGAACACACCCATCAATCGAATATCAGTATGGCATTTCTGGCCGAGCACGGCTTTATGAAATAAGCAAAATGAAATAAGCAAAAAAGCAGGCGGATCAGCCTGCTTTTTTATTTCTGGTGTCGGGTGTGATTTGAAAAATTTGAACGACTTAAAATATAGTCAATTTCTTCTTGTGCCGACTGCTTTAACTGGCTGCGAAACTGAGCAACGGCTTCTTCAATGCGCGTATCTGCCTCAAGTTCGAGGCGCAAACGTACGCTTTCAAGCTCCGAGATGATTTGACTGTCGGAAATACGGCTAGCACGTGAGTAATCCATACTGACATCTGGATTTTTATGATAGCGTGCAGCGAGTTGCTCAACCTCAGAGTCAATCTGAGCTTGTAGCTCAGCCAAAACCACGCTTTGTTGCTTGAACTGCTGAACTTCATCGGCATAAAGCGCGGCGTGATAACGGGCTTGCTCGGCACGTTTTTCTGCCAGTGATTTCTCTAGTGCTTGTTGCTTGCGAATGCGCGCTTGCTCGATCAGTTCTGCCTTAAGGGCAGCATAAGCCTCTTCAATCTGTTGCTGTGCAAGCTGTTGTTGTTTTTGATCGTGCTCAATCCAGTATTGAATTGGAGTTTTTGGTTCTAATAAATCGCAAATCCGGTCAAGATCGTCTTTGAAGGTCTGGCGAACCGCCTCCGGTGCATTGAGCCAACGCGTTTTAAAATCATGCCCGACATTTAATGCCACAATAGTCTCCTTCAACAACTCTACGCGATGTCCTTATAATTTAAAGGTACGCGGTTCAACCCCTAAACGACGATAAAATTTGAATTTTTCTCGTCCAATCTGTTTGGCAGCTTCGGTATTTTCAATAATTTCAATAATGTGACTAAACTGCATGCCATGTTCAAGAGCATGATTGTTAAAATTAAAAATAATCCACTCTGCGCTATCAGGCAATTGCTCTGAAATACATACCGTTGCATCGGGCTGGTTAATTCCATGCCCGATAAAGCTTTCAGCATCAAAGGTCCAGAGTTTTTCATCTAGCTCTTTTTGTAGCTCTAGTACTGGACAGTACCACCATAACTTTTGTTGCTGTTTGATGAGCTTGCGGACCAAACGGCAAGCACTATCGACTTGCCGTTCCTGACTGGTTTCAAACAGATAAAAACTAACTTTAGGCATTCGCTTTTACACGATTGGCTAAGAATTGAACCAAAAGCGGTACTGGACGGCCGGTTGCGCCTTTGGCTGTTCCCGATAACCATGCAGTACCGGCAACATCAAGATGTGCCCAGCGATATTCTTGAGTAAAGCGTTGCAAGAAGCAGGCTGCGGTAATTGCACCACCATGTGGTCCACCAATATTGGCCATGTCGGCAAAGGGTGAATCGAGTAATTCTTGATATTCATCCATCACAGGAAGGCGCCATACACGGTCAAATGCATCTTCACCTGCATGCTGTAATTCAAGTGCTAACTCATCGTCTGGTGAGAATAAGCCACTCACCACCTTGCCCAGAGCCACCACACAGGCGCCAGTCAGTGTCGCAATATCAATCACCACGCTTGGATTAAAGCGTTTGATGTAGGTAAGGGTATCGCACAGCACCAAGCGGCCTTCGGCATCGGTATTTAAGATTTCCACCGTTTGACCGCTCATGGTGGTGACGATATCACCTGGTCGAGTGGCTTTATCTGACGGCATGTTCTCGGCAGCAGCGACTGCACCCACCACATGAATAGGTAAGCGCGACTCACATAAAGTGCGCATCGTGCCAAGCACAGATGCAGCACCGCACATATCAAATTTCATTTCATCCATGCCTTGTGCGGGCTTGAGTGAAATCCCTCCAGTATCAAAAGTGACGCCTTTACCGACGAGCACCACAGGTGCCTGTTCAAGCTGTGCATTATATTCAAGTGTAATGAGGCGTCCAGGACGAGCAGAGCCTTTGCTGACAGCCAAAAAGGCATTCATGCCCAAATCAGCCATTTGCTGTTCGTCTAGCACACTCACTTTCAGCAGATCCGGAAATTCGGCAGCCAAAGCTTTGGCTTGTTCGGCCAGATATTCTGGAAAGCAGATATTTCCTGGGCGATTCCCTAAATCACGTGCCAAAGCTTGGCCTGAAGCCAATGCTTCGATCAGGCTGAGTTGGTCGGCATCAAGCGTGGTCGAGGTCGCAATCAAATCGATACGCTCAAGTAAAATTTCAGTTTTTTTAGATTTGAATTCGTTAAAACTGTAATTGGCTTGAGTCAGACTCAGGGCAAAAAGATAATGTAATTCGACAGGTAAGGCCGAAATATCGAGTACGATGTGTTGGAATTTGGTGTTTGCTGTTTTTATCACGCTTTGAGCGAGCTTGGCCAGTTTTGCCGCTTTAAGCTCTGCCAAATCACCCAAACCGATCAGTAGCGCATTTGGATAGGCCGCGATTTTTTCAATCAGCGGGAGAGTATCGTTAAAACCAGCCTTAAACTGTGTTGTGGCAAGAGTCGCGTCTAATCCATTAATTTTATATGTATTTTGTAATGATTTTAGTGCCTCTTCATGGGTGAGTGCGACAAAAAATCCACGCGTTTGTGTTTCAGGTGCAGTCGATTGAAGGGTAAATTTCATGGGGCTTTTAATACCTGTTCGCCATTGATTAACTTCTGACATTGAAACATTTTCTTTAAGCCAGTTTCAATGTGCAACACACGGATAGGTTTTATATTTTTATCATTCGGGTAAACTAGCAGAAGTTTGAATTGCCTTTTTGGAAGCACTAATTTGATTATTCGGCGTTATCTCGTCAAACAAGTGGTATCGACGTCCTTGGTGGTGATTGCCTTATTGACCTTGATCATGATGGGCGGTCGATTAATCAAGTACTTTGGTGTTGCTGCTCAGGGTCGTTTGGATGTAGGGGTACTGTTTAGCATTATTGGCTACCGTATGCCTGAATTTTTGACCTTGATCTTGCCTTTAGGCTTTTTTATCGGCTTGATGCTGGTGTTTGGCCGTTTATACGTCGATCATGAAATGGCCGTACTCAACAGTAGTGGCATCAGCCGGATTCGCCTAGGACATCTCTTGGTGCCGCTTGCGCTGGTTTATTTAATTTTTCAGGGCATTTTGATGCTGTGGATGACGCCGTGGGGCTTGCGTCAGTTTGATCAGCTCTCGAGCAGTCAGGCTGTACGTACCGGATTTGATCTGGTTCGACCCAAAGAATTCATTTCATCTGGGCCCTATACCATCTACGCTGGAGATTTATCTGAAGATCGTAAAAATCTGAAAGATATTTTCTTTTATCAGCGTGCGCAAAAAGAAGGTAAGCCAGATGTCATGATTCTGGCCAAAGAAGCGACGCGTGTGGTACTCGACGATGATACCGCAAACGTTGTAGATCTCATTCAAGGGCGTCGCTACGAGATTCATGCAGGGCAGCCAAAATATTCACAAGCTGAATTTCAACGCTACCGATTACGCTTGGAAAACGACAAGTCTGCGACTTTTGAAACCGATAAAGTTGAAGCACTGCCGACCACAAAAATTTGGAATAAGTGGAATGATCCCGTCATTGCCAGTGAAATGGGTTGGCGGATCTTTGGGCCATTTACCATTGTGATTGCCCTAATGATGGCGGTGGCGCTGTGTGAAGTGAGTCCACGCCAAGGGCGCTACTACCGTCTGATTCCTGCCATCTTTATTTTTGCGAGTTTGATTGTTTTGATGATCGCGATTCGTACTCGAATCAGCAAAGATGAATTGGGTGTCTGGGCTTATCCGGCTGCACTGGTGATTTATGGCGCTGCGGCAGCACTATTTGCACGCAAACAAAAACTGGCACCAAAAATTAAGAAACAGATCAAGCGAGTGAGGGCATAATGTTAGCACGTCGAATAGTTGCACAGCATGTGACCAAAACCACGGCGCTGGCAATGCTGGGTACCACGATTGTTTTGGTGATTTTGCAGGTGCTGTTTACTTATTTAGGTGAATTGTCCAACTTAAAAGAAGGTTACAACGCGTGGCAGGCATTTTTGTACGTGTTGTGGGGCGCACCGCGTTATCTGTATCAAATTTTACCGGTTTCCGCGCTGATTGGTTCGGTACTGGGGCTCGGTACACTGGCATCCAACAGTGAGCTGATTGTCATGCGTTCGGTCGGTATTAGCTTATGGCGCATTGTGGGCTGGGTGATACGTTCCGCCTTGCTATTGGTGGTGTTGTCATTTGTTTTAAGTGAGTGGGTTGTCCCTTATACCAACGAACGTGCCAACAGCATTAAGAGCCATCAGTCGGTCGCGGCACTTGGTGAGGTACGCGGTTACTGGTCTAGAGAAGGTCAGCGCTTTATTTATGTCGACTATGCCAACTCACAAGGTCAGCTTAAGCGCATTCAGGTGGTCGATTTTGATCAGGATTACCGTTTGAAATCCATCACTAATGCCGATCAAGGACAGTTTGTCAAAGATGGGCAATGGACGCTGGGCGGTACGCAGCAAATCCAGTTGCAACCGGAAGGGGATGCGGTCAAAACAGTCGCGGCACAACAGCCATTCTCTTTAGCGTTACAACCTAAATATGTACACATGGTCACCATTGACCCTGAAGATTTGTCATTTAGCCAGTTGGTGAGCTTCATGAGCTATATGCGTGAATACAGCCAAGTACCAAAAACCTATCAGTTGGCATTTTGGAAAAAAGTAGCATCGCCATTTTCGCTGATTACATTGGTATTGATTGCGTGTTCATTTATTTTTGGACCACTGCGCCAGCAATCGATGGGCTTTCGTCTGGTTATCGCCTTATTTATTGGTCTTGGCTTTTACTATTTGCAAGACTTTTTAGGTTATGCCAGTCTGGTCTATACGCCATCACCGGCGTGGTTTGTACTTGGCCCGATTGTATTGCTATGTGCCGCGGGCAGCTATTTACTCTATCGGGTGAAGTAGGATCGGCTACATCAATTGAGTGTATGATCGACAGGATATAAAGCCCTGACTCAGGCATAGAGTCTGGCTTAAAAATTCGCTAAAATATTGCGACAAAATTATAGACATAACGAGTGTAAATTATGACGGATGTAACTGTTGGAAAAATCCCTCACGTGTTAGTGATTATGGATGGGATTGGGCATCGTGAAGCGGTGAAAGACAATGCTTTTTTAGCAGCGAAAACACCGAATCTGAGTATGATGAAACAGCAGCATCCGCATAGTCTGATTTCCGGCTCTGGTGAAGATGTAGGCTTACCAGACGGTCAGATGGGCAATTCGGAAGTGGGACACATGAATCTGGGTGCAGGTCGCGTGTTGTACCAAGATTTTACCCGCATTACCAAAGACATCCGTGACGGTGGCTTTTTCGAGCATGACGTACTTATCGATGCGGTTGAAAAAGCCAAAGCAGCGCAGGGAGCTGTGCACATCATGGGCTTGCTCTCCGAAGGTGGGGTTCACTCACACGAAGACCACATTGTGGCGATGTGTGAGCTTGCACTCAAGCGCGGCGCCAAGGTGTATTTACATGCCTTTTTAGATGGTCGTGACACACCGCCAAAAAGTGCTCAGCCATCGTTAGAAAAACTCGATGCACTCTTTGCACAGTATGCTGGTCAGGGCCGAATTGCGACGCTGATTGGTCGTTATTTTGCCATGGACCGTGATAACCGTTGGGACCGCGTAGAACAAGCGTATCGTTTATTGACTGAAGGCGAAGCGGTGCGTGTCGTCGATACAGCAGTTGAGGGTTTGGCACAAGCCTATGCCGCCGATGAAAGTGATGAATTCGTAAAAGCCACGCGTGTTGGTGCCGCTGCGCCGATTCAAGATGGCGACAGCGTTGTGTTTATGAACTTTCGTGCCGATCGTGCGCGTGAACTGACCCGTGCGTTTGTTGAAAAAGAATTTACTGGCTTTGAGCGTCAGGTGGTGCCGCAACTGGCAAAATTTGTCATGTTGACTCGTTATCAAGCAACGATTGATGCACCTGTGGCATACAGGCCTGAGGCTTTGCACAATTCACTGGGCGAATACTTGTCTAATTTAGGGAAAACCCAGCTACGCATTGCCGAAACTGAAAAATATGCCCATGTCACCTTTTTCTTTAGTGGTGGTCGTGAAGACGAATATGTCGGTGAAAAACGAATCTTGATTCCATCGCCGAATGTGGCGACCTATGACCTCAAGCCTGAAATGAGTGCCTATGAAGTGACCGAGCAATTGGTTGCGGCTATTGAGTCTGGAGAGTTTGATCTATTGGTAGTGAACTATGCCAATGGTGATATGGTCGGGCATACCGGTGTCTTTGATGCCGCAGTGAAAGCGGTCGAAGCAGTAGATACCTGTTTGGGCAAAGTCTATGCTGCCGTCATGGCCAAACATGGACACATGATTATTACCGCCGACCATGGTAATGTGGAGCAAATGCAGGACTACGAAAGTGGTCAGGTACATACCCAGCACACTACTGAATTGGTGCCATTTATTTATGTGGGGCCTCAGTCTGCCGAGATTGCCAATGGCGGCGTCCTTGCAGATGTGGCGCCAACATTACTGCACTTGATGCAACTTCCGGTTCCAGCAGAAATGCAAGGCCGTAATCTTATTCAGATTCACGCATAAGGACACTCTGCATGACTCAGCGCTTCAATGTTCGTGTTTTACTGACAGGTTGGTTGATGTGTTGCAGTCCGTTGGCTTTGAGTGCCGCACCTGCCACAGCGCAGGTGGGTGAAGACGGTCAAGCGATTCGATCAGTCGAAGTGCCGGTCGAATCGATACAGCAATTTGTACAAATTTATAATTTGGTCAAAGACAACTATGTCGAATCCAAGCCAGATGAAGTCCTGTTTCAGCAGGCCATCAAAGGTTTGGTGGGCGGTTTAGACCGATATTCACGTTATCTCTCGCCTGAAGAATACAAACAATTGGTTCAATATACCGAAGGGGATCTGGCCTCGGTAGATTTTGCGTTGGTATATGATTCACGCGCCCACCAATGGGTGATCCGTGATCTGAAAGAGGGTGCAGATTCTTATAAACTTGGCCTTCGAAATGGCCAAATCGTAACAAAAATTGATGGACAAGATTTGCAAGGCCTCAATCACGAACAGGTTCATGGCCTGCTTTACGGTTCGATTGGAACGCCGCTGCAAATGCAAACCAGCACGATGGCTGTGGCCCAGACCCTCATTCGTAATAAAAAAATCGAAGCCGATGTACAGCCCGTATTGCTACATAATCAGGTTTTGGTGCTTAAAGTTCGGGTATTTCAGCAAGATACAGCCAACGAAATTAAACGCTTAATTGAAGAATATGGTTCGCCGCGTTTGAAAGCTGTACTGATCGACTTGCGTAACAACCCTGGCGGTTTACTGTCTGCGGCAGTTGAGTCGGCTGATTTATTTTTAAATCAGGGCGTGATTGTCTCGACGAAGAGCCGTTCTGAAGGGAACCAGCAATTTCAGGCTTTACCAAGTAATGAATTTCAGCGATTGAAACTGGGCATCTTAATCAATCATCGTTCTGCTTCGGCGGCTGAAGTCTTTACGGCAGCCATGAAAGAGCACCAGCGTGCATGGGTGATTGGAGAAAAAAGCTATGGTAAAGGCGTGGTACAGAAACTCTTTCCATTGCCAGATGGAGCGGCGCTGCAAATGACAGTGTCTCACTACTACACACCCAAAGACAATATGATTGAAGGTAAGGGCATTCAGCCCAATCAGGTCTATCCCTTACCGGCAGATATGAAAGATGAGATCTATCTAGAGAATGTCTCCGAAATGCTGCTGAAGCAGGCGAAGCTTTAAACTAACTTTCTTCAGTATCAAGACCAAATTTCTTCAAGCGATAGCGAAGTGAGCGAAAGCTCATGCCGAGTTTTTTTGCTGCCAAGGTTCGGTTCCAGTGACTGCAATTCAAGGCATTGAGCAAAATCTCTTTTTCAATTTTTTCAAGATATTGCTCGAGTCCTTCGTGGGGCAGCTTGCTTTTATTTTTAGGCCGCTGTGCGGTCATGTGTGGAATTTTGAGGTAATCACTCTGTTCAATTGTTGCTGAAGGACTATCGCGGAACGATGAGCCATTTAAGTGCTGTACGTCGATAAACGCAGTTTCACTTAAGGTAATGGCACGTTCCATCATATTGCGTAATTCACGTACATTTCCCGGAAACGGATAATGCAGTAAAAACGCTTCAGCTGCTGCGCTTAGCTGTTTGATCGGGATGATCCATTCACGACAGACATGCCCAATAAAATGTCGCGCTAAAATCAAAATATCGTCTCCACGCTCACGTAGCGGTGGCAAGGTAATGTCCATCACATGGATACGAAAAAACAAATCTTGGCGAAATTTGCCCTGTTGAACCAGTTGTTCAAGCTGCTGATGACTGGCACTGATCACCCGAAAATCCACATCGATTTCCTGCTCAGATCCGAGCGGGCGAATTTTCTTTTCCTGAATAGCACGCAACAATTTGACCTGCATGCCAAGCGGTAATTCTGCCACTTCATCTAGAAACAGACTGCCGCCTTGAGCCGCTTGTATCAATCCTTGCTTGTCTTGCGTGGCGCCTGTAAAACTGCCTTTTTTATGTCCAAATAACTCACTTTCCATCAGTTCGGCCGGAATTGCACCACAGTTAATCGCAATAAAAGGGCCTTCATTGCGATTACTTAAGCGATGAACCAGATTGGCCACTACTTCTTTACCCGTTCCAGATTCACCGGTAATAAAGACAGGGGCTTGTGAGCGCGAGATTTTTCGTAGCGCAACTCGAAGTGCTTCAATGGGTTCAGATTGCCCAATTAAGAGTTGATGTTCAAGAGTTTCCCGGTCATTGTCGGGATGCATTTGGCTACTATTAAGCGCGGTCTGAACCAGTTGTTTCAGATGCTGCGGATTGATCGGTTTACTGACAAAATCAAAAGCACCGGCCTTAAGTGCTGAAATGGCAATTTCCATATTGCCATAGGCCGTGATCACGGCAATCGGAATATACGGAAAATGTTCATTCACATGATCAATCAAATCTAGTCCATGACCATCGGGTAAATTGAGATCGGTCAGGCAGGCATTGTATTCGTGTGTCGCAAGTAATTGTTTGGCTTGCTCTATATTGTAGGCGCAATCTGTATGGATGCCCATGCGCGACAGGCTGATTTGCATCAATGAACAAAGATCTTCTTCGTCATCGATCAGTAATACACGTGGTTGAAGAATGGTCATAACCCCACAAAACCTAATTTATATGTTTTAATTTAATGGGCAGTGGATTCTAAAGCATGCCCCTTTATCTTGTTCAACATAGGTCAGCTTGGCGTGATTCGCCTCGCAAAGACTCTGTGATAAATACAATCCTAAACCAGTTCCCTGAATTTCGGTACTAAAAAACGGTTTAAACAGCTGCGAAAGATTACGTTTTGTTACACCTTCACCAAAATCGATGATATCAATCCATACAACGGTGTCGTTTAACTGCACCACGATTTGTACATTGGAAGCATCTGGTGCATTGTGACGAAGTGCATTTCGAATCAGATTGATCAGCACTTGCCGGAGTTGAGATGGATCAAACACAATCGATACGCCGTGCACTGGAAACCTGAGTTCTAATTTTTGCTGCACATCATTTAAATCTTCGTGCAGTAAGCTTTGTAAAAACGGATTGAGCTGGATGGTGATTGGGGTGGTGATCTGATTACGCGCCATCCCGAGCGTATCTTCAATAATGCCATTGATCCGTTTGGTTTGCTTTCTGATCATGTTTTGCAGTTGCTGCTGCTCATGCAGTGCACTATCAGGCATTAATTCATTGGCTTGGGCAATCGCAGCCAAAGGATTGCGAATTTCGTGGGCAATACTGGCCGAGAGTTGCCCCAGTGCGGCAAGCTTTAATTGCTGAACACGTTGATTCATTTTTTGAGCATCTTGCAAGATCAACAAGATTAAGGATTGTTGTGGAACGCGTAAACGTTGAATACGGGCATGGAGACGATAAGTCGAAAACTGTGATTCAAAATTGAATGTTTCACCATCTTGCAGTGAGGTCGATCTGAGCACTTCAAATAAGTCTGGCTGAAGATTCACCAGTGGCAATTGTTCATGCGCAAAAAGCGGCTGTATGCCCAAAAAACTCGACGCTGCGGGATTACACACCACCACATGATAACTTTCGTCGAGTACCAGATAGCCATCTTCGGCCTGATCTAAAATATAACGATTGATATTTTGCAGTTGATTGAGCACATCAGATTGATGATTGGCAATGTTCTCAAGTAACTGAAAACGTCGTACCGCGATTTGCCCAATTCCGTACACCACAAAAAATAAAAATGCCAGCAAAACGCTGTTGCTGATTGAGCTGAGATGATCTTTGTCAAACAGCACCAACACCACTTGCTGATAAATCACCACGATGACCGCGAGAAGTGTGACGGTCAATGACATCCGTGCTTGCAGCAAAATCGCCGCCGAAAATACCGTCACCACGTACAACATGCTCAAGTGCAGACTTGGACTGCCCACGGCGTAGGTGAGTAAACTCAGCACCACAATGTCGACAACAAACAGCAAGGTGAGCTGTGAAGCAATCCACTGCGTAGAGAATTTAAATACTCCACCTTGCATAAAGCTGAGCAAGGTATAAATCACCAGCGTAAAAACGTAAAGTTCGGGATGCAAATAGTCTGAACTGTGACCCTGACCTGTGGTGTAGAAGATCAGAATCAGGCTTAAGCCAATAATGACACGATAGGCACCATACCACGTGCCTAGACGATAAATCGTATACGACAGCTGGGTAGACAGAGCAGGCGCCGGCATAGAACAATCAGGAAATAGAAGACTAAGGTTTTATGAGCCCGTAACGAATGGCCAAGTGAGTAAGTTTGACATCACTGTCGATGGCGAGTTTTTCAAAGATGCGATAACGATAAGTATTGACGGTTTTGACACTAACAAACAGTTTATCCGCGATTTCCTGCGCACTGATACAGTTCACGACCATCATGGCGACTTGCATTTCACGTTCAGATAAAACATCAAATGGCGATTGCTGGGTATCAGACAGGTAAGAGCTTGCCAATTGCTCTGCAATGTCGGCACTAAAATATTTACCGCCTTGCATGACTTTATTGATGGCACGAACCATTTCGGCAATTGGGGCACCTTTGGTGATATAGCCTTTTGCCCCGGCTTTAAGCAATAAAGATGGATAAGGCTCTTCCGCCAAACCGCTGACCGCTATCACTTTGGTCTCAGGTGCAGATTGCAACAGACGACGTGTGGTTTCGACGCCCCCAATTCCAGGCATATTCACATCCAGCAAGACCACCTGAGGATGCTTCTGACGCACGATATTGATTGCATCTTCACCTGATTCTGCTTGTCCAATCACATCGACATCGGCTTGATCTTCAAGCATACGACAAATGCCCGTACGTACCAATTCATGGTCATCAACGACTAAAACAGTGATCACACAGGCCTCCTGAAATTACAAAGATGGTTTTTTGTTACATAAAGCAAAATTCACTTGCATTGTAATGACAAAATTAGCAATTCTATTCACATAAGTTGAGAGAATAGTTGTACGCAAACATGTCTGACATTACCGTCATGCTGTATGTCCAAATGTAAGGCATAATGCAGGTAATAAGCAAATTTGTGTTCACCCTGAGTTGAGTAATTTACCGTGAAATATGCCAAAAAAACTCTGAAACATGCTTTGGGCATGTCGATTTTGCTAGCTTTGAGTTCAACAAGCTTTGCAGAACTCATTGTGAATCCATCTCCGGGGAATGCTGCTGGTGCTGCATCTTTAAGCTGGTCATCGGATGACGCAAATCAATTATTAAATTCAGACCGTCCGCTTGAGGCTGCTGCCAGTCCTCAGGGGTCGACGTCTGTCACCACGACATTACGTAGTACCACGACCACCACGCTTACGCCAGCACCTGCTGCGCCATCGGCAATTCGTGATACTGGCGGTTATGGTGTGCAACCCGCTGTCAGCGCTCGTGCGGCTTTGGTGATGGATGCACAAACAGGCGAAGTCTTGTTTAGTAAAAATACCAATGCATCAATGCCGATTGCATCGATTACCAAGCTGATGACCGCTGTGGTGACCGCAGATGCACGTTTGGATATGTCACAAGAAATCACCTTGGAATCGATTGATTTTGCAGGGGCTGGTGGGAAAAATTCGAGTTCAACCTTGCGCGTAGGCGACAAGATGAACCGTGCCGAAGTATTACTGTTTGCTTTAATGAAATCTGAAAACCCTGCTGCTGCTGCACTGGCACGTACTTATCCGGGCGGACGTCCAGCATTTGTGGCGGCCATGAATGCCAAGGCACGCCAATTGGGCATGAGCTCAACACACTATGTTGAATCTTCAGGACTCGATCCGCACAATGTCTCGTCAGCACGTGATTTGGGGATTTTAGTCAGTGCTGCTTCGCAATATGGTTTGATCCGTCAGTTTTCGACCACACCTAGCTATGACTTCAATCTGGGTTATCGCGTATTGAAATCAAACAATACCAACGCGTTGGTACGAAATGGTGGCTGGAACATTAATTTATCGAAGACTGGTTACATCAATGAAGCGGGCCGTTGTGTGGTAATGCATGCAACCGTTAACTCGCGTCCTGCGGTGGTGGTATTGCTCGGTGCAGGTTCAACGCAATCGCGTAACAACGACGCAACCAACCTCTTAAACTGGCTGGCACAACAACCAAAGCGCATTTAAAACGATATACAAACAAGTGCAATAAAAAACCCGTTTCAGAGAACGGGTTTTTTATTGCCTGATAACTTACATGTTCGACAAGATAGAGTCTTTGACTTGTGTCATGGTGGCATCGATAGACAGCATCACGGCATCTGCACATTGCTTGATGGCAGTATCCGGATCTTTTAAGCCATTGCCTGTAACGGTACAGACAATCACAGAACCTTCAGGAATTTTACCCGCTTTGATGTCACGCATTGCACCGCCAATTGAGGCAGCAGATGCAGGCTCCACAAATACGCCTTCGTACATCGACAATAAACGTTGTGCTTCTAGAATTTCAGCATCTGTTAATTCATCGAACCAACCTTCTGAATCACGAACAGCTGCTTTGGCATGGTTCCAGCTTTGTGGATTACCAATACGAATAGCCGTTGCAATCGTTTCAGGTTGCTCAATCGGTGCGCCACGCATAAATGGTGCTGCACCTGCTGCCTGATAACCCACCATCGTTGGCAGACCGTCTGGTTTAGGGCCCGTAAACTGGTCGGTTGCAGCATCGTAAATCACTTGCTCGAACTGCTCAGCTGGCTGGTTGGCAACCGCTTCGGTATAACCCATCCAGTGTGCGGTGATGTTTCCTGCATTTCCAACAGGTAAGCAATGGTAGTCTGGCGCACGACCTAATGATTCAACAATTTCATAGGCAATGGTTTTTTGACCTTGTAAACGGTACGGGTTAATTGAGTTTACAATCGTGACCGGTGCTTGGTCGGCCACTTCTTTCACTAAACGCATACCGTCGTCAAAGTTACCACGAATTTGCATGGTGATTGCGCCGTACATCATGGCCTGAGCCAATTTGCCCATTGCAATTTTGCCTTCTGGAATCAAGACAAATGCTTTCATGCCTGCACGTGCAGCATAAGCCGCCGCTGCCGCCGAAGTATTACCTGTTGATGCACAGATAATGGCTTTTGAACCTTCTTCAGCAGCTTTGGTCACTGCCATGGTCATGCCGCGGTCTTTAAATGAACCAGTTGGGTTAAGCCCTTCATATTTCACATAAATTTCGACATCTTTGCCAATAATGCGTGGAATATTCTCTAGTTTAATCAGCGGAGTATTTCCTTCACCTAAAGAAATGGCACGCGTCGTTGCAGAAACTGGCAAACGGTCACGATAACGATCCACGAGACCGGTATAACGATTGGCATTAGACATGATGATTTATGTTCCAAGAGTAAGGTAGAGCTGGCGAGAGGGTTAACCCTCTCCACCTGATTAACTATCGAGCGATTCTAAACGAATTCGCACAATTTCGCCATGAATTGCAGGTAAAGCCTGAATTTTTGCAATGGCGTCATCCATTTTGGATTCGACCACTGGATCAGTCAAAATCACAATCGGGATAAGATCTTTTAAACGCGACTGCTGCATAATCGCATCGATACTGATGCCTGCACGGCTCAGAATCGTGGTGATGTCTGCTAGTACGCCGGTTTGGTCTTCGGCATCGACACGTAAGTAATAACCTGTGGTCATTTCTTCGCGCTTTAAAATTGGAAGGTCGGTCAAGGCTTCAAAAGCAAGTTGTGGGATGGTGCCTGCACCATCTTCAGTGTAAGAAATATCACGTACAATATCGACGATATCGGCAACCACAGCAGATGCTGTAGGGCCTGCACCTGCACCTGCGCCGTAGTACAGCGTTGGACCAACCGCATGCGCCTGTACCAGTACAGCATTTTTAACGCCATTGACGTTGGCAATCAGTTCTTCTTCTGGAATCAGGGTCGGGTGTACGCGAAGTTCAATACCGTGCTCTGCACGACGGGCAATACCCAAGTGCTTAATTCGAAAACCTAATTCTTCTGCATATTTGACATCTTGTGCGGTAATCTTGCTGATCCCTTCGGTGTACACTTTGTCAAATTGAAGCGGAATACCAAAAGCACATGAGGCCAAAATGGTCAGTTTGTGTGCCGCATCGATGCCTTCAACATCAAAAGTTGGATCAGCTTCGGCATAGCCGAGTTCTTGTGCTTCTTTTAAGACATCTGCAAAAGCACGACCTTTGTCGCGCATTTCAGTCAAAATAAAGTTGCCTGTTCCATTAATAATTCCAGCCAACCAGTCAATACGGTTTGCGGCCAAACCTTCACGAATCACTTTAATAATTGGAATGCCGCCAGCCACTGCCGCTTCATATGCAATCTGAACAGCGTTGTCTTCGGCAGCTTTAAACAGTTCGTTACCATGCTCGGCCAGAAGCGCTTTGTTGGCTGTGACCACTTGTTTGCCATGCTTGATGGCTTCCATGATAAGTTCGTAAGCAGGATGGATACCGCCCATTACCTCAACCACGACGTCTACATCGGGCTGGCGCACAATGTGCATTAAATCGTCACTTTGTTGAATGCCATTAAGGTCAAGATCTGGGCGAGGACGGCGAGTGCCAACGTAGGTAATTTGAATTTCACGACCGGTGCGACGTTTAATTTCAGCAGCGTTTTCTTGTAATAGTTTAAGGGCACCACCACCAACGGTTCCGAGACCGAGTATTGCCAGACGAACTGGTTTCACGTCACACTCCATACATGCATAAAAATTCAATAGGTCTAGATCATAGCTAAAAAAATCGTCAGACTCTAGGGTTTGTTGGCATTTCCATAAGGAAATGCCAACGCTATTGTTTTTTAGTCAAGATGATTTAAGTTTGAACAATGTAGCACTGCAAATATAAGCAGGCTTGATTACTTATTAAGACGTGTATCAAGCTCCTCAGGAGTCAAGTAACCGCCTAAGTATTCACCCTCGACGCTATAAATAGCAGGTGTACCGTTCACGCCAATTTTTTGACCCAGTTGATACTGATCACGTACAGGATTTTTGCACTGTGCTGCTTGTACCGGTTGGCCCTGAACGGCTTGCGCAAATGCTGCTTTACGATCTGCGCTACACCAGATCGCTTCCATGGTCGGCATAAACTGGTCGCCACGCGGCCAAGCAATATAACGGACCTCTATGCCTTTGGCATTGATTTCATCAAGATGCTCGTGCAATTTGTGGCAATACGGACAGCTTGCATCGGTAAACACGTAGACTACATGCTTGGCTTTACCATTTTTGGCTGGATACACAATCAGATCTTGTGTCTTGAGCGTTGCAAATAATTTTTTGTTTTCTTTGGCTTGTAAGGCTTCACCTACGCTCACCAACTCCTTATTCCCCAACCGGATCACATCGCCTTGAATAATGTATTTACCGTCGCTGGTGGCATAAACCGATGGCATGCCATCTAAACTTACCCAATACAGGTTGGGTACTTCGGTCGACTGAACACCGGTAATTTTGGCATTGATGTTGGCACTTTTGAGGTGATCCTGCAAAGTCGAAATCAGACGTTGTTGAGCATTGCGTTCACTTAAGGTCGATGCCTCACCCGTTGCCGGTGTATTTGCAGTCAACGTATCTTGTTTGGCAGCATCATCCTGCTTGGAACATGCCGATACAGCTAAACTTCCAGCCAAAGCGCAGGCGATAAAAAGGTGCGAACGGGTAAATGACATAAACAACCCTTTTCATTTCAATTGTTATTTAAAGGCTTTTAGAATATCAAAAAAAAATCCAACTGATGATAATTATTCGATGCGCTCTGTAACTGATCCGTCTTTGTATCTGGTCTGTTGGCAAGATTAAGCGCGCGGATGGTATTGTTCATGCAATTGCTGCATACGGATTTGAGCCACATGGGTATAAATCTGTGTGGTCGATAAATCACTATGCCCCAAGAGTAACTGCACCACACGCAAGTCGGCACCATGATTGAGTAGATGTGTTGCAAAAGCGTGGCGCAAGGTATGCGGAGAGAGCTCCATCTGAATATTGGCTTGCAATGCATAGCGCTTGATGGCGTACCAAAAATTTTGTCGGCTCATAATGCCGCCATGCTGGGTTAAAAAGAGATAATCGGTCGCGCTTTTATATAGCGCAGGGCGTGATTCGCGCAGGTAGCGCTCGACCCATTCAGTCGCAAACTGGCCCAGAGGCACCAAACGCTCTTTGTTGCCTTTACCGGTAATACGCAAATAGCCTTGCTTTAAATTAATCAGCTCCAGCTTTAGGTTCAGCAGCTCAGACACCCGTAAACCGCAGGCATATAAAACTTCAAGCATGGCACGATCGCGTAGCCCCAGCGCCGTGGAGGTATCTGGTGCATGAATCAGTGCATCGACATCTTGCTCAGATAAATCTTGTGGCAGACTTCGACCCAGTTTCGGGCTTTTATGCAGCGCCACAGGATTATCGGTTCGAATTTTCTGTTCACGTAAAAACTTATAAAACTGACGCAGTGCCGAGAGACAGCGTGCTATTGAGCGCGGGCTTTTCCCCAGTTTGGTCAGTTCAATCAAAACATCCGAGATGTCATCGGCACTCCATTCGGGCAGGGCGTGGCGAGACAATTGGGCACACTGGATCAAATCGCTTAAATATGCGTTACGGGTATGCGGGCTGACACTTTGTGCCACCAGATAGTCTCTAAAGCCATGCAAAAAACTAAATGGTTTTGGAATTGTAATTGGCGCAGGCGTGCGGGGCTTTTTACTGATCATTCAAGCAACAGATGTTCTGTGATAACAATACATTAGTGTAAACAGCGTTTGCTGTCGATGAGATTTTACAGATGTGAATCGTAACGATTCCTTATTTGTTAATTATTCTCATTTGGATGTATACTATGCAAAAGCTTTCAGGATCAAATTGCAGTGCGTTTATCAGAACTTAGAGTGAAGCAAACTGCCATCATCACAGCGGTGGATCATACCCTTGATGGCAGTCCGGATCAACAAGATCCAATCGCAAACCGCCTTGAAACCTTAGGATTTGTTGCGGGTGAAAAGGTACAGATCGTGACAAAAGGCGTGTTTGGTGGCGATCCGATTCTGGTGCAACTGGGTTTTACCCGCTTTGCTTTACGTAAAGAAGAAGCTGCAAGAGTTCAAATCAGTCAAGAAGGGGCAGGCACATGAGTGAAGCACTTCGTGTCGCCCTTGTTGGAAATCCTAACTGCGGTAAAACCTCTTTATTTAACCACCTCACCGGTACGCGCCAGAAGGTTGCCAACTATGCTGGTGTGACAGTAGAGCGTAAAGTCGGACACTTTGATCTGCCTTCAAAAAAACCAGTGCGCGTGCTGGATTTACCAGGGACCTATAGCTTAAGTGCCACCAGTCCAGATGAAGCCATTACCCGCGATGTGTGTTTAGGCAAAATTGAAGGAGAGCGCGATCAGGATGCATTTTTGTGCGTGGTCGACGCCACCAACTTAAAACTTCATCTAGGTTTGGTGCTGGAAATTCTTGAACTCAAAAGACCGGTACTGGTTGTGCTGAATATGATGGATGAAGCACGCCGCCGAGGTATTCAAGTGAACTCACAAAAGCTTTCGGAGCGTTTGGGGGTGCCTGTCGTTGAAACGGTTGCAGTGCGTAATTCAGGGATTCAAAACCTGATGAGTGCGTTGGATCAGCACAAGTTTATGGTGCCGCAAACCGAAATGACAGGGTTAAAAGGCACACACCATCAAAAAATTGAAATGATTTTAAATGACGTGGTGCAGTCTGTAGAAGATGCTGATGCGCGTTCTGATCTGTTAGATAAAATCTTTTTACACCCGGTGCTGGGTTTGCTCAGTTTGGCACTCCTGATGTTTGTGGTGTTTCAGGCCGTGTTTGCTTGGGCTGCGCCATTTATGGACAGCATTGAAGGCTTTTTCGGCTGGTTGGGGGAAAGTGTGGGTGCCTACATTTCCCAGCCTTTACTACATAGTCTAGTGGTCGATGGCATTATTGCTGGTGCCGGCGGCGTGGTGGTGTTTTTGCCGCAGATTTTGATTCTGTTCTTTTTTATTTTGGTGCTTGAAGAATCTGGTTATCTGCCACGAGCTGCCTTTTTGCTCGATAAACTCATGTTTAAAGCTGGCTTAAGTGGGCGTGCATTTATTCCACTCCTTTCAAGTTTTGCCTGTGCTATTCCAGGCATTATGGCCACGCGTAGTATTACCGATCCACGCGACCGTTTCACCACCATTATGGTGGCACCGCTGATGACCTGTTCGGCGCGTTTGCCCGTGTATGCCTTGTTGATTGGTGCTTTTATTCCTGCACAAACCGTGTGGGGGATTTTTAATCTGCAAGGGTTGGTGTTATTCGCCTTATATATGGCGGGTATCTTAAGTGCGTTATGCGTATCGTTTGTGATGAAGTTTTTCCACAAAGACAATTCACAACATGCTCTATTGATGGAACTGCCAAGTTACCGTTTACCCGATTTAAAAAGTGTGGGGATTGGTTTACTGGATCGCGCCAAAATCTTCTTAAAGCGTGTGGGCGGGATTATCTTTGCCTTGTCGATTTTGCTTTGGTTTTTGTGTACCTTTCCGCAGCCGCCAGAAGGCGCAACGCTTCCGGCAATTGATTACAGTTTTGCCGGCATGTTGGGGCATTTGATTCAACCTATTTTTGCGCCGCTTGGCTTTAACTGGCAAATCTGTATTGCACTGATTCCAGCGATGGCAGCGCGTGAAGTGGTTGTGGCCGCACTCGGGACAGTATATGCATTGTCTGCTACCAGTGAAGATGCGGTTACGCAAGGGTTATCGAGTCTGATCAGTGCTGACGGTTCAGGTTGGTCGCTTGCAACCGGGCTTGCTTTGCTGGTGTGGTTTGTTTATGCACCGCATTGCTTGGCTACATTGGCGACGGTTCGTCGTGAAACGGGCTCGTGGAAAAATGTAGCCGTGATGACCGGATATTTGTTCGGTTTGGCGTATTTGATGTCATTTTTGACGTATCAATTGGCATCACGTTTTTTCTCTTAAGTGGTTGAGGTGGAGCATGATTGAATATCTGATTATTGCAGTATTGGTGATCTGGAGTGCATGGGTAGTGTTCAGGAAAGTCTTCCCGAAAACTTCGACTGCGCTATTTATCTCACTTTCAGATCAGTGCCAACAACGTGGCTGGCACGCACTGGCAACACGCTTAAAACCCAAAATGGTGGCCGGATGTGGCGGTAGCTGCGGATGTTCGACTGACGATAAGCCGACATCGCCAGTGCAAGAGATCAAGCCGGTAAAATGGTTGCAATAATACCGCAGATAAACTGATTAAAAAGTCATCAAATCGATGGCTTTTTTTACGCGCTGACACAAAAAACGTCGAATAAAACCAAAACTGAAAAAGCATTCAAAACCCCAAAGTGCTACCATTTTGGCAATCAATTTTTGTCACAATGCGGGGCATGCATGCTTATACAACGGGGTGGACTAAAAGTCGTTGCGGGTCTAGGAATCTCAGGAGTTTCCGCCGTTAATTTTTTACATGAACAAGGCTACCGCGTTGCTGTCACAGATTCTCGTGCAGTCCCCCCGGGGCATGATCAGATTCCGGCAGAGGTGCAAACTCATTTTGGTGCGCTGGATCTGGAGTTGCTCTTACAAGCAGAAGAAATTATTTTAAGCCCTGGATTAGCGCCACAGTTGCCTGAAATTCAGCAAGCAATTGCGCACGGTATACCCGTGATCGGCGATATTCAGGTATTACGCCGTGCCACTACTGTTCCCATTGTGGCGATTACCGGTTCAAATGCCAAAAGTACGGTCACCACCTTGTTTGGTCAGATGGCCAAAGATGCAGGCAAACGCGTAGCAGTAGGGGGTAACTTAGGTCGTCCGGGACTCGATTTACTAAAAGACGAGCCTGAGCTGCTGGTGCTTGAGCTGTCAAGTTTTCAGCTCGAAACCACCTCGCATCTGAATGCCGAAGTGGCTGTGGTATTAAACATGAGTGAAGATCATCTGGATCGTCATGGGGATATGCTGGGTTATCATCAGGCCAAGCACCGAATTTTTCAGGGCGTAAAAAAGGTGGTGTACAACCGTGATGACGGCTTAACCCGTCCACTTGTGCCAGACAACACCCCGATGCAAAGCTTTGGACTGAATGCACCAGACATCAATCAATACGGTGTGTTGCGCGAAGATGACGGGACGATGTGGCTTGCACGTGGTCGTAACCGCCTCATCAAGAGCACCGAGCTGTACATTCAAGGCACGCACAATATTGCCAATGCACTGGCCTGCTTAGCACTTGGCGAAGCAATTGGGCTACCGCTCGACTCCATGCTCGAGACACTCAAACAGTTTAAAGGCCTAGAGCACCGCTGTGAATACGTTAAAACTGTGCATGATGTACGTTACTATAATGACTCCAAAGGCACCAATGTCGGTGCTACATTGGCAGCCATTGATGGCCTCGGTGCCGCCATTCAACCCCAACATGGTCAAGTGGTGGTGATTTTAGGAGGACAGGGTAAAGGGCAAGATTTCAGTTTGCTGCGCCCATCGGTTGAAAAATATGTCAAAACGGTAATTTTGATGGGTGAAGATGCCCAACAAATTGAACAGGCATTACAGGGAACAGCGTCAATGGTGCATGTTTCAACTTTGCAAGACGCCGTGACTCAGGCGCAACAGCATGCCCAAGCAAACGACGTCGTATTGCTGTCTCCTGCCTGTGCAAGCTTTGATATGTTTAAAGGCTATCCAGATCGCGGGCATCAATTTGTTGCTTGTGTAAATGCCCTTGTTTAAATAACAAAAATCAGAAGGATAATGTGATGGCTGGCTTTGCTCAGACAACCATAACCAAAATTAATCAATGGTACGATCGCTGGATGCCACGTGTACCGACCGAAATGACGGCGCGTAACGTGCTGATTTTCTGTGTGGTGTGCTTGCTTTGTATTGGTTCGGTGATGGTGGCATCCGCTTCGATGCCCTATGCCGAATATATGCATGAGAATCCATTCCACTATGTGGTTCGTCATGCGATTTCAATTGCAACCGCCGCAATCGTGGCCTATTTTGTGTATAAAGTACCGCTGAATGTCTGGTTTAAAAATACCTTTTCATTATGGCTGATCACGATTTTGCTGTTGCTTGCCGTTTTGGTGATTGGAACAGAAGTGAACGGTTCGCGCCGCTGGATTCGACTGGCAGGTTTTACCCTACAGCCGACCGAAGTTGCCAAAGTGATGATGGCCATTTTTACCGCCGATTATGTGGTACGACGTGCCAAAGAGGTGCGTACCCATTGGAAAGGGCTGGTTCGCTTAAGTGGTGTTATGGCCATTACGGTCGGGCTGATTATTGCCGAGCCGGATTTGGGCGCCACCGTGGTGATTGTCCTGATGATGGTCGGTATTTTCTTCTTGGCTGGCGCACCGCCCACTCAGTTTGCGATTATGCTGGGCGCGGTCGTGATGGGCATTGGCTTTTTAATTTTGTTTGAACCTTATCGTCTGGCACGTGCCTTATCATTTACCAATCCGTGGGCAGATCCACTCGGAACAGGCTATCAGCTTTCAAATGCATTAATGGCCTTTGGCCGCGGGGAATGGTTCGGTACAGGGCTCGGGCACAGTGTACAAAAGCTCTCTTACCTGCCTGAGGCACATACCGACTTTATGCTGGCGGTATTGGGTGAAGAGTTTGGTTTTGTCGGTATTTCGATTGTCATCGGCTTGTCGTTTACTATGCTGGCGTGTTGTATCAAAATTGGTCATCGTGCACTGAAGCACAACTTCTTGCGCGCAGGTTATCTGGCGTACGGGATCAGTATTATTTTTCTGCTACAGATCATTGTAAATGCAGGAATGAATATGGGCTTGATGCCAACCAAAGGGCTTACCTTACCGTTTATTAGTTATGGTGGAACATCATTAATGATGTGTGCTGCCATGATCAGTCTGATTTTGCGTGTTGATGCTTCCACGCAAGAGCTCAATCCAGATCGTGAAGAATCGAATTTCTAATCGATTTGCTTCAATAAAAAAAACCGTCATTTGACGGTTTTTTTTATTGTATTAGAGATAAATCCCTTCGAGCATGGTGTGTTTGGGAATCTGCTCTACATCCCACTGAGCCACGGCCTGCGCAAGCATCTGCCGAGGTGTATCACGTTCTACATTAGGTTGCTGCAAGGCGTTAAGTGCCTGTTGAATATAATCAGCTGCGTGTGCCGGATCGAGTGCAGTCGCCAGATTTTGCTTGGAAAGCTTTTGTCCATGCTCGTTCATCGCCAGTGGTAAATGCATATAGCGCGGTGTGGGGTAACCCAGAAGCTGCTGAAGCCAAATTTGCCGTTGGGTGTTGTCGAGTAAATCTGCTCCACGCACCACATCCGTGACACCTTGTAGGTAATCATCGACCACCACCGCCAGTTGATAGTTTAAAATGCCGTCACGGCGCTTTAATACAAAATCACCGAGCTCATCGGCCAGATTGCTGCATTGTCTGCCCTGCAAACGATCTTCAAAACAAATGGGCGCTGCGCTGACTTTGACCCGAATGGCCTGATGTTCAAAGGCTAAATTCAGTGTTTGACAGGTGCCAGGATAAATGGCATTGGACCCGAGGAGTTTACGGGTGCATTGACAAGCATAAATCTGCCCCTGTGCATGTAATTGGTCGAGTACCTGTTCGTACAGCGTCAAACGATTGCGCTGAAACACGATTTCTTCGTCTGGCTCAAAACCAAAGGCATCAATGCATTTTAAAATATGTGCTTCACTGCCCGGGTAGATTCGTGGAATATCGGTATCTTCGATGCGAACCAGCCACTTGCCTTGATGCGCTTTGGCATCACAATAGCTGGCAATGGCAGTAATGAGCGATCCAAAATGCAAAGGGCCGGTTGGCGATGGCGCAAACCGACCCACATAAGCAGTATCACGATGAGGCATCGTATTAACCGTTATTTTGCTTCTCTTTGATCTCTGCAAGCGTCTTACAGTCGATACATTGGGTGGCTGTTGGACGTGCTTCTAAACGACGCAGACCAATTTCAATGCCGCAAGTTTCACAGTAACCGTAATCACCTGCTTTAATTTCTTCAAGCGACTGCTCGATTTTACGAATCAATTTACGTTCGCGGTCGCGGGTACGTAACTCAATTGCAAACTCTTCTTCCTGCGTAGCACGGTCGTTGACATCAGGCAATGCTGATGATTCATCTTGCATGGTGTTTAGGGTGCGATCCACTTCGCTCATTAATTCACTTTTCCACGCCTCAAGGATTTGGCGAAAGTGATCCAATTGAGCATCAGACATGTATTCTTCGTTTTTCTTAGGCTGATAAGGCGCGATACCAAATAAGCTGGCAGTAGTGCCCCCTTCAGAGGCCTTTGGCTTGGCTTTGCGTGCAGGCTTAGCCGCCTTTTCGGCGTCTAGAACTTGGGTATTTTCGTCTAAGACGTGGTTTTGGTTGTCATTCGCCATAAAGGGCATTCCTCATCATATACGTATTATCTATACGCAAAAAATATGGTGGTATGCAAGTGTTTTTTATCCAATCCCGTTGGCGGATTTTCCCTCGGGGACGTCATCATATAGAGTTTTACACGAAGATGATAGTCGTGCCGATGTGGATTTTATGTGAATCTATCGGACTCAAGCCTTAAAATAAGCCAAAAAAATAAAAAAGAAAAGTTAATAGCCTGAAATTTCAGTATTTATGTTTTGTAGCATCTTTTCGATACGATGAATATGGCTTTCAAACTCACCATTTGCTTGTAGTTTCAGCACGCGATAGCCAGACGGCAAGGCATCAAAGGCAAAGTCATCGCTTCTGGGTTTGAATTGAACCGAAGTCGAGGGCGATGATAAAAACTCGACATGTTCCCAGCGATGTGAGGATTCTTGATGCACATGGCCGCACAGCACCGCTTTCACTTGTGGATGAGCGTGAATGACATCCAGTAATGTGGCGGTATTTTTTAGTTTGTGCTGGTCAATCCATTTGGACTGCATTTCAAATGGGTGATGATGACACGCCAAAATCGTAGACACATTCGGGTGCTGTTGAAGATGTTGCTGCAGTTGCATTAACTGATGGTCGCTGATCCAGCCATCGACTTTCCCGACCACGGCACTGTTTAAGAGCACCAGATGCCACTGGCCCATCGCGACAATACTAATATCTTGCGGTGACGATGCATGAAACGGAAAATGTGCAGGATCGTCGTGATTGCCTGGCACATGAAAAAACGGAATGCCCAAGGTTTGCATATAATCAAGATAACGCGTATAGGTGACTGCGGTAGGGGTCTGTGCCAGATCACCCGTATGAATAATGGCATCGATCTTGGGATAATGTGCCCGAATATGCTCGATCACCTGATGAAAACTTTGTTCAGGATTAATGCCCACAAATTCATGCTGAGGGTCTTCAAGCAAATGCGTGTCGGTAATTTGAATAATTACATGCGCCTGACTTGAAAAAGGGGCTACCTGAAACATAGTCATATATCTCTTAAGTCGGTGGAGAGTTGAATCTGTTGCCAGAGCCACTGTAACGCCATAATGACGGGTGCATTACGCAAACGCCCAGAACTCAGCAGCATCTCGATTTGGGAATAATCCAAGATATGCAGCTGGATATTTTCGTTTTCCTCTGGCAAACCAAAGATGCCCCCATGTTCTGGAAGATCGGTTTGTGCAGCATAGAGGTGAAAAAGTTCCGAACAGGCACCTGCCGATGGATAGAACGAGAATAAATGCGTCAGTTCATCGATTTGACACCCAGATTCTTCGACACTTTCACGACGAACACATTCTTCCGGTGGTTCATCGCCATCGAGTACACCCGCAATAATTTCGAGTTGCCACGGCGATTGAGTGTCATCGAGTGCACCGACCCGAAATTGTTCAATAAGCGCAAATTTTTGTTGGGTGTGGTTGTAAAGCAACACGCCAGCAGCCTGTTTTCTTCGAATCAGTTCGCGCTGGAAAGGTTGGGTATAATGCGATTGCCCAAAAAGTCGATGCTTGAGTGTGACTTTTTCAAGCTGTGTAAATCCCTGATAGAGCGATTCACGGTTTTCTACTTCAACATCATCATGTGAATAACTGGCTTGTTCTATTATGGTCATACTCATTATTAAAAAAGGATGAAATACATGTCTGTATTTCATCCTAACTGAGTTCAATTTAAAGACAAATGCTTTTTTCGTATTTTTAGAGCTTTTGATACAGTTTTTGACCGTTCGCGTGATAGGCCGCTTTCATGCTCTTGAGACCCTGTTCAAGGTCTTCAGATGAAGCATCGATTGTAGAGCTATTCTCCTGATTTTGTGCATAATTCCTCACATTTTGAGTAATTTTCATCGAGCAAAATTTAGGGCCGCACATCGAGCAAAAGTGTGCCGATTTGTGTGCTTCTTTTGGTAGCGTTTCGTCGTGCATGCTGCGCGCCGTATCTGGATCTAGACTCAGATTAAACTGATCATCCCAACGGAATTCAAAACGTGCTTTAGACAAGGCATTGTCACGGACTTGCGCACCCGGATGACCCTTGGCCAAGTCGGCGGCATGTGCTGCAATCTTATAGGTGATAATCCCGTCTTTGACGTCTTTTTTGTTAGGTAGACCTAAATGCTCTTTGGGTGTGACGTAGCACAGCATGGCCGTACCGTACCAGCCAATCATGGCAGCACCAATGGCCGAGGTAATATGGTCATAACCTGGTGCGATGTCGGTGGTCAGTGGCCCTAAGGTATAAAAAGGTGCTTCTTTACAAACCTCAAGTTGCAGATCCATATTTTCTTTAATCATGTGCATCGGTACGTGACCCGGTCCTTCAATCATGACCTGCACATCGTGTTCCCAAGCGCGTTGAGTCAGTTCACCCAAAGTGCGTAGTTCACCAAACTGTGCCGCATCGTTGGCATCTTGGATACAGCCTGGACGCAAGCCATCACCCAAGCTAAACGAGACATCGTAGGCTTTCATGATGTCGCAAATTTCATCGAAATGCGTGTACAGGAAGTTTTCTTCGTGATGCGCCAAACACCACTGCGCCATAATTGATCCACCACGCGACACAATACCCGTCAGGCGATTGGCGGTTAAAGGCACATAGCGCAGTAACACGCCGGCATGAATGGTAAAGTAATCGACGCCTTGTTCGGCCTGTTCAATGAGTGTGTCTTTAAAAATTTCCCAGGTCAGATCTTCGGCCACACCGTCTACTTTTTCCAGCGCCTGATAAATCGGAACGGTTCCAATCGGCACAGGGGAGTTGCGGATGATCCACTCACGGGTTTCATGAATATTTTTACCCGTCGATAAATCCATGATGGTATCTGCGCCCCAGCGTGTGGCCCAGGTCATTTTCGCAACTTCTTCATCGATACTCGAGCCTAAAGCCGAATTTCCGATATTGGCATTGATCTTGACCAGAAAATTACGTCCGATGATCATCGGTTCAATTTCAGGGTGGTTAATGTTGGCTGGAATAATTGCGCGACCAGCCGCCACTTCCTGACGCACAAATTCAGGGGTGATTTCGGTTAAGTTTTTGGCACCGAAATTCTGTCCAGCATGTTGGCGCATATCGACATTGTCGCGCTGGCGCTGGTTTTCACGGATGGCGATATATTCCATTTCCGGTGTGATAATGCCTTTTCTGGCATAGTGCATTTGAGTAACATTCTGTCCGGCTTTGGCACGGCGGGGTTTTTGAATGTGTGCAAAACGGATATCGGCTGTACGGATATCTTTTAAACGTTCCTGACCAAAAGCCGAGCTGAGGGTGCTCAGTTGTTCGGTATCTTGACGCGCTTCAATCCAGTGCTGGCGCACATGTGGCAAACCTTTATTTAAATCGATCTGTACATCCGGATCGGTATACACGCCCGATGTGTCATAAACCATCACGGGTGGATTATGTTCTCCGCCCAAACCAGTAGGTGTATCGGTCAGTTCAATCTGACGCATAGGCACCTGAATGTCTGGGCGAGAGCCTTGGATGTACACTTTGCGAGATGCAGGCAAAATACGGGTGAGGTCTTTTGCATCTTGTTCGTGTTGCGCTGAGAGATCAGCAGAAGAAAGATTCGTTAATTGGTTCATGGCATGATCCTTATGAAAAACACTAACGAATCAAGCAACCAAAAACGATGGCGGGTGTATTTGTAGAACACAAATAGAGGGCTTAAGATTTTGATAACTTGATTCCTACGCAGGTTCTAACCTGATCAGGTTCAACGGTACTCGGGATCAAATCATTGCAAGGCAATCATTTACCCAATCTCAGCGAGTTATTACTCGCGCTCCGTCAAGCATGCGCCCATACTAGCACGGATTGCGGATATTTAAAGATCAAAATATGCCACTTTTTAAGAACAAATCCCGATCAGGATCAATTGTATTTTTGCCTGATTTTTCTTAGTCTAGAACAGCACTATTCAAGGTTGATCATTCTTAGATGTCTATAAAAAAACTGATTGTCGTTATGGGGATGTTGGGCGGTGTTCAGTCGCTATTTGCACTGGATCTGGTGGGTGCCTACGATCTGGCAAAACGAAATGACCCAACCTTGCAAGCCAATTTGTATCAGTTCCAGGCTGATCAACTCAATTTGGGCATTGCCAAAGGTGCCTTGTTACCTACAGTGACCTTGGCGGGCAATCTGACGCGTGACAGACAATCCGTTAAAAATGATCAGTCTTTCGATTTTCCGGGTGGCACAGATGTGTCTAACAGCTTGATTAGCAACACATCGACCAAGAGACAGGTTTCTTTAACCGCACGTCAACCGCTATTTCGAATGGATGCATGGCAGGGCTATAAGCAAGTAAAAACCTCGGTTCAACTGAGTGAAGTCACGCTGAAAATCCAGATACAGCAACATCTATTAGATGTCGCACAGGCATATTTTAATGTACTGCGTCAGCAGTCGCTCAACCGCACCTATTTACAAGAAGAACAGGCATTATCTGAGCAATTAAAGATGATGAATGCCAAATTACAGCAGGGTTTATTGGCGCGAAGCGATGTCAGTGAAGCCAATGCGCAGTATCAAAATGCGCGGGCGAACCGCATTTCAGGTCAGGTGCAGCAGATGCTGGCTCAAGAGCAACTCAATCGGTTTATTGGGCATAACCCAGATCAGGGATTAGCTGTGCTTCGCACCGATGTGGTGTATCAGCCACCAGTCCCTGCACGCCTAGACGACTGGTTGCAACTGGCTCAGACGCACAATTTATCTATTCAGCAAGCTCGTCTACAGCGCCAATATGCAGACGATAACCGCCGTGTGGAAAAAGCAGCACTTTATCCACAGCTAAATGCACTGGCCACTTATAGTTATACCAAACAAAGTCCAGATACACTGATTTCCACCAATGGTGCCTTTGATCAAATTGGACTGGAGCTAAGCTGGAATCTATTTAATGGCGGACAGACCCAGACCTCAATTAAAAAAGCCGTTGCCCAGCTTGATCAGGCACAGGCCCAACTCGATGCTGCAGAGCGCAGTGCCAGCGTTGAGGTCAAGCAAGCCTTTTTACAATTACAAACCGACCAATCCAAACTGGAAGCGCGACAAGCGGCCATGCGTTCAGCCGAACAGGTATCGCAGGCGTCCTTGGCAAGTTATAACGAAGGCCTGAAAACCATGGTGGACGTCTTACTGGCGCAGCGCAATGCGTTTTCGGCCAAGCAAGAGTATGTCAATGCCCAATATGATTATCTGGTCAATGTGCTCAAGCTCAAAGCTGCAGTCGGACAACTCAGTGAGGAAGATCTGGTACAAATGAATACATGGCTTAGTAACGATTAAATTTTGAATGAAATTGTGGCATTGTCATTAAAGTTTCACAATGAATGTGCTTTAATCTCTGCTCAACTTTGTACCGTGCATTTAGCCCGTTTTGGAGGCTGTTTTGAGTCCAACTAATCCTGTCTTGACCCATCATATTTCCTCTCAATTTAACGAGGATCTGCAAGGGGTGAATACCAAATTCATGACCATGGGCGGGCTGGTCGAGCAGCAGGTGGCCAATGCAATTCATGCCTTGCTGGATACCGACGTTGAAATGGCGGTCGATGTACAATACCAAGACAACGTGGTGAACCAGTATGAACGCGAAATCGATGAGGGACTGACCCTGATCTTGGCGCGTCGACATCCTGCTGCGATTGACTTGCGTATGGTGATTGCCATGAGTAAAGCCAATACCGACCTTGAACGTATTGGCGATGAAGCTGCAAAAATTGCCCGTATTGCACAAAATTTATGTGAAGAAGGCGGTTCTCCGCGTGGCTACATGGAAACACGCCATATTGGGAATCAGGTACGTGTCATGATTCATGATGCCTTGGATGCCTTTGCACGACTCGATGCAGAACAAGCTTTGAGAGTATTACTGGCCGATGCCGACATTGATCGTGAATATCAGTCTGCGACACGAACCTTGATGACTTATATGATTGAAGATCCACGACATATATCGCGGGTGATCAATGTGATGTGGGTGCTGCGCTCACTTGAACGTATTGGTGATCATGCACGTAATATTTCAGAGCAAGTCATTTATATGGCCAAAGGCCTCGATGTACGACACACCAAAATTGAAGAAATTGAACAACATGTGCAGCGTAAATAACTCTATTGTGATCAAGCACATTGTTGTCAGCCACAAAACACCTTAGCGATATGCTAAGGTTTTTTATATGCACATAAAAATCGAATCACGTAACCTCAAAACTGACGCCGATCAGCCTCAATTTTAAATAAAAAAATCCCAGATTTTTTGGGGGAAAATCTGGGATGAAAACATCGTTAAGCTGCATTTTTATTCAAGATGCGGGGTAACATCTTGCTATAGGTTTATAGTAGATCACATTGGTGCGGATGTCTTGAGTAGTCTTGTGAGGCTATGTAATGTTATATGATGATCTGTAAGATTATAAAAACAACGTAGTGAATCCGTGACTCAATGGGTTATGGCGCATACATAAAAAAACAGGCAGACCGTTCTAGGGTCTGCCTGAGTCAACCAGAAAAGCAAGATTAGTCTTACTCGGGTTTCCAGCCTTCGGCAGTTTCAACACTGGCATCATTATTGAAAAACTTTTCACGCTGTTCTTCCAGAAACTTTTTCGCTTCAGGTTCAAAAACGTTGAGTCGCTTTTCATTAATGAGCGTAGTTTGATGCTTCAGCCATTCTTGCCATGCCTGTTTGGACACATGTTCAAACAGTTCCTGACCTTTGGCTCCCGGAAATGGTGCAAAATCGAGGCCTTCCATTTCTTTTTGATATTTACGACAAAATACGTGACGAGTCATGGCGTTTCCTTAAGCATAAAGTTGGGCAAGACGGTCATGAGCGCGTGCAATTGCAGCTTCAACCTGTTTTGGCGATGTTCCACCAATATGGTCACGCGCATTGACAGAGGCTTCAAGGGTGAGGGCTTTGTCAAATACATCGGCGCTGATCAAATCAGAAAACTGTTGGAGTTGCTCAAGTGAAAGTTCAGACAGATCTTTATCTTCTTGTATGCCAAGCGCCACTGCTTTACCCACAATCTCATGCGCATCGCGAAATGCCACACCTTTTTTCACAAGGTAATCGGCAAGATCGGTTGCAGTCGAGAATCCACGAAGTGCAGCTTCGCGCATAATCTCGATATTCGGAACCAATGCTGGCACCATGTCGGCAAAGGCCATTAATGAACCGCGTACGGTATCAATCGCATCAAACAACGGTTCTTTATCTTCTTGGTTGTCTTTGTTATAGGCCAATGGCTGACCTTTCATGAGCGTGAGCAAGCTAATCAAATCACCAAACACACGTCCTGATTTACCACGAATCAATTCAGGCACGTCTGGATTTTTCTTTTGCGGCATAATCGATGAGCCAGTACAAAAGCGATCTGGAATATTCACAAATTTGAATTGCGCCGAAGTCCATAGAATCAGCTCTTCAGACATGCGTGACAAATGCATCATGATCAGTGCAGCTGCTGCATTAAATTCAATCGCAAAATCACGATCAGATACTGCATCGAGCGAATTTTCAGAAACAGCTTCAAAACCAAGTAGCTGCGCCGTATAGGCACGATCAATCGGGTACGTGGTTCCTGCCAGAGCAGCAGAACCCAATGGCATACGGTTCACGCGTTTGCGGCAATCTTGCAGACGCTCGGTGTCACGAACAAACATTTCAAACCAAGCCAACAGATGATGTCCGAAGGTTACTGGTTGAGCGGTTTGTAAATGGGTAAAGCCTGGCATAATGGTATGCGTATGGCTGGCAGCCAAACCTAACAAGCCCTTTTGCAGGCGCTGTAAAATCGACAAAATATCGTCAATTTCATCGCGTAGGTACAAGCGAATGTCGGTAGCGACTTGGTCGTTACGGCTGCGGCCGGTGTGCAGTTTTTTACCCGTAATCCCAATACGCTGAGTCAAACGTGACTCAATATTCATGTGCACATCTTCTAAATCAATACGCCATTCAAAGCGGCCAGCTTCGATTTCAGCTTTGATTTCACTCAAGCCCTGAATAATATCGTCACGCTCTGCATCAGTAAGTACACCGACTTTGGCAAGCATGGTCGCATGCGCGATAGAGCCTGCGATATCCTGTTTATAAAAACGTTGGTCAAATTGCACAGATGCGGTAAATTCAGCAACAAAGGCATCGGTCGCTTCGGTAAAACGACCGCCCCACATACCAGACGTTTGGTTTGCGGTTGGCTGTTCAGCGGATTGAGAAGATGTGGTCATGTCGGCTCGGTAAAATAAAAAAGAGTATAACAAATTCTGCCGCACTTGCCGACGCATCAAATGATAAGAAAACATAGCGCAGGCACAAGACAGCAATGCAGAAATCCTATTTTTTTACCAAAATTGGTCGTTGGCAACATTTATTAGAACTGATTGTGGCCAGTAATGTGCTGGCATTGGTGCTTACACTGGCAGAAGCAGGGACGTGGGCAGCCTTCGATGGATTGCGCTTATTGCAATATATCTTATTCATTAATTGGGTGGTTTTTGCTTTTTCGGCACTGATCGATCGCTTTCAAAGTAATTTACATCGTTTACCGCAGGTTGCTGCCTTGGGGGTGGCGTTCGTTCTGTTACAAATGATTGTACTACTTACCACCGTCGCAACCAATCTGATGCTGCACTGGGGGAGTCACTTTCATTTTCATACCTTAACATGGGCACAGTTGTTTACTGGTGCCGGCATGCATCTCAGCTATGGTGTGTTATTGGGTGGTTTTTGTCTGCGTTATATGTACATGCGGGATCAATGGTTGAAGCAGCAATATAGTGAATTACATGCCAGAATTCAGGCCATGCAGGCGCGTATTCATCCACATTTTTTGTTTAATAGCCTCAACAATGTAGTCAGTTTGATCAGTATCGATCCGGAAAAAGCCGAAACCTTACTGATCCATTTGTCTCGTTTGTTTAGAGCCAGTTTTCAAGAGCTAAAACTGGTCAGCTTGGCCGATGAAATCGAACTTTGCCAACGCTATTTGGCCATCGAAAGTGTGCGTTTAGGTAGCCGATTGCATGTGGAATGGAAATTTGATCCGAATCAGCCCCAATTTCAACAGGTCCAGATTCCACTCCTGACTTTACAACCTTTGCTAGAAAACTGTATTTTTCATGGCGTTGAACCGAGTAGTTCACGCAGTACCATTACAATACTGGTTGAAATATTGCAAAGTGAGGTCAGTATAGTCATTACTAATCCGTACAGTCTGGATAAAATAAAATCGAGAAATGGGCACGGTATTGCCGTTGAAAATGTGAAGCAGCGCTTAATTGCGTACTATGGACGTACAGTAAAATTTCAAAATTATTGCGCACGTGAGTTATATACCACAGTGGTAAGTTATCAATACCGATCAAAATAATAAGTCTGAACCCCCTTAAAAACAGGATGTCATGGGGCCACGACAAAGGAGGAAAAATGAGGATTCTGATTTGTGACGATGAACCTCTTGCGATTGAACGTTTGTCACGGTTGGTGTTGCAATTGGGACATGAGGTGGTTGCGCATGCCTGTAATGGTCGTGACGCGATTGAGCTGGTCGATCAGCATCAGCCTGATGTGGTGCTGCTGGATATTCAGATGCCGGAAATGAACGGCTTATTGTGTGCAGAACAATTAGGTACATTCGACCCAATGCCGGCGATTATTTTTTGCACGGCCTATGATGACCATGCACTGGATGCGTTTAAATCCAAAGCACAAGGTTATTTACTCAAACCGATTGCGCAAGATGATCTGGCGCGTGTATTGCACCAGTTGCCACGTTTAAATCAGGCCCAGATCACGCACATTAAACAACAAGACACCCATGATCGTCCTCATCAGCGCCAGCATATTACGGCACGTACTTATCGTGGTGTTGAACTGATTCCGGTTGAAAATATTTACTATTTTCTGGCAGATCAGAAATACGTCACTGTACGTCATAAGCATGGCAGTGTGCTGATTGACGAGACACTTAAAGATCTCGAGCATGAATTTCAAGATCGATTTATTCGTATCCATCGCAATGCATTGGTCTCGATGGATTATTTGGATGGTCTGGAACTGATCAGTTCAGGACAATATCAGGTACGCTGTAAAGAGGTCGATGAGCGGCTTGCGGTCAGTCGGCGTCATTTACCCTATTTGCGTGATCGCATGCAAAAACTATAAATTTGAGCCAGCTTGATCCTGATTTGATGCGCTACGGGGATATTTTACTTGCATTTTTAATCAATCAAGTTAAGTTTAGAGTCTGTTTTTTTATCGATCTGAGCCCTTATGCAGACCTTAAAGATTGCTACACGACAAAGCCCGCTTGCACTTTGGCAGGCAGAACACATTCGTGATCGTTTACAGGCACTTCATCCGGGACTTCAGGTTGAGCTGGTCAAATTTGTGACCCAAGGTGACAAAATTTTAGATACGCCCTTAGCCAAAATTGGCGGTAAAGGCTTATTTGTCAAAGAGCTTGAGGCGGCATTACTGGATGGGCGGGCAGATCTGGCCGTGCATTCTATGAAAGATGTACCGATGCATTTGCCTGAAGGATTAAGCCTCGCGGTGATCTGTGAGCGAGAAGATCCACTCGATGCTTTTGTATCGAATGAGATTAGTCATTTCGACGCACTGCCACAGGGTGCACGCGTGGGTACATCAAGTTTGCGCCGGAAGTGCCAGATTTTAAAGCAGCGGCCAGATTTGAATGTTACCGATTTACGTGGCAATGTAGGCACGCGGTTATCGAAGCTGGATCAGGGTCAATATGATGCAATCATTCTGGCCAGTGCAGGCCTAAAGCGTTTGGGCCTCAACGAACGTATTCGCCACACACTGCTACCACAGATGAGTTTACCTGCGGTAGGGCAAGGTGCATTAGGGCTGGAATGCCGTTCAGATGACCATGCATTACTGAAGCTGATCGCACCGCTTGCGCATGAGCATACCAGTGCGTGCGTACGTGCCGAGCGAGCTTTTAATGCGTATCTTGAAGGCGGTTGTCAGGTACCGATAGCAGGTTACGCCACTCTTGATCATGACCTCTTGACGTTAGAAGGACGAGTTGGCAGTGTGAACGGAGATATCTTGTTGAAAGATACTGTTCAGGGGCATCCGGATCAGGCCGAAGCACTTGGCATTCAACTTGCAAAACAATTACTTGAGCAAGGCGCTGGCGATTTACTGCGCGAGTTATACCGCGACTAAATATGTATTTTATCAACACGCGACCTCTGGATCGAGCCGATGAGCTAACACAAGCCTTAGCTGCGCAAGGCTTTCGGGTTGAGTGCCTGCCATTACTGGAACTGGTGGAGCAGCCCTTCGATGCGCATTTGAACGCGCTTTATCAAGACTTAACGCATGCGCAAGTGATCGTGGTGGTAAGCCCGACTGCGGTTGAAATTGGAATGCGCTATTTGCAGCGTGCAGGGCTCACCTTGCAGGATGTAGCACAGGCCGATTGGATTGCCGTAGGGCAGCAAACAGCACAAGCATTGTCGCATTATGGTATTCAAGCGCATGTGCCGACGGTCGAAAGTTCGGAGGGGATGCTGCATCTCCCCGTTTTTGAAACTCAGATTGCGCTTCACAGTGTTGCCTTTTGGCGTGGTGAGGGCGGTCGGCAATTTATGATGCAACACCTGGCCGAGCAAGGGATTCAAATTCTCAATTTTGTTTTATATGATCGTAGATGTCCTGTTATTGCCAAACAACAGATTGGCAATCTTGCAGCAAAAATTAAATTACAAAAACAACGGACTTGGGTATTGATCAGCAGTGAAGCCAGTTGGCTCAACTGGCTGTCATTGACCCAGCATGATACGCCACTCTTTGATTTATGTGATTACGTGGTCTTGGGCGAACGACTCGAACAAATATTAACGATCTATCAGAACCAGTCTTCACAGAGTTTTACTATCATACGTGTGGAGAATCTTAAGGCGGCAACGCTTTTGCGTCACTTACAGGCATAATCAGGAACATTATGAGAAAAATTTTATCTGTCATTTTGATTTTAGCTTTAGGTTGGTTGGCCAAGCTAAGTTATGACATGTTTCAAATTTCTCAGCAGCTTCCGGTGCTTCAACAAAATTTACTCAAACTCGATCAAAATAATGCCAAGCTGAACGATCAACTGGTGGCTTTACAACGCCAGATCGTTACAGCACCTGAACAGCATTCGCCTTCATCGGCACCGGTTACAAATGCTGCTTTTACAGCAAATCCGGTTGTTTTGATCAAGCAACAGTTGGAGTTTGTCGAATTTGCATTGCAACAACAACAATATACGTTGGCAGTTGAAAAGCTCAATGAACTGGATCAATCTTTAGGGCTATTTAATCTGGCACCTACACTCAAAGACAGTCTGCATGTGGCTTTGGCCCAAGACCGACAAACCATTCAGCAGGTGGTGAATGTTAAATCGGCACAGCGTGAACAATTTAATGCCTTAATTTCGCAAATGGACAAACTGCTACAACAAGCTGGACATCAGTCGCGTGTGGAGCTTGATCGTAGTGATACGACGTATTTCTGGCAAGGCTGGTTTCAGTTTGAGAAAGTTCAGCAGCCCTCAGCCAATCTTATGAATCGAGAGTTAATTTTTAAAGAAGTTCAGTTGCGTTTGATTTTAGCCAAACAGGCACTTAATTTGGGGCAGGTCACTGAGTATCAAACCACCATTCAAACCATCATCGAGCAAATAGGCCAGCTACCCGATAAAAACAGCCAGCAATTAAAATCAAAATTTGAAAAACTCAAGCAGGTGCCCGTTGTTCCTGTACCTAAACTTGCCGCTTTAGCGCTGATCGGCTAAAAGGAAGCTGTATGAAAGGATTAATCTGGACCTATCTGATTGGTGCCTTGTTTGTTTTGGCGATGCTGAGTGTTTTAAGTTATGGCTTTGGTGCCGGGTATGTGTATGTCTACTGGCGTGACTGGCAACTACAAACGACTGTTTGGGCATCCATTTTTGTCATCGCCATGTTGGGTTTTATATTGCAATTGCTCTGGATTAGCGTGAAGCGCTATTTAAGCCGTGAGCAACGTAAACTTGAAACTGTTTTTGATTTTAAAAATCTACATCCGTATGAACAGCTTGGTGTCATCTGGCTGCTCGATGCTGCACAAGATCAGCATGCGTTTATCGATCGAATTTTTACCCAATCGGGTTTGTTAAAAGGTATTGTTGAAGCCAAGCTGCTCTCCAGACAGGGTCATTATACACAGGCGCTCAACGCACTGAATCATACCGCACCCATGGCATTTGAGCTGGCAGAGTTGCAACGTATCGAAATTTTTCTCGCTTTGCATGATACAGAAAAGGCTTTAACGCATTTAGAGTTTCTTCAACAGCATCAGTTATCACCTTGGCTCAAAGATATTGAGCAGTCCTATCGCCAAAAGATGACTGAATACTGGGGGCGTTTAGCTCTTCAGCAATCTTGGTTGTATTTACGCTCGCTTCAATATGGGCATTTAGATGCACAAACACGTGATCTTTGGTTGCAACAGGTATTAACTCAGTTTGAAGATGTATCGGTTGACGATTTACATGCCTTACAGCAACGTTATTTAGAATTAGAACAAGAAATACAGACAAGGCCGTATAGTAGCAAGGTGCTCTGGTTAAAACTTTTATCACGTATGCCAGAAATGAGTATTCAGCATGAGCGTTTGGCATTGCATTTACTGCGTGAACAGTTTGATCGGGACGTATTTTATTTATGGTTTCAGCAGCAATTATTAAAACAAGTACCAGATTATGCTGATATTGAAGCCAAAATTGAAGAAATGGAGCAGACGTATTTAAGTCAGCCAATTTTAAGTTTTGCTAAATGGTATGTTTATGAAGCGACTGAACGGCATGCGCAAGCAGAAGTATTACTGACACTTTATCCCGATAATGTCTTAATGAGTTATTTAAGAATTAAAGCAAAAATTAAAGACAACGATGAGCTGGTTCAACAGCTCAACCTTATTTTTGAAAATGATGCAAACTTTATTCAATTTAAAATATGAGAAAAAAGATGAAGGATCTCAATCAACATCCTGTTATCCATGAGCAGGCGGTCGCGTGGGGCGACATGGATGCATTCGGTCACGTCAATAATGTGTTGTATTATCGTTATATCGAAAGTGCTCGAATTAAATATATGGACATTTTGGATTTTTTTGCAGCAGAGGTGTATACCGTTGTTGCCTTAAATCAGTGCAAATATTTAAAACCCGTATTTTATCCCGATACACTTAAAATTACGGCATCTATTGAAGAGATTCGGACCAGCGGTTTTAAAATGACGTATCAGATCTGGAGTACGACACAAAATACTTGGGTGGCCAGTGCTGAAGCTATTATGGTGGTGGTCGATAAAAACACCTTAAAAAAACAGGCTATTCCAGATAATATAAAAAACAAGATTATTGAGCTTGAAACTGCTGCCGGAAATACACCCACTGTTTTTTAATGGAGATGAATTAAGTCGGAATTAAGATTTGTATCAATAATGAAAATGACGCTTTAATCGTATTTATTTAAATAGATTCCTGTTTTAACATGAAGACATTGCTTGATTATTTAAACGAATCTAAATATTATGAGCTTAGATGTGATTTAAACAGTTAGCGTTATTGGTCTATTGTTAAAAATTTTTAATAAACTTGGAGTTGGTTTAAATGAAACCAGATATTAGTGAATTATCCGTTGAAGATTTAAAGCGTCTGCAAGCAGAAGCTGAGCAACTTATTGCCTCTAAAAAAGATCAAGCAATTGAAGATGCGTATAACCAAATTTTAGAAGTTGCTGAAAGCGTGGGTTATAGCGTTGAGCAGTTACTTGAATACGGCGCGCAAAAACGTAAGAAAACTACCCGTAAATCTGTAGAGCCACGCTATCGCAGCAAGAGCAATCCGGAAGAAACGTGGACTGGTCGTGGTAAACAGCCACGCTGGTTAGTTGCTGAACTTGAAAAAGGTGCAAAATTAGAAGATTTCCTTATCTAATTTCATCATTTGGTCACCTTTGGCCAGTAAGCTCGATTAAACCAAGCATCTGCTTGGTTTTTTTATATAAGTGAATTGGCGATGATGGAAAAGTATGCATAATGTCGTAAAGAGAGGAAATTCCTCATCCATGGAAGACACTGTGCAGTGGTAATGACTGAATGAATAAAAAGTCGAAACAATTAAAATGGTGGATCTTTGCAGTCATTGTCTTTGGAGTATTTGTAATTTTACAGATTCCAGCCAACTGGTTAATTGCAAAATTTTCGAAAAACAATCAAGTCCTGAGTAACGTCTCAGGCAATATCTGGCAAGGTCAAGCCGACTGGCATAAAGATCAGCTCAAGGGTTCTGTGCACTGGACTGTCCGTCCGATGGATCTGTTTTTATTAAAGCTTGGCGCACACGTAGAAATTCATAGTGCCAATACTGTTTTAAATGGCAATGTCGGTTATGGTCTTGGGAAAAAACTCAGCATTCGAAATTTAAACGGCGAGATTGCACCCGACACCTTAAAAGCACTCGTCAATTGGCAATGGCCAAATAATAGTATCCAGCTTAAAGATGTCCAGTTGAATTATCAAAAAGCGCAAGGATTCAGCGCAGCATCTGGCAATATGCAATGGGCGGGTGGGCCTTTGGGGTATACCTTTGCCCAGCGTCAAGAGCGTATGAATATGCCATCGCTGCAAGGGACTGTATTGAATCAAGATAATCAACTTGAATTTGATATCCGTGATCAGCGTAATCAAAAAATGGTGAATTTATTACTGGCACCCGACCTCATGCTTGATGTTCGTCTTACCCAGCGTTTTTTACTGAATGTACCCTCGTATAACGGTCAGGCCGGGCTTGATACTTATGTGATCAGTTCACGTCAGCCCCTGCTTAAAGGAGCGTCATAATGCTCAAGTCATGGGTGGAAACCATTCGGCAAAAAAGATTCGATCAATTGGATCGCTTGGCACCACTGATATTGGGGCTTTTGATTGTGTGGCTGTGCTGGAAGCTGGCAGCACTGTTCTGGTTAATTTTGGCACCTCCACAGGTCATGCAGTTTGAGCGGGTTCAATTAGGATCGCAACAAGCACAAATTCCAAATATCAGCAGCTTTGCCCTGTTTAACGAACCACAAATGTCGAATAATCCCAATGATCAGCAAAACTTTGAGTTACAGGGGGTGATGCTGGCGTATCCATCACGATTGTCTTCTGCTGTGATCAAGGGTAAAGACAGTGTGGATCGTTATCGTGTGGGTGAGGCAGTGGACAATAGCAGCTATCAACTCAGTCAAGTGTATTGGGATCATGTGGTCTTGAGTCAGCCCAACGGCACCACGCGTGAAATTCGGTTTAAAGGCATGGAAAATGGGTTGTATCAACCGATTCTGGGTACCACGACTACCCCTCAAAATACCACATCCGTTCCTCCTGCAAGTCATACTGCTAGCTCTGGTTCGGGAGCCGCTTTGGGTCAGGCCATTCAGCAAATGCAGCAAAATCGTGAGCAATATTTGGAAAATATGGGGGTCAGCAGTACCGCCGATGGCTATGAGGTGACCGAACGGACACCCGCGGCTTTAAAAAATACATTGGGCTTAAGGGCTGGGGATCGTATATTGTCTGTCAATGGTCAACGTGTTGGACAAGGACAAAACGATGTTCAATTGCTCGAACAAGCACGACGTGATGGACAAGTGAAAATAGAAATAAAACGTGGTGATCAAGTGATGACCGTACAACAAAGTTTTAAGTGATATCAGATGGTCACCATAATTTTAGGAAAAATAACCCGCTATGGCTTTATTTAATCATCGTCCCCTTTGGGCTTTAGTCGCAGCCGCTCCGGTGATGGCTGTGATCAGTACAAGCACGTATGCACAAACATGGAAAATTAATTTACGCGACGCCGATTTAACGGCGTTTATTAATGAAGTGGCGGATATCACGGGTAAAAATTTTGCAGTTGATCCACGTGTTCGAGGCAACGTCACGGTCATTTCCAACAAGCCATTAACGCGTGATGAAGTCTATGATTTATTTCTGGGTGTGCTGAACGTCAATGGCGTGGTGGCGATTCCTTCTGGTAATACCATCAAGCTGGTGCCAGACAGCAACGTTAAAAATGCAGGTTTACCTTACGATATGCGCAATCGCGCCCGTGGAGACCAAGTGGTCACGCGGGTTATTTGGGTAGAAAACACCAATCCAAACGATCTGATTCCGGCGCTGCGGCCTTTGATGCCTCAATTTGCCAGCCTCGCTGCCGTACCGGGCACAAATGCATTAATTGTCTCAGATCGAGCCGCCAACATTGCGCAACTCGAAACCATTATTCGTAACCTCGATGGTACGGGACAAAATGATGTCGAAGCGATTACCTTGCAAAATAGCCAAGCCGAAGAAATGGTGGGGCTACTTGAGTCGATGAGTTCAACTGGTGCTTCAAAAGATGTGACTGGTTCACGTGTCAGAATTATTGCCGATGCCCGCACCAACCGTGTTTTGATCAAAGGGGATACTGGAACGCGTAAGCGAATCCGCAACATGATTGAAACCTTAGATGTCCCTTCTGCAGATCGCTTGGGCGGATTGAAGGTGTTTCGTCTGAAATATGCCAGTGCCAAGAGTCTGGCAGAAATTTTACAAGGACTGGTCAGTGGTCAGGCCGTAAACAGCTCGCAAAGTAAAACTGGGAGTAGTTCGGGTTCATCTTCTTCGACTGGATTGAATAGCCTCATTGGGGGGAGTGCATCTGCTCAGGGTAATACAACAGGCAGCAATAACGCTACATCCGGTTCATCGATTAATCTGAATAGCAGTAATCATTCTAACAATCAAAATAGCATCACCAGCTTTAATAATAATGGCGTGAGTATTATTGCCGACAGTGCACAAAATGCTTTGGTGGTCAAAGCAGAACCACAATTGATGCGCGAAATTGAATCGGCGATTCAGCAACTCGATATTCGCCGTGAACAAGTCTTGATTGAAGCAGCCATTATTGAGGTATCGGGGGACGATGCCGATCAACTCGGGATTCAGTGGGCGCTGGGTAATTTAAGCAGCGGTATCGGCCTGATCAGTTTTAGTAATGTTGGCGCAAGTCTGGCCTCGATTGCAGCGGGTTATTTGTCTAAGGGCTCTACAGGCGCTGCATCTGCGATTGCCAGCGGTTCGAATGGTGGCAATGGTGCGACCTTGGCATTAGGTAATTTTAGTAACTCACGAAAAGCCTATGGTGCGCTGATTCAGGCACTCAAGACCAATACCAAGTCTAATTTGCTCTCTACGCCGTCAATTGTCACCATGGACAACGAAGAAGCCTATATTGTGGTGGGACAGAATGTTCCGTTTGTGACGGGTTCAGTCTCAACAAATTCAACGGGTGTGGCTAATCCCTATACCACGGTAGAGCGTAAAGACGTCGGTGTGACGCTCAAGGTGATTCCGCACATTGGTGAAAACGGCACGGTGCGTCTGGAAGTGGAGCAAGAAGTCTCTGCTGTACAAGCGAATAAAGGCCAAGCACAAGATTTAGTGACCAGCAAACGCGCCATCAAAACCTCAGTTTTGGCAGAACACGGCCAGACTGTGGTCTTAGGGGGGTTGATTTCGGATAACCGCACGTTGTCGCGTCAAGGTTTGCCGGGTTTAAGCAGTATTCCTTACGTTGGACGTTTGTTCCGTGCAGATTCAAATAGCAACGAAAAACGTAATCTGCTGGTGTTTATTCATCCAACCATTGTGGGCGATGCCAATGATGTACGCCGGATTTCGCAGCAGCGCTACAATCAACTTTATAGTTTACAGCTTTCTATGGATAAAAACGGTAACTTTGCCAAATTGCCAGAAAATCTAGAACAGCTCTACCAACAAACTTCTGTACCCGTCGCTACAGCCCCGAGTACCATTCATCAACAGGTTCCTGTTACAACGGTCACCACGCCAGTGGCAACCGTACGCCCAAGTTCACCCGTTGTGCGTAAGGGAACTTCTTATGCCTTACCTGTACAGCCGACTGTAAACACCCAGTCCTTGAGTGAGCCAGAAGTAGAGAGAACCAAAAATACAGTGACGACGACCACCTTGCGACCTGTGTCATAACGGCAGGCGACGAAGACATGAAGCATGTTATGATGATCACAAATCACGATAAGAGACAGACTTAAGATGATGACGTGGAAATTACAAGCCATTACTGGTGAATTTACAGGACAGGAAATTGCGATTGAACATGACATGCTGGTGGGTCGCCATCAGGATGCTGGTTTGGTTTTGCAAGCGGCCGAAGTATCGCGTAAACATGCAGCGCTACTGCTGCAAAACGATCAACTTTGGGTGCAAGATCTCAAATCATCCAATGGTACTTTTGTGAATGACGTGCGTATCGAGGGCGAAGTACAGCTTCACGATGCCGATATTATTCAGTTTGCCAGTCTTAAATTTGCAGTGTTGGCACCAGCAAAACCACAACTTGAGCGAGAGGCGTTGCCTGAGGTTGAGCTTGAACCGGTTCATCATTCGGTGGAACAGCCAAATGTTAATGCGCATCAGACACAGCCCGTCGATGCAGGTATGCCGACGTTAACCGAACGTGATGCCGATGCTTCGGTGAGCCGTGAAGGTATGCCGCAAAATGTTGCAGTACCTAAACCTGCGCCAATTCCAGAAGGCGTAGTGATGAATGCCACACCAGATCCGAAGCCTGTGGCCATTGAGCAACCAGTTTCGTCGGTAGAAAAAGAAATTGAACAACGTAAAAATGCCTCTGTGGGTTTTATGACCATCGTGGTATTGATTATCCTTGCAGTGATGGCGTGGGTGTTTTTAAAGTAAGCATGCCCGATCAATCGTAAGGTCACTTAAGGCATGCCAAACGCATGCCTTTTGGTTTTTAGCAGACAGGTAAAATATGAGTGTAGTGCAATTAGAGCGTCGTCAATTGGTGTTGTTTGATCTAGATGGAACCTTGGTCGATACCGCATCCGATATGTATCGTGCCATGAACATCACCTTGCGTGATCTTGGCTGGCCGGAAGTGAGTGAGACACAAATTCGTCAGTGGGTTGGACAGGGCACAGGCAAACTCTGTGATGCGGTGCTGACTTTTTTATTTCAGCAGATCGATCCTGAGCGTCATCAGCAGCTTCTGGCACGCTACCTGCATGTCTATGCCCAAGAGTTATGCGTGACCAGTCGGCTATTTGATGGCGTTGAAGCATTTTTACAACGTTGTCAGGCACAGCACATTCGTATGGCATGTGTTACCAACAAACCAGAGGCACTTGCGCGCAAGTTGCTTGAAGAACTAGACATTGCGCATTATTTCGATCTGGTGGTGGGAGGGGATAGCTTGCCAGTTCGCAAACCCGATCCATTACCTCTTTTACATAGTGCTGCACAATTTAATGTCGAGCCTCACGCAACACTCATGATTGGCGACTCTAAAAATGATGTGGAAGCAGCACGTCGCGCGGGTATCGATTGTATTGTGGTCAGCTATGGCTATAATCATGGAGAAAATATTTACGACAGTCAGCCACAACAGGTGGTGGACCGTCTAGATCAACTGATTTAGTAATACAGGGGTGGGGCATGTATCAGCGCATGGTGTTTCGATGGCGATAATCGCGTCTTTAATCACTTTTATCGGGCTTCACTTAAAACCATTGAGATAACATCATGACAACACACACTCAGTTTGAACAACTTAAAGCTGCTGGCTACAACACGATTCCCGTCTATCGACAACGTTTGGCCGATACCGATACGCCACTGTCGGTCTTTGCGCGTTTGCGCGATCATACTCAAGCATATTTGTTTGAGTCGGTAGAGGGAGGTGAAAACTGGGCGCGCTACTCCATTATTGGGCTAGGAGAATCTACAGTTTTTTCCTGTAATGCAGGGCAGTTGACCATTCAAAATCCACAAGGTCAGATTTCTACTCAACCATGCTTAGATCCGTTTACCTATATTCGCGAGTACCAGCAACAGTTTAAGGTTCCACCGCACGCACTCACACCAGAACTCCCGCAATTTTCTGGGGGCTTGGTGGGCTACTTTGGTTACGATGCGGTGCGTTATATCGAGCCGCGCCTGAACAACGTACCAGAGGCCGATCCAGTTGGATTACCTGATATCTGGATGATGCTTTCCAAGACCGTAATTATTTTTGACAATCTCAAAGACACACTGTTTCTAATTGTGCATGCCGATACTGCACATGAAGATGCTTTTACACAGGCACAGCATCAACTCGACAGCCTTGAGCAGTTACTGGCGACACCGGTGAGCCTGCAGGCAAAACCGCACACGCCGCCGCACTTCGAATCTCTCACTGGCAAAGACAACTTCTTGGCATCGATTGAAACGGTGAAAGAATATATCCGTGCTGGGGATGTTATGCAGGTGGTTCCAGGTCATCGTATGGTATCGGATTTTGATGGTGACCCTTTACAGGTTTACCGTGCGCTGCGTCATCTTAATCCATCGCCGTATCTTTTTTTGGTGCAGGGACAGACCTTAACCGATCAGACACCGTTTCATATTGTGGGTTCTTCACCAGAGATTTTATCGCGTCTGGAAGATGGGATTGCCACAGTACGACCACTGGCCGGTACCCGACCACGTGGCAAGACCAAAGAAGAAGATCTGGCGCTGGAAAAAGAGCTCTTGGCCGATGAGAAAGAAATTGCAGAGCACTTGATGCTGATCGATCTTGGGCGTAACGATGTGGGCCGTGTATCCAAGATTGGTAAAGTACAAGTGACTGACCGGATGGTGATCGAACGCTATTCACATGTCATGCATATTGTCTCGAATGTGCAGGGTGAAGTCCGTGACGATATCGATGCGTTAGATGTCTTTAAGGCAACTTTCCCTGCGGGCACCCTTTCAGGTGCACCAAAAATTCGTGCGATGGAAATTATTGACGAAGTGGAACCGGTTAAACGCGGCATTTTTGGTGGCGCAGTCGGTTATTTAGGCTGGCATGGTGAAATGGACATGTCGATTGCCATCCGAACCTGTGTTATTCGTGAAAATAAGGTCTATGTACAGGCGGGGGCAGGGCTTGTAGCGGACTCAAATCCAGAATCTGAATGGAATGAAACCCAAATAAAAGCTCGCGCAGTGATCAAAGCGGTTGAATTATCGTCAAACGGATTGATTTTATGAGTTTTTAGCGGTTTTTTTTAAAAAACCGCTTGCATCGTTTGTGAGTTTTGCTAAACTGCACACCGTTCCGATACGAAACGTACGAAACACTAAGAAGCGCCGGCATAGCTCAGTTGGTAGAGCAACTGACTTGTAATCAGTAGGTCCACAGTTCGAATCCGTGTGCCGGCACCATCTCAAGGTGGTTCAATGTTGAAGTAAAGAACTTACACTGAAAGTTAAGTGTGATATTGGTGAGATTCCCGAGCGGTCAAAGGGGGCGGACTGTAACTCCGCTACGAAAGTTTCGAAGGTTCGAATCCTTCTCTCACCACCAACTAACTTCGATTGAAGTGGTAAATGTACCAACGCTGTGCGGGAGTAACTCAGTTGGTAGAGTGGCAGCCTTCCAAGCTGCATGTCGCGAGTTCGATCCTCGTCTCCCGCTCCATCGAAGGATTATCGCTCTTATAGCTCAGTGGTAGAGCACTCCCTTGGTAAGGGAGAGGTCTCGAGTTCAAATCTCGATAAGAGCTCCAGATACAGTTTAGTAGAGTAAAATCTACAAAGATTTCAAAAAGCAGGCTAATTAGTCTGCTTTTAAAGTATTGGGCGTCTGTTTTTTTAGACTAATGTCGATGTGCTGAGTAGCTTCGATGCCTTTTGTAGCCTCTTGTAGCTTGCTTTCGACGTAAACGAGGAAGATCATCATGGCTAAAGCCAAGTTTGAACGTAATAAGCCGCACGTAAACGTGGGCACAATTGGTCACGTTGACCATGGTAAAACAACTCTTACTGCTGCGATCGCAACTATCTGTGCGAAAACTTACGGCGGTGAAGCGAAAGATTACTCGCAAATCGACTCGGCTCCAGAAGAAAAAGCACGTGGTATTACCATTAATACTTCACACGTAGAATACGATTCTCCAATTCGTCACTACGCGCACGTTGACTGCCCGGGCCACGCCGACTACGTTAAAAACATGATTACTGGTGCTGCTCAGATGGACGGCGCGATTCTTGTGTGTGCAGCGACTGACGGTCCTATGCCACAAACTCGTGAACACATCCTTCTTTCTCGTCAGGTAGGTGTACCTTACATCGTTGTATTCTTGAACAAATGCGACCTTGTAGACGACGAAGAGCTTCTTGAGCTTGTAGAAATGGAAGTTCGTGAACTTCTATCTACTTACGACTTCCCAGGCGACGACACTCCAGTGATCCGTGGTTCTGCGCTTAAAGCGTTGGAAGGCGATGCTGGTCAATATGGCGAGCCATCAGTTCTTGCACTTGTAGAAGCACTTGACTCTTACATCCCAGAGCCAGAGCGTGCAATCGACAAAGCATTCTTGATGCCAATCGAAGACGTATTCTCAATTTCTGGTCGTGGTACAGTAGTAACTGGCCGTGTAGAAGCTGGTATCGTGAAAGTAGGCGAATCAGTTGAAATCGTAGGTATCCGTGATACACAAACTACGACAGTAACTGGCGTTGAAATGTTCCGTAAACTTCTAGACGAAGGCCGTGCGGGCGAGAACTGTGGTGTTCTTCTTCGTGGTACTAAGCGTGAAGACGTACAACGTGGTCAAGTACTTGCTAAACCAGGTACAATCAAGCCGCACACTAAATTCGACGCAGAAGTATACGTACTTTCTAAAGAAGAAGGTGGTCGTCATACTCCGTTCCTTAACGGTTACCGTCCACAATTCTATTTCCGTACGACTGACGTAACTGGTGCAATCCAATTGCAAGACGGCGTTGAAATGGTAATGCCAGGTGACAACGTTGAAATGTCAGTAGAATTGATCCACCCAATCGCAATGGACCCAGGTCTACGTTTTGCGATCCGTGAAGGTGGTCGTACTGTAGGTGCTGGTGTTGTTGCGAAAGTAACTGCATAATCAAATAAAGTTGCATTTCACAAGCCGGGGGTCTAGACTCTCGGCTTGTGTGTCATAGGTCAGTAGTTCAATTGGTAGAGCGTCGGTCTCCAAAACCGAATGTTGGGGGTTCGAGTCCCTCCTGGCCTGCCATTTTTTGCTAAATAAAAGCTTGATGCTGGCTTAATTGTCATATAATAAGTCGCGAATTCTACGACGAGTACAAAAATGTCGAACGATAAATCGCGTGACGCATTAAGCGACGCGCCAATTCCTCAACGAAACAATTCTGCTGAAGTTGTCACTTCTGCATCTGCATTAGACGTAGTGTTATGGGTTATTGCACTGGCGTTATTGATTGGTGCAGCCATGGTAAATCAATATTTGCCTGCATATTGGCCGCCTGCAACCAGTGTTTGGGTGCGTGTCGCTGTAATTTTGACTTGTATCGTCGTCGCTTTAGGTTTATTATACGCCACCCATCAAGGTAAAGGCTTTGTTCGTTTACTTAAAGATGCGCGAATTGAGTTGCGTCGAGTAACTTGGCCGACCAAGCAAGAAACAGTGACTACATCTTGGCAGGTGCTGTTGGTCGTAGTGATTACATCCATTGTGTTGTGGTGTTTTGACTATGGTTTAGGTTGGTTAATTAAGTTGATTATCGGGTAAAAGAGCTATGAAACGTTGGTATATTATTCATGCCTACTCTGGTTATGAAAAGCAGGTGATGCGTTCGCTTAATGAGCGAATCCAGCGTAGCGCTGTTGCCGATAGCTTTGGTGAAGTCCTTGTTCCAACCGAAGAAGTGGTTGAGATGAAGGATGGCAAGAAACGCAAATCTGAGCGTAAATTCTTTCCGGGCTATGTGTTAGTCGAAATGGAAATGAATGATGAAACTTGGCACATTGTAAAAGAATGTCCAAAAGTGCTCGGATTTATTGGTGGTACTGCTGAAAAGCCTGCCCCAATTACGCAAAAAGAAGCGGATGCTATTCTTGCACGTGTACGCAATACTGGTGAAGCACCACGTCCTAAGACGATGTTTGAGCCAGGCGAAGAATTGTTGGTGATCGACGGTCCGTTCACAGACTTTAAAGGAGTCGTGGAAGAGGTACTGTACGAAAAGTCACGTCTCACGTTGACGATTAATGTATTTAACCGTCCAACTCAGGTTGAACTTGAATTTCGCCAAGTCGAAAAAACGGTTTAATTTGAATTGGTTGGAAAGCGCCCGATTTAATCGGGCATTGTTATTACAGTGCTTTGGTGCTGTGAAATGAAAATTGGGGAGCCTCACGGCGTTTGTACCCAGAGGTAATAGATAATGGCTAAGAAGATTGACGGCTATATCAAGCTGCAAGTTCCAGCTGGTAAAGCGAATCCATCTCCACCAATTGGTCCTGCTTTGGGTCAACGTGGTGTAAACATCATGGCATTCTGTAAAGAATTCAATGCTGCTACACAAAAACT
>Ga0256408_1000183_pt1 | contig 81543 bp, 86 predicted proteins | sample PhyAR1_FD_185998 | JGI IMG/M metagenome (GOLD analysis project Ga0256408, IMG submission 185998) | Leaf surface microbial communities from alfalfa plants in UC Gill Tract Community Farm, Albany, California, United States - DLSL A.R1 | ecosystem: Host-associated > Plants > Phyllosphere >...
GCTTTGTACGCAGCCAGCATTGCTCTTGGCGAGGATTTTCAGGAGTTCGCAGGACGTTTCTGGGGATTTGTCGAAACACGTCCATATATGAGAGCAAAAGCAGCTTTGGCTGAGGCCTTATGGGAGTCAGGTAATTTTTATCCGGCTATGGCTCACTGCCGCGAAATGCTGAAGCTCAACCCGAACGATAACCAGGGGATTCGTCATTTATTAGCGAACTATTACCTTGAGCTTGAAATGGTGGATGATCTGGCCTTGCTACTGGACGATTATCCTGGGGATATGCGTTCGTTTTTTCAGTATACACGCGCCCTCCTCGCCTACCGACAGTCATCCCCGGATGCCGATGATATCGCTAAAGCTGCGATTGATTCCAATAGACACATCCCCGGATTGTTATCGAAGTGCAGATTGCAGCCCAAGTCTAACAGTGGATTTATCACGTTAGGTGGAATGGATGAAGCCATTTATTACGTGAATAATAATATAAAACCTTGGATTCGCACTCCTGGTGCAATTGAATGGATTGTCAATTGCGTTTAAATGACGAAGGCCAATACGTAGGCCTTCATCGTTAATTCAACTATAAACCATTTCTTGCTGTCTTTAATTCTAAAAGATTGACTTTATCTATCTTCCCTTCATGAATCATTATTGTTAATTTTGCTGGGTGTTTAAATCGCATCTCGCTTATCCTAAAAGTCCAAAGCATTATCTTTAATAGATCCTGCTCATCGATAATTTTGTGGCCTTTTATTCTTGATAGTCCAGACCCAAAGATTGGGACGGAAACACTTTTTTGAGCATAGACTCGATTAACCTTATCCCAAAAACTTATTAGAAAGCCTAGATACTCAGGCATTGTGAGATGTGCTACATTGTGCTCGTCAAATTTAGATAGCGCAGTGAGTATGTAATCACCATAAACACAGATAGTGCCAATTTCAAATTTTTGCTTTTTACCTTCGATCCTTTCCACATTTTTATCTTTTCTCTCTTCGGCATCGAACCTATAGTTACTAATGTAATCATCTAACTCACTTACAGTACAAGATAAATGTTCGGTGATAAATTTACCATTGAGACTACTTTCGGCTATAATTCGCTCATCAACCTGAGTATCAAAGTATTCATTGAAAGCGATCGCTTTTAAACCCTCCTGTTTGAAGATATCTCCTGTTTTAATGATGACAGTACTTTCCTCAATGGTTAGATTAATCTCCCTCAAGCTATTTGCTCTGTACCATAACCAAAGATAGGCGGCGATAAGCACTGCAATGCAAGCCAAACCTGCCGCAATTTTTTGATTTGCAGGAATATCAACAAAAATCACAACTGCACCGATAAAACCGAACAATAATGAAGCGTATCCCTTAAACTCATTGAAAACCTGCTTGTCACAAAGGCTAACCTTAGACATTTAATATTCCTATATCTATGCAAAAACAAAGCGCCACAATCGGCGCTTAAGTTACATTATGCGGTATATCTATATACATCTGGGACAGTCTTGGTTTTCACCATAAATTTACTATCTGCCAGTGATTGTCTGATAAGAGCTTTATTCATTGGGATATGCAACGTGGGAACTATATGCATTGAATCTCTGAATACGGGAATCTTAGACCACAAACTTTGTATTTGTTGCTTTAAAATATTGTTAACTAGCAAACTTTCTTTTGTGTCATAGTCAGGATATATGACAATTACAGGAAGCCCCAAGGAATTAATACCGTAATCAATCTCTTCGCGTAGAGCGCGAGAATTTACAGTTCGATCACTCAGGAATAGAATAACATTCTTAGAATTCCGCAGGCGCTGTCTGAGGCGAGGCATTAAAGTTTGCTCCCAGTTACTGCCATCACGAACGTTATAAGTTGTATCGTGTGAGTTGGTAAAAGGGAAACCGGAGTCCGCTCCTTTCCACATTCTCAGTGTGTTGTAATAAACGAAGTCTTTCGTAGCATGAGCTCCCAGCGCGCCCTCATGAAAAGGCTCAGCAACATAAAATGCACAGTAATTCCCACTCATTCCTGTAATCCTTCTTTGTTAGAAAAATTCCAAGGAAATTATACACCTTCTTACAAGTTGAACCGCAACCAAAACATGAGCTTTAAGTGCCATTTCTATCTTGCAGATTAAGGTGACACTTTAAAACTGCATTGACAAAGGTTAAGGAGACGGAGATATGCGGTCTGAGCCTTATCCCAATGTCAGACACGTGAACTCTATTTGGATGAAGTTAACCGGCTCAAAATCATTCAGGATGTTGTCGACCGCTGTCTTCACACTGATTGCCGCGCAGCGTCTGGGCATTTCCGGTCGCCAGTGCCGACGCCTTCTGTCGCGTTACCGTGAACGGGCCCACTGGGTGTGCAGTACGACAAAGTCCTTTATCTGATTGAAGATACTGAATTTAGTCGTCGTGCGATTGGAAAATACATCGATGTCTGGCATTACCCTGACGGGCATAAAGAGCTCCGGCTGAATGGCGTATCACTTCCCTACTCCACCTATGACAAGCTTTCTGAAATCGATCAGGGGGCCATTGTGGGCAATAAACGTTTGGGACGGGCGCTGGAAATGGCACAATTAGTAACAAACTCTACATGATGTTATACACTCTACATCATGAATATTTTCGAAAATTACCGACATCGATTTCTTTCCCTCTGGTGCGCAATCTCAGGCCGAAGCGGCCCTGGAGGAACTGGAACTCAGAATCAATCAGCTGATTTCGCCGGATGAACCTCATGCCATGGCAGGCACGCTTTCCCCCCTGTCTTCCTGTGCGTTCAGGGGAAGAATCTGGGGGACCCGCCAGCGCCCGTGGGTTGATCGGTTAGCCAGCGCCTGGCTCATTCTTCGCTTTATCGATCCCGACGCCCAGTTTATCTGGCTGGACGAAAGTCTGTCCCGGCCCGATGACACTGTAGGGTTTGATTTTGACGGGGCCATATTTAGTCATGTGGATTCGAAAGTGACCTTTGAAGTACTGCTCAGACGATTCGGGCTGGAGAACGACGCCCTTAACCAGATGGGCTTGCTTGTGCATTACCTTGATGTTGGCGGTATTCAGCCGCCAGAAGCTGCGGGAGTCGAAAGTATTCTTGCAGGACTCAGGGATAGTATCACGGACGATGATCTACTGCTGGCAACAGCCTGTTTGCTGTTTGACGGCTTACTGGTTAACTACAAAACAGGTTCAGGCAATCATGAATAAGCGTATGTCTGTGATCACCGATGTTAACAATGTTCCGCCTCAGCCTGTCAGCTTCCGGGAGGCCTTTTTGTTCTGGCTGAAGCTGGGTTTCATCAGCTTTGGCGGTCCTGCCGGACAAATTTCGATTATGCATCAGGAACTGGTGGAAAACCGACGCTGGATCTCTGAACAGAGGTTTCTGCATGCGCTAAATTACTGCATGGTGCTGCCTGGCCCTGAAGCGCAACAGTTGGCGACATATATCGGCTGGCTGATGCACCGAACCTGGGGCGGCGTGGTCGCGGGAGCATTGTTTGTTCTGCCTTCACTGCTGGTGATAATCGCGCTGTCATGGGTTTACGTGGCCTTTGGTGATTTACCTGTCGTCGCCGGTCTGTTCTATGGCATCAAACCGGCGATTACGGCCATCGTCGTGCAGGCTGCGCATCGTATTGGTTCCAGGGCGTTGCGTAGCACTACCCAATGGGCCATTGCCGCCGCCGCATTTGTCGCCATTTTTGCCCTGAATGTTCCCTTCCCCGTCATTATCCTGTCAGCGGCGATTATTGGCTATATCGGTGGTCGCCTTTTACCCGATCACTTTGGACAGGGCAATGCCCATGATGCCAGCCGTAAAGCATATGGTACTGCCATCATCGATGACGATACCCCGACGGCGGCGCATACTGTTTTCAGATGGTCCCGCCTGGTCTGGATTGTTGTAGTCGGTGGGATTTTATGGGCGGCTCCGATGGCAATGCTGTATCTGAGTCTGGGATGGGCGCATCCGTACACCCAGATGAGCTGGTTTTTTACCAAAGCGGCATTGCTAACATTCGGCGGGGCTTATGCTGTGTTGCCCTACATTTACCAAGGGGCAGTTGTCCTTTATCAGTGGCTGACACCCACACAGATGATTGATGGGCTTGCCCTGGGCGAAACCACACCGGGACCGTTAATCATGGTGGTGGCGTTCGTGGGATTTGTCGGGGGATATATGAACATGGTATATGGACCTGACCATCTTTTCCTTGCGGGGGCAGTTGCAGCGGTGCTGGTCACCTGGTTTACATTTCTGCCTTCGTTTCTGTTTATTCTGGCTGGTGGCCCTTTTATTGAAACGACCCACAACAATCTAAACTTTACCGCGTCTCTCACGGCCATTACGGCGGCAGTAGTTGGTGTGATCCTCAACCTGGCGCTGTTTTTTGGGTACCACGTGCTGTGGCCTGTGGGGTTTGAAGGCAAACCAGACTGGTTAGCAGCGGCTATTGCGCTGGCGGCGGCCGTTGCCCTTTTTCGGTTTAAAGTTAAAGTGACTCACGTTATTGCCGGATGCGCGATGATCGGCCTGGTTTTACATCTGCTCCTGAGAACCTGATACAACGCCCCGGCGATTGCCAGGGCGAATACGAAAGAGTTATTGCATAATCCCGGACCAGCCGTGATAGCCCATATACATCCCCACCAGGGCAATCAACACGCTGGAAAAATAGGGAGCCCGACGCGCCAGGGTATCAAATCCACTCCAGCGTTTTGTCGCCTGCCGGACACTGTAAGCCGCAGCGGCACCGACCGTGACCAGTGTCATTGCCAGACCGATACTGAAGCATAAAACCAGCGCTGCCCCGAGTGAAAACTCTTTCACCTGGATACAAAGCAGAAGCACAGTGATTGCCGCCGGACACGGGATCAATCCGCCCGTCAACCCAAACAGGATGATCTGACCCGTGGTCACATTCCGGTTGGCGAAGCGTTTTTTAATATCGTTAGCGTGCGCTTTTTCATGCGCATCCTGGTACTCCTTTGAGGAGGAATCCAGCCCTTCAAGTGCTGAATGGTCATGATCGTGTTCATGTTCATGAAATGTCACGTCATAGTCATGAACATGGCCGCGATGACCTAACGTCAGGCGAACCTCAAAGTTGTGCGGCTCCGGGATAGCCTGCTTGGACTCCATGAAGCCGTCTTTCTCGACAAAATCGAAGACCTGAGAGAAGGTGCCTTTACCCCGGTTTGTCACCAGTGAGACATCCCGAGTTTGCCAGTTCTGCCCGCTCAGGGTACGCAAACGCCAGTGCGGCAGCTGGCCTTCTTCAAAAATAGAGAGTTCAACCTTACCGTGGCCGGTGTCAATAATACGTGTTTCGTTATGGTCATGATGTCCGTGCGCATGTTCTCCTTCAAGCGACTGTTTCCACAGACGTTCACCGTTCCAGGTACGCCAGAACATCCATGCCGCAGTACCGAGAATAATGACGGCGGAAATCAGCTGAAACCAGGGCTCGGCTGATTCAGCGGTGAATTTACGGCTGATATACATCCCGCCCAGCGCAATCATCCAGACGATGGCAGTATGGGAAAGCGTGGCGGCCAAGCCCAGCATGACGGCTTGTTTGACGGTTCCCCGGATAGCGACAATAAAAGCCGCCATCATCGTTTTTGAGTGGCCGGGTTCCAGCCCGTGCATAGCACCAAGAAGAATGGCACTGGGAATGAAAATCCAGGCATTACCCTGCTGCAAAAGAGTTGTGAATTCAAACATGAGAATGATTAGCAGTATGGAATATGTGGCAAGGATTCTACTCCCCCCCAGTACTCAATACTACCCCCCAGTAGAACTGCAATGCTATAATTTATAATTATTCTGAGCTTGTAAGGTGCATCATGTCTCACACTATTCGCGATAAACAGAAGCTTAAGGCCCGGACCAGTAAAATCCAGGGACAGGTCATTGCCCTGAAAAAAATGCTGGATGAACCACATGAATGCGCTGCGGTACTACAGCAAATTGCAGCCATCCGTGGTGCCGTGAATGGCTTAATGCGTGAGGTTATTAAAGGTCATTTGACCGATCATCTTGTCCATGAGGATGATGAAGATAAGCGTGAGAGTGATTTAGATGTAGTGCTGAAAGTTCTCGACTCTTATATCAAATAAAGACATAGCCCAATGCTTATATGCCCCCTGGTCATTCAGGCCAGTTTCTCATGCAGTCAAAACCATTGACAAATGGAGACGGCTTTCTGGCTAATCATTAAATAAAGCAATTTATTTGCAAAATTTTGATAACGTCCCTGCAAGCGCCCCAGGGTTTTCCCATGACATACAGTGTCCACATGTCGGTAAAATAACCGTTGATATATCAGAGGCAGTTAGGGAGGCGAAATCATCATCAGGCAGAGAATACTCACCGAATATCAGCTGTTTCTTAATGGGAAGTTGAATAAATAAGTCCCTCCAGTTATTGCCTGATATAAGGCTCGCAGCACCACGCCATACCGCCCACGGTGCATCGACATCCAGACTGGCTGACCAAGGAGTGGAGTCCTGTGCCACCATTTGTTGCCACCCGCTGTCGATAAATTCATCCTCGCCGTAGCTACAAATCTTTTTACTGAAAAAACCACCACCGGGATGAAAGTTAGGTTCGGATACGACCAATCCTAACAGGTACTCTTCGAGTAAACCTGCCGCTTCGATACTAATACAGCCTCCCATACTGTGCCCATAGAGGTAGCAATGCTCGATGCCCAAATGCGCCACCAACTCGGCTACCACGCTAGCCTGATCAGAAATTGAGTAACTATAATCCCTGGGCTTTTGGCTATATCCGCAGCCAGGTAAATCAATGAGAATGGCCCTTCTGCCACTAAAAAGAGGGTCCGTTACAACGCGTGGATATTCGTAGGAGGAGGCACAACCTAATCCATGAACAAAGAGCACCGGTGCTCCCGTCCCAGGGAAGTCGTGCCAACGCACAAAACAATTAGCAGTGGATGATAAAAAAGAGTTCATTTTTTTAGCCTTTAGATAACCAGTAATGAGCAGCTTGCCGTTATTTTTTTATGACCTGATAAAAAAAGTATGTCATCGCTCATCAACTGAACGAAGAAGGGAGCAAATGTCCCGCATCAGATTACGTGCTGTCTGGCTAATGCCTCCAAGCTGAAAGAAGCCGTGAATGACGCCGAGATAGCGTTGTGCCGTGCACTTTACCCCCTGCTGGGTCATCCGAACAAACAAGGCTTCGCCTTCATCGCGCAAGGGGTCATATTCCGCTGTAATGATATGTACTGGCGGCAGCCCCGAGAAGTCATTACGGAATAACGGACTGGCGTCGGGGTGGTTAAAATGAGTGTGAGGGAAATAGGCTTCGAAACCGGTAATTAGCGTATCACGAGTTATCACATAATCACTGCCGTTTAACTTATAGCTGTCAGATGATGCTGTTGCATCCAGCATAGGATAAATGAGTACCAACTGTCTGGGTAACCACTGCCCTGAACTTCTCACTCGCAACGCTGTTATCAGAGCAAGATGGCCGCCCGCGCTGTCTCCCATTAACGTTATACAATTACGGTCGATACCCAACGCTTGTGCGTGTTTCCATACAGTGTTAGCGGCATATTCGGCATCATCATGTGCTGCAGGATAAGTATGTTCTGGCGCTAAACGATACTGCACAGCAACAACACGGCAACCGCTCAGGAATGCCATTTGTCGCAATTGATTTTCATGGGTTGAAAAACCGCCACTCACAAAACAGCCACCATGATAATAGACAACTGCAGGTAACACTTTCTCTTCATTTAAGGGCGAGAAAATGCGCAACGGTATGGTGTCAATCATCATATCTTCAACGTTTACGCGTGTGTCAGTAACACCAGCCAGTGCTGTGCTTGCGACATAACCAGCCCGACGTTCCTGGAAGGTCTGATTACGCGATGACGGACGATCAGCAGAGATGAAGTCATTTACAAGATCTGCAATTTCTGGTTCAAGAGCCATAAAAATCCATCCTAGAGATGAAATTTGAGCAACAGGCTGAGAGTGTAATTTTTCAGGGAAATTTTTATAAGCTATTAAAAATAGTTAGCAGCGTCCGCCACCGGCACGACACTACCCGTTGAGTAATACTTGATCCTGACGGGTACCGTATAGGAGTATGTATAACAGATGAGTTAGGTATGCTCATTATAGGGCGATGAGATGACGGATGACGAGTTAGACATTTTACTGAAAGATAAAACTGACTTTAATAAACGGTTGCGACTGATCGCAAGCTTATACAGTTGTGAAGATGAACGCAGCGTACTGGCTCTGAAACATCTTGCAGAGCATGACTTCGTCTACGTTGTGCGACGCTCTGCGTGGCAAGCACTCCAGGCGAAAGGCATTCTTATTCCAGAGCCCGTTGAACGACCGCGTTATGTAATCCTGTTAGAACGATTCCTTGAGCGCGCTAAACGCATCTGCCAGAAGGTGGGTGATTTCTGCCTGGGCTGGAATACCTGAACATAATACGCACTACCTCAGGATCCCGGCATCAATCGATGCGACATGCGTCTTGCCGCAGAACGCCATCGACAAATCGAGCTCATTACGAATGATGTTGAGCGCCAGTGTGACGCCCTCCTCCCCCAACGCCCCTAATCCATACAGCATACTGCGCCCGATATAGGTTCCTTTTGCACCCAGCGCAATCGCCTTGAGCACATCCTGCCCGGAACGTATCCCGCCGTCGAAATGCACTTCAATGCGATCGCCTACCGCTGCGACAATCTCCGGCAATACGGTAATCGATGACGACACGCCATCCAGCTGACGCCCGCCGTGATTGGAGACGATCAGCGCATCCGCGCCCGCCTCCACCGCCAGACGCGCATCTTCTGCATCCATAATGCCTTTCACGACAAGCTTGCCGCCCCAGCGCTGCTTTATCCACGCAATATCCTGCCAGGAGAGCCGCGGGTCGAACTGCCGGGCCGTCCACTCCACCATCGCGTCGATATTATCCACGCCGCTGGCGTGGCCAATGATATTGCCGAAGTTACGGTGGCGCGTGGCGAGCATACTGCGACACCAGCGCGGTTTGCCGGCAATATTAAGCAGGTTGCGCAGCGTCATTTTTGGCGGTGTCGACAGGCCATTTTTGATGTCTTTGTGGCGCTGGCCAAACACCTGTAAGTCCATGGTAACGACCATCGCACCGCAATTTGCGGCTTTTGCGCGATCGATAAGGTTCGCGACGAACTGGCGATCGCGCATGACGTAAAGCTGGAACCAGAATGGATGGTAATCCGTCGCCTGCGCCACCGCTTCAATTGAACAAATACTCATCGTGGAGAGCGTAAAAGGAATGCCAAACTTTTTTGCCGCGCGCGCCGCAAGGATTTCACCATCAGGATGGATCATGCCGGTTAAGCCGGTGGGCGCAATGGCCACCGGCATCGCAACGGCCTGATCGAGCATCACGCTGGCGGTGCTGCGCCCGGCAATATCGACCGCCACGCGCTGGCGAAACTCAAGGCGTTGTAAATCGGCTTCGTTGGCGCGATAGCTATATTCAGTCCATGAGCCTGCATCCACATAATCGTAAAACATTTTTGGCACCCGCTTACGCGCCAGCTGCCGTAACTCTTCGATGCAGGTTATGGTCATATCCGTTTCCCAATAAATTACGATTTAACGTAATCGGTATAGGCGTTCTGCAACGCAATGTGATCGGCAATATATTTAGCATCGTGCCAAACGCCGTAAATAAACGATGAGGCGCGATTGACCAGGTTCGGCAGGCCGATGAAATAAATGCCCCGCTCGGCGGAAATACCGCGCTTATGAAACGGCACCCCTTTCTCGTCGAATGCGTCAACCTGCAGCCAGCTGAAATCAAATTTAAAGCCGGTCGCCCAGATAATTGTCGTAATGCCCGCTGCGGCAATATCCAGTTGAGTAAGCGGATTGAGCAGGCATGCCGGATCGGGCAACAGCTCCCAGGCCTGCGGCTCCGGGGGCAGATCCAGCCCGTTGCGTTCGATGTAGGCATCGGCATCGCGTAGTACGTCGAAGTAAGCTTTATCGCCCTCGGCGATATTCTCAGCCAGGCCTTCGGCGAAGTGCAGCACGCCGTTATCCCAGCTTTTGGTAATGCCGACAAGCGTAATGCCCATATGCGCAAGGCGGCGGAAATCCACGGTTTTGCCGCCTTCATAACCGCTCACCGCAAAGGCCACGTGCTCTTTCTTCGGCTTGATTTTAACTTCATCCCACAGGCCAAGCGCGCCGAGCCACCAGCAGTAATCACGGTTGCGATAAGCGCGCGGCGGACGGTAATGTTCCCCGACAGACAGATAAACCTCGCGCCCCGCTTTACGCAGCTCTTCGGCAATTTGCGTACCGGATGCCCCTGCCCCCACCACCATCACGCCGCCTGCGGGCAGCTGCTGCGGGTTTTTATAAACGGAGGAGTGGATCTGCTGCACCCCGGCGCTCTCTGGCACAATCTGCGGGAATGACGGCTTCTGGAAAGGACCCGTTGCGGCAACCACGTTGTCGGCTTCGAATTCACCGGCTGACGTCACCACTCTGAACCCGCTGCGCCCTGTCAGGCGCTCTACCTGATAGACCTCCACGCCGGTGCGTACGGGTGCCTTAAGCATCTTCACATAATCTTCGAAGTACTGCGCCATACGCTCTTTTGGCGGAAAGGCTTCCTGAGAGATATTGTCGAATTTAAGCGACGGAAAGCGGTCGTGCCAGGCGGGTCCGTTCGCCACCAGCGAATCCCAGCGCTCGGAGCGCCAGCGTTCAGCGATGCGGCTGCGCTCAAGAACAACGTGTGGCACGCCCATCAGCGCCAGATGTTCACTCATGGCAATACCGGCCTGACCGGCACCCACAATCACAGTATTGATTTTTTCTACTGACATAATAGATCCCTAAAAATTTAAATTTTATTAATGACTGGCTTCAACGTTTAATACTTTGCCAAGCCCTAAAAATTTATTGGCGATAATTAACAGCGTGGCGGTGACGGTAATATAAATAACCGACAGAGCCGCCAGCGTCGGGTCGGCAAATTCACGCACATAGTTATACATCGCCACCGGTAAGGTCTGCGTCGCCTGGGTGGTAATAAACAGCGATGCGGTAAATTCATTAAAGGAGAGAATGGCGGCAAACAGCCAGCCGCCGAACAGGCCTGGCAAAATCAGCGGCACGGTGATGGTCATTACGACGCGCAGCGGCGATGCGCCAAGGCTTGCCGCCGCCAGCTCAATACGCTGTTCGAGGTTTTTTAGCGACACGTACACGCTGCGCAGCACAAACGGCAGCACCAGCACGACGTGGCAGAAGATCACCAGCGGATAGCCGCGCCCCAGGTTGAGCTGTGACACCAGCATCAACAGACCCAGACCAATAGTGAAATGCGGGATAAACAGAGGCGACAGCAGAATGCCTTCCAGCACCTGCTTGCACGGGAATGAGTAGCGCTCAATGGCAATCGCCAGCGCAGCGCCCACGATCACCGCCAGCGACGATGCCCATGCGGTGACAATCAGCCCGGACCAGAAGCCGTGACGAAAATCATCGTAACTCACCGCCCGTTCGAACCAGCGCAGCGACCAGCCTTTCGGCGGGAAGAACAGCACCGAGGTGCTGCTAAACGAGGAGATAAACACCACGATGGTTGGCAGCAGCACAAAGATAAGAATAGCGGCGACCAGCAGGCGGCCCGCCAGCGTCATCAGTTTGTCGTTCATCGAACGGGTCATATTAATGCTCTCCCATCGCGTGCAGGAATCGGGTCATGCGTTTCAGCGCCATCAATAACAGGATGGTCAGGATCAAACCGGCAATGCTTAACGCGGCGGCAAACGGGAAGTTCATCGACGAGAAACCCAGCTGGTAGACCATGGTCGCCACGGTACTGACGCGTCCGCCGCCAATCAGCTGCGGCGTGGCGAAGGCGCTAAAGGTCCAGGCGAACGCGGTGGTCAGGCTGGCGACAATGCCGGGGATAGAGAGCGGAATGGTCACTGTCAGCAAGGTGCGGAGCGGGCCTGCCCCTAGACTGGTGGCGGCTTTCTCATAATCGGGGTTAATGTGCGACAGCGCGGTGGCCAGCATCAGCACCATGATCGGCATGGTGACATGCACCAGCGCCACCACCACGCCAGTTTGCGTAAACATAAACTGGATAGGTGCTGAGATGATGCCCATCGCCATTAACAGGCTATTCAGGAAGCCGCTGTTGCCCAACACGATGATCCATGAATAGGTGCGCACCACTTCGCCGAGAAACAGCGGCGTAATCGCGATAATCAAAATAGTGGACTTGATCCACGTGGTGCGGGTGCGCACCAGCGCGTACGCCAGCGGATAACTCATCAGCAGACCAAAAATAGCGGTTTTGGCGCTAAGCATGACCGTGTTGATAAAGGCATCGGCATAGATGCTTTTAAACAGGCCGTTAAAGTTCGCCAGCGTAAATCCGCCCACGTCGAGCGAACCGGGAATATAGGCGCGCACGCTATACTGCATCACCGCGAACATCGCGATAACCAGCCCAAACGCAGTCAGCGTGGCGGGAATAATGAACCAGGGTAAGAATGTCGGTTTTCTCGTCATAGACGTTGCTGCCTGAGTAGTGTGTTGCCGGTAGAAACGGGGCGGCCCGCAAGCCGCCAGGGCAATCAATGAGACATGATGTTTTCAGAGAACCACTGACGCCACTCTGCGGTCTTTTCGGCGCGCAGCTGCGGATCGGTATTGATGGTGGCGTTCCACTGCTCCGACGTGGTCAACATGCCCGGCAGTTTCGCCAGCTCGGGATCGATATGGGCGTTCGTCACCGTTGGGCTGCCGTGATAAATCTTCGCCACCTGCTGCTGGATCTCCGGCTTCAGGGCGATATTGATGAACTTATACGCGAGGTCGGCCTTGCGGGTGCCTTTGTTAATGCCAACGGTATCGACGCCCAGAACCGCGCCCTCTTTCGGCATCACCAGCTTAATGTTCACCCCTTCGGCAATCATGTGGTAGGCGTTCATCGACAGCATCACCTGCACGGGCGTTTCGCCGGTGGAGATCAGCTGCTGGCTATTGGCGTCATCGGTATAGAAGGATTTGATGTTCGGGATCAGCGCTTTCAACTTCGCCTGGCCCTGCTCCCAGTGCGCCGCATCGGTGCCGGAGAGTTTGGCGGAAACCGCAATGATATGGCTCGGATCCCAGTCAGGCAGCGCCAGCGTCCCTTTCAGCTCAGGCTTCCACAGATCGTTCCAGCTCTCAAAGGTTTCGCCCTTCGCCACCATGTCTGGACGATAGCCGATAGTGTAAACGTAGCCCCATACGCCGAGGTGATAAGGGCTGACTTTCGCCTGCTGCACCAGGTTCGCCGCGTTAGGGATTTTACTCATATCGAGTTGTTCAAATAGGCCAGAGTTAGCGTACAGATAGCCCACATGCGCCGTCGTAAAGGTCACGTCCGTTTCCGGCGAGCCGCCTGCCAGTTTGGCTTTGTTCAGACGATCGATGGTGCCGCCCGTAACAAACTGCACTTCCACGCCGGTCTCTTTGGTAAATTCTTTGGCGATGGTCTCATCAATCAGATCTTTAAAACCGCCGCCCCACGTGCTGACAATCAGCTTATCAGCGGCCATCGCATGACCTGCGGTCAACACGCTGGTGGTCAACAACGTTAAGGCACAAATCTTACGCAACATATTCTCATCCCCAATGCATGAAATGGCTGTTGTAGCAATCTGAAACCCGGCGCGCCAACGCGGTGCGAACGGTGTTCCCTGGTGTGAAATCACTATGCCGATACGAGCCGATTCGGTAAAACAGCCTTTTCCTCGTCTTTGCGTCAGGATTTCTGACGCAAAAAAAATGGCCCTGTTTTGGCACGGGAAATGCAAGAAACCTGCACTATTAGAATGACTGCCGCCACATGAGGGCGTCAGCGATCTCAGGAGAACCTGCATGCTCAGTCGCATCACCCAGCGTCAGCTGGAATATTTTGTCGCCTCCGGAGAGGCGGGCAGCATCATCGGCGCATCGGAACGTATCCACGTCTCATCCCCGTCGATCTCTGCCGCGATCACCCACATTGAATCTGAACTGGGCGTGCAGCTGTTCGTGCGGCATCACGCGCAGGGGGTATCGCTGACCGCCATTGGACATCAGGTACTGAAGGAGGCGAAGCTCATTCTGGAGCAGATGGTGAACCTCTATACCATTGCGTCGGAATCCATGAACAATGTGCGCGGCCCGCTGCGCGTGGGCTGTCTGGATACGCTGGCCCCCATGCTGACGCCGGAACTGGTGTTCGGCTTTGGCCGCGCGTTTCCGGGGGTGCGCATTACGCTCGTGGAAGGCCATCATGAGCAGTTGCTGAAACAGCTGCGCACTGCCGATATCGACATCGCCCTGACTTACGATTTAGTCCCGGCTAACGACATTGCGTTCACCTCGCTGGCGCAGCTGCCGCCGTATGTGATGGTGGGTGAACATCATCCGCTGGCGACGCAATCAGCGGTGACGATTCAGGATCTAGCGACAATGCCGATGGTGCTGCTGGATATGCCGTGGAGCCGCGAATATTTCCTTGGGCTATTTAGCGAGGCGGGCGTCACGCCGAACGTCGTCATGCGCTCCGGCAACATGGAGGTGGTGCGCGCGATGGTGGCCAATGGCGTCGGGTTTGGTATCGCTAACGTACGGCCGAAAGCGCATCTCTCCCAGGATGGCAAGCGCCTGATTCGCGTGCGGCTGGCGGGGGTGAACAGGCCGATGCAGCTGGGTTACGCCACCGTGGCCCACACCCAGCACTCTATGGTGGTGAACGCTTTCGCCGAGCGCTGCCGCATGTTTATCTCCGACCAGTACATTCCTGGCATGGCAGCACCCAGCTACTTTGACCCGCAGGTGGTGCGGGTGGCATGACAACGTCCCCTCTCGTCCCGGCGCGGGTATAACGATTAATACCCGCGCGCCGGGAACACCTGATTGGTAACCGGTTCGCCGCGTGCGGCGCGCTGGATGTTCTCTGCAACCTGCTGCGCGGCGCTGGCGGGAATGGCGACAGACGCCAGATGCGGCGTGATCAGCACGTTTTCCATGCGCCACAGTGGATCGCTCGGCGGCAGCGGTTCGCGGTCAAATACATCCAGCGTGGCTTCCGCAATCCGTCCGGTGCGTAACGCATCTGTCAGCGCCGCCTGGTCGACAATCGCCCCGCGCGATACATTGATGAACGCCGCGCCTGCCGGCAGGCACGCCAGCCGTTCTGCGCTAAGCAGCCCAGCCGTGTGCGGCGTGAGAGGCAGCATCATCACCAAAATGTCGCTCTGGCTGAGAAAATCATTCAATGATTCCAGTCCGCTGCTACAGCGAACACCCGCAATCGCTTTTTGCGAACGCGACCAGCCGCGCACGTCAAAACCCTGTCGCGCCAGCTCCTGCGCCGCATACCCGCCCAACTCCCCTAGCCCCAGCACGCCGACACGGACGCTGGAGGGCGTCCGCGGATGCAAATAGTGCCAGCGCTGTTCACGCTGCGCACGCTCGAACGCCGGAATATCGCGGGCGTAGCGCAGCACCGCAAAAAGCACATAACCGGCCATCATGCGCGCCATATCAGGGTCGGACAGGCGAATGATCGGGATATCAGGCAGATCGTCACGCCCGACCAGAGAGTCGACGCCAGCGCCGAGATTCACCAGCAGCCTGAGATGGCGGTATGGCGCAAAGAAACCATGCGGCGGTTTCCATGCCAGCGCATAGTGCACGTCATCAGGATTTTGCACCGTTTCGGCGCGGCAAATCGTCACGCCGGGCAAATAGGGTGCAAGTAAAGCTGACCACTCGTCGAAGCTGTCAAATTCGCTGTAAAACACAAGGGTGCTCATGCGACGCGGGCCTCCATCAGGTTGACCACCGCATCGATCGCCAGCTCGTACCCCATCGCGCCCAGCCCGGCGATCACGCCGGTTGCGGCTTTCGACACCATGGAGTGATGACGGAACGGCTCGCGCTTCCAGATGTTGCTCATATGCGCTTCGATGATCGGGCCGTCAAACATCAGCAGCGCATCAAGGATCGGCACGGACGTGTAGGTCAACCCCGCCGCGTTGATAATCAATCCCGCCGCGTTCTGTCGCGCTTCCTGAATCCAGTCGACAAGCACGCCTTCATGGTTGCTCTGGCGAAAATGCACAATCACCCCATGCGATTCGGCGCGACGCTGACAGCGTTCGCCGATGCTGACAAAACTTTCGCTACCGTAGGTGCCGTTTTTATCCAGCCCATACAAATTGGCGTTCGGCCCGTTGAGAAAATAGATCTGCTGAGACATGCAAGCTCCTGATTAAACGTGCGGACGCGTAGCGACCATGGCTGGATGCGCATCGAAAACGGCGAACCATGCGGCGGTCAGCGGGTGGTCGTTGCGCCAGTTGAGTTCGGCGAAGCGGAAATCGAGATACCCCAGCGCGCAACCAATGGCAATCAGCCCGATATCGTGAGGGCGATCGCTAAAACCGCTGGCCTGACGCTCTATTTCCGCCAGGGCGGCGGCGACTTTTTTCAGCTGCGCGTCGGCCCAGCTCCGCCACTGTTTCTCAGGCGGGCGAGTGCTGTATTCATAGCGTGCCAGCAACGCGGCATCGATGATGCCATCTCCCAACGCCTGACGCGCAAGGCTCTGCCAGCGCGCATCCCCCTCTTGTGGGAATAAGCCGCCCTGCGCGCGTGCGTTGAGGTATTCGCAAATGACCCGGCTGTCGTAGAGAGAGATCCCGCTTTCGGTACGTAGCGCCGGGACTTTAGCCAGCGGATTAAATGCGGCGATACGTTCGTCGCGCTCAATGGGATGCGCAGCGGAATCCAGCCGGTCTATCTCCTCAGCAAGACCCAATACCGTCGCGCACACCATCACTTTACGGACGTAAGCGGAGGTCGCGGCGAAATAGAGTTGCATCATGACGCCACCGCCAGCAGCACTTTGCCGATGTTGGCATTGGCTTCCAGAATACGATGCGCGTCTGCGGCCTGCGCTAACGGCAGGGTTTGATAAACCACTGGCGCGATTTTGCCGGCGGCGATGAGCGGCAGGAGATGTTTGCTGATGCACTGCGCCAGCCGTGCTTTCTCGGCGGCGCTCTTTGGACGCAGCGTTGAGGAGGTGAGGATCAGCCCTTTCCGCATCACCTGTTGCAAGTCGAGTTCAATCTTCGCACCCTGCATAAACGACAGGCTGACATGACGTCCGCCCGATGCTAATACGCTCAGGTTACGCGCAACGTAATCGCCGCCAACGTTATCCAGCACCACATCCACGCCGCGTCCCTGAGTTTCCGCAAGGATAACCGTGACGAAATCTTCGCTGTGGCGATCAATGGCGCGCCAGACGCCGAGCCGTCGCAGCGCGGCGACCTTGTCAGCGCCGCCTGCCGTCGCCACCACCCGCGCCCCGCACGCCTGCGCGCATTGAATGGCGAACGTCCCCACGCCGCTGGCCGCGCCGTGGATCAGCACGGTTTCGCCTGGCTGCAAACGCCCCAGTTCAAACAGGTTATGCCACACGGTAAAAGCCGCTTCCGGCACCCCTGCTGCCAGGGCGAGAGGCAGGTTTTCCGGCACGGGTAAACAGAGTTCGGCGCGCGCCACGCAATATCCGGCATAGCCCCCGCCGTTAAGCAGCGCCATGACCGGCGCGCCGGGCACGAGGGCGTCAACGCCCGCGCCCAACGCCGCAACGGTGCCGGAGACTTCCAGCCCCAGCACATCGGTGACGCCCGGCGGCAACGGCATGCCGTTGCGCTGTAAGATATCGGGACGGTTCACGCCCGCACTGGCGACACGGATCACGATTTCGCCCGGCCCAGGCTGCGGCACGTTGCGCTCTACCTGGGCCAACACCTCAGGGCCGCCCGGCTGGCGAGCGATGATAGCGTTCATCATTTCAGGTATCATCATCCCTGTTTCGCCGCGCTAAACGCGCATACGCCTTCATCATCAATGCTTACGCCCACCAGGCTGCCAATGGGCCAGCGCGTCAGCGAATTCAACCCGGACTGGCGCGCAAACAGCGAGGCGCTGCCAAGTGCCGGGACATCAAGATGCACATCCACATGATCGCCCTGAAAGACATGGGCGATCACCGTGGCGCTGAACAGCGAATGCGGGCCAAGCGGTGCCAGCTGCAGGTTTTCCGGACGCACATAGACATCAAGGCGTTCGCCCATCGTGGCATGCACACGTTCAGCCGGCAGGCGTAGCGTATTGCCGCCCAACTCCAGCATCGCCGTGCCGTCACGCCCGGCATAGCGCCCCGGCAGAATATTCACATCGCCCACAAATCCTGCGACAAACGGATCCTGCGGACGCCGATAGATCTCATCCGGCGTGCCAATCTGGCGTACATGCCCTGCCGACATCACCACCACGCGGTCGCTCATGCTCAGCGCTTCACCCTGATCGTGCGTCACAAACACCGTGGTGACGCCAAGCTTGCGTTGAATCGCCTTCAGCTCAACCTGCATCGACAGACGCAGGTTTTTATCCAGCGCCGAGAAAGGCTCATCCAGCAGCAATACTTTGGGGCGGATGACCAGCGCTCGCGCCAGCGCCACACGCTGCTGCTGGCCGCCTGAGAGTTCACGCGGCTTGCGATGGCCATAACCGGCCAGCTTCACCAGCGCCAGCGCCTGCTCAACGCGCTCGACGATTTCAGCTTTTGGCACACCGCGCATACGCAGGCCGTAGCCGACATTTTTTTCCACCGTCATATGCGGGAACAGGGCGTAGTTCTGAAACACAATGCCGATTTCACGCTGGTACGGCGGTATCTCAGTAACCAGATCGCCATCAATAAAGATTTCGCCGCCATCCGCCTCGGCGAATCCCGCCATTAGGTTCAACAGCGTGGTTTTGCCGCAGCCGGAGGGGCCGAGCAGCGTAATAAATTCCCCTTCTTCTATCGTCAGGGAAATTTTGTGTAGGGCAATAGCGTCGCCAAAGCGTTTCAGGACACCGTCTAGCTGTACGGCGACGTGGGCTTTGTTGGCGACGGGGTGCAGCGTTTCGGGCTGCGGGAATGTGGTGACTTCGGCACTTACCATGGACTCTCCAGAAACGGGCTATCAAATGCGTGTCACCAGCATACGGGTTAAGCGCGCATCACGCGGTTAGTGCTTCCTGAAGCTGGCGTTTAGAAAAGGAAAAGCAGAGAAGAAGGTGACAACGTCACCTTTTTTGACACATCCATGCGCCAAGACGGCGCAGCATGGCATCGCAGGCGGCGAGCTGTTCAACAGTGATAAACTCATCGGGCTTGTGGCCCTGCGCCATACTGCCCGGCCCGCAGATCACGCTGGGAATGCCAGCCTGATGGAACAGTCCGCCTTCCGTACCGAATGCTACAGTGCTAAAGGCGTCAGAACCGGTGAGATGAGCAATCAGCCGCGCGGCTGCGCTGTGCGCTGCGGTATCCAAACCGGGATAGCCGCTGATGGGATAAAAGCGGATAGCGGCGTCGGCACTTACGGCGTGCATGTGCGGCAGCAACTCCCGCTGCGCGTAACGCTCCAGCGCCTGCGTTACCTGCTGCGCGTCATCCTGCGGCAACGTGCGTACTTCGAAGTCAAACGTACAGTCGGCAGGCACGATATTCAGCGCTCGTCCGCCCTGAATCACGCCAGTTTGCACCGTAGTAAACGGCGGATCGAAACGCGGATCCTGACGTTCCGGCGCGGCCAGTTGCTGGCCTATCACCGTAAGGCGGTGAATCAGCTTTGCGGCGTATTCAATGGCATTGACCCCCTGCGGCGCATAGGCCGAATGGCAGGCCGCGCCCTGCACTTCGCAGCGAACCCCGAGCTTGCCTTTGTGGCCGAGCACCGGCTGTAGTTCGGTGGGTTCGCCAATGAGGCAGATGTCGGGCTTGTCCGGGCGGCTCGCCAGCGCATCCAGCAGGGTGCGCACGCCCAGGCACCCCACTTCCTCATCATAGGAGATCGCCAGATGCAGCGGTTGCGCCAGCGGCTCTGCAAGAAAATGCGGCACCGCCGCCAGCATGCAGGCGATAAAGCCTTTCATGTCCGCCGTGCCGCGGCCATACAGCTTGCCATCTCGCTCAGTCAGCGCAAATGGCGGGACGCTCCAGTTCTGCCCGTCCACCGGCACCACATCGCTGTGGCCGGAGAGCATCACGCCGCCGCTGCCTGCCGGGCCAAGCCGCGCATAGAGATTGGCTTTGCTGCGCTCGGCATTATGAATCAGCTCACAGTGGACGCCGAGATCGGTTAAATAGCGCCAGACAAAGTCGATCAGCGCCAGGTTAGATTCGCGGCTGGTGGTGTCAAACGCCACCAGCTGTTCCAGCAGTTTGCGACTGGTTATCATCGCCTCTCCTTGCGTTATTCGTCGCCCGGCACGCCGTAGCCAGGCGCGCTGCGGGGATCGAGCGCGCGCGTTATGTAATCCTGCATCTGCGGCTTATACGCCTGCCAGAGCTGATTGAGTTCATCTATGGGATCGCCGTCCGTCCAGTCGACACGTAAATCGACAACCGGCCAGACGGGCGCATCCACAATCGACAGTGCCGCTGAATGCACAGGCCCTGCCTCTCCGCCCGCGTTCATACCCGCCTGCATCGCGGCGATGAGCCGGTCGGCAAGATCGCCTGAGCGTTGTTCGAAGGCGTTGACCATCGCGATAATGACATCCGAATTCGCCAGCAGATTGCCCGCCGCCACGCAGTTTTCGCCGCTCAGGGCGTTGTTAACACCGAGCGTCTTTTCGCCGCTATAAAACGCGCTTTGTCCGTCGGCCGTCAGCACCGTAACCTGCCGATAGATGGCGTAATCATCGGTGCCGAGCCCGGCTTTTAGCGCGCTGTCGACAGCATCGCCCTGCTCCAGCCGGTCAAGAATGCGCGGTCCGAGCGCCGGTAACGTGATGTTTTGGGTTGATACCGCGCCGACCTGGCTGCGCAGCCAGGGGCAACGCGCGCCCACCGCGATGCTGGACGAGCTGATGGCGATGCCCATCTGGCCGGTTTGCGCGCAGCGGCCAATAATCGATAAGGTCATGATTATGCCCCCGCCTGCGGCTGCCAGTCGTCCGGGATCACGGCGATAACATCAATCTCCATCAGCCACTGCGGCTGACCCAGCCCGGAAATAACCAGCCCGGTTGAGATGGGAAATACGCCTTTCAACCACTTGCCGACGACCTGATAGACCGGCTCACGATAGCGGGGATCGATGATATAGGTGGTGGTTTTAACGATGTGCGACAGATCGCTGCCTGCCTCTTCCAGCAGCTGTTTCACGTTTTTCATCGCCTGTTCGGCCTGTGCGGCCGGGTCACCAAGCCCCACCAGATTGCCGTCGAAGTCGGTACCAATCTGGCCGCGGACGTAAACGGTATTGCCTGCGCGAACGGCCTGACAAAGATCGTTGTCCAGTGACTGGTTCGGATAGGTCTCTTTCGTATTGAATTTGCGAATGCGGGTATGTGTGCTCATGTTTGCCTGCTGAGAAAAGGGATTCCCAGCAAGGTATACATTCTCGGGCGTTACAGACAAAACAGCATAATCCGAGGCGTTAGTTTAGAAAATCCGGGTTGACCGAATCACGTAAACGGCTTATCGGAGCCTATGCTGATTGTCTGTGAAAAAGGTTCACCTTTGTGATGGGAACTGGCCAAGCTGCTGGAACAGGCCAAACCAATCTTCCAGGTGCCAGGTGGTGGTGATCAGACCGTTGGCAACCGTGTGAAACTCATGCAATCTGAAACTCACCTTTTTACCGGTTGGCGCGATGCCGAACAGCTCACCCAAATGGGTCCCGCCGATCTCGGCGCGCACGGCGACCTTGCCCGGTTCCTGAACCGTGTCATGGATGGTGATGTGCACATCCGGAAAGGCGGCGACGACCATGTTAATGATGGTCTTGATACCTGCCGGACCGGGAGCCTGGCCTGGCGCCAGCGGAATGTCATCCCACTCAGGGGCAAGTACGGTATCCACAAGATCGGGATCCTGTTCGCTGAATGCGCGATACAGTGTTTCTACAGCGGCCAGCTCGGTGCGTAATTGCTGGGTCAACTCTGTCGATGGGATGTTCATGAAAAGCGCTACTCCGCAGTTAAGGAGGTGGCAGAATAAAACGTGGGTTATAATCAATCCAACAAATAACCGATATAACCCATTATTCGAAATATGGATTTTCATGGTATCGATCTAAACCTGCTGGTGGCCTTCAATGCGCTCATGAACGAACGCAATGTCACGCGCGCCGCAATCCAGACAGGCGTAAGCCAGCCAGCGATGAGCGCAGCCCTGTCACGGCTGCGTATCCTGCTGGGCGATCCTCTCTTTCAGCGCAGCAGTGCAGGGTTAATTCCCACGTCACGCGCGCGGGACCTGGCATCTCCCATCGCTGCTGCCCTGCAGCAGATCGAGCAGGCTATGATTACCCAGCCTGGCTTTAAGCCCGAAACGGCGCAGGTCACGTTCAAACTGGGCCTGCAGGATTATCCTACCGTGGTCTTGCTTCCGACACTGATGCAAGCGCTGGAGCAGACCTGCCCCGGCGTCTCTTTGAATGTGGTTTCATTTAATGACCGCAATACTGCTGTCGATCTGCTCGATGCCGGTGCGATCGATGTGGCCATCGGCGTGCCGCCGACGAATATGGATGCGCGTATTCTTACCCGTCCGCTGCTGCGTGATGAATTTGTTACCATCGTATCAAGTGAACATCGGGCTGCAAGGGAGCCGATGGATTTGCAGACCTATCTGGACCTGCAGCATGTGCTCGTATCACCGGAAGGAGAGTTGCACGGCCTCGTCGATCGGACCCTCGCCCAGCAGGGCAAGCAGCGTAAGCTCGCCTTAACCGTGCCACACATTTTTGCCGTGCCTGCGGTCATCGCGCGCACCCATATGGCCGCCACGATCCTCAAACGTGTGGCACTTCATTCGCAGACCAGCCATCAGCTCATGCTGTTTTCACCACCCCTGGCGCTGCCGGAGATCGTGTTTCATCTGATATGGCATCGACGCAGCGGCAACTCCCCCGCTCAGGTATGGTTCAGAGAATGTATTGCAACGCACGCAAGTGCCCTGTAGCAAGTTGTTCGATGCCCTTTCCAGGTCTACCCTTGAAGTTCTTTTATTATCAGGGAAAACCATGTCAGCAGAAAGATCGTCAAAAAGCCTACGCGCTCGGTCTCAGAATATCAGCTCTGGGGTAAGCGTACACGGGGCCAGAACGCATAACCTCAAGGACGTTTCCTTTACCTTTCCTCGTGATGCCATGGTGGTGTTTACCGGCATATCCGGCTCGGGTAAATCCTCCCTGGCATTTGACACGATCTATGCCGAGGCGCAGCAACGCTTTATGGAGTCCGTCGCCCCGCACGCGCGACGCCTGATTGAGCAGGCATCTGCGCCGGACGTGGACAGTATAGATGGTCTGCCACCCGCCGTTGCCCTGCAGCAGAGCCGTGCTGGCGCACAGGAGCGTTCAACGGTCGGCAGCTTGACACGGATCTCCGTTATTCTGAGGCTGCTGTTTTCCCGCGCCGGTAGCCATCCCGCCGACGTCCCGTTCCTTGCCGCTGAATCTTTCTCGCCCAATAACCCCCAGGGCGCCTGCCCGGCATGCCAGGGTATGGGCATGGTACATGAAGTGAAAGCCGACGCGCTTGTCCCGGACGATTCGCTGAGCATTCGCGAAGGGGCAATAGCCGCCTGGCCCGCCGGCTGGCAGGCAAAAAACCTACGTTCTATTCTGGAAACGCTGGGCTACGACATCGATGCGCCGTGGAAGACGCTGTCTAAAAAAGAGAGAGAGTGGATCATCTTCACCGACGAACAACCGTCGGTACCGATCTTTTTGGGATTGAATGCGGAGCAGCGCCAGGAGGCGATCGCGGCAGGCACCGAGCCTGCCTATACCGGCACCTATACCAGCGTCAGAAGATACCTGCTGCAGAGCTACTCAGGCAGTAAGGACTCGGTGAAAAAGCGCATCTCCCGCTTCATTACCGTGGCACCCTGCACCGAATGTCACGGCAAGCGGCTCAACCGGAATGCCCTGGCCTACACCTTTGCGGGCCTCGATATTGCCGAGATGGCCGACCTGACGATTTCGCAGCTAAAGGCGCTGCTTATACCCTTTGCCGAAAGCCGTTCTCAACAGCTGCCTGGCGAGGCCGCGCTGCGCGAGGCCGTCATCAGGATGGCGACCGATATCTGTAGCCGCCTCGATCAGCTCGAAAAACTGGGCCTTGGGCACCTGTCTCTCAGCCGCCGGACCACCATGCTCTCGTCCGGTGAACTGCAGCGGATCCGTCTGGCCACGCAGCTTATCTCCCGGCTCTTTGGCGTGGTTTACGTGCTCGATGAGCCTGCGGCTGGCCTGCATCCTGAAGACGTACGCGCCCTGCTCCAGTCCCTGCGCTTGCTGCTTGAGGCGGGCAACTCGCTGGTCATCGTCGAACACAATCTGGATGTTATTGCCGAAGCCGACTGGCTGACGGAAGTGGGACCTGGCCCAGGGCGCTTGGGTGGTAAGATCGTCTATAACGGCATTCCATCGGGTCTCAAGCAGGTATCCGGTTCGCCTACCGCAGGCTACCTGTTCGACAGGCATCGTCCGGGCCTGCGTCGGCGTCGGCTTCCCGAATGCTGGCTGACGCTAGAGCAGATAACCTGCAATAATATTCACGGCCTGGATGTCCGCATCCCCCTGGAACGGATGACCGCCATTACCGGCGTGTCTGGCTCAGGCAAGTCTACGCTTCTCGCCCGCGTGCTTCCCGCGCTGCTTCAACGACTCGACAAAACGCCGGAGGAGGACGCCGCTGAGGAAGACGGCGTGGTTCCGGATGTACAGGGTAAGATCACGGCGGGCGGGACCTCTCTTAATCGTCTGGTTCGCATCGATCAGCGGCCCATCGGGCGGACGCCGCGATCCAACCTGGCGACCTATACCGGCTTTTTTGACACCGTACGCAAGCTCTTTGCCGATACCGACGAGGCGAAAAAGCGCGGCTTTAACGCCAGCCGCTTTTCCTTTAACCTGCCCGCCGGGCGCTGCCCCGCCTGCGAGGGTCAGGGGCAGATCACCATAGAGCTACTGTTCATGCCCGAGGCAAGCGCGCCGTGCTCCGCCTGCGGGGGGCGTCGCTACAATGATGAAACCCTTGAGGTTCGGTGGCATAACAAAACGATAGCGGACGTGCTGGATCTCACCGTCGACGAAGCCATTTCAGCGTTCAGGGACAATGACGCGATCCAGCGCTCTCTCGCCGCGCTTGCCGCGCTTGGTCTCGGCTACCTGACGCTGGGCCAGCCTGCGACCGAACTGTCCGGCGGCGAATGTCAGCGCATTAAGCTTGCCTGGGAGTTACAGCGGGTGCAGCGGGGTAAAACGCTCTATCTGCTGGATGAGCCCTCGACCGGGCTGCATCCGGCGGATATGGATAAGCTGATGCAGGTTCTGGACAGGCTGGTTCAGCGCGGCGACACGGTGGTCATGGCTGAGCACGATATGCGCATCGCTGCCGAAGCCGACTGGATCCTCGATCTCGGGCCTGGGTCGGGCGAAAACGGCGGACAACTCGTTGCGGCCGGTACGCCGGATGAGGTAAGCCGCTCGCAGGACAGCCTCACCGCGCCCTATCTGTCAGCCAGGCTGAAAAAAAGAGCCGGCGATCCTGACGAGTAGCGCTGGTCAGGTTAACTCAGGGTTGTGAACATGAGGATCGGGTATAGCGTCACCTGCGACTATACCCTTCCCTGGCTTACTCCAGCGCCAGCAGTGCGAAACTGGCCAGCCAGTGCCCGCCGCTGTAGTGGCTTCCCACCACATGCTCTACGCTGGCCGCAAGATGACGCTCCACCGCCTCGCTCAGCGCCTGCTGCCCCGCATGCTGTGCTGGCAACGCTTTCGCAATATGCTTCATGCACCAGGCGCGGCTGAGGTTTAAACCATCAAGATGCGCAATTTTGGGATCGGTACGGTCGCTCACCTCTGCCGGATCCATCAGCGCCGACACCGCGCCCACGTCAGGAAGAAACGCATCGAACCAGGCTGGGAAACGATCCGTCACCTTGCTCATTAGCAGTGCTTCCGTGAGCGCCCCGGAAATATACTCGTCTCCGCCTGGCTCATAGTGAGCCGGATAGCGCGTGTCAGCGAGATAGAAGCGATTAGCTGCCGCGACAATGGATTGCTCAAGGGCGTCATCCTCCACGGCGCGGGCATAGTCCAGACCCAGCGCCAGCGCAAAAGCGGTGTTATAATGGGTGCCAACGCGGATCGGGTAGGTTAACTTACTGAGATAATCCATCAGCCTGCCGCGAATATCCTGCGTTAATGGCTGCAGCGTCTGATACCAGCCCGCGGCCTCCGGCAACGCGGATTGCTTCAGCTCCTGCGCCAATGCCAGCAACCAGCCGTATCCGTATGGCCGCTCAAAAGAGGCGCGAAACGGCGCGTTAAAATAGGCCAGCTCCTGCGCAACCTTCTCTTCCTTCAGATGTTCATCAAATAACGCGACGATCTCGTCCCGGCACGGCAGCTCTGGATAGAGGCGCACGCAACGCAGCAGCAGCCAGTAGCCATGCACCGCCGAGTGCCAGTCAAAACAGCCGTAGAAAATAGGATGCAGTTCGCGCGGCGGCAATACGTCTCCATCGTCATTAAGCAGATGCATAATGTGGTTAGGGTATTCCTGACGCAAATAGGTCAATGGCATTCTGGCAAACGCGTCAGCCTGATGTTGAGTAAGTTCCATAACAGCTCCTTAAGTCATTGCTACGCTTAGCGAAATACAAGGAAATACATTAAGAACACGTTAACCACCAGCAGGGTTAGCGCGGTTGGGATCTGGATTTTGATCACCTGGTACTTATCTTTAAGCTCTAGCAGAGCCGCAGGAACGATATTGAAATTGGCGGCCATCGGTGTCATCAGGGTGCCGCAATAGCCCGCGTACATGCCAATCGCCAGCAGCGGTGCCGGGTTACCGTGGTGTACGTTGATCAGGAAGGGTAAGGCGATACCCGCACTCAGCACCGGGAAAGCGGCGAAGGCGTTGCCCATGATCATGGTGAAGAGCGCCATACCCACGCAGTAGATCACCACCAGCATGAAACGGCTATCCGGGTTCACAAACAGGCTGACCACCTTCTGCACCGATTCGCCGGTATTCGCCACCACAAACACGCCGCCCAGCATGGCAAGCATCTGCGGCAGGATCACCGCCCAGCCGATGGTATCAACAAGGCGACGAGACTGGCGGACCGCATGCAGCGGCGTCCCCTTCGTCAGCCACCAGCCGGTGAGGATCGCGGCCACGCAGGCCACGCACAGCGCTGCGAGCGTGAGCTGTTTCTGGTCCAGCAGGTATACCCCACCCACCGACACGCCTTTGAGGAACAAGGTGCCGATCACGGTAACCACCGGGATCATCAGCGCCGGCAGGAACAGCCAGTTTTTCAGTCGGTTTGCTGAGGCGACGCGTTCGGACTCGGTGGACATCTTATAGTGCCCCTTACCCACCAGCCCAAAACCGGCCAGTAAGGCAATGAGAATGACGCAGCCGCCAATGATCCGATACGCCAGAGACTTGCCCAGCTCCTGCACCATGAGATCGCCAAACAGGAAGATGCCGCCAAAAAGAAACCAGAACAGCGCGGTGGTAAAGCGTTTAGGGTTGGCGCGATCGCGCAGGGTCATCACAACCAGCAGCATCACGACAAAACCAATCAGATAGTACACGCGGTTAATAGTGATTAACGTCATCATGGTGCGATCTCCTGTGTACCCTGCTCTGCTCGCCAGGCCATCACGTCGCGACGAATGCTTGCATCGAGGCGCAGCAGGCGCGTCATATGAATAACCAATGCCGCGATAGCGGTTGGAATGGCCCACAGGCCGATATGTAGCGGTTCAATTCCCTCAATACCGCTCTCTTTCAGGAAGGCGTCAATCAGCAGCACCGCGCCAAAGGCGATGAAGATATCCTCCCCGAAGAAAACCGCAATGTTGTCGCACGCGGCGGCATGCGCTTTGATTTTGTCGCGGATATGCTGCGGCAGCTCGCCATACTCATTCAGCGCCGCCCCTTCGGCCATCGGCGCAAGCAGCGGACGCACCGTCTGAGCATGACCGCCAAGCGACATCAGTCCCAGTGCCGCCGTCCCTTCACGCGCCACAAAGTAGAGCATCAAAATACGTGCCGAGGTGGCGCTGGCGATCTTCGCCACCCAGGCTTGAGCCCGCTCTTTAAGACCGTAATACTCCAGCAGGCCAATAACAGGCAGGATCAGGATAAAGGTTGCCAGCGAACGGCTATTCACGAACTTTTCGCCAAACGTCTCCAGCAACATACCAAAATCCATACCCACCAGCAGACCCGTCGCCAGCCCTGCCACCACGACCACCAGCAGCGGGTTGAAGCGTAGTGCAAAGCCGATAACCACGATGGGTATCCCAATCAGCGGCAATAATGTCGAACCGTCCATAAACGTTTACCCTATCCAAAGTGAGTGTTGCGCGCCGACGGCTATTTTTTTAATACTTCGTGTCTGGACGAAGCGTGATGCATTACGGCGAGCGATGTTGTGTTTTGCGCCCGGCTCCACAGAACCAGTACTAAAAAGCTATATCCGAACCACAAAAACATGTAAACAATTTATCAATAAAATGTTCTTATTTTATCGATTTTAGTTTACATTTTTGGCTAAGAGTCACACTCCCGTAAGGAACGTTATGACCTTAAAAACACAAGCCTCATCGAACCACGACGATATCAACGATGGCCGGATCGTCTCTTCCCGCCATCTGGTGTCTGAACGCTGTGCAGAGTTATCGGAACTGGAATATGCGCTGATCATGACCAGCAACGCATTCAATAAATGGATGGTGCGCTGCATGACCGCCGCCGGTGAACCCGATATGGGGGCCTTTGACGTCTCGCTTCTGCATCATGTGAATCATCGCAACCGTAAGAAGAAGCTGGCCGACATCTGTTTCGTTCTTAACGTTGAAGATACCCATGTGGTGACCTACGCCTTGAAAAAGCTGGTCAAAGCGGGCTACGTGACGAGTGAGAAAGTGGGCAAAGAGCTCTATTTCTCAACCACAGAGGAAGGTAAAGCGCTGTGCATGAAATACCGTGACGTGCGTGAAGCCTGTCTTATCAATATCCATGCGGAAAGCGGCATTTCAGGGGCGTCGATTGGTGATACCGCGCAGCTGCTCCGCACGATATCGTCCCTGTATGACACAGCCGCCAGGGCGGCGGCATCGTTGTGAGATAACTGAAAAGTCGTTAAGGCGTAGGGAGAGCGGTTTCGTGGAGATGCCGCCAGCGGAGCGTGCCATCCGGCTCGGACTCAAATACTACGGTTGAGAAACGTAGCGTCGCGTTTTGACCGGGCAGTTGCTGGCGCTCCTGATAAGTAACGGTTGCGCCCTCGGCGCTCTCTGCAACAAGCTGCATATTCTCAATGGCGATCTGCAGCCCCTTCTTCGCGCCGCGCTGGCCACGGAAGAACGCGTTCAATGCCGTAAAATCAAGCATGGCTCCCCCAGGCGTGACCATTGAGTACGCCGGGCTAAAACGCGCTAACAGCGTTTCGCATACCTCGATTGCAGCGGTTTCGTCACCCAGCCAGTGACCGATCAGCTCGTGGGCATCAACGACTTCCTGAAAATAGCGGTTCATTTCTTCTCCTTATTGAGAGTGAAGACAAGGCTGCGGTTCGGCAGCCGGAGGCAGTACAGCACAGGAATAATCACGCTGCCTGCGGCCAATAAAAAACAGAGAGGGAAGGCCCGGCTCGTTGGCACCCCTGCGCTGAGCATGAGGTTTAACAGCAAACCCATCACGGCGACGCCTAAACAAAAGCTCAGCTGGCGGTTAATGTTCCATAGCGCGCTGGCATCAGCTAAGTCGCGCTCCGCGATGTCAATAAATGCCGCGCTTTGCGCCGTGCTGCTGCACAGGCTGCTGCCAAACCCCATCAAAAGGTAAGCCAGTCCGGTAAGGGAAATGTCTTCGGCATGGCCAATAAGCGTCAGCAACGCAATGCCTGCTCCCTGCCCCAGGCAGCCGATAATAAACAGCGGACGTGGGCCGACGTGATTGAACATTTTCCCGGTGAGCGTGATAGCGACGCAGGAAGCCAGCGCCCAGGGGATCATCATTGATCCTACCAGCGTTGCACTCATACCCAGCTGAACTTGCAGATAGATCATGGCAATAAGACTCACGCCGGTAAATACGCCGGGAATAAAGTGATATACCAGCATGGCGGTTTGCAGCAGCGGCGCGTTCAGCAGTCGCAGGTTGAGCAAGGGCGACGTTTTTCTCAGAGCGTGCCGGACGAACAAAGCCATCAGCAAAATGCCGATCACCAGCAATAGCCCACCTTGCCCGATATGCCCCGCCTCTCCCAGATACGTCAACCCCAGCAGAATCAACGTGAGCCCCGAGCAGGCTATAATTAGCCCTGAAAGATCAAGTGGTTCCGGCGATGTCGCGCGCGCGTCTGGCTTAAGCCAAAGCGCAGAGAGGATCAGCGTTACGCCCGCTAGCGGCAAGCTTGCTAAAAAGACATAGCGCCAGCTGATGTGATCAACAATCAACCCGCCAAGGGTGGGAGATAATGCCGGAGCCAGTAACGCCACCAGCATAATCGCTGAAGAGAGCTTCGCACGCTCGTGACTGCGATAGAGCGCATAGGTCATCGTCTGCCCGACGGGAATTAATAATCCTCCGCCTACCCCCTGTAGCCATCGCCAGGCGATGAGCTGAGATAGCGAAGAGGCAAGGCCCGCGCCGGTCGCGCCTGCCATAAAAACAATCAGAGACAACATCAGCAGGCGCTTAGCGCCGATACGCTGGGATAACCAGCGGCTTAGCGGTATCACCAGAGTGAGGCCAAGGATATACCCGTTGCTCACCCAGGCTAACAGGCTTACAGAGGCATCAAAGCGTCGGCCAATATCGGGATACGCTACGTTAGCGATAAACATGTTAACCAGATCGATAAAGAACCCCAGCAGATAGATACTGGCTACGCGCATTCGATAGTTCATTAACGCTACTTCTCTTAAATTATTTCTTAAAACAACAGGGTACGCGCAGTATAGGCAGGGAATGAGGTGGGATAAACGCTACGCACGGCGTTATACTGTCAAATACATTTTGACAATAAGTGGGTTGAGGAGCGTTGAATGCTCAACATGCAGCGGCTTGAGATTTTTGTTGCGGTAGTGGAAGCCGGTAGCTTTACGGGAGCAGCGCAAACGCTGGGGCTGACCAAAGCAGTAGTCAGCTTTAACATCAAAAAGCTGGAAGAAAAGCTTGGCGTATCGTTACTCACCCGCAGCACCCGGCGGGTCGCCGTCACCGACTCCGGAGAACGCTTCTATCATCGATGCCAGCGGCTTCTGCAGGAGGCTGAAAGCGTGTTCAACGACGTGCGCAGCGATCATGCTGGCTTAAGCGGCTTGCTTCGTATCACGACCACGCCGGAATACGGCGCACGTGTTGTTGTTCCCGCGCTCGCGGCTTTCTCAGCTGAACATCCCCAGCTGAGAATTCAGCATGTCTCCTCTTCGAAAAACGACGATCTGATTGCCGGGCGATTTGACGTTGCTATCCGGCTTGGTCAGCTCACGGACTCAAGCCATCATGCCAAATTAATCGATCGGTTCGAGATCCTCCCCGTCGCGTCACCTGCTTACCTGAAACGCTACGGAGGGTCGCCATCCCTCAGTCTGGAACAGCTTGCCGAGGTGAGCTGGCTGGCCCACACCCGGCTTGCTACTCCGCTTAACTGGCAGGTTCTGACCCCAGAAGGCGAAAGTGTACTCTTTCGTGCGCATCTTCCCCCTTTAATCATGGCAGACAGCGCGGCCTCACTTCTGGCGTTTGCCAGGTGCGGGGCCGGTGTTGCGCTGCTGCCGGGCTGGCTGGTGCAGGACGATGTGGATACCGGTCAGCTCGTCCATTTGCTTCCCGATCACCGCTTTCCTCGTCAGGGGATCTATGCGCTGTATCCCAATACGCGCCACGTTCCGGAAAAAGTGCGAATGTTCATCGACTTTCTACAAAATTGGGTGACACATGCCGGGTAAGCCTCGCCGTTGATCCTACTCACGCCCCTTGACGGCCGTGCCACCGGTGATCAGCTGCTGCGCCATTGGCCGGGAGATAAAGCGCGCCGGAAAGATAGGGTCAATCGCGCTGGCCTGATCCAGACGCTGGAGCTGCTCATCGGTGAGCACGATCTCAAGCGCAGCAAAATTGTCCTCAGCCTGAGCGACGGTACGTGCCCCAATAATGGTGGACGCCACAGCGGCGTTACGTAGCGTCCACGCCAGCGCAATCTGTGACGATGACGCCCCGCTCTCGTTGGCGATGCTGCTCACCACCTCGGCAATGGCCAGTGCACGTTCGTTAAGGTGGCCAGTCGAGGCGATGATCCCCTTACGCGTCGCCGCCACGTCTGCTTCGTTTTCATCCGAGAGATCGGCCCGGCTGTATTTCCCGGTCAAGATCCCGCCGCCAAGAGGCGACCACGGCAGGACGCCGAGCCCCATCGCCTGCGCCATCGGGATCAGCTCGTGCTCTACCGTACGCTCAACCAGGCTGTATTCAATTTGCAACGCCACGAACGGCGACCAGCCGCGCAGGTCGGCCAGCGTCTGCATCTGGGCGATACGCCATGCAGGTGTGTTACAGATACCCAGGTAGAGAATTTTGCCATCACGAACGAGATCGTCGAGGGCGCGCATTACTTCATCCGGCGAGGTAGTGAAATCCCACGCGTGCAGATAGAGCAGATCGATGCGGTCGGTATCGAGCTGTCGCAGGCTGGTCTCAACGGAGCGGACGAGGTTGTAGCGGTGATTCCCGCCGGCGTTGGGGTTACCCGCTTCACGCGACATGGTGAACTTGGTAGCCAGCACGATGCGGTCGCGTTTCGCCTTGATCATCCGGCCGAGAATTTTCTCCGCGCTGCCGTTGGTATAGTTAACGGCGGTATCGATAAAGTTGCCGCCGCGTTCGACGTAGGCATCAAAAATGCGTTGCGCTTCCGCGTCGTCTGCGCCCCATCCCCAGTCAGAGCCAAAAGTCATGGTGCCCAGTGAAAGAGGTGAAACACGTAATCCGGAACGGCCCAGCAGGCGATACTGGTTAAGAGCAGATGATGTAGTCATGATGTCCGATCTCCTAAAAGTGTTGAGTTCGACTATCATCCTCAATCAGAACGCGGATCAGCGGATAGACATGAGATCCGCAATGATTGCACGATTGTCCTGGCTGAACGATGCTCTCTATGCGAGGACTTTTTTCAGGGATACTCTACCTGCCTATGAACAGACTGAATGCTCTTGTGGATATTATTGGACGCCATGCCCCAGACGATGGGACATATCGTTGCGCCCTGCCTGGCGTGACGCTGATCCGCGCATCGTCGCCAACCCTGCCGATGCCGGTGATCTATACCCCAACGCTCTGTCTTGTGGCACAGGGAACCAAGGAGGCGCGCCTCGGGGAGACAACCTACCGTTATGATGCAGCCAACTACCTGATTGCCTCCGTTGAGCTCCCTGTCATGGGGTCGGTTATTGAGGCTACAGCGGAACGGCCATACCTCTGTCTGCAGCTTGATTTCGATATGCCCGCGCTGTCAGAGCTGGCCATTCGCTATCCTTCCCCATTAACTAATGCGCAGGTCTCCCCCTCAGGGATTATGTTAAATAAGACCACCCCGGAACTGCTCGATGCAGCTATACGTCTGGCCAGCCTGCTGGATACGCCGCAGGATATTGATGCGCTGGCCCCGCTGACGCTTCGCGAGATCCTGTATCGCCTGCTCTCGGGGCCGCAGGGCGACATTATCCGCCATATGGCGCAGGGCGAGAGCCGGCTTAATCAGATTGCCCGGTCTATTATCTGGATCAGAACCCACTTTCGGGAAGCATGCCGCATTGAACAGGCGGCCAGCGTTGCCGGGATGAGCCGCTCAGCGTTTCATCACCATTTCAAAGCCGTTACCACCATGAGCCCTATTGAGTTCCGCACGCATCTGCGCATGCAGGAGGCGCGACGGTTGATGGTGAGCGATGCGATAGACGCCGCCAGCGCGGGCTTTCATGTCGGGTATGAGAGTCCGTCCCAGTTTAGTCGTGACTATGTGCGCATCTTCGGTATGTCCCCTGCCAGGCACGCCAACCAGCTGCGTAATCCATCGTGAGGGGGAGTGCCGGGATGACCCCGGCACGATGAGGGTTAATTGCGAGGGGTATTGTGCCAGTGCTGCTCGCACCGCTCTTTCGCCTCGGTGACCAAATCACGCAGGTCCGGCAGGGGATCGCCAGAGCCATAGTCCAGCGTACTGGTGGCTTCTTCCTGCTCCTCTTTCGCGGCGAAGCTTAGGGTCTCATCCTGCTTTTGCCAGCTGCCATCGCGCTGTTGATATATCAACGCATAGGTTGGCGTCTTTTCGTCATCGCCATAGATCTCGTATTTTTGCGTTGGTGCCTCTTCAGGGCCAAACTGCAGCGTATCGATCAGGGTTGAATCAGCCATCGTTATCTCCTCTTCGTTAAGGAGTAAGGTTAGCTTATAAATCGCCAGGCTGCGGGCTTGCCTCCAGGAACGTCGGGATCAGGCTTTCACTACCGATACGCCCTGCGCTTCTACCGACCGGATCCACTCTTCATCAGTCCCATCTTCTACGACCAGCGTATTGATAAGCGACAGGCTACCGATCGCAAAGGGTGATGCGGCGTTAATCTTCTCCGGTGACGCCAGCACAACCGTCTCAGCGGCTCTGCCGGAAAATGCACGTTTGATGCACGCTTCTTCGTAATCGCCGGTGGTCAAACCCGCTTCTGGGTGAATACCGGTCACGCCCATAAAGAAAAGATCGGCATGGATGCTGCCGATGCCCTCTATGGCCGCCGCGCCAACGGTGACAATGGAGTGTTTATAGAGGCGACCGCCGATGAGGATAACCTCAACAGCGGGATGATCAATCAGACCGAGGGCAATGCCTGGGCTATGGGTCACCACCGTAATGCGCAGATCGGTAGGCAGCTGCTTAATAAGCTCCGAAGTTGTGGTTCCGCCATCGATAATCACCACCTGCCCGTCTGAAATCAGCTCAACGCCCTTGCGGGCTACGCGCTGTTTGGCGTCTATTTTTAGTGACTTGCGCTCTGAGAAGGTGCCGGTGGCCGATGACGCAGGCAGCGCGCCGCCGTGCACACGTTGCAGGTGCCCTTCTGCCGCTAGCTCACGTAGGTCTCGGCGGATGGTATCTTCCGATACCTTGAAATACGCGCTGAGATCCTTTGAATGAACCTGGCCCTCGGCGGCCAGTTTTTCACGTATCAGCTGTTTGCGTTGACTGGTTAGCATCGTTTTCCCATTTGCACGAATTATCTTGATATTGCACGAAACTGCTGCTTATGATGGTTACTCTACGTATTGGAGCGCTATCATGCAATCAAAACATGCAGAAGTACGTATCATCAACACGCAAATTCTTTCCGACGACTGGTATACGTTAAAAAAGTACACCTTTTCGCTACAGCGTCAGAACGGCGAGTGGCAGCAGCAAAACCGTGAAGTGTATGACCGGGGCAACGGCGCGACTATCCTGCTCTATAACCGTCAACGACGAACCGTGATCCTCACGCGTCAGTTCCGCTTCCCCGTGTATGTGAACGGGCATAGCGGCATGCTGATCGAAGCGGCGGCTGGCCTGCTGGATAATATGGATCCGGAAAACCGCATTAAAGCGGAGGCGGAAGAAGAGACCGGGTTTCGTATTTCGCACGTTGAAAAGGTGTTTGAGGCCTATATGAGTCCAGGCTCGGTAACGGAGAAGCTCTATTTCTATATCGCAGAGTACCAGGCCGCAGATCGAACCAGCGCTGGTGGTGGTTTAGAATCGGAAGGTGAAGATATCGAAGTGCTGGAGATGCCGCTGGATGAGGCATTAGCCGCGGTTGAAAGCGGCCTGATTGTGGATGCCAAAACTATTATGCTGCTCTATCACGTCGCCTTAAAGGGTATTTTATAGGGCTTACCTATAGCGCCTTATACATAAATACGCTCAGGGGATCTTCTTGATAGGGAGGAAACGGATCGCACAGCTGATAGCCGCAGCGTTGATAAAGCGTAATAGCTGACTGCTGACGAATGCCCGTTTCCAGCCGAAGTACACGGCAAGCGGATTGAACCGCAAGCTGCTCCAGACTGGAGACGATCCGCTCACCGATTTTGTTGCCGCGGTATTGAGGGCGAATATAGACGCGCTTGATCTCCGCGGCGCTATCACCCTGGAGAAAAATGGCCCCGCAGCCGATCGCTTCACCTTTATCGTCACGCACAATAATGCAACGAATATCCTCTTCGTTAACCGTGGAGAAATCGAGGCAGTGATTACTCTCGGCGGGATAGAGCGTACTCTGAAATGCGTCCAGCTCGCCGACTAATATCGCTAATTCTTCTGAATCTTTTCTAATTTCCACTACATCAAACATTTTTCTTATGACCCTCTTTTTCTTTACGGTTCATAAACTTATAACACTCTCCCCTCTTGAAAATAAAGCGAATAATCACTTTGAAAGTGACACGCGGGTCTGGGATGATGTGGTTGACAATTATTCGACTACGCTCAGGAGAAAGGATGAATAACAGCACGCAAACCGTCCCCGTCGGCTACTCAGACGTTACCCCCGGCTGCATCGCCTCGGTCGTCACCTGCCTTGAAATGCGCGAGAAGCCAACCGAGGCTCCGATTCCTCTGCCGGAGGGGTTTTCATTACGGCCGTTTAGCGAGCGCGATCCTGACCTTTACCGCAGCCTGTTCCGCAGGGTGGGCGCAAACTGGCTCTGGTTTTCACGTCTCGTCATGAGCGATGAGATGCTGCTTAGCGTGCTGCACAGTTCCAGCCGGGAGATTTACTGCGTTTACCATAACGGCCAGGATGTTGGGCTGGTGGAGCTGGACTTCAGCGAACCCGGCGAGGCCGAGCTGGCCTTTCTTGGCTTAACGCAGGACGTGACCGGTAAGGGCATAGGCCGGGCGGTAATGAGCGCGGCCATAGCGCTCGCATGGGCTAAACCTGTCCAGCGTTTCTGGGTACATACCTGCACCTTCGATCACCCTTCCGCGCTTGGGTTCTATATCCGCTCAGGGTTTACCCCCTACGCCCGGCGGGTAGAGGTGCAGACCGATCCGCGCCTCAGCGGTCATCTGCCGCTGGACGCCGCGCCGCATGTGCCGCTACTGCCTGCTTGAGGGTATTTAGGTGGCAGGGATCGGTTCGCGCACAAAGAGGCGATCGAAAAGCCAGGTAAAGACAAAAGCGTAAACAAAGAAGAAGGTGATGAGGCCGATCTCCATCATGAACGCCTTCACCAGACCGACATCGTAGTACCACATAAAGAACGGCACGATCAGAATAATAAACATCGTTTCGAAAAGCAGAGTATGCACAATCCTGATAAGAAGCGTGCGCTTCTGAATGTTGTTCCGCTTTTCCCAGCGTTCAAAAAGGGTGTTGTAGATGTAGTTCCAGACAACGGCCACGACGGAGGTGGTCACGGCCACCGGCAGTGAGCTGGCCGCGTCGCCGTGGCTCATGCCCGAAAGCAGCAGGGATGAGAAGAAGATGGCAATCACCTCAAAGGTGGTGACGTAGGCGATCCTGCGGGGGACCGGTTTGAGATAGAACATGGCAAACCTCATGTGCGATGATATGGCCGAAATGGCGTTGATTTCAGACCCTGTAATTAACTGGCTGGCAAATTAACATACGACCGTATTTAAATCAATATTAGGGAGATACCCGTGGCACGACCAAAAACGATAGACCGGGATAGCCTGCTGGATGCAGCGGAGAACGTGCTGGGCCGCGAAGGTGCCGCCGCCCTCTCCTTTGGCGCTATCGCCACGGAGGCTGGCATCTCGAAGGCCAGCGTGCAGTCGGTTTTTGGCTCACGGGAAAAGGTGCTGGATGCCCTGCTGGATCGCTGGCTTAATAAAGAGCAGGAGCGCTACCGCACGCTGCTTCCCGCCAATGCCGATGCCAAAGCGCGACTGCTGACCCACATCAGCGCGACCCAGCAAGAGACCTCTGAGGCCGGGATCAGAACCTTAACCCTGCTGGCAGCCCAGGCCGGGACGCAAAGTGAAAGCATGGTTAACTGGTATAAAGAGAGATTTGGCAACCTTGAGGCCAGCGACGAGGCGTCCAGAAAACGGCGTATACTCTATCTGGCCACCGAGGGCGCTTTTATGATGCGAAACATGGTCGGCTTTGAGAGCGAATCCGCGTTCTGGGATGAGGTGTTTAACGATCTGAAGGAATTTGCTGAGTGATAGGCTGGGCGGCGCTACGCTTGCCCAGCCTACAAAATCTGCCTAGACAACCTCAACCACTTCAAACTCTTCGGCAACCAGTTCCATCTCTTCCGAGAAGCTCCCTGTCTGCGTAAAGAAGCGCTGATGCTCCGTACGCCAGTATTCAAGGCTCAGGTCACCTTCCCCCTCTTTACGGGCAAAGGCGTCGTCGACGTCGCAGAATTTCACCAGCCGCAGCGACGTCATGCGAATAACGCATACGGGTTCCTGCTGACCGTTAAGAATAATATGGTAGCTGCCTACTGTCGGTGACGCGCTGTCCGCCTGGTATGACGCTAACGAGCCGCACGATGCTGTCTTTTTTCCCTTCACAACCAGGTCGGCCAACTGGTTTGCCAGCTCGACGCTGTCGCCAATGGACCACGCGGGTGCATTGGGATATTTTGCCTGTAAGCTTTCGACTGACGTCACACTTTGTCCTTAATTATTAATCAGATAGTTTGAACTATGCGGTAGAGTGTATCAATAACATACAAGACGGAGGAAGCACAATGGATAATCGTTACATGGGTGAACTGGTTTTAGATGAAACTGCCATTGCCGCAGGCGTAGCGCGCGTCGCGGCGTTGCTCAACGATAATTATCATGATGCCGTGGTGATTACCGTGGTGCCAGGCGGCATCCTTTTTACTGCCGATCTGGTCAGAAAGCTGGAGTTTACGGTGGCGATGGAGACGATATCCTGCCCGCATACGCCGGGCGACCGCAGCAATCAGTCGGCGATTGTTTTTCACCCCACTATCGATATTAACGGCAGAGATGTGATTGTTATCGATGATGCCATCGAGTCCGGCGGCACCATGAAGCGGCTGGTAGCGTATCTCAGCACAACCTATGCACCGAAGTCGTTAGCCATTGCCACGCTGTTCGTTAAGCCCGGCAGAATCGATATTCCCTTTAAGCAGTTTTATGCCTATGAGATGGAGAGTGACGATCTGCTTATCGGCTATGGCCTGCCGTGGGAGAACAGATTCCGCAATATCCCTTTTATCTCAAAACTAAAGCGTTAACGTTATCGACTCAGGTTTAAAAGGCAGCCTCTCTTCCCTTAATTAGCTGCCTTTCCCCACAACTTAACTCACGATACGCAGCAGATAATCCAGGATCAGCGATGGCAGCGTAAAGTCGGGATCGGCAAAGGTCACGCCCTGCGCGCCCAGCTGTGAAAAGATCGGTAGCGTCAGCGCTGGTAGCATGCACAACAGTAAGCCATTGATGCTGCTGGCGATCACCGCGCCACGGAAGCCGCCGGTTGCATTACCGAAGATCGCCGCCGCGCCGCCGGTGATAAAGCTCGCCATAATCCCCGGAACGATAATCGGTAGCCCAATGAATGGGAAAAGAAAAATACAGACCAGCTCAATGGAAAAGCTGATTAAAAAGCCAATCAGCGTTGCGTTGGGTGCTTTGGTAAACAGAACCATCACGTCGACTGCCGGTACCGAGCCCGGGGCAAACACGCGGGCAAAACCTTTGAACGCCGGAACAATCTCGGCGGTAAACAGGTTTACCCCCGCCTTCGCCAGATAGAGACCGCAGGCAAAGGTGGCCGACTGTTCAAGAATAAAGATCACCACGTTCTTATCACCGGCACCCGCACCATAGACCACGGTCATCGCGTCTTTAATTTGCGGCTGGGTGGCAAAAATACAGGAGATGAGCAACAGAACCAGCATGGTTAACAGCGTGGCAATGTTGGGTTCACGAATAAAATCAAATTTACTGCTGATATTAAGATGTTCTGTATCGTTCTGCTTATTACCAAACCATTTCCCCATATAGGAACCCATCACATAGGAGGAGATCGCCGCGTGAGAAATAGCATACTCATTTGAGCCAATGATTTCCCGGCTAAAACGGCTGAGAATAAACGGCGACACGGCCATATAGGTGCCGATCAGCAGCGAGGCGATAACAATCATCATCGTGTGGCTGAAACCAAACTGTAGCAGCACGGCGGTGATGGCAAAGGCCATAAACAAAACCAAGTGTAATGAGAGGTAGATAAATTTGAAGCGGGTAAAGCGAGCTAAAACAATATTTAAAATCATAGCAAACAGCAGGATAAGCGCCGCGATAGAGCCTAGCTTATCAATGGTAGCCGCCATAATTGCTTCGTTACTTGGCACGACCCCAACAATATTAAATGCTTTGGAAAACAGCGAGCTAAAGGCCGTCAGCACCTTCATTAAAATGCTGCCGCCTACTTTAATCATGGTAAAACCGATAAACGATAAGAACGTACCGGTAATTAAGCGAGAGATTGATGCTTTTTGAAATAACAAACCCAAGAATGCCACGATCGCGATAATCACCGCGGGCGTTTTCACTAACCCTAAAAGTATATCCATCATTGTGATCCCATAAGGCACGGCTATTTATACAGGTTGATATTTTTCAGCTATGAAAAACGCAGGAGATACTATCACCCTGCGTTACGACCAATCTGTCGCGCCGATCACAAAAAGAAATACTATTTTATCAAAATAGAAATAGCGTTTCATATTAAAAAAGTAAAATAATTTCGTGCACTTTCACCAGTAAGGTTAATTATTTGTGAATATCCGAAATAACCGCGCGGTCACGCCCCGCCATTTTCGCACTATAAAGTGCGGCATCGGCCCCTTCTTTCAACATGCGTGCATCCTCATCGCTGCCACGCGGGATCAGGCTGTAGCAACCTGCGCTGAGCGTCACCACTTTTGTCCCGGTCAGCGACTCATTGTGCGGCAGCTGAATGGCGCGCACGGCGGCGACCGCAAGCTCGGCAATGGTAAATGCCGCTTCACGGTCGGTATTCGGCAGAATTATCGCGAACTCCTCTCCGCCATAGCGGGCAATAAGATCGGACTGACGCAGGTTAAGCTTCTGCAACACCTCACCCACCTGACGCAGGCAGTTATCACCGGCCACATGGCCGTAGGCATCGTTGTAGCGTTTGAAGTAGTCAATATCCAGCATGATCAGCGAGACGGGCTTGCCGGTCAGCGAAGCGGCTCGCAACGACTGGGAGAGAAAAAGATCGAACTGCCGTCTGTTTGCCAGCCCCGTCAGGCCATCAGCCAGCGCCATCGTTTGCAGCGTATGGTTAATACTGGTCAGCTCATCCCGCAGCGTGGTCAACTCCGTCTGATCCCGGACGTTGACCCTCACGACGCGAAAAATGAGCGCGCCCATAATCAGGGTGCCTAACAGCAGCATGGCGTTAAGAACAATATCCGGCAGGCTCTCGCGCAACCAAGTACGCCACAGCGCTGGCTTATCATATCCCGCAGCCACAACCAGCGGGTAGCGCTCCAGGCGAGCGAAACCAAAGATGCGCTCAACGCGATCGAGACTCGACTTCCACGTCGCATTGCCGCGATCCTGGCGGATCAGCTCCTGAGTAAAGAGAGGACTACGCGAAATGTTGCGGTTGATGACATCATCGTTAAACGGGCGGGCATAGAGTACCGTCGCATCGGTGCTAAGGATCGCCAGCAGATCGCGTTCGCCTAGCTCAAAGTAATTATAGAAATGGCGAAAGTAGTCAATTTTCACCGTCGCCAGGACTACGCCATCAAAGCCGCCGGCGGCATCGTTCAGGCGCAGCGACACGGGGATAATCAGGTCGCCGGTAGAGCGGCTGCGGATCACGTGCCCAATATGGACGCTGCCGTGGCCGTTTTTGCGGTGATATACGAAGTATTCCCGGTCAGCGTTATTCGTAATCGCGGGCTGACGGCCATAGGAGGTGGATTTCATATTGCCCTGTGAGTCGTACACAAACAGGCCATGCAGTTGCGGCAGGCGCTCTTTGATCTCTGTAAGGTACAGGTTGAATTTCGTCTCATCGATAGCCGATACACCCTCCTGCGGTATGTTCCGGCGGATATCTCTTAACGCCAGTTCGGATTGCAAAAAGGTATCTTCCGCCTGTCGCGCCTGGGAAACAGACAGGTTAATGGCGTTGCGTTCGCTCTCCTCAACGGTACGTTCCCAGGAGCGGTTTAGCGTCCAGGCGCTGGTGGCCACACCCGCAATAAGCAGGCCCGCCATAAAGAGAGAGATGCTACGCCCAAGAGAGGAGTTTAACGCCAGCGCGTTTGAAATTCGGTTCCCGACTGTCATTGTCACTCCTCTACGATTCCTTCACTTCAGTAAAGCACATAATTTTGCGACTTAAGAGCGGATTAAGACAGATGCCCTATTGCAAACTGTTTACCCTTATTCAACACCCTGTTCATAAAAATGTAAAACAAAATTAAAATTGCGTTTCGGAAAATAAAAAACATCAATCTATGTGATACAGATCAACTATTTAGATCAATGCTTTTCCGATATCTGCCGTTATTAGTCATACCTATCTCTTCTAAGACTTCACTATGAAAAAATTTGCGCAGTCTACGGTTTTAACCAAACTCTTAACCGGTTTCTCAATTCTGATCGCCATGATGCTGCTGCTGGGCGTAGTCGCTATCTATCAGCTCAACGTCAGCAACCAGCACATCGATAAATACCGTGAAAATCGCCTGCCCGGCGTGCGCTACTCGCTGGAGATGCGCGGCGTGCTGTCGGAGATGCGGTTGCAGCAGATCCAGTACATCAACTCACCTACTGCTCAGGAGCGTGAAAAGCACCGGCTGGAGCTGCTGCAGAACCAGGATATTTTCCTCAATGCGCAGAAACACTATGCCGCGATTGCCGATGCGCTGCCGGACGAGATGCGGGCGCTGTTCGGCCAGGTGGTTGAGAACTTCACGCACTTTGTCGACGTCAACGGCAAAGTGGTTGAGGCGGTAAACGCCGAGCGGCTCGACGAGGCCGCTAAAATCAGCGGTGCCGTCTCTGCGAAATATCGCACGCAGTTGATGAAGGATCTCGCTACGCTGGTGGATATGGAGATCGCTATCGGCAACAAGGCGGGTGAAGCCTCCGCGCAGGGCTATCAGCGTGCGCTGTATCTGCTCTCGGGCCTGCTGCTGCTGGCCCTGGTGGCGACCGGGTTTATTGCGCTGTTTATTTCGCGCAACCTCTCCCGCCAGCTGGGGGGCGAACCGGCTTATGCGGTGGATATTATGCAGCAGATTGCCGCTGGCAAGCTGAATACGGATATTACGCTTAATGCCAATGACCACAGCAGCCTGCTGGCCACCATCAAGTTTATGAACGGCAGGCTGGCAGAGATTATCAACGGTATCATTCATGGCAGCGAGTCTATCTCGCTGGCGGCCAGTGAAATTGCGATGGGCAACAGCGACCTTTCCCAGCGCACCGAAGAGCAGGCTGCCTCGCTGGTGCAGACCTCGGCCAACATGCAGCAGATCACCGAAAACGTGAAGAGCAACGCCGAGAATGCGCATAAGGCCAGCGAGCTGGCGCGTCAGACCTCGCAAACGGCGGTGAAAGGCGGTAAAGAGGTTCACGATATGCTTATGCGCATGCATGAGATTTCCGACAGCTCACAAAAAATCGTCGACATCATTGCCGTCATTGAAGGTATCGCCTTCCAGACCAATATTCTGGCGCTGAACGCGGCGGTTGAGGCAGCCCGTGCGGGTGAACAAGGTAAAGGCTTCGCCGTCGTAGCAGGTGAAGTGCGTAACCTGGCGCAGAAAAGCGCCGATGCGGCAAAAGAGATTAAAACCCTGATTGACGGCACGGTGAGTAAAATTACTGAAGGCTCCCGCTATGCCGATACCGCTAGCCGGGCAATGGAAGAGATTGTGAGCTCGGTAAATGAAGTGACCGGTATCGTGGCAGAGATCTCCTCCGCATCGAACGAACAGCACCAGGGGATCCGCGAGATTGGCGTCGCCATTGAGCAGATGGATCAGGTGACCCAGCAGAACGCGGCGCTGGTAGAACAGGCGGCGGTGGCCGCGACCTCGATGACCGAGCAGAGCGAGCACCTGCGTGATTCGGTGCGTTTCTTTCAGCTGCGGATGAGTTAACAGCGTAAGGCGCGAACCCTCAGGGGCAAAACTGCCCCTGAGAACGCTCTGGTTTGCGACAGGCCATCATTACAAATAGGGGTTACGGGATCTCGCTCACAAACGAGAGATCGTAGGCGGTTGCAAACAGCGCAACGCAGGCAATCAGCACAACAACCATCTGAATTACTCTTTCCATCGTGTTTCCCTCCTGGCGGTTTAACCAGCCGTAACGGGCGCGTCCGGCTTTCGCTACGTAAGCTGGTAATACTTATCAGGCAGTATTTTCGCGGGCACAACGTTTTCATCATTCATCTGCAGCAGGTCTATCTCAATCGCATTGCAGATGGCATCCAGCGGTAAATCGTTATCTTCCACGCCAAACGGATCTTCCAGCTCTTCGGCTAAGGTATCCAGCGATATAAAAGTATAGGAGATAAGTACCGAGACGAAAGGCGTCATGTAGTGCAAATCTACAACCAGCGCAAAGGGCAGCATAATACAAAACAGGTAGACGGTGCGGTGCAAAATGAGCGAATAGGCAAACGGCACCGGCGTAAAGGCGATGCGTTCACAGCCGGAGAGCACCGCCGAGATATCGTTCAGTCGGTTGTTCATGCTGTGATAAAGAATGTCAGACAGCCCGTTCGGCCCGCGCTGCGCGGCCAGCCACTCCCCCATCATTAACAGAAGCTGGTTAGCTGGCGAGTGGGCTTTCATCACCCGCGCCAGTTCGCTGGGCGAGAGATAGTTAGCCAGCGTTCCCTCCAGCGGTTTGCGCCGCAGAGTCAGGCGCAGGCAGTGCGCGAAGGCAATCAGCAGCAGCACAAAGTGGTGACGCCCTTCCCCCGCTGGCAGCGTGGTTTTGACCTCGCGCAGCAGCGAGCGTGAAGCGATCATCAGCTGTCCCCAAAGCACCCGCGCTTCCGTATAGCGGCTGTAGCAGGCGTTATTCCGAAAACCCAGGAAGATAGCCACGGCGATACCGAGGATGCTAAACGGTGCCACGGTAAGCCTGAACCCCAACGAGCTATACCAGGGCAGCATAAGAATCACCGCCACGGAGAGCATAAAGTTAAGCAGCAGACGGGAGTAGATTTTGGGTAGCACCGAACCATGCCAGACGAAGATACGCGCAAGCCAGTGCTGATGAGGACGAACAATCATGGTTATATTCAGAGGTCAGGGAAAGTCGCGATTATTAAACGTGATCGCCATCACGGTTGCAAGTTTGCTGCAAAAATGTAGTGGTAATTGTTTTCTGCTAAGCGATTGGCTGTGTCGGTGCTGAAGTTGCATAAATTAAAAGCATATATGTATGTTGTAACTATTGATGCAGCAAATAAATGCCGGGCGGCGCTGCGCTTGCCCAGCCTACAGATCGCATTAGACCGTAGGCCGGTGCAAGCAGCGCGCCGCCCGGCGTTTACAAAGACACATCAATTAGCAGAGCGGCTTCACGGCCTCGCGCATGCCACGCAGCAGAATGGCATCCAGATCCAGAGAGACCTGCTCTACCAGACCGCTGACCTGGGTCAGGTCCTGCTCCCAGTGATCGCTAACGGAAAGCACGGCTTTGACCAGTTCGCTGGTGCTAATCTGGCGATCGCGGTGCTGGCTCCACAGCTGCTGGAAACGTTCGATCCAGTGGGCATCATCCTGTACCGGGAAGCTTTCGCCGTTACGCTCGCCGCGATAGAACGCAATCAGAGCCGCAAGAGCAAAGGTCAGGCGCGCCGGCAGCTTACCGGTCGCCTTCTGCCCTGCCAGCAGCTGCGGCAGAATACGCGTGCGGAACTTGGTCATGCCGTTCAGGGCGATGGAGAGCAGCTGATGCTTGATGTACGGGTTGCGGAAACGACCCGTTACGGCGCTGGCGAACGACTCCAGCTCATCGCGAGGCAGATCCAGCACCGGAATGATCTCTTCGTAGATCGCTTTTTCAACAAAGGCGCAGATTTCACTGTCGTTCATTGCCTCGCCCACGGTATCCAGGCCAGCCTGGAATGCCACCGGCACTAACGCCGTGTGCGCCCCATTGAGGATGGCGACCTTGCGCTCTTTATACGGCTTGATGTCATCTACGATCAGTACGTTCAGCGGGTATTTGTCGAGGCGCAGCTCGGAAGCCAGCGATTTCGGCCCCTGGATAACGAACAGATAGAAGTGCTCTGCGGTATCGAGGAAGCCATCGCGGTAGCCCAACTCGGCTTCGATTTTCGCCACTTCATCACGCGGATAACCGGTTACGATGCGGTCAACCAGGGTTGAGCAGAAGGCGTTGGCTTCGTTCAGCCACTGAACAAACGCGGCTGGCAGTTCCCACTCGCTAGCGTAGCGCAGCACCAGCTCACGCAGCGCGTCGCCGTTATAGTCAATCAGCTCGCACGGAATGATGATCCAGCCTTTATCCGCCGCGCCGTTAAAGTGAGTGAAGCGTTCGAACAGCAGACGGGTCAGCTTCGCCGGGTAGCTAACGGCAGGCGCATCATCGAATTTATCGCCCGCGTGGTAGCTGATGCCCGCTTCAGTGGTGTTTGAGAACACAAAACGGATCTCAGGGTTCTGCGCCAGCTTGAGGAACTCATCGTAGTGATCGTAGACGCTGATTTCACGGTTTACCGAACGGATCAGACGCGCATCGCTCACCGCCTCGCCCTGCTCGTTCAGGCCACGAATGATGGTGGTATAGAGACCATCCTGCGTGCTCAAAGACGGCGGGAAATCACTCTTGATCGGGCGAACGATAACCACACCGGCGTTGAGATCGGTGTGCTCATTAAGCAGATCGATCTGCCAGTCGACAAATGCGCGCAGGAAGTTCCCTTCGCCAAACTGAATGATACGTTCCGGATAGGTGGCTCCGGGAAAATCGCGACGGTTTATCGTGTTCACAATGAGTTCCTTTTTGATTAGTCATACAACCTGGGAAGATTGGTCCAATAACTTACCAGACTTTACGACCATGAAACCCTGTTTTGATCAAAATGAGACGCCCTATTCGCGTCAATTATTAAAACGAATATAAATTTGTGGGCGTCATCACATTTTGTCGGCGTGAACGGTAAACGGCTAGCTGTTTTTGTGTGCGTTTTTCTCTTTCATGGCATACATCTTTTCATCCGCAGAGGTGATCCAGCTGGACATGTCTGGATCGCTGTCATGATCGTATTCGCTCACACCCCAGGAGAAGTTCAGCTGCCATGGTTTACCACTCGTCAGATTGAATACTTCGGCTTGCTCAACAAGGTGTTGCATCGCGATCCACGCGCCTTTCTCATCGGTATCCGAGAAAAGAACGGCAAACTCGTCGCCGCCGTAGCGGATCAGCAGATCGGCTTCGCGAAAGCTGTCGCGCAGCAGATTAGCCATAGCCTGCAGCGCGTTGTCACCCTCTTCATGACCGAAGGTGTCATTAATGTATTTAAACTTATCGAGATCCAGCCAGGCGAGGGTGAGCGGCTCGGCGCGACGGCGGGCGCTGGTGATAGCGTATTTGCCAAGGTTATTGAAACCGCGGCGGTTAAACAGGCCGGTAAGCTCGTCGGTAGTAGCAGCACTAATGGCAGCGAACTCATCTTCTACGATGGCGGCAAAGTCCTTCAGCACCGCGATCTCGTCAGGGGTAAAGCCACGCGGCTCGTGCGCAATAATACAAAAAGACCCCACGATTAAACCGTCTGGCAGCTGCAGCGGATAGCCAGCATAGAAACGAATGTTCGGCGGGCCGACCACCAGTGGATTATCAAAGAAGCGTTCATCCTGATGCGCGTCCAGCACCACCAGCGGCTGAGCGCTGAGGATCGCATGGCCGCAAAAGGAGATGTCACGCAGCACCTGTCCGTTGGGAATGCCGTTGCAGGACTTAAAATGCAGCGTATTGCTGTTAACGAGGCTAATCAACGCAATGGGGACATCGAACATGCGTTTTGCCAGCCGGGTAAGCCTGTCAAAACGTTCATGCGTGCCGGAGTCCAACAGCCCGGACTCGTTAAGCGATGCCAGACGCTGTTGCTCGTTTTCAGGAAGTTGAGGAGTCTTCATAACGGGCCTTTTTCACTAATCAAAACCTAAGCTTAGCGCATCTAGCCCATTTGGTCAGTGGGCGTAGATCCGGTTCTTACCCGCGCGTTTGGCGCGATAGAGCGCATCGTCAGCGGCTTTTAGCCAGTCGGTGGTGGTTTCCATATCGTCGGTGGCGTTGGCAATGCCGATGCTGAGCGTACAGCGGAACGTCGTGTCCTGGGCGACCATCATCACGGCAGTGGCATCCATGATACGCGTGGCGACAACCAACGCCTCTTCCGGTGACGTATTCGGAAGCAGGATCACAAACTCGTCGCCCCCCAACCGCGCCGGGGTGTCGGTATTTCGACTGGCGACGTGCAAAATTTTAGACACCGTCACCAACAGCGTATCCCCCACCTTATGACCGAACCGATCGTTCACCTCTTTGAAGTTATCGATATCAATAAACATCAAAGATGAAGCGTGGACGGTGTCACGTAGCTTCTCTAGCTCATGCTGGATGCGCTTCTCCAGCAGACGACGGTTGGCAATGTCCAGCAGCGGATCCATCATCGCGATGCGTTCCAGCTCGCGGCTCTTATGGCGCAGCTTTTTGGCGATGTTATCCGTCAGCACGCTCAGAGCCAGCACGTAGATAGCAATAAGCGGCAGCGTAGCAAGCAGCGTGCGCTGGGTAACAACAGGCGCAAAGGCCATGCCCTGCGCCAGCCAGGCGGCGGCGAATACCGCTAGCATGGTCGCGCCAGCCTTGCGCATCAGCGCAATACCGCCCGCCGCAAGGCGATCGGCAAGAAGAATAGTGGCAATCACCACGGAGGGAAGCGGATTCACCGCCATCATGGCGATCCAGAAACCGCCTGCCGCCCCGTCTACGATCAGGTTGTGGTGTTCACAGGTGAGCGGCTTTTGCGCCCGCCGCGCGCGCAGAAAAGCGCCGGTGGGCCAGACAAAGGCATTAACGGCCAACAGCACGATAAGCCAGCGGGGCTGATGCTGCTCCAGCAGCACGGAAAGGATCGGGAAAAAGCAGAGCAGCGTCCCGAGCATACGCATCAGATACATCCGTCTTACAAAACGCTTGCCGGTGATCTGTTCACTTCGTTTGAGCTTAATGGATCCAGTCATCGCGCAATGTTGTCCGCTACGTATACTCGGCTATAGTATGGGTGTTAAAAATAGGTAGCAAGCAATTTTATACGTTATTTCAATGAATTCGCTGAAAATGTGACGCCAAAGTGACGGCGTCACACGCTCTGTTGTTCCGTCTCTTTTGGGAGAGATTCCTTAGGCCCCTGACCTTCCCGCGCGCTGATGCGATTACGCCCTGCTTTTTTCGACTGGTAGAGATACTCATCCGCCTCAGCCAGCAGCTTATTGAACCGCTCCGTCAGTTCCCATGACTGGGTGGTGCCGCTGCTCAGACCAATACTGACCGTCAGGAATAGCGTCTGCTGCTGCCAGCGGAACGGGTGGGCTTCCACGGCGCGCCGAATACGCTCTGCCAGCATAAATCCCTGCTGGGGATCCTGCGTCGTGGCGACGACGGCAAACTCTTCACCTCCCATTCGTGCCACGATACCGCTGTCGCCAACCGTCTGCTGTATCTTCTGCGCAAACGCGGCCAGTACCCTGTCGCCGCACTCATGACCATAGCTGTCATTAATGTTTTTGAAGTAGTCGATATCCAGCAGCATAACCGTTAAATGTCGCGCCTCGGTCTTTCTTTCGCGGCCCAGCGCTTCATAGAGACCCGAGCGGGAGTAGACCCGGGTCAGAAAATCAAAGTCAGCGCGCAGCGACACCTGCTTCATCAGCGTATTAATGGCGTTAACGCTGACGCAGACAATGATGGGACAAATGGCCATGGTGGCGATCCCCAGCCTCGCCGAGAACATGCGCGGCATCTCCAGCGGGCTGGCGACAAAGATGTTAATCGTGCCATTGGCGACCAGAATAATTTCCAGCGCGCCGGTTAAAAAGGTCAGCAGCGCGGTGGTCAGCAGCGAATAGCGAACCGCGCACCAGATCAGCGCCGGGAGCGGGAAAAGAAGGCTGCCCGCCCCGCCGATTGCCACCGAGGCAATGAGCGACGTCACCAGGGCGGCAATCGGCAGCAGGTGCTCAACGCGAAACGGCATGCCCCAGCGGGGCCACGTCAGAGTGAGTACACAGGGCAGGATCAGCACCCCGGTAGAAAACTGCTCGCTAAACCAGTCGGCATAGAGCGGCCAGAAGGTGAGATCATCCATCCCTACCGACGCAAACGCCCCCACCAGCGCGCAGCCCAACGCCCCCAGCAGACAGTAGTTAAAGATCCGCAGGGCGTTAATCGGCAGCGCGCGCCTCTCTGGCCGTCGTTTGTCCCGCACAATCAGCAGCGCCACGGTAAGAATAAACACCATGTTTGACAGGTTGATCAGCAGCGAGGTGGCTCCCCACGTGGTGGTCATGGCATCGTAAACCAGCATCGCCACGTAGCAGATGGCGTAGTTGTGCAGTCGATTTAGCCAGGTGTAGCGTGCAAAGACACCGGCCATCACCGCGTTCAATGGCCAGAACAGGGAGAGCTCCTCCACCAGCCTGAGCATCGCGCCAATAGAGTAGAACAGCGTGGTCAGCAAAAAGATCATGACCGCGTTACGCCAGGGCCTCTCTTTATGGAACGGATGAAACGCGATGTTCAGTGATGCAAGCATAGAATTCTGTCCCTGTAGATAAGGGTAACGACGCGGCAGTGCATCAGTAAACCGAACGCCCCAGCTGACGGCTGAGTGCCTCAAGCATAGCAATACCCGCCAGCGAGTTGCCTGCCTCATCAAGCTCCGGACTCCAGACGCAGATTGCCATCTCATGGGGGACGATCGCCACAATCCCCCCACCGACTCCGGACTTCGCCGGCAGTCCCACGCGCCAGGCAAACTCCCCTGCGCTCTGATACATGCCGCTGGTTGCCATCAGAGCATTAACCTGCCGCGACTGCAACGGGGAGATGACCGACCGGGTGAGATGCGGCGCACGCCCCTCGTCCGCGAGAAACAGGAACGTCTTCGCCAGCTCGACGCAGCTCATCTTCAGGGCGCAGTAGTGGAAATAGTTTTGCAGTACCGTTGCCACGTCATTGTGGAAGTTACCAAAGGATTTCATCAGCCAGGCGATGGCCGCGTTACGCGCCGAGTGGTCGAACTCAGACCGCGCCACATGGCTGTCGTAGGTGATATCGCTGACGTCGCTCAGCTGACGAACCACCTCCAGCATCCGCTGGCGCGGGGCGCTGAGACGGCTTTGCAGCATATCGCACACCACCAGCGCACCGGCGTTGATAAAAGGGTTCCGCGGCTTGCCCTGCTCAATTTCGAGCTGTAACAGCGAATTAAAGGGGTGACCGGAGGGATCTTTGCCTACCCGCTGCCAAATCTCCTCCTCCTGATAGTGATCCATCGCCACCACCAGGCTCAGTACCTTCGAGATAGACTGAATAGAGAAGCGCTCGTCGGCGTCGCCGGCCTGAAAGTGGCGGCCATCAATAGTGCTGACCGCTATCGCCAGCTTGTTGGCCTCGACCGACGCCAGGGCAGGAATGTAATCGGCTACCTTCCCCTGACCGATAAGAGGCCGGACCTGAGTCAAAATAGACTCCAGCATGTCATTATTCATGACCGTCGCCACACTACACTCCTCAACCGGCTAAAAAAGGCCTGCGAGTATATCAGAGCCACGCGGCGAGCGTCAGGCTGGAAGTCGAAAACGCGTTACCGCCTGCATAAGCTGTCGGGAATCATCGTGCAGCTGCTGTGACGCCTCGGCGGCGGTGCTCACCAGCTCGCCGGTGCGGCGGGCGACCTGGTTGAGACCGTGCAGCTGGCGCGTCATCTGATGAATGTTCTCTCCCTGGTTTAGCGTCGCCTGAGAGATATCATTCAGCAGGCCACTAAGGTGCCCCACCAGGCCCGTGACCTGCTGGAGGTTATCCTCCAGCCGATTCACCGCCTGCGAGCCCGCTTCTATCCCCTGCAACGAGTGCTGGATCAGGGTCTGAATTGTCTGCGTCGAGTGGCTGCTTTTGCGCGCCAGCAGCCCAACCTCTTTTGCCACCACGGCAAAGCCACGGCCATGATTACCCGCGTGGGCAGCCTCGATAGCCGCGTTTAGGGCCAGGATATTGGTCTGGAACGCCACGTTATCGATCAGCGCCACGATGCCGCGCATCTCATCCGAGCGGGCCACAATCGCCTGCATAGATTCATTGACGGTATCCATCATTCTATCGCCCCCGGCGGCGGCCTGGCGGGCCTCGTCGGCGCGCTGGCTAGCGAGTTTCGCATAGCCGGTGTTGCCCTCAACGTGGGATTCCAGCTCGGCAATGTTGGCCGTCACCTCGTCCAGCTCTTTTGCCTGGCGAGCCGACTGCTGATAGAGCTTCTGGTTTCCCTGCGCCAGGCTATCGATATTGCTCACCATTGAAGCGGTGGCATCGCTGACCTGAGTCACTAGCTGCTGGAGCCCCCGCTGCATGGCCACAATGCTGGCGCTGAGCTGGCCGATCTCCCGGTTGAAACAGGTCACCGGCGGCGGTGCCACAGAGAGATCCCCTGCGGCCAGAAGATTGATATGGGTAATCAGCCGCTTGAGCGGGGCGATCACCCAGCGCGACATGCCAAACCAGACGGCGATGGCGATGATCAGCAACAGAGCTGGCCCGAGAATAAAGAGGTATTGCAGATCGGCCAGGCGGGACATCAGCGTCTGCCTCCCCTCCTCTGCACGCGCATCGCTGGCGGCGCGGAAGCGGGCAAAGTTATCGTTGAAGTCGGCCTGGAAAGCCTGGGCCGGGACGGCAAAAAAGGCATCAATGGACTGCGTGCGGGTCAAGGCATCCGCCTGCTCTTTAATCGCGCCGTAGAAGAGCTGGTAGCTGTTTATCAGCCCCTCGTCTTCGGGTGGATTGAGCGCCCGCCACGCCTGCCAGCTCTTTTGCGACGTCGCCAGCGCCTGCTGGGCCTCGTCCATCAGGCTATGCCAGCTGCCCTCGGAGCCGGTGGCCTGATCCTGCATAAAATAGACCCCCGCGCGGTTAAGCAGATCGCTGGCCGCCAGCAGCGCCACGCGTGCTTCATCAACCTTTGACTGTTGAAGAAGCGCCTGCTGATTGAGCCGCTCATGATGCTGGGCGTCGTGGAGGGAACGGGAGAGGAGAAAAGATGAGGAGATCTGAAGCGCGGAGAACAAGCCGATAATGCACAATATCCCTGCCAGCAGGCCAAACTGACGCGGCGTAGCCCGGCGAAATAGAGAGGGGAAAATTTTAGTTAAGTTCATGATATTCTTCTGTAACCATTCTGCTGTAGCCACACACTGCGCGTGAGTCTACGAAACAAAAATGACAGAACCATGACAGCGCGGCACCGCTGAATAAGCACCGGTGCCGCGCAGGTTAACAATGATGATTACAGGCGATCTTTCCACACCGTCTGCACGTTGCAGAACTCCCGCAGGCCGAAGTGTGACAGCTCCCGACCGAAGCCGCTCTTCTTCACGCCGCCGAACGCCACGCGGGCATCGCTGGCGCTGTAGCCGTTGATAAATACCCCGCCGCACTCCAGACGCGCCGCCAGGGCGTTTGCCCGCGCTTCGTCAGCGCTGAAAATCGTCGCGGAGAGACCGAAGTCGCTGTCGTTGGCAAGCTGTAAGGCGTGCTCTGCGTCATCCGCGACGGTAATGGTCGCTACTGGGCCAAACAGCTCCTGACGGAACGCGGTCATCTCAGAGGTGACGCCGGTCAGCACCGTTGCCGGATAGTAGTTGCCCTCTCCGCTAATTTTCTCCCCGCCAAGGCGCAGCGTCGCGCCTTCGTTCAGGGTCGCCTCAACTTGGGCATGCAGCTCGTCGCGCAGATCGTAACGCGCCATTGGCCCAAGGTAGTTCTCTTCAACATCCGGCGCGCCCAGCTTCAACGCCGCCGCGGCAGCTACAAATTTTTCGGTAAAGACGTCTGCCACCCCTGCCTCAACGATAAAGCGTTTCGCCGCCGCGCAGACCTGCCCGGTATTCTGATAACGACCGGCAACTGCGGCTTTCACGGCCAGATCGAGCGAGGCATCGTTGAGCACGATGAAGGGATCGGATCCGCCCAGCTCCAGCACGCATTTTTTCAGCGCCGCACCCGCCTGAGCCCCGATGGCCGCCCCGGCACGCACGCTACCGGTAACGGTGACGGCGGCAATGCGCGGATCGTTAATCGCCTGGCTTACGCCTTCATTGGTGGCGTTCACCCAGCAAAAGACACCCGCTGGAATACCCGCCTTGCGAAAAATATCGCCCAGCAGCTCGGCACAACCCAGCACGTTAGGGGCATGCTTGAGCAGATAGCTGTTGCCCGCCAGCAGGATCGGCACCGCACCGCGCAGTACCTGCCAGACCGGGAAGTTCCACGGCATCACTGCCAGAATAGCCCCCAGCGGACGGTACTCAATCACCGCCTGGTTATTTTCCACCTGAGTCGGCTCGCTCGCCAGCATCGCCGGGCCGTGTTCGGCGTACCAGTCGCAGAGGTTAGCGGACTTCGCCACTTCAGCTCGGGCTTGCAGAATGGGTTTACCCATCTCGGCGCTAATCAGCTGGGCCATCTTCTCGCCGTGCTGACGCAGAACCACCCCCACGTTACGTAGCCCCTGAGCGCGCTGCGCTACGCTCTGCTCCCGCCACTGGCGGAAACCCTGCTGCGCAGCGGCCAGAGAGGACTCGACCTCTGCCGATGTAGCCCACGGACGCGCCGAGAGCTGCTCTCCGGTTGCCGGATTGATGGATAAGGCATGCGTTTTTGCGGAAATAGACATTATTTATCTCTCTTCTAAACAGGGAACTTGCTTTATCCTGGCCTACTCTGCTATTTCTGAAAACTGAATAATATTAACCTAACCATTCACAAATCGAGAACAGCATGGATTTAACCCAGCTTGAGATGTTTAACGCCGTGGCGCAGACCGGCAGCATTACCCAGGCCGCGCAGCGTGTGCACCGGGTGCCGTCGAACCTGACAACGCGTATCCGCCAGCTGGAGGCGGACTTGGGCGTGGATCTCTTTATCCGCGAAAACCAGCGGCTGCGTCTCTCTCCCGCCGGACACAGTTTTTTACGCTACAGCCAGCAGATCCTCGATTTGGTGGCTGAGGCGCGCAGCGTGGTCGCCGGGGATGAGCCGCAGGGGCTGTTTTCGCTCGGTTCGCTAGAGAGCACGGCTGCCGTACGTATTCCCCCTACCCTGGCCGACTTCAACCAGCGCTATCCCCGCATCCAGTTTGATCTCGCCACCGGCCCGTCGGGAACCATGATCGACGGCGTGGTCGAGGGTCGGCTCAGCGCGGCGTTCGTTGATGGGCCGCTGATGCATCCTGGCTTAGAGGGGATCCCGGTCTACCGGGAGGAGATGATGATCGTTGCCCCAGGTGGACATGCCGCCATCAGCGACGCCACGCAGGTTAATGGTGCGAGCATCTACGCGTTTCGCGCCAACTGCTCCTACCGCCGCCATTTTGAGAGCTGGTTTAAAGCAGCCGGTGCCACGCCGGGCAAAATTCATGAGATGGAGTCCTACCACGGCATGCTAGCCTGCGTGGTTGCCGGGGCTGGGCTGGCGCTGATGCCGCGCAGCATGCTGGAGAGCATGCCTGGACATCATCAGGTTTCCGCCTGGCCGCTGGCGGAGGAGTGGCGCTGGCTGACCACCTGGCTGGTATGGCGTAGAGACGCAAAGAGCCGTCCGCTGGAGGCGTTCATCGCCCTGCTGCAAGAGCGGCCGCAGACGCCATAGGATAATAGTATAGATGTTTCAACATATTGCGCTGATGCGCGGCAAGGGATATTTTTAAACGGTCGCCATTAACGGTTAACGGAAAAAGAATGAATACCAAAGCCCGTAAGGTCATGATTATTGGTACCGGCAACGTCGGTGCATCGGCTGCCTACGCCCTGCTAAATCAGAACATTGCCGAAGAGCTGATTCTGGTCGATCTCAACCGCGATCGCGTCGAGGGACACGCCCAGGATCTGGCAGATGCCGCAGCCTATATGCCAGGGATGATGACTATCTCAACCCGTGACGTCAGCGAGTGCGCGGATGTCGATATCGCAGTGATCACCGTCTCCGGTGGGCCGCTCCTGCCCGGCCAGACTCGGCTGGACGAGCTGACCAATACGGCCAAAATCGTCAAAAAGATTGTGCCACAGATGATGGAGAACGGCTTCAACGGCATCTTTCTGATCGCCACTAACCCGTGTGACATTATCACCTGGCAGGTGTGGAAGCTCTCTGGCCTGCCGCGTAACCAGGTGATTGGCACTGGCGTATGGCTGGATACCACCCGTCTGCGCCGCTCTCTCGCCCAGTCGCTGGATATTGGTGCGCAGAGCATTGATGCCTTTATCCTTGGCGAGCATGGCGATACCCAGTTCCCGGTCTGGTCCCACTCCTCGGTGTACGGTTCACCCATCGCCGAGGTTTATCGGCGCAAGACCGGTCAAGAGTTGGATCGTGAGCGTCTGGCGGAGCAGGTTCGCCGTCAGGGTTTTGATATCTACGCCCGTAAAGGCTGCACCGAGTACGGCATTGCCGGGACTATCGTCGAGATCTGCCGCAATATCTTCACCGGTAGCCATCGGGCGTTAGCCATCTCCTGCGTGCTCGACGGAGAGTATGGCGCGAAAGATATCGCCATCGGCGTACCGGCGGTGCTGGCCCAGAACGGCGTTCAGCAGATCATCGAACTGCAGCTGGCCGAGGATGAGCAGGCGAAGTTCCAACACTCGGCAAGCGTCATTGCCGCAAACATCGCCCGCCTGCCCTGAAAGTTGTTTATTGTCGTTAGCTTGCCGCACCGCGACGCACTAACAGCAGCGTCAGGCTAAACGACATTACCAGCGAGATCAGCACGCCGGAGATGGCATACGGGAACCACGGCCCGATATAGGCTGGCAGGCTGAAGATGCTGGACAGAATGTAGCCAAACAGTCGTACGCCAAAGAAAGCGATAAACGCCGACGCCACGCTACTGGCAATCGTCGCGGCAATAAACGCGCGCTTCTCTTTGGTCAGTACACCAAACAGCGCCGGTTCGGTGATGCCCAGCAGTGCGGAGATGGCCGCAGAGAGCGTCACGGTGCGATCGTCGCGATGACGATTCTGGAACCAGATGGCAAAGGTGGCGCCTGCAATGGCCATGTTGGCCATGCACATCATCGGCATCAACATGTCGTAGCCGTGTTCGCTGAAGTTTTGCAGGGCAATGGGCGTCATCGCATGATGCATGCCGGTGAGGATCGCCACCGGACGGATCGCGCCCACGATCAACCCCGCCAGCACCGATGAAGTATCAAACAGCCCCTGAATGCACCACGCCAGCCCTTTGCCCAGCCAGATACCCACTGGACCAATCACCACCAACGCCACCAGCGCAGTGATAAACAGCGTCAGGGTCGGCGTAAACACGGTTCTCAGCACCTCCGGCATGACGCGATCCACTGCGCGATGGATATAGCTCAGCGCCAGCACCGAGAAGATGACCGGAATGACGCTGGAGGCGTAGTTAAATATCGACACCGGCAGCACACCGGCAAACCAGTAGGCCTGCACCGCCCCCGGCGCACCGCTCGACAGCTGCTTGGCCGCCTCAATCAGGGAGGGATACATCAAGCAGGCAACCACGGCTGCCGCTAAATATTCGTTGGTTTTAAACATCTTGGCGGCGGATACCGCCAGGAAAAACGGCAGGAACCAGAACACGCCGCTGGCGATCATATCGATCACCATTACAGTGTCACTTTTCGCTGACAGCAGATTCATGGCAATAAAACCGGCCAGCAAGCCTTTGATCATCCCCGCACCCGCGATAGCCGGTACGATGGGGCCAAACACGCCGGACACCGTATCCATAAACAGCGAAATCAGGCCTTTCTTGGCTTTGGCAGGTGCCTTATCGGCTGGCTCAGCGGCCACGTCGCCGCCGATCTGCTGATACCATTGATTGACCTGCGGGCCGATAATGACCTGATACTGCTCGCTTTGCAGCTGTGCGCCCAGTACGCCAGGTAGCTGGGTCACGGCCTGCTGGTTGATCTTCGCCTCATCCACCAGATCGAAGCGCAGACGCGTCATGCAGTGCCAGACTTTATTGATATTTTCTCGACCGCCAACGCCTTGAATTAGCGCATTGATGATGGCTGGATTACTCATTTGCTGGCTCCTTATCTGCCACGATGACGGCATGTTCAATGGTGAAGAAGTCTACGGGAAGGCGGCAGCGATAAACAGACCAATAAAAAGTGATAACGCTCACATAACCCGTACAGAAAGGCGATACGAATAACAATAACGCCAAATTGGTCTGGTTTTTTTATCATTTACCCTCCCTGCGCGGACCAAAATAAAGTGCTGGAAATCGGTAAATAAGAGCAGGAATAATAGTCCCCGTAACCTGCTTTCAGTCAGCCGTCAGGAGCGACCATGACACCCACTTTAATCACCAACGTTGAATGTTTCATCACCCGCCCGGATCGCCACAACCTGGTGCTGGTCAAAGTCACCACCGATAAAAATATCGTCGGCTATGGCTGCGCCACGTTTCAGCAGCGGCCGCTGGCGGTAAAAACCATGGTAGATGAATACCTGAAACCACTGTTGATGGGGCGCGATGGCAACCACATCGAAGATCTGTGGCAGATGATGCAGGTGAACGCCTACTGGCGAAATGGCCCGGTGATGAACAACGCCATCGCAGGCGTGGATATGGCACTGTGGGATATCAAAGGCCAGCTGGCGGGAATGCCGCTCTATCAGCTGTTCGGCGGTAAATCGAAAGACGCGATTGCGGTTTACAGTCATGCGGCCGGTGAAAGCATGGATGAACTCTATACCCAGGTAGATGCCCTGCTCTCACAAGGTTATCGCTACATTCGCTGCCAGCTCGGTTTTTACGGCGGTACGCCGCAGGATCTTCATTCCACTCGCGAACCGACGGCGGGTGCCTATTACGATCAGGACGAATACATGGCGAATACTATCGCCATGTTTAAAGCCCTGCGCGAGAAGTACGGCCACCGTTTTCATATTCTGCATGACGTGCATGAGCGACTGTTTCCGCAGCAGGCAATTCAGCTGGCGAAGGCGCTGGAGCCTTATCAGCCCTGGTTTTTGGAAGATATCGTGTCGCCGCAGCAGAGCGGTTGGTTAACGCAGATTCGGGCACACAGCAGCGTGCCGCTGGCAATGGGCGAGCTGTTTAACAACCCGGCTGAGTGGCACGATTTGATCGTCAACCGGCAGATCGATTTTATCCGCTGTCATGTGTCGCAGATCGGTGGCATTACCCCCGCGCTCAAGCTGGCGGTACTGTGCCAGGCGTTTGGCGTGCGGCTGGCGTGGCACGGGCCACCGGATATGACCCCCGTCGGCGTGGCGGTGAATACCCATCTTAATATTCACCTGCACAACGCGGCGATTCAGGAGTTTATCCCGGCCCAGGCCAATACTCTGGCGGTGTTCCCCAACGCGCCGCAGGCGGAGGGCGGATATATGTATCCGCTGGATCGTCCGGGGATTGGCATGCAGGTGGATGAAGCGGCGCTGGCGCGTTTCCCGGTGGTCTATCGTCCACATGAATGGACGCAAAGCCGCCTGCCGAACGGGGCGATGCACACGCCTTAACTGCCGCTGCGAAAGCGCAGGTTGTCGGCGTTGAACGGCGTAACGTAGGTACATTCGTAGTGAATGTCGATCACTTCGCTTAAGATCCACACCTCGCTGCCGGAAAGTATGCCGCGATTGGTGATTTTCATGGCGGGCGTGCCGCGTTTGCAGCCGAGCAGCGCGGCCTGAGCTTTATCCACCGCTACCGCCTGATAGTGGGTAAGAAAGTGGGACAGCGTCAGGCCTTTGCCGATGGCATAGCGTTGCAGTGAGCTTTCGATCGCCTGCTGATTGAGATCGGGAAAGCGCGCCAGCGGCAGACTGGAGGTTTCAATCTGCGTACAGCGCTCGTCCACGTAGCGCAGGCGACAGAAGTACCACAGCCACTCATTTTCCCCGATGCCAAATACCTGCTGCTGCTCCTTGCTGGGCAGCCGTTTATGCAGGCTGAGCAGCCGATAGCGCATTTGATCAAAGCGTTTTTCGGTGATGGAGTTGTAGACCAGCGGATTGCTGCGCGCGTTTTCGCTGACGTAAATCCCCGAGCCCTGCACGATACGAATAATGCCGATGCTGACCAGCTTTTTTAAGGCTTCCCGCACGGTGTAGCGCGACACGCCATACTCTTCGGCGAGTTCGCGCTCGGCGGGTAATTTATGTAACGGCTCGCTGGCCGTCTGAAAGATCTTGCTGAGCATATCCTGAGTGATAAATTCCCGTTTTTTCATGGCTTCCATCAACGTTAGGGGAAAAGAGCGTTTTTATTACGGGTTTAAAATGAGATCTAAATCACAAAATGGTTGTCTTTTCGCCAGTGAAAGTTTTAAGATCGCCCCATCTTTTCCCCTCATCAACACTACTATAACCTTATGACAACGAACACTGTTTCACGCAAAGTTGCGTGGCTGCGCGTCGTGACGTTGGCCATTGCGGCTTTCATCTTCAATACCACGGAATTTGTGCCTGTCGGACTGCTCTCTGACATCGCTGATAGCTTCGGCATGCAAACCCCGGAAGTGGGTATTATGCTCACCATCTATGCCTGGGTAGTGGCGCTGCTGTCGCTGCCGTTTATGCTGCTCACCAGCCAGGTAGAGCGGCGCAAGCTGCTGATCGTGCTGTTTGTGCTGTTTATTGCCAGCCACGTGCTCTCCTTCCTGGCGTGGAACTTCACCGTGCTGGTGGTGAGCCGGATTGGCATTGCCTTCGCGCATGCTATCTTCTGGTCAATCACCGCCTCGCTCGCTATTCGCGTGGCACCGCCGGGCAAGCGTGCCCAGGCGCTGAGCCTGCTGGCCACCGGTACGGCACTGGCGATGGTACTGGGGCTGCCAATTGGCCGGATCGTCGGGCAATACTTCGGCTGGCGCACCACCTTCTTTATTATTGGCATTGGGGCGCTGATCACCCTGCTCTGCCTGGCGAAGCTGCTGCCGAAGCTGCCGAGCGAACACTCCGGCTCGCTGAAAAGCCTGCCGCTGCTGGTTCGTCGCCCGGCGCTGATGAGTATCTACCTGCTGACGGTCGTGGTGGTCACTGCGCACTACACCGCCTATAGCTACATTGAGCCGTTTGTGCAGCACGTGGCAGGACTGAGCGGCAGCTTCGCTACCGTGCTGCTGCTGATCCTGGGCGGCGCAGGGATCATCGGCAGCATCCTGTTTGGCAAGCTGGGCAACCTGCACGCCTCCACGCTGGTCAGCGGTGCAATTGCCGTTCTGACAATATCGCTGGTGCTGATGCTGCCCGCCTCGCACAGCACAACGTACCTCGCCATACTCGGCGTATTCTGGGGCGTTGCGATTATGATCATCGGCCTCGGTATGCAGGTGAAGGTACTGTCGCTGGCCCCGGACGCCACCGACGTGGCGATGGCGCTCTTCTCAGGGATCTTTAACCTCGGCATCGGCGCGGGCGCGCTGGTGGGTAACCAGGTGAGCCTGCATTGGTCAATGGCTAACGTGGGTTACGTGGGCGCAGTCCCTGCGCTGGCGGCGCTGGTGTGGTCGGTGGTGATATTCCGCCGCTGGCCCACGGTGCTGGAAGAGCATACTGAGCTTAAAGAGCAGACCCAATAACGTTTACGCCGGGTGGCGCTGCGCTTACCCGGCCTACGTTTTCTTTACTATGAGAGTGGGTAGCTGGAGATAATCTCCAGCACGCCGTTGATAATAAACTGCACCCCCATGCAGACCAGCAAAAAGCCCATCAGCCGGGAGATGGCCTCAATACCGCTTTTACCCACCAGCCGCATCACCGCGCCCGAACTGCGCAGACAGCCCCAAAGGATCACTGACACAAGCAGGAAAATCAGCGGCGGCGCAACCAGGATCACCCAATCCGGAAAGGTAGAGCTGTGGCGCAGGGTGGAAGCCGAGCTGATGATCATCGCGATGGTTCCCGGCCCGGCGGTGCTGGGCATCGCCAGGGGGACAAAGGCGATATTGGCGTCCGGCTCCTCTATCAGCTCGGCCGTTTTGCTCCTGGCCTCCGGGGACTCATGTGCTTTTTGCTGGGGAAAGAGCATCCGGAAACCGATAAAGGCGACGATCAGTCCCCCGGCGATGCGCAGTCCCGGAATCGAGATACCAAAGGTATTCATCACCACCTGCCCGGCATACCAGGCCACCATCATAATGGCAAATACATATACCGACGCCATCAGCGACTGACGGTTACGTTCGGCGGCATTCATATTGCCCGCCAGGCCAAGAAACAGCGCGACGGTAGTCAACGGGTTCGCCAGCGGCAGCAATACCACCATCCCTAATCCAATTGCCCTGAACAGATCCTGCATAAGGTGCACTCCATGAAGCGGATACATTGATGCCTATTATATGCGCAAAGCCCCTGCATGTGCAGCGGACAATCCGCTAAGCCAATGTATAACTTACAGTTATTAATTTATTAGTTATTGCTAAAAAATTGGTGCATGAAACGTTTTAGCAAATTGTGGCATAAGTTAATGCATTCAGTTGACTTATAGTTGCCCCGGCAATAGTATCTGCCGTGACTAATCTACTTGCCGGGGCAACCATCGTGAAAAGCACCAGTGACTTGTTCAACGAAATCATCCCACTGGGCCGCTTGATCCACATGGTCAACCAGAAAAAAGATCGCTTATTAAACGATTACCTTTCGCCGCTGGATATTACGGCGACGCAGTTTAAGGTGCTCTGCTCTATCCGCTGCGCGACCTGCATCACGCCGGTAGAGCTAAAAAAAGTGCTGTCTGTCGATCTCGGGGCACTCACCCGCATGCTGGATCGACTGGTATGCAAAGGCTGGATTGAGCGTCAGCCTAATCCGCATGACAAGCGCGGCGTGCTGATCCAGCTTACCGCTGACGGCGCAGCGCTTTGTGAGCAAGGCCATAAATTAGTGGGGCAAGACCTGCATCAGGAACTAACAAAAAACTTAACGGCAGATGAAGTGGCAACCCTTGAGTACTTGCTCAAGAAAATACTGCCGTAAACAGAAGAGGTATAATGATGTCCAGACGCAATAATGACGCCATTACTATTCATAGCATATTGGACTGGATCGAGGATAACCTGGAGTCACCGCTGTCGCTGGAGAAAGTCTCTGAGCGTTCGGGTTATTCAAAATGGCACCTGCAACGGATGTTTAAGAAAGAGACCGGGCACTCATTAGGTCACTATATCCGCAGCCGCAAGCTTACTGAAATCGCACAGAAGCTTAAGCAGAGCAACGAGCCGATTCTCTACCTGGCAGAGCGCTACGGCTTTGAGTCACAGCAGACGTTGACCCGAACGTTTAAAAACTATTTCGACGTGCCGCCGCATAAGTATCGCATGACCAGTATGCACGGTGAGGCCCGTTATCTGCTGCCGCTAAACCATTACAACTGTTAACCGCCTGTATTTAGACGTATCGAGGAAATCATGAAGTTTACCGTCTCCGCCGCCCTTACCCTGCTGGCGCTGTTTTCTGGCAATAGCTTTGCGGAGCAGCCGCGCCCTAGTGAACAAAACCAGCGCGACGCGATGATTATGCCTTCGGCCCATGACCAGTCACCGTTTGACTTAAATCACATGGGTTCCGGAAGTGATAAATCCGACGAGTTAGGCGTGCCCTATTACAACTAAGCACGGCTAATACGTTCTTGCCCCGCCCTGTGCGGGGCTTTTTTTAGCGTGCGGCGACTGACGGCCACAGACGGAAGCCAAAGATATTGATGTACAGGCCAGCCATGATCAGCGCAGCGCCGAGCAGTTGCAGACCATTCAGCGTCTCCCCCAATAACAGCGCGGCGCTGGCCATGCCGACCACCGGCACCAGCAGCGAGAGCGGCGCAACGCGCCAGGTTTCGTAACGCCCAAGCAGCGTTCCCCAGATCCCGTAGCCAATGATGGTGGCAACAAACGCCAGATAGATCAGCGACAGCACGGTGGTGATATCAATCTGTACCAGACTTTGCAGCATCAGCGCCGGGCCATCGAAGATCAGCGAGGCGACCATAAAGGGTACCACCGGGATCAGCGCGCTCCAGACCACCAGCGACATCACCGCCGGTCGTGACGAATGCTGCATGATCTGTTTGTTGAAGATATTGCCGCAGGCCCAGCTAAAGGCGGCCGCCAGAGTCAGCATAAAGCCCAGCACGGTCACGTCCTGACCATTGAGGCTGGATTCCGCCAGCACCAGCACGCCAAAGATCGCCAGGGTAATCCCCAGCACCTGCTTAAGCTGAAGCCGCTCGCCGAAGGTTGCCGCCCCAAGGACGATGGTAAAGAAAGCCTGCGCCTGCAAGACCAGCGAGGCCAGCCCGGCGGGCATGCCAAACTTAATCGCGCTAAACAGAAAGGCAAACTGGCCAAAGCTGATGGTCAGGCCGTAACCCAGCAGCAGACGCAGCGGCACCTTCGGCCGGGCAACAAATAGCAGCGCCGGAAAGGCCACCAGTACAAAACGCAGACCTGCCAACATTAGGGGGGGCATATTGTGCAGCCCGACCTTAATTACAACAAAATTAAGTCCCCAAACTACCACCACCAGCAATGCCAGCAGTCCGTCTTTCCGCGTCATACCTGCCCCTGAAGTTTCAGTTTTTGTAAAAATGTTACATTATCGTAAAAATCCGCCGAGAGACAGATCACAATTTTCAGTAGGTCACGCTGTGCGATGAGATAAATGTGGTCGCTATACAGTGCGCGTTTGGCATGGTATTGCTGATAGTGAACGCAAAAAATAAAAAACACTGCACTGTCGGATATAACATGATCACATCTCAGCAACGCTCCATCATCGCACTGCTCGCCTCATCACTGCTGTTAACCATCGGACGCGGCGCGACGCTGCCGTTTATGACCATCTACCTCAACAGCCAGTACGGTATGGCGGTTGACCAGGTCGGTTTTGCCATGACCGTGGCCATGACCGTCGGCGTCGTCTTCAGCCTCGGCTTTGGCATTCTTGCCGATAAGTTTGATAAGAAGCGCTACATGCTGATTGCCATCACCATTTTCGTGGTTAGCTTTATCGGCATTCCCCTGAGCCATAACGCAGTTCTGGTGGTGATCTTATTCTCCATTATCAACTGCGCCTACTCGGTCTTCGCCACCGTGGTTAAAGCCTACTTCTCCGATACGCTGGCTCCGGCGGCGAAGTCAAAAGTGTTCTCGCTTAACTACTCGTTTCTCAACATCGGCTGGACGATTGGCCCGCCGCTGGGCACCCTGCTGGTGATGCAGAGCAGCCAGCTGCCCTTCTGGCTGGCTGCGGCCTGCGCTGCCTTCCCGCTGGTGTTTATCCAGATCTGGGTCCAGCGCGTCATGGTTAAGCACGAGGAGGAGACCCTCCAGCCCTGGTCACCGTCGCTTTTGCTGCATGATAAAGCCCTGCTGTGGTTTACCCTCTCCGGCATGCTGGCCTCATTCGCCAGCGGCTCATTTGCCTCCTGTATTTCGCAGTACGTCATGGCCGTAGCCGATAATGCCTTTGCGCAGAAAGTGGTGGCGCTGGTCCTGCCGGTGAATGCGGTTATCGTGGTTATGTTCCAGTACGTGATTGGCCGCACGCTGCGGGCCGACAATATCCGCCCGATGATGGCCGTCGGCACGCTCTGCTTTGTCCTTGGTCTGCTGGGCTTTATGATCTCTGGCAGCCAGCTCTGGCTGTGGGGGCTGTCAGCCGCCGTGTTTACTGTTGGGGAGATCATTTATGCTCCGGGCGAATACATGCTGATCGACCATATTGCCCCGCCGGGCATGAAGGCGAGCTATTTCTCAGCCCAGGCCCTCGGCTGGCTTGGTGCGGCAATGAACCCGCTGGCCACCGGCATTATTCTAACCACCCTGCCGGGCTGGACGCTGTTTGCCATCCTGGCGGCGACGATTGTTTTAGCCTGGCTGATGATGCTGCGCGGAATGCATATCAGGCCGTGGGACAGCGGGCTCAGCGCGGCAAAAGCATAAAAAAAGGGGCAGGAAATCTGCCCCTCTTAACACTTACCAGACCTGTTCAGCAATGCGCGTCACCAGGCGGACCTTGTCCCACTGCTGGGCTTCGGTCAGGCTGTTACCCTCTTCCGTCGAGGCAAAGCCGCACTGCGGGCTGAGGCAGATCTGATTAATATCCACATACTGCGCCGCTTCCTTGATGCGCGCCTCGATCCCTTCCGGGTTTTCCAGCTCGCCGTTTTTCGTGGTAATCAGACCCAGCACCACCTGCTGCTTACCCGGACGGATAAAGCGCAGCGGAGCGAAGTCGCCGGAGCGATCGTTGTCATACTCCAGGAAGAAGGCATCGACGTTGACCTGGCCGAAGAGCACTTCAGCCACCGGCTCGTAGCCCCCTTCGGAGATCCAGGTTGAGCGGAAGTTTCCGCGGCAAACGTGCAGACCGATGGTCAAATCCTCCGGCTTGCCCTCCAGCGCCTTGTTCAATACCCGAGCGTAGATGCGTGCCAGCTCATCAGGATCTTCACCGCGCTCGCGGACCTGGCGGCGCTGATCGTCTGAGCAGAGGTATGCCCAGACCGTATCGTCAAGCTGCAGGTAACGGCAGCCTGCTTCATAGAATGCATGAATGGCGTCGCGCCAGGTGGTTGCCAGATCGTCAAAGTAGGCGTCCAGCTCCGGGTAGACCGTGCTGTCGATATCTTTTCGGCCACCGCGGAAGTGCAGTACGCTCGGGCTGGGGATGGTCATCTTCGGCTGGGCGCTGCCGCTAATGCTCTGTAGGAAGCGGAAGTCTTCCAGCATCGGATGATCGCCGAAGCCCAGCTTGCCGGTCACGCGCACGCCGTGGGCTTTGGTCTGGACACCGTTGAATTGAATACCCGCGTCAGAATCGTAACGCTCTACGCCCTGCAGGCCGTCAAAGAAGTCAAAGTGCCACCAGGCGCGACGGAATTCGCCGTCGGTGACTACGTGCAGACCGCAGGCACACTGCTGCTCAACCACCTCGCGGATCGCACTGTCTTCCACCGCGCGCAGTTGGCCCGCATCGATTTCGCCCGCGGCAAACTGAATTCGCGCCTGCTTGATAGCATCCGGGCGCAGGAAACTGCCGACAACATCGGCGCGGAACGGGGAGTGGTGACGCTGCATGGTGATCTCCTTGCCGTCGGACAATGATAACCCGACGTGATAGTTCATGATTTAAACGATTTAGCCTTCTGGACGGCTATATGTCTAAAAATATGTCACACTCCTCGCCGCGATGCAACCGAGAATAATTCACGGGACGTGAAAAATACTCATGTGCTAACGCTAATCACCGCTGGCGAAGGCATAGCCTTCATCTTCCCAGCCTGCGATACCGCCGATCATGATCTTTACCGGCAGGCCCAGCTGCGCCAGTTTCAGCGCGGCGCGATCGGCACCGTTGCAGTGTGGCCCGGCGCAGTAGACAACAAATAGCGTCCCGGTGGACCACTCACGCATCTTCTCCTCGGTCATCTGGCTATGCGGGAGATGCACCGCACCGGGCAGATGGCGTTTAGCAAAGGCCTCAGCGCTGCCAACCACGTGCAGCAGAGCAAAATCCTGCTCATGGTGGGTTAACGCATGGTGGACATCGGCGCAGTCAGTTTCAACGCTGAGGCGCTGTAGAAAATGCGCAGCGGCCTGCTCTGCGGGGGCGGCGGGAAATTCGCTTACGTAGCTCATGGTAGTTTCTCCTTGGTTGTGTTAACACTAAGCTAACGTAAACTTGATCGACCTACCGCCTACCGCTATGCCAGAAAACGCCAGGATAATGACAACCTTACCTTCCCCCCGACCGCTGGTCGTGGTCGTTGCCTATGACGGCCTCTGCACGTTTGAATTCGGCATCGCCGTGGAGATATTTGGCCTGCCGCGCCCAGAGCTGGGGGAGAACTGGTACCGTTTTGCCGTGGCGTCGGTAGAGGAAGGTGAACTGCGTGCCACCGGAGGTATTCGGCTAGTGGCCGATGGCGGCCTGGGGCTGCTGGCACAGGCCGATACCATTATTATCCCTGGCTGGCGCGGCGCGGAGTGCCCGGTCCCGGAGGCGTTGTGTCAGGCGCTGCGCACGGCCAATGCACGGGGCTGTCGAATCATGTCTATCTGTTCCGGAGTTTTTGTGCTGGCAGCGGCCGGGCTGCTTAACGGCAAGCGTGCCACGACCCACTGGCGCTATACGCCTCTGCTGCGGGAGCGCTATCCCGCCATCGAGGTGCTTGATGATGCGCTCTATTATCATGAGGGGAGCGTGCTGACCTCGGCAGGCAGCGCGGCGGGGATCGATCTCTGTTTGCATCTGGTGCGCCTCGACTACGGCACTGACGTTGCCAATAACGTGGCCCGACGACTGGTCGTTCAGCCCCATCGTGACGGCTCGCAAAGCCAGCAGATTGCTCGACCGGTCGCCAGATCGCGAGAGAGCCAGCGGCTCGGACAGGTGTTCGACTACCTTCATCGTCAGCTTGCCGCCACGCATTCGGTGGCTTCCCTTGCGAAGCTCGCTGGCATGAGTCCCCGAACCTTTTTGCGTCGTTTTGATGAGGCAACCGGAACCACCCCGGCACGTTGGATCTTACAGGAGCGTCTGGCGCGTGCCCGGACGCTGCTGGCTAACGCCGATCTCAGTATGGAGGAGGTCGCAGCTCAGGCAGGATTTGCCACCGCCGCCTCGCTGCGCCATCACTTTCGCCAGCGTTTCGCCCTCTCACCACGAGACTACCGTAAAAATCAGGCATAAAAAAACCGCCAGTGATACTGGCGGCAAATGCTTGCATGGATAGATCTATTTTGTTCTGTACGTTATTCCGGGGTTCATTATTCGGAATAGCGGATCGGCACTATCATCGCACAGCCTTTCTTAACGAAGGTTAAACACGCAGCTTAATAGCCACGAATCAAAGCAACGCCGGGTGGCGGCTACGCCTTACCCGGCCTACTGGTTTTCCCGCCAGGCTTTAATCATCTCTTTGGTCACTTCATCTTTATAGCAAATAGGTGAATAGCCACCGGCTTTGCTCCAGGCGCTCCGCTTGCCGCATGAGCTGCCGTTACGCGCGCGGTTAAATGGGCAAGCGCAGGTACCGGGATACGCGGCAATAGACTCTTTGATAATATTTTCTTTTATCTGGGCATCAGAAATAGCGGGACCTTTGGCGAGCGCAGCGCTGCTTGCAACAAAGGCTATGCCAGCCAGCAGACTGACTAAGCATCGTTTTTTAAACATAGAGGTTGCTCTGTAGACAAGAGAGCATTAACAATAAAACGGCATCAATTAAGAAATATTGATTAATGACAAAAAATACATGAGCTAAATGAAAACAGGTAGGCCTGATAAGCGCAGCGCCATCTGGCAATGACAAATCACCGGATGAAGACTGCGCCTGACCTGTTTTAGAGGACCCTAACCTTTTTGTACGCCGGTATCGATCTTCAGATAGCGCATCAGACCCATGGTCGCGCTCTTTTTCGCTTCGTCGTTCACCGCGACCAGATAGTAATCCGTCGCGACTGCGTAAGGGGCTTTATCCGCTGGATAAACCGCGTACTTCAACACCAGTTTGCCGCTATGACGCTGACACTCCATATCCCAATGTCCCTGTTCTGCTGGCGAGATGCCGCATTTTCCCGGACCGTAGCTGTTTGAGAGATAGGAGTCGACGCGAGATTCAGCCTTCGTAATGTAAGCGGGTTTATTGTTGTACATAAAACCGGTACACACCGCCCCTGCTACGATGAGGAGCGGTAACGATAACAGCATTTTTCTTTTCATTTTGACGACCTAATTTTCTAACAGAAACCACCACGACTAGTATTATTCCTAAAAAAGGAAAATGTAACTACCTTTATTAGCGGTTTAGTCCCTATCTGATTCCCTCACGTCTACTAATAGACCGTCTTTGTGACAAAAGAATGAACGCTGTGTTAACAAAAAGCCGCCCGTAGGCGGCTATTCTTAGAGAGGCCTTGTACGATCGGGATCGTCGATATCTGGGTCATCAATATCAGGATCGTCAAAATCGGGATCGTCAGGGTCAATAGGGTCGATATCATCTGGCGGATAACGGTCGGGATCGTCCCGGTCCGGTCTGTCAGAGGGTAACGGGTCAAGAATATCGGGGCGTTCGGACATAGGACCTCCAGCACGATAAACGGCAGTAAAAGGATGTTAGCGAAGCGCTATTTTTTATCCTGTTTTGGCTTTTTGGTGTCAGATCCAGACTTCTTGTCAGAATTTTTTTGCTGATCTTTTGAAACGTTCAGATTAACGCTTTTCATGGGTAACTCCAGGTAAGATGGCAGCTTTTGCTGCTCCTGGAGTATAGGTAAGCTTTATCAATACCACCAGCGAAGCGGCAAGGCGTGGGCCCTGAACGACTCTCAAGAATATTAGATGTTACAGGGTCACCTTTCGCTGCTCTACACGGTCCAAGTCACGGTTTTCAGCATCGGTTCATTTACCGGACTATGCTATCCTTGAAACAAACAAGGAGGTGACATGTTTTCCTTTCTCAACACGCTTCAGCGGCTGATAAACAATCAGCAAGAAGCACCGACCACTCAGCCGAAATATTCAAATGAACAGCTTTTGCAATGGGCCACTGGCTGCATGCTAGAGGGACTTCCGGATGCGTTTTATGAAGCAAGGGTTACGTGTGAATGCAGTGTGAATGATGAAGGTCACCAGACAGTAAGTGTCTCTCACGAATTCAAGCTTACTGCAGAATCTGAGTACGCACGTTTTTCCCCGCCAGACGATCTGTATGCAACCAACTGCATAGAACAGATACTCACTGATAAAAAATGGAAATATGCAGCAATCATTTTCAATCCTCAAACTACAAGATTTGAATGGCAATAAACCATTTGGGGAAGAAATAACCGGGCGGCGCTACGCTTGCCCAACCTACACATCATGCCGGACCGTAGGCCCGTGCAAGCGTAGCGCCGCCGGGCAAGCCCTACGCGCTTAACCCCCGATTCACCAGCATTGGCTCAATCTTCGGATCGTGCCCACGCCACGCGAGATAAAGTTCAGCTAAATCAGTACTATTCCCGCGTGACAAAATCGCCTCCCGGAACCGCTGGCCGTTCTCGCGGGTCAGTCCGCCCTGCTCCACAAACCACTGGTAGCCATCATCGGCCAGCATTTGCGTCCAGATGTAGGCATAGTAGCCCGCAGCGTAACCGCCACCGAAGATATGCGCAAAATAGCTGCTGCGATAGCGCGGCGGCACGGCGGCAAGATCGAGATTTTCCCGCTTGAGCACCTCGGCTTCAAAAGCAGCAACATCGCTGACGGCAGTAGGTGATGCGAGGCTATGCCAGTTCATATCCAGCAGCGCGGCGCTCAATAGCTCCGTCATGTCATAACCCTTGTTGAACAATGCCGCCCGATGCATCTTCTCCTGCAGTGCCTTCGGCATGGGTTCGCCGGTCTGGTAGTGGCGGGCATAGCGGGCGAAAACATCAGGATGGCTGGCCCAGTGCTCGTTGATCTGTGACGGGAACTCGACAAAATCACGCGGCGTATTGGTGCCGGAGAGCGTCGCGTAGCGCTGGGTGGCAAAAAGCCCGTGCAGGGTATGACCAAACTCATGGAACAGCGTGATCACGTCATCCCAGGAAATGAGCGCGGGTCCGCCTGCGGAAGGTTTCTGGTAGTTGCAGACGTTATAGATAACCGGCCGGGTTCCCTGCAATGTAGATTGCTCCACAAAGTTACCCATCCACGCCCCGCCGCTTTTGCTGTCGCGGGCGTAAAAGTCGCCGTAGAAGAGCGCCATGCCGGTGCCGTCAGCATCAACGATCTCCCAGACGCGGACGTCAGGATGGTAAACCGGCAGATCAAACCGCTCGATGAAGCTCAGGCCGAACAGCTGGCTGGCGGTCCAGAATACGCCGTCAACCAGCACGGTGTTGAGGGCAAAGTAGGGTTTGATCTGTGCCTCATCAAGAGCGAATTTCTCCCGGCGCACCTGCTCGGCATACCACGCCCAGTCCCAGGCCTCGGCCCGGAATCCACCCTGCTGCTCATCGATTACCCGCTGAATATCGGCCAGCTCTTGCTCGGCACGAGCGCGCGCCGCCGGAACGATATTACGCATAAAGGTCAGCGCGGCGGCAGGATTTTGCGCCATCTGGTCGGCAGTTTTCCAGGCGGCATAGTCCGGGAATCCCAGTAGCGCGGCCTGTTCGGCGCGGATCTGGGCCAGCCGCAGCACGACGGCGCGGGTATCGTTTTTATCGCCTTTTTCCGTACGTGACCAGCCTGCTTTGAAGAGCTGTTCCCGGGTCTGTCGATCGCGCAGTCCCGCCAGAGCAGGCTGGTGGGTCGTATTCAGGAGAGGGATAAGCCAGCGTCCGGAGAGCCCCCGCTCTTCAGCTGCCGCCCGCGCCTGCGCTTTTTCGCTCTCACTCAGGCCATCAAGCTGCTGCTCGCTCTCGACGATCAGGCCACCCGCCTTGCCTGCCGCCAGCAGATGCTGGTTAAACTGGCTAGTGAGGGTCGCCGCTTCGGTATTGAGGCTTTTTAGCGCCTGTTTCTCGGCGCTGCCCAGGGTCGCCCCTGCCAGAATAAAGCGCTGGTGGACGACCTCCGTCAGGCGCAGGGATTCCGCGTCCAGCCCGAGCGCGTGGCGCTGCTGCCAGACGGCATCAATACGGGAGAAGAGCGCACTATCCAGATAGATATCATTTGCCAGCTCGGCCAGCTCTGCGGAGAAGGCTTCATCAAGCTGCTGAAGATAATCATTGGTATGGGCAGAGGTCATAGCAAAAAAGAGGCTGGTAACCCGGTTAAGAAGCTGCCCGCTCTGCTCCAGCGCCAGGATGGTGTTGTTAAAATCCGCTAGCGTTGTCGCCTGGGCGATGGCGCTGACCTCAGCGCGCTTTTGCCGAACGCCCTCGTCAAAGGCCGGACGATAGTGGCTATCTTCAATCATATCGAAGCGCGGCGCCAGGTAAGGCAGCGTGCTTTCACTCAATAAAGGATTCGTTAGCGACATTTCAACTCCTTAAACATTGTCGTTTACCTCAGGCTCTTAACCCATGCTATCGTAATAACACACAAAAAGCGTTGAGGAACAGAATGATGATTATTTTAGTCACCGGGGCAACGGCAGGGTTTGGCGAAAGCATCACCCGCCGTTTCGTTGAAAACGGTCATAAAGTGATTGCTACCGGCCGTCGTCAGGAACGTTTGCAAACCCTGAAAGATGAGCTGGGCAATAGCGTTCTCACCCTGCAACTGGACGTACGCAACCGTGCCGCTATCGAACAGGCGCTGGACTCTCTCCCCGCCGAGTGGCGCGACATCGATGTGCTGGTCAACAACGCCGGTCTGGCGCTGGGCCTGGAGCCTGCGCATAAGGCCAACGTTGAAGACTGGGAGACAATGATTGATACCAACAACAAGGGGCTGATCTATATGACCCGCGCCGTGCTGCCGGGTATGGTAGAACGCAACCGTGGGCACATCATCAACATCGGCTCTACCGCAGGCAGCTGGCCTTACGCGGGCGGCAACGTCTATGGCGCAACCAAGGCCTTTGTACAGCAGTTCAGCCTCAACCTGCGTACCGATCTGCACGGTACGGCGGTGCGCGTGACCAACATCGAACCGGGTCTGGTAGGTGGAACCGAGTTCTCTAACGTTCGCTTCAAAGGCGACGACGATAAAGCGGGCAAAACCTATGAGAACACCAACGCCCTGAGCGCAGAGGATGTGTGCGAGGCCGTCTGGTGGGTAGCGACCCTGCCGAAGCACGTGAACATCAACACCCTTGAGATGATGCCGGTTAGCCAGACCTGGGCTGGCCTAAGCGTACATCGCAGCTGATATTTCCTACCCGGCCTGCGGGCCGGGTATGGGATGCAGATCAAATAGATGGTATGGTAGGCGCGTCACTATTCCATTAAGTAAGAGCGCATGGCCGTCGAAACCCACCTTAATCCTGTATTGCCCGTTAATCAGCAAATTTACCGTATCCTGCGCCAGGATATCGTACATTGCCTGATCCCCCCCGGCACGCCGCTGTCGGAGAAAGAGGTATCGGTGCGGTTTAACGTCTCGCGCCAGCCGGTTCGTGAAGCTTTTATCAAACTTGCTGAGAATGGACTGATTCAGATCCGTCCCCAGCGCGGCAGCTACGTTAATAAGATCTCCATGACTCAGGTCCGCAACGGCTGCTTTGTGCGTCAGGCGATTGAGTGCGCCGTCGCCCGCCGGGCCGCGACGCTGATCACCGATAGCCAGCGTTATCAGCTGGAGCAGAACCTGCACCAACAGCGAATTGCTATCGACCACAAGCAGCTTGATGATTTCTTCCAGCTTGACGATGAGTTTCACCAGAAGCTGGCGCTGATTGCCGACTGCCAATTGGCGTGGGATACGGTGGAGAATATCAAAGCCACCATTGACCGGGTGCGCTATATGAGCCTCGATCACGTTTCCCCGCCGGAGAAGCTACTGCGTCAGCATCAGGATATCTTTAATGCGCTGGCTAAGCATGACGTAGAGGGCGTAGATAAGGCGATGACCGCGCATCTGGAAGAGATTGGCGAGACGGTACAGCTGATCCGCCAGGAGAACAGCGACTGGTTCAGCGAGGAGTAAGCGAAGACGGTTGCGTAATGGGCTGGATGGGAGCGGTTACTGGCTGTTTCCCTGCGGCTCGCAAGCGCTATTTATATTCACTGTTTCTAGACTCTAATAAGAAGGTGTCATTTTCATCAACCTTTTATTTTCAACATCCAGAGCATAATGCCAGTCATACCAGCCTTCTCTCTTTTCATGAAAAGAACAAACGACCAACACCTCTTTTGCAGCACTCGACGTTAAGTAATAAAAAGATGCACCCTCCGGTGCTGGAAATGCTGAAACCAAGCCTCCCTCCCTATTTAAGACAGTCAGTAAGGCTGGTAGCGGCGAGGGCTGGCTTAATATAAAAACCAACTCGCGTTTTTCATGTAACATTGCCGAATCCAAATTTTCCATATGACCAGTGACCAGGCGCGCATCGTATACCCAGCTTAAGGTGCATGTTTCTTTATCTACAACTAAATTATTAATCACTTGTTAGTCATTCCAGCTTATATACAGACCGCAATTAAAATCATTCTTATTAGACTGCACAGCAATCTCACCCCACACATATTCAAAAACCACACCATAAGGTGGCTGCGATATATCACGTATTGATGCAAAGTTTAAGGTGCTTTCCAAAAACTCCTTTACTCTCGCCTCTTCCCTTAAGAGTAGGTCTACATTCGCTCTGAGCTCCCAATCATGTAGGGAAGAGTAAAACTCCGTTCCTTTTTCAACCATACATATCTTTTTTGAGAACTGCTCCATCGCTGGCCAAAACTCTAAAAAATACTCTCTCCCAAGCCATGAGACGCTCTCCACGTAGTAACCATAACGACCGAACTCTTTTATATCGTCATTTTCTCTATAAAAGCAACTCCCAACAAACTCCTCCTGAGATTGCAAATTAATCGAATAGTTATCAATGGTTACATTGCCATCATGTTCATCTAAAATCATTTTCTTCATAAATCAATGCCCCCAGAATGAAAACCCTCTCTCGTTATGGGTATATCCCTACTATATTTTATTTTTAATCCCATCGCTCGTCCAGGTATGGAGTAATACTTACGATTGTGAGAAACCTTGACTTGCAATTTATACTCAACTGATTGCTACATATTTTTATTCCGCTATGGGTTTCGCTAGAAAATATTTCTGGTGAGCAGATAAAACCTATCCCATTGCCTTTAACATCTAGATCTACTACGTCTCCAAATGTGATTATCACACTAAGTGCATTGAATTCACACTCATTCCATTTTTCTGGGTAAGATGAAGGGATATTTCTGCTATAAAATTGAAATGTGACATCTGAAAAACGTTCAAATGAAAAGCTACTTACTTCAATAGATTGGAGGCTTAACTCCCCACCAAACATAAATTTTATTTTTTCCTTCCCTAACGCATTATCAAACCACATTTAAAAGCCCTCAAAGTTATCATGCCCATGAGTCCCTGACATACTACCTGCATTCAGGTTTTGGAGTAATGTTACAATGAAATGAGGCTCAGCGCCATGAGTTAGGGTAGCGTCAGGATGACCTAAACTATGCAATTTGATTATGCTAAATTTGACCCGACCCGCGTATTGACGATGAATGCTTCTAGTGTGCCGTCGATCTGGTTATAAAACCAGTACACCCTGGGGTTTAAAAAATAGATTAGCTTTCAAGATAATTAATTAAGAGATTGATTTTTGCATACTCTACGTTAGTAAAGTCACCGTGAGCAAAATAACCGCAAAATCTTCTATATAAAGTTTTCAACTCATTTTCCGATGATCTTTCATCCTGTAATATCTTAAGTGCCGATTTATAAAATTCCTTACCCTGTAATTTATTTTCTCGATCAGAACAAGATATGATATCAGTCAATAATTCTATAGCTTTTGTTTTATTCATGGCAGCCTCAAAAATTCACCTTATTTGTTCTAATGATCGTTGAGCTTGGCGGTTTCCTAACATTAACTATACAATAAAATCTGGTTTACTCGCCACTCCCCTCCGGGGTCGTGCTACACGCATTTAAATTTGTTCCTAACCAATTTGTCTCGATCCATGTACTGGCCCTGCTTGCGCAGGTTCTGGGTGTGGTCTGAAAGCTGTACGCTTTTCATTCAGCTGTTGGCTCCAGGCACTGTTCTGTGCTTCCCAGCACACCCTGCCTTACGCATCCGTGAGGCGTGCCGTTGTAATAGTGAAGAAGTGACAGGGTTGGCAGATCCTGACGGCATTTAACTAAAAATATCAAGCCGAAAACATCACTGAAATTGCTTCCAGATTTTTTATTTTTTCTTAATCTTTCCATATTGATAGGCGATATTAATTAACTCCTCGATAAATCCTTCATCGTCAGGCCAATCTAAAATAAAACGAGGATATTGCGGCATATAAAAATCGGGGTTCATCTCTTGAATCATTACTTCAAGTTCTTTTTTTATTTGAAGCAACAATTCGATAGAAAGAGGAGCTATTTCATGACGTTCATGACGTTCATGACGTTCATGACGTTCATGACGTTCATGACGTTCATGACGTTCAATAATTTTTTTAATTGCAATGCTTATCAATATCTTTAAGGAGGAGTTCATAATAAAGACCCATATTTCCAAGGTTGTAGGACAAAGAGTTGCTCTGCTCCACCACTGTATTGAGCACCATATTTAAACTGTGGTGCAACTCTACCTCTAATCATTGTTGTTCCTGGTTTTATCTGCCACTGCTTAATTCCGGTCATATCATTCCATTCTGGTTGCAATGCTAGGCCAGACCTGTTTTTTGAAGGGTGAATATTTCAAAATAATGATTCCGTCGCCCTTCATTTGATGATCTGCTCAATCCCTACCGATGCACCCCAGCGGATTCGGTGCATACTGATAGAAGTTCACTCCCCCTATGTGATCCTGCTAGTGGATTCTGCCACGGAAAGGTTATCTGATAAAGAAGATAAATTTGTCAGTATTATGGATGCTTTTTTAAGCATCTAACTATCATGCGAGCAACACTTGCACATATCTACAAAATTTTCTATAGTCGAAAACTCATAGAAATTAAAGTAAATTATGATAAAAACCAAACCTAAGCCTCAAAACCAAATTTTCTAAATGCCTCCCAAATATTCTTTTTAATATTTTCAAAATTTAAGTTTTGGCTTTCTCTTTCATTAAAATCATCGCGCCAAATATAGAAATCAGCAAATGAACCATTTCCAGCATGTATACCCCTCCATATATCAAAAGCAGCCTTCAAGTTCTCAATTTCGTTCACTTCATTTGAAGTGACGGTTTCAGCAAGATGATTTTTTATTATTTTCATAGCTCTAATCCAGTTGGATTCATTCTCACCTTCCATAATTTCGATGATTTTATTTAACTGTTCTATTAAAAAAACAATTTGCGATTTATTTATCATTTGTTATCTCATTAGCCAACTGTTCAAAACTTGATCACCATTTAACCGCCATGGTTGCTCAACAAATATTTGCGTTACGTTTTGCCCACCTAAATATGCTCCTCCTTGGTAGCCTACTAGACCTTCATAAACGACATTTTCTTTTGGTATTAGTATCTTATATCCAGTTTCTATAGGTGATGTACCAGTCAATGCCCCATTCTTATCAAACCACTGGGGTTTAATTGCAAGATCTAATCGTACTTTCGCAACCGATTCAGCATGTGCTTTAGTGAACCATTGACCTAAAGCATTTTTTCCGCCTCCGCCCTTACCAGCCCTATAAAGAATTAAATCTTCTTGCAGAGCATATTTATTGTATTTCCCACCAGCAAAATTTGCTACAGGATTACCCTCAATATTAGCCAACGGCCCAGGCCTATTAACCATATTATACTTATATGTATTATTGCACTTACTCAATCCATACGGGTCCACCCACCCCAGCGGATTCGGTGCATACTGACAGAGGTTTAATCCCCCCGCCAGTCCTATCGGGTCAAGTCGCACAATTCAGCCAGAGTTCTGCTCGTACTGTCAACTTTGGTCGAACCTTCCTGAAATCACCACGTCATAGTTCATATGCTGTCGCCATAATCTAATAAGTCTAGCTATCTGCATAAAGCATATTTTATCATTTAATCAGCAAGTTAAACAAAAAAACCATTACTTTTTAAATGTAAAATGTAGACGTGGTCATTCCTGAAACCCAACACCATCTTAAAATTGGCTATGTCTGCATCTCTCACATCAGTCGTAAAACCAAAATTTAGCGTTCCCCATAAATATAAATAATCTCTTGAGTTTTTATATCAATATCTACATTTATCCCACCTGCAATCCCAGCGGACATATCCATCCAGTTATCTTGTGTTATTTCATGAGCATAAAAACGAATCGTATAGCATATGCTATTAGCTCTTTTTTTAGTTTTACTATCAAAAGAAATATAATACTTAGAAATATCATGCATACCTGAAGTAACAAATTCACTATTCATTACAGCGCTAATAGCCTTTAACAAATATGGAGTATATTTTTTATCAAGTTTAAAAATAATTTCATCCTGGTTCATATCTCCCCCTTCATAAAGGTGTTGCATCATTAGGACCACTGACTCTACCAAAAATCTTCCAGAACCGGCCACTTGGCGTTCCTAAAGCATCAGTATAGCCAGGGAATGTATTATTAGCATTGTTGTGAATTCTTATATCAGCACCAGAGAATATATCACTATCGTGATGATCTCCTGCTTTATTCGTCCGATTAAAACCTGCATCTGAATAATCGCCATGCGTATGATATTGTCCGACTGGTGTCGAGCCTTTAGGTAAGCCTCCGGCTGAGTCTTTAAATGTCGGGGCAGTTCTACCAGTACCTAAGCGACCACGCGTATATCCATAAGAACCATCTTTGGCTCTGTATAAAACTCCGCCGTATTCTCTGTTTTTAAATATAGACATCGGGTTGTATTTGTTTAGTGCTGCTCTGGCCGCATCATCTGCATTTGAAAAACCACCAGTACATTTTCTTAATCCGAGGGGATCGATCCACCCCAGCGGATTCGGTGCATACTGATAGAGGTTTAATCCCCCCGCCAGCCCCACCGGATCCTGCTGCGTGAACCTGCCGCAGTCCGGGTCGTAGTACCGGAACAGATTATAGTGAAGTCCCGTCTCACGATCCAGGTACTGGCCCTGCATCCGCAGGTTCTGAGCCTGGCCTGCAAGCTGCACCTCTCTTTCGCTCAGCAGCTTATCCCAGGCACTGTTCTGTGCCTCCCAGCACACCCGGCCTTCCGCATCCGTGAGGCGTTCCGGCGTGCCGTTAGACTGGTTGTGGAACCAGTAGATGTCCGGAGCATTCACGCCGTCAATACGGGCCAGCGGCTCATGGCTGTTCTGGTCGGTATAAACGTAGGTCAGCGGCACCTCATCGCGGATCTCCTGCAGCAGCCGGAACCCCTCCCAGACAAACCGGGTGGTGACCTCTTTTCCGTACTGCTGCCCTGCCAGCGTCCGGCGGCTGGTCTTGCTGATGCGCCTGCCCAGCGGATCGTAGCGGAAGCTGACCGCCACCTGCGGCCGGGTGCGGTCGCGCGGCTGGCTGGTGACCTCCGTCAGGCGGTGCTCACCGTCGTAGCGGTAATGCCAGCGGGTCCGGCCGTCGTCCTTCTCCACCGTGCGGCCGTGGATATCATACTGCCAGCGGATGCCGTTCAGCTGCGTGACGCGGTTGTGGGTTATCTTCTCCCCGATATTGTCCAGCGGGTTGCCCGCCGCATCCCACCGCCACTGCTCCCGGCCCGGCAGCGTCCCGTCCTGAGACAGCAGCCGCCCGGCGCTGTCGTACTGCCAGTGATACGCGCTGAACGGATCGTCGTCGCGCTCCTCGCGCACGGGGTTGTTGCGGTAGTCGTAATCCCAGCGCCGGGACCAGCGGCGCGGGGCCGGACGCTGGGCGCTGCCGGTAAAGACGTCCCGGCGGTGCAGGCGGCCGAGGCGGTCATATTCGCTGCGGGTGGTGAGCCGGCCCTGGGTGCGGCTGACCTCCCGGTGCAGTTCGTCGCGGGTGAAGTCCGTCACCGCCAGGCCGTCCAGGGCGATGCCCAGCAGGTGGCCGCTGCCGTACCAGTGCTGCTTCAGTGTGCGTCCGTCCGGCAGCTGTAAGGATGTGCAGTTGCCTGTTGCATCGTACTGCCAGGCCAGGTCGCCGTGCTCACCTGTTTCGCGTGTCATGCGGCCCAGGGCGTCATACTCATAGCAGAGTTCCTGCTCCGCCTCGCGGCTCCAGGCGTTCTCCGCCAGGGCGGGGTGCAGTGTAATCCGGCTTAAAAGCCCTGACGGGGTGTAATGGTAGCGGGTCTGGCCCTCCGGCGTGGTGCGCGCCATCAGTTGTCCGCCGGGGCTCCAGGCGAAGGTGTGGGTGATGGCCTGCGGATGTCCGGCGGCGAAGGTGCGTGA